>OGII01000058.1_pt1 | contig 97780 bp, 109 predicted proteins | sample 1571701 | NCBI WGS metagenome assembly OGII01 (sample SAMEA2581950, study PRJEB24529) | metagenome | biome: Human gut stool | place: China | collected 2011
AACAAAAATTACTCCGGCTTTGCGCAAGATGCCACTCACAAGCCTACGATACACCGATGCCGGAACATATTTCCCAATCTTAGGTAATAATTTTGTTAAAAGAATCACTCCGATTATAACCATCATTGCAACTCCTGCCCAGACTGCATGAGGTGCATTATTTCTAGTAATAAAATATGTAATTAAAGCCGCTGCCAGAGACACTCCACCGGAGATTTTATCGCTTTTTATCATATCTATCGCTGCTTTAGTCAAAATAATTCCGACTCCAGCCATCATACCATATGCAACATCCTCACCTATAAAATCTACAATCTTTGTCAGCAAACCAAAGGCTCCTATAAGTGCCATGACTGCTCCGCCTATAAAAATCATAGTGCATCTTTCTGACCGGTTCTTTCCGGCAGTACCTGCATATGTGATTGTTTCTGCCTGAAACGATATTGGAGCAACACTCTGAGTCACCGTATTTCCTATTGCACCGACAAAGAATGCTAATGCCGTAGGAACTGATGCAAAACCATAAGCTAATGCTAACAGACCTTGTGGCAGTCCATTCAAAACGACACCTATGATTGCTAATAAATCTGTTATGATATCATTCATTACTATCTATGAATTTCACTTTTGGGTTTTTAATCTTTTACAATATACTATTGAGCAGTGACCTTTAATTTTGCTTTTTCAATCGCTTTATTCTCATACATATGCTTATCTGCCTTATCAAATAAGGTTTTCATAGTACATTCTGAATAATCTTCTGAGAAAGCATATCCATATGCATAACTGACTTCTACCTTATGAACATTCTCATTGAAACGCTTTACTTCACTATGCACATCTTCCATAATAGCCAAAATCTCTTTCTTTGTTGTTTGCGTGATAACAGCTATAAATTCATCTCCACCATATCTTCCCACAAAATACTTCGATGGTATGGAATTTCTTAACAGTTTTGCAAAATTAGTTATAAGCTGATCTCCTACCGCATGTCCATAAGTATCATTTGCCAGATTCAGATTATTCAAGTCAAACATTACAAATCCCATAGGTTCCGTTATATACTCACAGCTACGAAGCATTTCCTCACATTTGCTCTTATTAGGAAGTCCCGTCTGCAGGTCAACATAAGCTTTTTTCTCCAGAACTTTATTTTTGTTTTTAATTCTAATATCCGCTATTGTTTGCTGGATAATTATCAGGACAAGCATAATAATATCTAAAATTGATAGTATCTCAACCACTCTGATAGTTCCAGCAACTCTTTCAGAATATATTTCAGCTGATGTGACTGTTTCATCTGCCACATTAAAATATGTTTCACTTATAGCAATAACATCTGTTGCTTCATATCCATTTTCCCTTACTGATAAAATTTCTTCTTTTAACTTATTCCAATACGATATCTGTTCATCCAGCTTGTTCTGATATGTTCTATCTGGGAGGCTCACAAGACTGTATCCTCCATTCCCATATTTAAGTCCATTCAGAATATCATCAAGATACGCAATCATTTCATCATCTGACGTTCCGGTAATTTCCAGCTTTACTTCCCGCTGTGTTGCTCCTCTGACTAATCCCGCATAATTGATAACTCTTGCAGTTCCCTGTATTTTTCGTATTTCCAACATCATAATAATAACCAAAACTGCCAGAAACAGTACAAGTACTGTCTTTAATATATTAGCTATCTTTTCTTTCATATCTCTATCACCTTCAAATAATTCCCATTATTATTTTCTATTTTTCAGATTTTCTTTCAAATATGTACTCATGATCTGATGATATGTCATCTCTGAACACATAGCCAAGTCTGTTAAAGTTACTGATGCTCTCTGGTTTTTCTATATGGTTTTCTGCCATATATCTTACCATTTCGCCTCGTGCCATCTTTGCATATGTGCCTTTTGTGATAAGCTTGTCTTCTGACTTCTCACAGAATGTAATCGTTATATACCTGTCTTTATGCGACAGATATTTTTCAATACATTTAGAGTATTCCTTTGAAGCCAGATTAACAATGATTCTGCTGTCATCTATCAATTCCCTATATAGATTATCTCCCCAGAAATCATACAGATTCTTTGAGCCCCCTATGGCAGCCTTTGCCTGCATCTCAAGGCGGTATGGAGTAATGCCATCCAGAGGCTTTAATACTCCATAGAATGCTGACAATATTCTCAAATGTTCCTGAACATAGTTAAAATGTTCCTCTTCAAAAACTATCGGTGCCATATACTGATATGCAATTCCTTCGTATGCTAAAATTGCTGGTGTAAGATTATTTTCCATTTTTATGGAATTAATTCTTTCTATATTCTGTTCAGCAATCTTGTCATTGCACTTCCACATTTCCTTGAGTTCTTTTTCAGACCTGCCCTGTAGCCATCTAAGAATCTCATCTGTTTTTTCTTTGAATACCGGTTCACTTAAGCTTTCTATACTGTCCGTATCCACTTTAATCTTTTTTGCGGGTGATAATATAATCTTCATCAGCTTAATTCCTGTAACATTTTTTCTGGATCGTCAGCAGCTTTTACCTTATCATTGGCTTTTATGATAACACCTTCTTCATCAATAAGGTATGTTGTTCTGACCACACCCATTGATATCTTTCTGAAAATCCACACGCCTGCTTTGTGCAGCCCGGTGTATTATCTTTTGGGTAAAAATATAGTATCACTTTTTTCCCAAGATACTCACTCAATTTATGTAATTCTCCATTTTGGTCTGGTAATTCAAAATCTGGTGCTTTTGTCCCTATCTCTAACATTATATTATCCTCCAATCTTACAGGTCATTCATTTTATTATTCTGACATTCTGGGCAAATTCCTTTAAAAAATATGTCATGGCTTATATATTTCATACCATGTGCATCTTTTATTTTCTTTTCAATTTCTGATATAACATCCATGTCAACATCAAATATTTCTCCGCATTTTACACATTCAACATGATAATGATTCTCAAGTGTAAAATCAAAGCGATCAGAGCCATCCGGAACTTCTACTTTTCTGACTTTTCCTTCCTCTACAAGTATGCCAAGATTTCTATATACGGTTCCTCTTCCAATTGATGGATATTTATCCCTTATAAATGTGTATATCTGATCAGCTGTTACATGACGATGCATCTCATTTACTGCACTTAGTACCATATCTCTTTGAATCGTATTTCTAATTGTTCTCAGTCCTCCTTAATAAGATTTAATCTTAATTTAGATTTTATGTTGTGGTTCTTACTTTGTCAACAGTAACCGAACTCTAATTGCTAGATTCTAATGTCAAACTTTCAGAGTTCCCTTACATTGACAAGCTTTTCCGTTGCAGTCTTAATCAGCTTCGGGTACCTGATCATAAAGTTATCCTGCAAGCCATACCTCTGCTTATCATACGATGCCTTTAACAGCTTCAATCTCTGCACATCATTGTCAATCTCCATCTTTTCCTTGATTAACGGATTGCCTGTGGCAACCGCCTTAATTTCAGCATAGGAAAGTGTTGCTTCGTCGATATCCTCACAGCTTCGGCTTACCGCCTTGCTTGTCATTACCTGACTGATAAAACGCTGCTTATTTTCCACAAGCGACCAGTTGTATGCATCAAATGTTCCTTTGGTGACATATCTGTAGATTGCCACCTCTTCATTTTCGTTGCCCTGTCTGATACCTCGTCCTTCCCTCTGTTCAATGGATCTCGGCTTCCAAGGACAGTCTACATGATGCATTGGATAGGTTACAATTAACTGGACAGATTTTTTAAGGTCATATAATCTATAATAAATACACAAAGGAACACTCATTATGACCGAACCAAAACAACGAAGAAAACCTCGTAAATATACCGATGAATTCAAACAGCAACTGGTGGAACTATATCGTTCCGGCAAACGCAGATGTGATATCTGCCGTGAATATGACATTGCTACTTCCCTGTTTGACAAATGGGTAAAGCAGGCATCTAATTCTGGCTCTTTCCATGAAAAAGATAACCGGACTCCAGAGCAGGAAGAACTGATCCGGCTTCGGAAAGAAAACCAGCAGTTAAGAATGGAAAATGATATTTTAAAACAAGCGGCGCTGATCTTAGGACGAAAGTAAATGTGATCAAAGCAAATGCTCACAAATACTCTGTATCAGCAATGTGCCGCGTCCTACAGGTAAATAGAAGCACTTATTATTATGAAGCAGCAACAAAAAAAGATAAATCAGAACTTACTGCAGACATTCAGGAAATTTTTAGAAAAAGCCGGAACCATTATGGTACACGAAAGATCAAGAAAGAACTGGCTGATTGCGGGAAACAGGTATCAAGACGCAGGATTGGACGGATCATGAAGCAGGAAGGTCTGATATCAAGCTATACTACAGCTCAGTTTAAGCCGCAAAAAGACAGATGTAATGAATCAAAAGTGGCAAATGTGTTGAACCGACAATTTCAAAACCAGCCATACCGTAATGTGGTGGTAAGTGATTTAACTTATGTAAGGGTAGGAAACCACTGGAATTATATCTGTGTACTGATAGACCTTTTTAACAGGGAGATCGTTGGATACAGTGCAGGAGAACATAAAACAGCAGAGCTTGTAAAACAGGCATTTAGGAAAGTAGAAGGCAATCTGTCGGAAATCCATATCTTCCACACAGACCGGGGAAATGAATTTAAAAATGAGACGATTGAGGAACTGTTAGAAACGTTTCATATAGAACGTTCCCTGAGCCATAAGGGATGTCCTTATGATAATGCAGTGGCAGAAGCTACGTTCAAGGTCATTAAAACAGAATTTGTGTGGAATGAAACATTCCATACACTAGAAGAACTGAAGATAAAACTATGGGATTATGTAAACTGGTATAATCATCACCGTATACATTCCTCCCTAGGGTATCAAACGCCTGTACAATATCGGGAAAATAACCTAAAAAAATTTGTCTGAAAAAGTGTTGACAATCCAGACCATATCTTTCGATATGTGAGTAGGGTCTCCCGAGGTAAGACACTAATCTTTCGTTCCACAACCTCTTGATTTACAATTTCGGTTTACGTTCACCATTTGGGCTTCGATTTGATTTGCAATCTTACCCACCTAATCGCCTTATCAAGTTTCTGTTCGTAGGCTCAAGAACTTTGCTACACCACTTCCTCCATCCATACCGTTACCGATACCGACTTGTGGTTCGCTACACTTGGCGGTAAATACCCATGACTGGACTTGCACCAGCAAGATTAGCGCCATGCTCGGCACACAAAATAAAAGTTGTCCATAGTTTTTTCCTATGGACAACTTCAAAAATTTAAAATCGTATTTTATGTTTCTAAATCTCTTCCTTTGCCAGTCAACAAATGTATCCAGACAATCAGATCTGACTACTTGTATGATAAAGTTCCGCAAAATACGGATCTGATTTCATCAGTTCCTCAAAAGTCCCCTGACTGGTAATTTTACTATTCCGAAATACAATGATCTTATCAAAAGCTGCAATAAAATTCAGCCTGTGGGCAATAACGATCATCGTCTGATCTTTTAACCGATCAAGAACTTCCTGCATAACTGCCTCTTCTGTTAAATTGTCAAGCGCCGATGTGGCTTCGTCCAAAATAACAAGTTCCGGATCTTCAAACCACAATCTTGCAAGTGCAAGCCGCTGTTTTTCTCCGCCCGACAGACGCGTGCCTTTTTCACCGATCTGCGTATCCAGTCCCTTGGCAGAATCGCGAACCAGACAGGAAAGATTCACCTTTTCCAGTGCCATCATAATCTCATCGTCCGGGACATTTCTGTCAAATAAAATATTTTCTCTGATCGTCCCATCAAAAATCGGAGAATCCTGGGATAAATAAACAATTTTGTCATAGAACTTATCAAGGCATAGATCTCTCAGTTCCACTCCTCCAACCTCGATCTGACATCTGTCATACTTTAGAAATCCCAAAAGAATTTTTATCAGTGTCGACTTTCCTGAACCGCTCTCACCGACCAGGGCAACTTTTTGTCCTCTTGTGATTGCAAATGCCACCTCATCCAAAGCCGTCTTTTCTTCATATTCAAAGTGAAGATTCCTGACACAGATCTCACCTGCATTTCCAGCCGGAATCTTGCCTTTCTGGAGCTGCTCATCATTTTTTAACTCCAAAAACCGGACAAATCTTGCATAAGCTGACTTATCCAGCTTATATTGCACATAGATCACATTGAATATTGCGATTGGGACATACGCATTTTCCACCAGCGAAATCAGTGCCACCACTTCGCCCGCCGTGAGATTTTTGCTTTTCCATGCATAAAATATAATCCCTATATTTAAAAATGCAACCATCCATGCAAATATCGTAAAAAAAGCCTCATGGATCAGATTCATTTTTACTTTTGAAGATACGATCTCCCTTTTTGCATCCTCTGCTTTCCTGATCTCATTCGGAAACTGCCTTTCCACACGGAATATGACCAGTTCCATAAATCCGCGTATCAGATAATGATTTAACATTTCCTCATGATTAAGGACTTTCTCTTTCATTTGCATCAAAACTTTCAGCAATACATTCGACACTACAAAAACGACCAGATATCCGCTCATCAAAATATACATGATATTTCTGTTGATTTTTGCAATAAAATACATACTGAATAGTATGGACGGCAATAACTGGCGAATCAAAACCAGCCAGAAATTAAATATCACATCCCGTCCCGCTGTTGAACCATTTTCAATTTTCTGAACAAGTTTTCCTGTTCCCAGCTTCACATATTCCAGATACTCTATGATACTGATTTTTTGAAGCGCTAACAGCTTAAAGTCCAGATAAATCCCATGTTCCAGTTTTTTTGCCGGATATTCGTCCACATACTCCAAAATGTAACCGGTAAGCAAAATGATCCCATATGCGACAATCCCAATGATCGTCAGGGTTCCACCGGAAAGTCCGTCAATGATTTTCTGAAAATAATCTGCCTTATAGTTCAAAAGAAAGGAATTAAATACCCCAATCACGAGATAGCCAGATGTAACCAATAAATTTTTCTTTAGTATTTCTTTTATGTAACGCATAACTGTACTCCTTTTATCGCATATTTTTTACCTACGAAACAGTACAGTTGTGACTGTCAGCATATTAATATTATAGAATGCACGCTCCGCGAACATTCTATGATTATGAATTAACCTCAGTACAATCTGCTAACAGATCATTTCAACTGTACTGAGTAGTTACCTCGAACAAATTTCATCATGAATTCACCTCGATTCTGTATCATGTATTTTTATCTTACCATAATGATACAAAAAACTGCAATCCATTCCAATCACAAGACTTTTTCTTTACTAAAATTACATACATTCCATCCGCGTTTCACCTGTAAATTTCAAAATTTCCCGTGTATTTCCTCAACTTTCCAGTATTTTCGGGCTCCCCCGCCCATCAACATCTATGTAATTTGCACTTTTCCCTTATTTTTTCTTATTCACAAATCAATACCTCCATCAGTTTTGTTGATTTAGAAAGTTACTTTCTTTATCAGCACTATATTTGGGGGTATAGTTATTATCTTTAACATAACTATGCGTTAATTCCAGTGTTGCTGCCACTCCAAATGGGTCTGTACGTTCTGATGTGGTTTTTTTGCTTAAATTTTCATCATTTGAAGTTCCATATTTAACACCTTCTGACAAATTTCCACATTTTCCCTTTGGTTTTTTATGTGGTTTTCCAATTGGATTCCAATCTTTAAAAGAAACATGCTGTAATTGTATCATTTTTTGTCCTCCTATAACAATTTCAATCTTAGGATTTATCACATCCCATTTGATGCCATTTCCTAAATTTTATAAGTCTTACTTATATCACAAAAGAAAAATACTCCTTATACGAACAACATATACCATATGTTTTGTTGGTTGTAGATATAACCATATATGATTGGTTAAATCATGCTTAAAGCGTCTCACTGTCACCGATTGTTGCAGCTGATAATCGTATTGCTCTTTTTGCATATGCATAAAAGATTGAAGTTCGTTATTTTGCCTGTTTAAAAGAACATTCTTTATAGCAAGACTAAGAATTAAAAAAATAGCATAAATAGCTCCTACAATACTAACACAAAACACAACATATGCATCCCAACCATACATTTCATGATTTTCATCAAAAAAAGCAAATACAAAATTATAAAACATTTGGAATATGCTATCTCCATCCACCATGTCAAACCGTTTTCAACAGCCCCTCCTATAAACAAAATCTGTATGAGCATAACACTGAATGTGTCCATAATTCCTGTAAAATACATAAGTACAAAACTTAATATTCCTAAATGAAATAATCGTTCTTTGAAAAATAAGCATACAGATAGAACACTCCAACACACATACACAACAGGAGAATTGGTTTCAAAGTACATATTAAAAATACCTGCTACGAATACAACCACCATCCGAAGCGCCTCTCTCATCTCATCCCGCTTATCCTTTGCGTAACTCCACTCTGCTCCCCAGTAATCCATCACCGTGATCTGTGCTTTCGGGAAAGCCTTCGCACACCGGACCGTAAGTGCAGCAGCCCCACACCCGATATCAAGCAGTTTCCCTTCTCCATCCCAGTCAAGATGCTCTACCAGATGTTTGTGCACACCTGCCATCATATGTCCCTTTCCAAATGCAAACGCTTCATGGCAGACCAGCATATAGACCGCCAGTCCAAACAGCAGATACAGAGCCTTCTCCGGCCCCCAGTTTCCGTAATTTGTTTTTTCTTTCATGATTAAAATCCTCCTTGTTTTGCGAAGCAAAATCCGAACCCTATGGTGAGGAGAGGATTTGCCTCCTTGTTTTGCGAGCGCATAACAATTTTTCTGATCTGTTATGTTTTGCAATAGAAAAAGCCTACCGCATCATCTGCGATAGACTTCTCTTTATTTCTTTAAATATTTAGTTAATGCTGTCATTTTTGCATAACAATTATGCCTCAGCCTGCTCTGCGATCTTCTTATATCCATCCATGTCATCATAGATGCTGTTTGTCCATGGATTCTTTTTCTTCTGGACAGATTTGTAGATCATAAATACAAATACTGCAACGTTAGCGATCAATGCTAAAGCACTTACGATGTTGTAGATTACCGGATTGTAGGTAGAGTTTACAACAACTACCTCATCCTGGAACATCGGCCAGCACTGCGCGAAGAAGCACCAGATGGAAAGTGTTCTGGCACGGTTCTCAAGCCATGCACCCTTGTTGATAAGAAATGCTGCTGTTGTCGGAGCTAACAGTAATGCAAGTCCGCAGTACCATGCGTGGCTCGGCAGACAGTTATATGTATAAGCAAAGTTCCATAAATCGTATGCAACGATCCAGAACCACATCATATCCGGCCAGATCATATCGCGTGAACTGTCTTTGTCACTCTTTTTACGTACACATACGCCAAACCAGCCTGCGATCGTAACCGCATTTAAAATACCTGCGATACCATTCATAATATTCCATGGTCCGCCAAGTACGAACATGCCCGGCTCATCGGCGAGTTCTGTGATATTGCCCCAGTACTGCATTGCAACCTGGAAATCACGGGAACAAGCCTCGAAAATATTGATAGCAAGGATTGCCGGAATTAAAAGCATGAAGATCTTGTTGTTTTTCAGTTCCCAGGTCGTACCGTCTTTTCTTGTTCCCTTGACATAACGGAAACACCAGAAGAAAATACAGCCTGCGGTGGATGAATAATACTTTGCAAGGTGGAACCAGTCGGTATAGGCAATACCTTTTAATACCGTAAACCATGTAACTGTTCCAATGACCGGAAGTATGAACCAGAAAAAGAAACCGCTCCACTTCCATCTTCTTGATACTTCATTAAGCAGAACCAAAGCTGCAAATACTGCTACCCAGATCAGAATTACCGTAAGATTCGAAAATCCATTTCCCGCTGCGGTAAATCCTGAAGGGCCTTCATGAAATGTAAACATATACATTCCTCCCTTATATAGATTAGTTTTATCTGGTCATACCAGACATTGTTATAATTTTAACATTAATTTTATAAAGTTTCAATATAATTTATGTTTTTCTGCAAAAATGGCACTTTTTCGTCCTTTTGAACCAAAAAGTGCCATTTATTTCTTGTGGTATAACCAGTTTTATTTTTCATCCTCGATCGTAAGCGTTCCAGGTCTCACGTTCAGATAGATACTGCCTTTATCGGGAGTTTGACACATTGAAATGCAAAAAAGTACCGCAAAGCCTTGAAATAGACTTATTTTTTTGTCAAATTTTTATTTTTATTATATAGTAATATTTAGTGATATCGTCTTGAAACACTGAAATATAAAAGTGAAAAAGAGGATGCTACTGTCATGATCCCATTTCATTCCAACAGACTCATGGACTATAATAAGCAGAAACTTTTTTCTGGCGGATATCTTTTTCTTCAGTCTATTTACTATGGACTTAAGCTCGATTCTGTCTGCCGAAAAATCAAAAGCCGACATAAATTCGAGTATGATCTTAATTCGATTTTATCTGATTTAATTTATACAAGGGTTCTAGAACCTTCCAGCAAAAGTTCTTCTTTCCGAGCAGCAAAACAGTTCCTTGAGCCTCCCACTTATGAACTTCATGATGTGTACCGAGCTCTTTCTGTTCTTGCTTCTGAAATGGATTTTATTCAATCAGAAGTTTATAAAAATAGCTTTTTTCTCGGTGACAGAATGGATCGGATCCTTTATTATGATTGCACAAACTACTACTTTGAAATCGAACAGGAAAATGGAGATAAAAAATACGGAAAAAGCAAAGAGCACCGTCCGAATCCCATTATTCAAATGGGTCTCTTTACGGATGGTGACGGAATACCTTTGGCTTTCTCACTCTTTCCTAGAAACCAAAATGAGCAGAAATCCTTAAAACCTTTAGAAACAAAGATTCTCCAACAATTCGGCTGTGATAAGTTTATCTATTGCAGTGACGCCGGACTTGCTTCTGAGGATAACCGTGTTCTTAATCACATGGGACAGAGGGCATTTATTGTCACTCAGTCCATCAAAAAGCTGCCTGCTGAAGACCGGGCATGGGCTTTAAAGAAAACTGGCCTTAAACGTCTCTCAGATGATAAACCTGTTGACCTCACAAAACTGACAGATGATGACAAGAACCAGCTTTATTATAAAGACGAACCATTTACAACAAAAAAACTGGATCAAAGATTGATCATAACCTACTCCCCTAAATATGCCGCTTATCAGAAATCCATCCGTGCGGAGCAGATCTGTCGGGCAGAAAAAATGGTTGCAAATGGCTCTCTAAAAAAACAGCGCAAAAATCCAAATGATCCTGCAAGATTTGTAAATAAGGCAGCTGTAACCAACGAAGGAGAAAAAGCTAAGATCCACTATTATCTCGATACGGATAAGATTGCTGAAGAAGAAATGTATGACGGGCTTTATGCGGTATGTACAGACCTGCTTGATGATAACGTTGCAGATATCTTAAAAGTCAGTGAAGGAAGATGGCAGATTGAAGACTGTTTCAGAACTATGAAAACAGACTTTGAAGCCAGACCCGTTTACTTAAACCGTGAAGACCGAATTAAGGCTCATTTTCTTACCTGTTTTCTTGCTCTGTTACATTTCCGGTTATTAAACCGCTCCTTGAAAGGGACTTATACCACAGAACAATTACTTCACACTTTAAAAGACATAAAATTTACGGATATAGAAGAACAGGGCTTCATGCCGGTATATGAGCGTCAGGAAATCACTGACGATCTCCATGAAACCTGCGGATTCAGAACGGACTATCAATTCATAACAAAACGGAAAATAAAAGGAATTCAGAAAAAAAGTAAGCGGAGATAAAACATTACTATATTTCGTGTATGCAGATAAAAGTGCCACACCCCTTGTATTTACAGGGATTGTGGCACTTTATTAACTAATCAACTGTCAAAAATGAGATTATACTATAACATGTACTTTTCGTGCAATAAAACCTATCTTGAATTATTTTGTTAAATTATTTTTTCATTTATATCTTGTCATCTAGTTTTCATTACTATATAATGTGATAAGAGGTGACACAAATATGGATACGAAACAATTTTTACGTTCAATCTTAGATTCCTTACAGCAGATTGATTACGTCAAACCGGAAGATATTCCGAATATTGATTTATATATGGATCAGGTAACCACATTTATGGATTCACAGCTTGCAGCTTCCAAGCGTCATGATGACGACAAAATCCTGACTAAGACAATGATCAACAATTATGCAAAAAACAACCTTCTTCCTCCACCGGAAAAGAAGAAATATACCAAAGAACATGTACTGGTTCTGATCTTTATTTATTATCTGAAGAGTATTTTAAGTATCAGCGATATCCAGGGGATTTTAAATCCGATCACAGAAAAATACTTCGGCAATGACGAGCACTACAGTCTCGAAGATATCTATAAAGAAGTTTTCAGTTTAGAACATCCGGAAACACAGAACCTCATGAAAGATCTTGCAAAGAAATTCAACACTTCCATGAAAACATTCCCGGATGCATCGGAAGAAGAAGCCGATCTTTTGCATACGTTCAGTTTTATCTGTATGCTCAGTTATGACGTATACATCAAAAAAACTCTGATTGAAAAAATGATCGACCAGATGGCTTCAAAAGATCCGGACACAAAACCATCCAAAAAATAATAGAAGAACCGCTATTTCTGATAAGACAGATGATCAAATATTTGCATATACACCTGTCTGCCGGAATAGCGGTTCTTTTTATTTCTATTCTTTATCTTTTTCCTGAAGTCTTGAGAAAACCATATCATATCCGTCATTGCCATAATTCAATGAACGGTTTACACGACTGATCGTTGCAGTGGAAGCACCGGTCTTTTCTGCGATATCAAGATATGTCTTCTGATCTCTAAGCATCTTCGCAACTTCAAATCTCTGTGATAAAGAAAGCAGCTCATTCACAGTACATACATCTTCAAAAAATGTATAACATTCTTCCTTGTTCTGGAGGCTTAAAATAGCATCAAACAGATGATCAACTGCCTCTGTCCTAAGTTTCTTGCTCATAATCCTTTCTCCTTTTTTATTGATTGCACGCTATGTGCGCTATACACCTATGTTGCATTTTAGCATATTAAAGTTTTAAAGTAAATAGATATTTTTGTTATTTTATTTTTTTCGCAGACCGTTATTATATCATTTTCTCCATGTAAATGCAATGAAATATATCGGTTTACAAAATTAGAACATTTGTTCTGATTTTTATTTCTTTTCTATTGATTTTCAAACATATGTTTGCTATAATATTTTTTACCAACAAATATTTTACCCTGTAAAGGAGCATTCCACATGAAAAAAATAGGCTCATTTTTCTTTACTTTTATACCATTTTTGCTTGCGATAGCATTCCAGTACCTTGCCATGTTTTTTGTAATGGGAGTAGCCCTGTTTTATGAACATATCCGCTATATTTTTTCTTCCAGCCATGTCTATACAGAGCTTTGGAACAATACTTTAAACCTTTGGTCCTCAACGCGCGTAAATACCATGATCATGATCGTATTTTCCCTGCTCTGTATCGGAGCATTCGGTCTATGGTACCATGCCGGATATCATGGGATTTATCTGGTTCACCCGGGAAAGATTTTCCATCCGCTTTCCGTTATTGGGATCATCCTTTTAGTACCTGGTACACAGTGTCTGTCGACCTATCTGGTCTCTTTCCTGGCATCTTTGTTTCCACAGTGGATGAAAGCCTATGAAAAACTTATGGACACTGCAGGAATGACAAATGGGCTGACCGTATCCATGTTCTTTTACTCCGTCCTGCTTGCCCCAATCGGTGAAGAACTTCTCTTTCGCGGTGTTACCATGCATCAGGCAAAAAAAGTATTTCCGTTCTGGGCAGCAAACATCATGCAGGCACTTTTATTCGGAGTTTTCCACATGAATATGATACAGGGAATCTATGCATTTTTCCTCGGTATGATTCTGGGTTACATCTGTGAAAGAGGTGGCAGTATTTATCAGTCTATCCTGTTTCACATGTTATTTAACTTCTGGGGAACCGTCATAAGCAGCATTTTACCAACCGGCAGCAGTGCACTCTTTTTCATCCTTTATTTTGCCACAGGAGTGATCTGTATCTCATGCGGTTTTGTCCTCTTCCATTTTGGATCAAACCGCATGGTTCAAAAACAAATGTCTATTCTGCCACTTGAAAATACGGGATATGATACTTTTCCTCCATTCAATTAACGTCCGGTTTCATCACTGCAGATAATTTTTCAGGAAACGAATCAGTTCTTCCATCTCTTCTTTTGTTCCGATACTGATCCTCAGATAATTGCTGATTCGTTCTTTTGAAAAATACCGCACAAAAATATGTTCTTTTTTCAAAGCCTCAAACAATTCTTTTGCCGGCACACGCTCATGTGTTGCAAAGATAAAATTACTCATGGAATCTCCAAATGAAAAACCAAGTTTTGCAAGCTCTTTCTTTGTCCATTCACGGGTCGCTATTACACGCTGTCTGGTCTCTTCGAAGTAGTCCTTGTCCTTTATTGCTTCCACACCAAGTGCAAGTGCTGTCTGATTCATCGTATAGGAATTAAATGAGTACTTCACATCATTAATATATTTAATAAGTTTTTCATTTCCCATTGCATAGCCGATACGCATGCCTGCCATGGAACGTGACTTTGAAAAAGTCTGGACAACCAGCAAATTATCATATTTCTCAATCAGAGAAAGTGCACTCTCCCCTCCAAAATCGATATATGCCTCATCCACAACCACAATCACATCCTGATTATGCTTTATGATATCCTCAATTTCTGAAAGTGGCATTAAAATTCCTGTCGGTGCATTTGGATTTGGAAAAACTACGCCTCCATTTTCGCCATAATAATCTTCTTTTACGATCTGGAAATTATCGTCTAACGGTTTTACCTCATATGGTATCCGAAGCATATCTGCCCACACATCATAAAACGAATACGTAATATCCGGAAACCAGATCGGTGTTTTAGAATTAAAGAACGTCATAAAGATCATTGCAAGTACATCATCAGATCCAACACCCACAAAAACCTGACTGCTCTTTAAACCATAATACTCTGCGATCGCATCGACAAGAACTTTACAGGCCGGCTCCGGATATAATCTGAGCCGGTCTGTATCGAACTCTTTCAGTGCACGGATCACTCCTGGTGCCGGTGGATACGGATTTTCATTTGTATTTAATTTGATCATACGCTGTTCCTGTGGCTGCTCTCCCGGAACATAAGGTACTACTTTTCTTACATAAGATTCCCAGTTACCCATTCTATGCCTCCTACTAATTCAGTCCATACACTTCTGCTAATTTTGCAAATGCAGGAAGTGAATTTTTGATTGTCTCATGAGAAACACAATAAGCAAGGCGTACAAATCCGCCACATCCAAATGCACTTCCTTTTACCATCAGAAGATGCAGCTTTTTGCCCTCTTCTACAAACTCTTCTTCATTGGCGACCGGAGATTTCACCCACAGGTAAAATGCTCCTTCCGGCTTGATACAGGTAAAGCCAAGATTCGTTAAGCCATCGTATAACATCTTTCGGTTTTCATCATAAAAAGAAACATCTGTTTTTTCATCTAAACATCTTGCAACTGCTTTCTGGATCAAAGATGGTGCATTGACAAATCCAAGCGTACGGTTTGATATCTCAATACCGCGTATCAGATCTTCGGCATCAGATGCCTCATTTGGAACTACCACATAACCGATACGTTCTCCCGGCAGTGATAATGATTTGCTGAAAGAATATCCAACGATCGTATTTTTATAATATTTTGTCAGAAAATCTTCTTTATTTCCATCATAAACCAGCTCACGATAAGGCTCATCTGATATCAGATAAATGTCATGTCCGTATTCTTCCTGTTTCTTTTCTAAGATAGCAGCGATTGCCTGCATCGTCTCAGGTTTGTAAATCACACCTGTCGGATTATTTGGTGTATTGACGATAAGTGCCTTTGTTTTTCCTGTGATCTTTGCCGCAAAGTCAGCTAAATCCGGCTGAAATGTCCGAAGATCCGGATTTACCGTTACAATATCCGCATCAAAATTAGCTGCATACTGACGATACTCACCGAAAAATGGTGCAAACACGATCACCTCATCTCCCGGATCTAAAATTGTCTTAAAAATTATATTAAGACCGCCTGCTGCACCGACTGTCATTACAATATTTTGACCATCAAATGCAGTACCAAAACGTTTGTTTAAGTTCTCTGCGATCGCTTCACGCACATCTTTATAGCCGGCATTTTCCATATATCCGTGTAATTCCAGAGAACCTGATGCACCTTTTTTATCTGCCTCGTCTAACAGATCACGGATACTGTTATTTAACGCTGCCGGAGCCGGTGTTGCTGGATTGCCAAGAGAAAAATCATAGACATTCTCTGCACCATATTTTTCTGCCATTGCTTTTCCTTCTACAAACATTGCACGGATCGCAGAATTTCCGAGTAAAGCCTTTTGTATTCTTTTTGAAACCATAATTCTATCTCCATTCGTATACATTTCTGTTGTTGCAGATCACACAAATCCCACTGAAAGAAGTGTATTTATAATATATCTTTAAATACTTTACCACAGCACTATAAAGAAGTAAATGCTATTTTCACTGGAATTATTGATGTTTCATAATGCGACGATTTTTCCCTATTATACACGAAAAGCGTATTGCAGCTTCCATAAACTGCAATACGCTTTTACAAGCCTGTTATCTATACAATACTCATAAACCATTCCACGGTTTCCGGTGAATAATGTGAAAAGAATAAACTTTCTCCTGTATCAAGTGCCTCGATCTGCTTCATTTTCTCATCGGTCAGTGAAAAATCAAACACATTGAAGTTTTCCTGCATTCTTTCTTCGTGGGTAGATTTCGGAATAACAACTACCCCGTTCTGAAGCAGGAAGCGGAGTGCTACCTGAGCTACACTCTTTCCATATTTTGTTCCGATTTCTTTGAGTACCGGAGTGTTGAAGAAATCGTTTTTATAGATAACGCCGAGTTAAGTCTCACGCAGCTCAATGGCTTTAACTGCCTTCTCCGTGACCAGATCGGTTTCTGGACTGAACTGGTAAAACAAAAAATGCCTGCATCACGTTTTCTGATACAGACAGATGAATTTGAGTTTGAGGAACTGGTCCGGAACTCCTCATTGTTATGTTTTTCCACCAGTATCGCAACACCCTTAAACCAGCCCATGAAAGACCGGAAAGCGATCCCTTTGATCGATGCAGAAGTTCATGTTACTTATTATATCATAAATACTTTATTCCGCAGTGCACGTCCGAAAAATTAAAAAACTGCAGTGTTTCCACTGCAGCTTTTCTTTTACATCTACTATTTTACTAACTCTTTTACTTTTGCTTTCTTACCAACGCGATCTCTTAAGTAGAATAATTTAGCACGTCTTACTTTACCCTGACGAACTACTTCTACTTTCTCAACGTTCGGAGAATGTAACGGCCATGTTTTTTCTACGCCGACACCGTTAGAGATTTTTCTTACAGTAAATGTCTCACGGTTGCTTCCACCCTGTTTTTTAAGTACAGTACCCTCGAATACCTGGATTCTCTCACGGTTACCCTCTTTGATCTTACCGTAAACTTTTACAGTATCACCAACACGGAACTCCGGTACTTCTGCTTTTAACTGTGCTGTTTCAATGTTCTTAATGATTTCACTTGCGTTCATTTTGTGACCTCCTGATAATTTGGATGTTCTTAATACGCGAATTCGTAACAGAGGACCATCTATTTTTACTCACAACTATTATATCTTATCACATAAATTTGTGATTGTAAAGATATTTTTTACTCGGGAGTTTGACAGTTGAATATTAGAAAATATACTCGCAGGTCGCATAAAACCTGCTTTTTTTGCGCCAATTTTCTTGTTTTACTATATTGCATTTTATTGCAATGCGTTGTATAATAAGCTATGGGAGGATTTTTGTATGCGAGTTACGACATCTAAATCAAAAAATTCAGAATCATTTTATATTTCGAAAGGTTACGTTAACAACAAAGGCGTCAGTACTTCTGTTATCATTCGAAAACTCGGAACACTGAAAGAACTCTTGCCTGAACATGGTCCTACCCGTGATGATGTCATGAAATGGGCTCGTGAAGAAGCAAGACTGGAAACACTGAAATATAAAAAAGAGCAGCAAACCAAATCTGTTCAGATAGCTTTTCATTCTGACCATAAACTGGATTATGACCAACAGGTCTTTTACCGTGGAGGGTATCTTTTTCCACAAGCTTTTTATTATCAGCTTCAGTTGGATAAGACCTGCCGAAAACTTCGGGATAAGCATAAATTCAAATACGATATCAATGCCATTCTTTCTGACTTGATTTATGCAAGGATTTTAGAACCAGCCAGCAAACGTTCTTCTTTTAAAACGGCTTCTGAATTTCTGGAAAAACCTTCTTATCAACTGCACGACATATATCGTGCTCTTGATGTATTAGGAAACGAATGCGATTTTATCCAGTCAGAAGTATATAAAAACAGTCATCTTCTTGGAAAACGAAATGATAAGGTGCTTTATTATGATTGCACAAACTATTTCTTTGAAATCGAGCAGGAAGATGGGGATAAGAAATACGGAAAAGGAAAAGAACATCGTCCAAATCCCATCATACAAATGGGAATGTTCATGGATGGAGACGGGATTCCTCTTGCTTTTTCACTTTTTCCAGGAAATGCGAACGAACAGACTTCATTAAAGCCATTGGAAACAAAAGTTCTTCAGGACTTTGGCTGCACTAAATTTATTTACTGCAGCGATGCAGGACTTGGTTCAGAAGCCATCAAAAAAATAAATCATGCCGGCGAAAGAGCATTTATCGTTACCCAGTCGATCAAAAAATTAAATAAGGATGATAAAAGATGGGCGTTGGATAAGACTGGATTCAAACGGGTTTCCGATGATTCTCCTGTTGATCTTTCAAAAATCCCGGAAGATGATATGGGATTATATTATAAAGATGAGCCATATACGCCCCACTCGCTGCACCAGCGTCTGATTATTACATACTCTCCTAAATATGCGAAATATCAAAAAACAATACGCAATGAGCAAGTGGAACGTGCAGAAAAGATGCTCCATTCCGGAAAAACAAAAAAAGAACGAAGGAACCCAAATGATCCAGCAAGATTTATAGGTAAGACTGCCGTTACAGAAGATGGTGAAATTGCTAAGATTGAAAATGAAGCACTTTATGATGGAATGTATGCGGTAACGACAGACCTTCTGGATGATAATGTAAAAGATATCTTAAAAGTAAGCGAAGGCCGATGGGAAATCGAAGAATGCTTCCGCATCATGAAAACTGATTTTGAAGCCAGACCGATATATCTCCAAGAGGATATGCGTATCAAAGCACACTTTCTCATCTGTTTTCTTGCGTTAGTAATCTATCGTTACCTGGAAAAGGGTTTAGGAAATACCTATACTTGTGAAACAATTTTAGACAAACTCAAGACCATGAATTTTGCCGATGTACAGGAACAGGGATTTATGCCCCTGTACACACGTGATAAATTAACCGATGCTTTGCATCAGGTATGTGGTTTTGAAACAGACTTTCAGCTTATTACCAAAAGTCAAATGAAAACAATTCAGAAAAAAAGTAAGGGAAGGAAATAAATTACCATACTTCAAAACGAGAACAAAACACCTCGCAACCAGCATAAACACTGGATTTGCGAGGCGTTTTAGTCTACTCAACTGTCAAAGACAGGATTTTATGATCTCCACTTTTTCTGTTCCTTTTCTGTCAGCACTGCCCTTGCAAACAGATCCGGTCTTCTTTCTTTCGTCCTTATAATAGATTGCTCCCTGCGCCACTCGTCTACAAGTTTATGATTGCCTGACAAGAGTACCGGCGGAACTTTTTTACCCATCCACTCCTCCGGCCGGCTATACTGCGGATACTCTAACAGATCTCCCTCAAAAGACTCCGTAGAACCGGATTCATCGTTTGTCAGCACTCCAGGTACCATGCGGGAAATCGCATCCACCATGACCATCGCCGGAAGTTCGCCTCCCGTCAGTACATAGTCACCGATCGAAACATAATCCGTCACGATCTCCTCTAAGACGCGCTCATCAATTCCCTCATAATGTCCACACAGAAAAATCAGATTCTCCTCCTTCGCAAACGACTTTGCAGCCTGCTGGGTAAAAGTCGGTCCCTGTGGTGTAAGGTAAATAGTACGCGGTTTTGCACCAATCTTATCAACGATCGATTTCCAGGCATCATAAACAGGCTGCGCCTGCATCAACATTCCAGCCCCACCGCCATATGGATAATCATCTACTTTTTTATGTTTATTGATCGTATAATCCCGGATATTTACCGCTTCGATCGAGAGCAGTCCCTTCTCGGCGGCTCTGCCGATAATACTGGTGTTTAATCCCTGCATGACCATATCCGGAAACAATGTCAAAATGTAAAAATTCATGCTTCCTCCCGCCTGCTGTTTAAGTCTCTTAATCCATCAAGCAGGTGAACCTGCATCGTACCACCTTCGATATCCACCTGTTTTACACAGTCTCTGATCGCAGGAAGTAAAATATCATCTGCACCTTCTTTGCTGATTACATAGACATCATTTGCACCTGTCTGCAGCACATCCGTCAGTTCTCCTAAATCTTCGCCCTCATCCGATGTTACTTTAAGTCCGATGAGATCTGCAATAAAATACTCATTTTTCTTCAACTTTACCGCATTTTCCCTGGTGACATACAGACTTTTTTTTCGAAACCTCTCCACATCATTGATGTTGTCATATCCTTTGAATTTGAGTATCACCATATTTTTGAAGAACTTTACCCCGGCAATTTCGAGTGTAAGGTTTTCTTTTCCGGTGTCTAAGATTACCTGTTTTAATTTTTTAAAGCGTGCTGCATCATCTGTGGTCGGAAATACTTTCACTTCCCCACGCACACCGTGTGTCGTTGTAATGACACCTACCTGAAGTAAATTCTCCATAAATCCTCCATTCTGTCATTTAATCCTGATCACAACATTCTCGACCAGGCCTGTTTTCTGATTTGTAAAATTAATCTGCACGGAACCGCCTTTTTGTACTTTGATCTTTTTTGCCGAATTCAGATAAGACGTACTTTTCCAGTTCTTATCATAATAAGTAAATGACGTGATCTTCCATCCTGTTTTCGCTTTCACGTCAAACTTTAATGTTTTATTATTTGCAGATTTGTAATCATAAATATTTGTATTTTTAAACTGATTTTTTAATTGTTTATTTCCAATTTTGTAACTTGCAGCCGGATTGCTCCATTTATAAACAGTCAGTTTTGACGTAAAAGTTGTCAATAATCTGCCTGTTTTTACCGTCACTTTGATTGTTGAGGTTCCAGCCTTTAATGGTTTGATCCGGACATTATTGTCACCTATGGCAATCTTTGCCACTTTTCCATTTGAGCTGCTCACTTTTGTGATTCTTCCGTTTGACGGCATATTTCCTACTTTATATACGTATGTCCTTTTGTTTTTCGGGCAATATACCTGCGTGAGTTTTCCGCTAAAACGCATTTTTGTATAAGCACCTTTATAGGATTCATTTACGATGCCTTCTGTCCCATCCAGCACATTTTCTTCGATAAATACGGTATCATTCCCTGTGTCCGTTAATCTTTCAGCAGCACTTGCCATTACCGGCATCTGTATAGCTAACAGGAATGTCATTAAAAATATACAACACTTTTTTGCAATACCTCTCATTCTTATTCCCTCTCTTCCTTCCCTGATAGAAAAAAAACCGGCTGCACCATGTTCATGATCACGCCGGTTTACTGTGAAGATTACTGCATAATCTCCACAATCACTTTTTTCTCTTCTTTTGAGGCAGCAGCCTTTACAACAGAACGGATCGCTTTCGCAATACGTCCCTGTTTGCCGATTACCTTACCCATATCAGACTGTGCAACGCGCAACTCTAATACGATCGCTTTTTCATTCTCGGTCTCAGTTACAACAACTTCATCCGGGCAATCAACAAGTGCCTTGGCAATTACTTCTACTAATTCTTTCATAGGTCCACCTCACTGATCCTATTTCTCAATACCAGCATTTTTGAAAATTCTTGCTACGGTATCTGTTGGCTGAGCTCCGTTTGCTAACCATTTCTTTGCTAAGTCCTCATTTACATGATACTCGCTTGGATCTTTAGTCGGATCATATGTTCCAATCTCTTCGATGAACTTTCCATCTCTCGGGGATCTGGAATCAGAAACTACGATACGATAGAAAGGTGCTTTCTTCTGTCCCATTCTTCTTAATCTGATCTTTACTGCCATTACTTTCACCTCCTTAAATTTTTGCTGTTCATTTATTAAAAAGGAAGTCCTTTAAACATTCCCTTTTTACCTTTTTTCATCATGCCAGGCATCTGTTTCATCATTTTCTTTGCCTGGTCAAACTGCTTTACAAGACGGTTTACTTCCGCAATATCAACGCCTGCTCCCTGTGCGATCCTGCGCTTTCTGCTCGGATTGAGCAATGAAGGGTTCTGTCTCTCCTCGACTGTCATCGAAAAGATGATCGCCTCGGTACGCGCCATATTCTTTTCAGCCGCTCCCTCGTCAATCTCAGGCATCTTGCCACCGCCAAGTCCCGGCATCATACCAAGAATACTGGAAAGACCGCCCATTTTTTTCATCTGACTCATAGATTCTAAATACATCTCAAAGTCAAACTCATTCTTGCGCATCTTTTCTTCGAGCTTTTTGGCTTTTTCCTCGTCGATTTCACTCTGTGCTTTCTCAATGAGAGTCAGCACATCACCCATTCCAAGAATCCTTGATGCCATACGGTCAGGATAAAACTGCTCTAAATCAGAAAGTTTTTCTCCCATACCTGCGTAAAGAATCGGTTTTCCGGTCACTGCCCTTATGGAAAGCGCCGCACCACCTCTGGTGTCACCATCAAGTTTGGTAAGTACCACACCGTCAATTCCGATCTTCTCATCGAAGGTCTTCGCAACATTAACGGCATCCTGTCCTGTCATGGCATCAACAACTAATATTGTCTGTGATACCGCAACATTTTCTTTTATCTGAATCAATTCAGCCATCATGTCTTCATCTACATGAAGACGTCCTGCTGTATCGATGATCAGCACATTAAAATCATTCTTTGTGGCATGCTCTACCGCAGCCTTTGCAATATTTACAGGAGTGTTCTTATCTCCCATGGAGAATACTTCCACACCCTGTTTTTCACCATTGATCTGCAGCTGTTCGATTGCTGCCGGGCGATAAACATCACAGGCGACAAGCAGCACCTTCTTGCCTTTGGCTTTTAACTTTCCGGCAATCTTTGCTGTTGTGGTCGTTTTACCGGCACCCTGAAGACCTGCCATCATAATGATCGTCAGTTCTTTGCCCGGACGAAGTGCGATTTCTGTTGTCTCAGACCCCATCAGGCGAACCATCTCTTCGTTTACGATCTTAATGACCATCTGTCCCGGATTCAGTCCGTTCATCACGTCCTGCCCGATCGCGCGCTCCTGCACGTCTTTTACAAATTGTTTGACCACTTTGAAATTGACATCGGCCTCTAAAAGAGCCATCTTAACTTCCTTTAAAGCAGCCTTCACATCATCTTCTGTCAAACGACCTTTGCTTCTCAGGTTCTTAAATACATTCTGGAGTTTTTCGGATAAACTGTCAAATGCCATCTATAGCTCCTCTAATATCTGGTTGGAGATCTGCTCGATCTCTTCTAATACTGCCTCGTCATGATTCTTATAGAACTCTTTTGTCAATGCATGAATCTTTGTTACCATACCTCTTGCGGTCTGGAACTTCTCGATCAGATGAAGTTTACTCTCATATCCTTCCAGAGTCTTCGTACATCTCTTTACCATATCATGTACACCCTGACGGCTGATTCCCTCTTCATCTGCGATCTCACCGAGTGAGAGATCATTGAACACAAAATCCTCGTATATCTTTCTCTGATGTTCGTTTAAAAGCTCTCCATAGAAATCATAGAGATACGCCTGTTCAATCTTTTCTTCCATTTTATATCCCAATCTGTACTCTCACATCAGCACCTTGCATAGATTATCATAAAAAAGAATAGGTGTCAAGCATTTTTTCTTGACACCAGTATTTATTTTTTCTTAAAACAAGACTTTTTTCCTATATCAATCTTGACAATTCTTTTTTCTGCTGTTTATAATATGCGTAAGCAATGAGCATTGCGGACTAAAGTACCACATGAAATAAACCTGTTTTGTACTTGCGCAAAACTGCGCAGGAATGGAGGTTCCAATGAAAAATAAATATCAGAAACCTGCAATTTATCTGACACCAGAACATACAGAAGGCATTTACCTTGCAAGTGGTTCAAATGCCGCAGCCGGTTCCGTAACTGCGACCTACATAGGTGTATGGGACAGATGGGACGGTGGCGGAAAAGGTCTGGTTGCCGTAAATTGGAGCAATGTGACCGGCAGTGTTACCCTGACGCTTTCTTTCAATAACTCGATCGATCAGGTTGAGGTTGCAGGATATACAGCATCCACCTCAATCTCCGGCAATTCCGTGAAACTGATTTTTGATCCGAATTCCGGTTCTGATCTCACACTCGGTATCCATTTAAATCACTCCGGTGCAAGTATTGACAGTCTTACAATGACAGGTCAGTCTTACACGGTATCATAGCAGATTTAACTGCATATGCTCTCATGTAATATCAGAAGCAGATTTATTGCATAGATCAAAATAAGGAATTTCGTTTTCTTTTAACGAAATTCCTTATTTTTTTAGAATCTTACAGACTCGCTCTGACTAATTTCGGTTTATAACCATTTTTCTCTAATGCTTTGATGATCTGATTTTTGTGATCGGTACCAAAGCACTCTAAAGTGATACGAAGCTCCACGGCTGCATTGCGGTTTGTGCTGATAAACTGATTATGCTCTAACTTAATCACATTTCCCTGCTCTGCTGCAATCGTTGCGGCTACTTTTGACAATTCGCCCGGCTTATCCGGAAGAAGTACAGATACCGTAAAGATACGGTCACGGAAGATAAGTCCCTGCTGTACCACGGAAGACATTGTAATCACATCCATGTTACCACCACTTAAGATTGATACGACACGTTTATCTTTTACACCAAGATGTTTCAACGCTGCTACCGTAAGAAGGCCCGAGTTTTCCACAACCATTTTATGGTTTTCCACCATATCGAGGAATGCAACAACAAGCTCATCATCCTCAACCGTAATGATATCGTCTAAGTTCTTTTTGATATATGGGAATATCTTGCTGCCCGGTGTCTTTACTGCAGTACCGTCTGCGATCGTGTTGACACTTGGCAGTGTCGTTACTTTTCCTGCTTTAAAAGAAGCCTGCATACAGTTTGCACCTGCCGGTTCCACACCGATCACCTTGATCTTTGGATTTAACAGTTTTGCAAGTGTAGATACACCTGTTGCAAGTCCGCCTCCACCGATCGGAACTAAGATATATTCCACAAGCGGAAGTTCTTTAAAGATTTCCATTGCGATCGTTCCCTGTCCGGTTGCCACTGCAAGATCATCAAACGGATGAATGAATGTATATCCTTTTTCCTCTGCTAACTCATATGCCTTCTGGCATGCCTCATCATAAACATCTCCATAGAGAACAACCTCAGCGCCATAGCTCTTGGTACGGTTTACTTTGATCAAAGGTGTTGTTGTCGGCATCACGATGACAGCTTTGCAGCCATAGCATTTTGCAGCGTAGGCAACACCCTGCGCATGATTTCCTGCTGATGCAGTGATGAGTCCTTTCTTACGTTCTGCCTCCGTCAACGTGCTGATCTTATAATAAGCGCCACGCACTTTGTACGCACCGGTAAACTGCATATTCTCCGGTTTTAAATATACTTTGTTTCCTGTCTGTTCACTTAAGAAATCAGAGTATACCAGTTTTGTCTCTAAAGTGACTTCTTTTACTTTTTCACTAGCTTCCTCAAACTTGTCTAATGTTAACATTTATTTTCTCCTTCATCTGTTTATTATTCTGCCTGATCTTTTACATCAAAAAGTGCATTTACAAATTCATTGGAATCAAACTTCTGCAGATCCTCGATCGTCTCTCCGACACCGATATATTTGACCGGGATTCCAAGTTCTGAATGGATTGCAACAGCGATACCACCTTTGGCGGTGCCATCCATCTTTGTTAAAATGATACCTGTAATTTCTGCTACTTCCGAAAATTGTCTTGCCTGGGCAAGTGCATTCTGACCTGTTGTTGCATCTAAGACCACCAGAGTCTCACGGTATGCATCCGGATATTCTTTTTCCAGAATACGGTTGATTTTCTTTAATTCTTCCATGAGATTTTTCTTATTATGGAGACGTCCAGCCGTATCGCAGAGCAGTACATCCGCATTTCTCGCTTTTGCTGCTGCGACCGCATCATATACGACTGCCGCCGGATCTGCCCCTTCCTGTCCACCGATCATCTCAACACCGGCACGGTTTGCCCATTCTAACAACTGGTCACCTGCTGCTGCACGGAACGTGTCGGCTGCTGCAAGAACAACCTTCTTCCCTTGATCTTTTAATTTGCCAGCCAGTTTTCCAACGGAAGTCGTCTTTCCTACACCGTTTACACCGATGACAAGTACCACAGACTTTTCATTTTCAAACCGGTACGCAGTTTCTCCGACATCCATCTGTTCTTTGATGCTGTTGATAAGAAGTTCCTTGCACTCTGCCGGATCTTTGATCTTATTTTCTTTTACTTTTTCTTTGAGATTCTCAATGATCGACTCCGTCGCATTGACACCGATATCCCCCATGATCAGGATTTCTTCGATTTCTTCATAAAAATCATCATCAATACTGGAAAATCCGCTGAAGATCGAATCGATCCCGGATACGATGTTATCTCTCGTCTTGCTGAGTCCGGAAACCAATCGGCTCCAGAATCCTTTTTTTTCTTCTCCCATACATCCTGCCTTTCTTATTTGTCCAAATATTATTTATCTAAATCGTTTTCAATCAGATTAACGGAAACCAGTGTTGAAACACCTTTTTCCTGCATCGTGATACCGTAAAGACGGTCTGCTGCAGCCATTGTACCACGTCTGTGCGTGATCACAATAAACTGTGTGTTCTTTGTCAGCTTATGCAGATACTTTGCAAACCTTGTTACGTTTGAGTCATCAAGTGCCGCCTCAATCTCATCTAACAGACAAAACGGCGATGGCTTTAAATTCTGGATCGCAAATAACAGAGCGATCGCTGTCAGTGACTTTTCTCCACCGGACATCTGCATCATATTCTGCAGTTTCTTTCCGGGCGGCTGTGCAATGATACGGATACCGCACTCTAGGATATCCTCATCTTCCACCAGTTCAAGTGTACCTTTTCCACCACCGAACAGTTCTTTAAATACCGTATCAAACTGTTTCTGGATCTCTGCAAATTTTTCCATGAACTGTTTACGCATTCCTGTATCGAGTTCCTCAATGATACCGAGCAGCGTTTTCTCCGCCTCGATCAGATCATCATGCTGCGTTTTTAAAAACTCATAACGTTCCGATATCTCTTTATAATCCTCGATCGCATTGACATTGACATCACCGAGTCTCCGGATATCGTCTTTAATCTGTGTGATCATTTTCTTTAATGCTGCAGGATCAGCATAAGAATCATCCCTAAGATCCATCGCAGCATGAAGTGTCAGCTCATATTCCTGCCACATATAATTCGTCTGATATTCTCTCGCTTCATCGAGCTTTTCATGCTGGCTGTTCAATCGGAACACTTCTTTGTCGAGATCAGCGATCTGATCTGACATTTCCTCCCTTTTCCGGAAAAATCCTTTCTGTGCAGCCGACATCTCTTCTTTCTTCTGCGTATAATCGTTAAGCTGCTGTTCTAAACCGGCATGTGTATCATCCGAAGCAAGAATCGTCTTTTTCAGCTCCTCGATCTCAAGCGTTTTCTGCTTTGCCTCTTCTTTCGCCTCTCCTGCCTGTGTGACTAACTGCTCTCTTTCCTGTGAAAATCTTGTGATCTCACTTAAGATACGTGAAATATTAGACTGCGCAAATTCTGCCTTCTGCCGGATACCAGCTTCCTCTAAAGCGATCTTTGAAACTAGCTCTGCCGCTTCTTTCTCCTTCGTCTGATATTCCTCTAAACGCTTTCCAAACTCTTCATTTTCCTGTTCGATCTCTTTTTCACGGACTGCTGCATTCTCGATCTCAGCCACGATCTGTACTTTATTTTGTTCAAGTTCTGCAAGCTGCTCCTCGATCTCAGTTCTCTCTGCATTAAGACCTGCAAAAACAGATTCCCTCTCGTTTTTCTGCTCTGTGGCACGATCTAAGTTCATTTTTGCCGTATTCTGTAAAATATACTGTTCCTGCAGTTTTTCCTTACTGCTTTCCATGTCTTCTTCTAACAGCGATTGTGCTGTTTTGATATCTTCCAGGCGGTCTCTCGACTCTTTGATCTGGCTTTGCAGTGTAGCTACAAGTGTTTCAAGTTCTTCCACTTCACGTCTTCTTGCAAGAAGATTACTGGTATTTTTAAATGCACCACCGGTCATGGAACCACCCGGATTTAAGCACTCACCCTCAAGAGTTACGATGCGAAAAGAGTAGCGGTATTTTCTTGCTAATGCAATGGCATCATCAATCGTCTCCGCAACAACTACCCTGCCAAGCAGATAATTCGTCACACCATCATATCTTGCATCATTTTTTACCAGCGTACTTGCAAGTCCTATGACACCACGTTCACGCAATGCTTCCTGATTTTTAAAACCACCGCTGCCGTTCACGCTCGTAAGAGGAAGAAATGTTGCCCTTCCATAACGGTTCTGCTTCAGATAAGCGATCATCTGCTTTGCTGTATCTTCATCCTCTGTGACAATATTCTGGATACTTCCGCCTAATGCAGTCTCGATCGCAACTTCGTATTTTTTCTCAACCTGGACCAGATCTGATACTACACCTAAAATTCCTCTGTGTCTGTCTTTCTGCTCCATTACACGACGGATACTGTTTCCATACCCATCGTAACGTTCTGCGATATTTTTTAAGGTTTCTAATCTGGACTGTTCTTTATGGTATCTGGTAACATCCTGCTCTAGTTTCTGACTGGTCCCGGAATACTTTCTGCGCCACTCGCGGTTCTTTTCTTCCATTGCAGCCGTCACTTCTTTCAACCCGCGGATCGTTTCATTGACATCATCTAATTCCTGCTGATACGCAGACAGCACATTATCTAAATCTTCTTCCTCTGTCTTTCTGGCAAGAAGTCTCTGTGTAAGTTTCGCTTTACGGATATTGATCTGCTCTGCCATCGTATCAAAACGCTGCTGTCTCGCCTTGATGGATGCCTTGTTATTAAGAAGTTCGATGATCTCGCTCTTTCCACGTTCAATCCCCTCACTGCATTCTTTCATTCCATTTCGCAGATCTTCTAATTCTTTTTCGGCAGCCTGCTTTCTCTCAGAGATCCCGGCTAATGCCTCTAAGAGTTCTTCCCGTTCCCTGCCATAAACTTCTTTCTGTCCGATGCGCTCCTGTCTGTCTTTTTCGATGGAATCCAGCCTGTTTTTTAAATGCTCGTCCGTCATCTCCGCTGTATGGATCTGCTCTTTTAAGACATTGATCTGACCTTCTAATTTTCCTTTTAAAACAGTAGAACCACTCAGGTTATCACGCACCGCGGTGATTGCCTGCTCTAACTGTTCAATCTCTGATTCCATGCGCTCATATTCCGTTTTGACCTGCTCATAAGAATCTTTTGACTCATTCAGCTGTGCATTGGCAATGCCGCACTTTTCTTCTACCTCACGAAGCTGTGCGTCAATACGTGTCATCTCCATCAGAAACATATTGACATCATATGTTTTTAATTCTTCTTTTTTCTTTAAATAAACATGCGCTTTTTCTGCCTGTTTTTGAAGCGGACCAACCTGACGCTCCAGTTCACTTAAGATATCATTGACACGAACCAGATTTTCACGCTCATTCTCTAACTTTTTCTGCGCAGTTGCCTTGCGCTTTTTATATTTTACAATTCCGGCAGCCTCGTCAAACAGCTCTCGCCGTTCTTCCGGTTTACCGTTTAGGATTTTCTCGATCTGTCCCTGTCCGATAATGGAATATCCTTCTTTTCCGATACCGGTATCATAAAACAGCTCGGTCACATCTTTCAGACGGCAGGCATTGCCGTTGAGCAGGTACTCACTCTCCCCGGAGCGGTACACACGCCTTGCGACCGTAACTTCCTCATAATCTACAGGAAGTTTATGATCCGCATTGTCAAGTGTGATCGCAACATAGGCATAACTGAGCGGCTTACGGTTTTCCGTTCCCGCAAAAATAATATCCTGCATGCTGGCACCACGAAGCTGCTTTGCACTCTGTTCACCAAGAACCCAGCGCACCGCATCTCCGACATTGCTCTTACCACTACCGTTTGGTCCCACAATTCCTGTGATCCCGTTATGAAAATCAAAAACGATCTTATTCGCAAATGATTTAAATCCCTGCACTTCAATACTTTTCAGATACATACTAAACCTCATTCTTTACAGTTTTGGTTTCAAAAGCAAAAGTGCCTGGTAGGCAGCTTCCTGCTCTGCCGCTTTTTTCGTGTGACCGCATCCCTCCCCGATCACTTTATCTCCGATGCGTGCTTCGACCGAAAACTTTTTATCATGATCCGGTCCTTCTTCTGAAATCAGTTCGTAATGCAGACTCTCCTTATAATTGCCCTGCACAACCTCCTGTAAAATAGTCTTGCTGTCATAAAACAGCTTTTTGTGTTCAATATCTGTCAGGATAAATTTATGTATAAACTTTTTTGCCGGCTCAAAACCACCGTCTAAATAAATGGCTCCGATCACAGACTCTAATGCATCTGATAAAATTGACTTACGCTTTCTTCCACCTGTCTGGTTCTCACCTTTGCCAAGCAGCAGATAATCACCAAGATCCATCTCTCTGGTGCAAAGTGCAAGTGTCGGCTCACAAACGATACTTGCGCGAAGTTTTGTCAGATCCCCCTCCGGCAGATCCGGATAATTGCGGTACAGAAAATCACTCGATACGATCTCTAAAACTGCATCCCCTAAAAACTCCAGCCGCTCATTGTCAGAATGTTTTTTCATATGCTTTTCATTGGCATATGAACTGTGTGTCAGTGCCTGACGCAATAAACCTTCTTTCTCAAATGTATATCCTATCCGATTCTGTAATTCCTGTAACTTTGACATTTCATCCTCCCTAGTCAGGGGCTTTTTTCTACCTTACTGTCCGTCCAGCAAAATATAAAAAAGACTCTGTTTTTTATTATAATAACGGAAAAGCCCTTGCCTGACAAGATTTTGTCTTCAACAAGGGCATACGTTATCCTTTTATTTAGTTTAAAGCATTTTTGATCTGCTCAACTGCATCTGCAACTGTCACGATATGCTCAGCATCCTCATTTGCGATCTCGATATCGAATTCTTCTTCAATTCCCATAATGATCTGAAAAATATCAAGGGAGTCAGCTCCAAGATCATCCACAAAAGTGGTATCCATTGTGATCTCCTCCTCATCTACATTTAATACCTCTGCAATGATTTTTTTCAGTTTTTCAAATTCCATAACTTTACATTCCTTCCTGTTCCGTTGAACTTATAATATTTTTTCTGATTTTTCCGTTGATGTCCTGCTCTTTGAACGTCACACATTGAAAAATGGAATTGGTAATCTCAACTGCTTTCGCACTTCCATGAGTCTTTACCACAAGTCCATTCAGTCCTAATAAAGGAGCGCCGCCATACTGAGTTGCATCAAACGCTTTTAATGTTGACTTTAATGCCGGAAGTGCAAGTGCCGCACCGATTTTACTTCTTACGGTACTCATCATGCCTTTTTTTATTGCTCCGACAAGCGTTCCTGCCAACCCTTCATACAGCTTTAAAATTACATTTCCAACAAATGCCTCACAAACGATCACATCTGCCTCTCCATGCGGGATCTCACGAGCCTCAATACTGCCCACAAAATTAATATCCGTACATTCTTTCAAAAGCGGAAATGTCTCTTTTACCAGTGCATTTCCTTTTTCTTCCTCTGCACCGATATTAACGATCGCTACTCTCGGATTTTTGATTCCAAGTACATTCTCCATATAAATGGAACCCATCTTTGCAAACTGAACAAGATGTGATGCCCTTGCATCTACATTCGCCCCGCAGTCGATCAAAAGTGACACGCCCTTTTCTGTCGGAATAAGCGGTGCTAACGGTGGTCTCTCGATTCCTTTGATCCTGCCTACAATAACCTGTCCGCCGACTAATATGGCACCCGAACTTCCTGCCGATACAAATGCATCCGCTTCTTTTTGTTTTACCATATTCATGCCGACAACGATCGATGACTGTTTTTTCTTGCGGATCGCATTTACCGGCGGTTCTGCCGTCTCGATAACTTCCTCAGCATGTATAACCTCGATCTGCTCTGTCGGATAAGTGTATTTTTCAAGTTCCTTGCGGACCACATCCTCCTGTCCAACCAGAAGAATCTTAATATCCCTTCTCGCATTGACCGCATCCACAGCACCCTTTACAGGTTCGGCAGGAGCATAATCTCCACCCATTGCATCTAAGACAACTTTCGTAATCTCAAGTGATTGATTCTGCTGCATAATTACTTCTCCATTCTGATACGTTTAGGGCTCTCCCTTCACGTCTATATTGAAATATACTATAACTCTTTCTATAAATCAATATAAAAATCGCTTGTCATTAGTTATAAAATTCCTGATTTCTTTCATTTTCTGCTTCACGGTCTTCATCAGACATATAACGCTCAAACACACCTTCTAATATGTAATTAAGTAACAGTGTCGCTAAAGCCGGTGAAATAATGGCAACAACCGGCAAAAGGTATGTTCCGATGCAGCATGCAAGGAAAAACATCAGTGCCATAAATGTTTTTGGCAGATTACCGATCGCCATCAGTGCAGAATTTTTAAGGATCATTTTCGTTGTATTTTCAAAGCGCGCCATATATGGAAATACATACACTGCCCATGCAATGACCACAAGCATCAGCACAAAGAAAACTACATAAAGCGCACCTGATTTTTCACCTGCTTTTGCAAACTGATACATAATGTAGCCATCGAGACCTACGAGAACAACTGCTGCTGCCACAATAAGCGTTACCAATGCTCCCTGCTTCATATTTGATCTAAAAGAATGCCAGAAAGAACTCCAAAGGTATCCTCTGCTGTGCCGGATCACCTTGTTTACTGCATAATAAAGTGCTGTTGTTGCAATTCCAGCCGGAACTGCCAGTACGATACACGGCAGTGCTAAAATGATCGCTTTTGTCACATATGCCACATAAATTCCAAATGCAAGCGGTATGCAGCATATCATCCACAACAGACTTAAACATACACAGTCGACACCCTTTCCAAGTGCCTGAAAAAACTTATTGTCCAGATTAAAAATATCTCCCATTGCCCTACTCCTTTGTTAAAACATTATTCTACCATTTTATTCTGTTGGCAACGATTATGCAACCGCTAATTTGTGAATTATTTGTTTACCCGGTTCTTTACCAGCACTTGCTGCATTTGCCCAGTCCCTGACTGATTGCCTGCGCCTCTGTGATCTGTGTTGCCTTATCAGGATTCATATTTCCGCAATTATTAATGCTGTGATACTTTGATCCTGTTGCAGATTTCCAGACCATTAATGTATCTGAGCCACCTGAACCTGATCCAGTGTCATTCGTTACACTTCCACTTGCATCTGATCCTGACGACATACTTTCATTTTCCGAACCTGTATTTCCGGAATCTGTAATACCATCACCTGCCGAAACAGTGCTCTTTTCTGTCTCAACAGATTCATCCGATGTAACAGCCGCTTTCTGCCCGGATGAATCCGTACTGTCACTCTGCACGGCTGCATCTGCCAAAAGACTGCTGTCACCGGTCGCATAATCGATTTCCACATCCGGCTGTACATTATAACAATATACATTAAAAAGGATTCCTTCCCCTTTATCCTCCACAGATTCCGCTTCGATCTGCACTCCACTGGCAAGCAGATTATCACCCTCAAAAACAGGTGTCGCACGGTACATCACATGGTTTCCGGTCTCTTTCACATAATCCGCCACCATATTTTCAAACGGCAGCATACCATCCACATTTAAGTAACGTGTACCCGTGATCAGATTCTTTGTATTCGCATTTTCACCCGAAAGCTGGTATCCGATCAGATGACAACGGTTATACAGATATTTTCCATCTACAACATCATATTTTACAGTATGCCATCCGGTAGGTTTTACTGCCCCGATATTTCCGCGTTCTTCCGTTGGCATCAGATCGGTTCCAATACATGCATACACGACACCACAACGGCCAAGATCGTCTAAGTCACTGTAATATTCATAAGATGATACTGATAGATCCGTTTCCCGGAAGTACGGTACATTGTCATTGATCTCAACATATGGTTTTCCGGAATAAGCCGGAATATCAGATGCTAAGATCGTTACCTCTGTTGATGGCTGAGTCTGTACCGCTATGGTCTGTTCTGTCTCAGTCTCTGTTTCACTTTCGGTTTCTGTTTCACTTTCAGTTTCTTCCGTTACAATTTCCGGAATTCCGGGTTCCTGTTTTTCCGCTTCCTGGATCTTAGTCTGTTTATTTACAGACTCTTCTATCGCCACCACGGATTCTGTTGACAATTCCGCAGTCTGACCGGCCGGGTTGCTCCCCGTAGGGATCATACTGCAAAATACGAAAAACAAAACACCCAGCAGTACGGGTCTTAAAACTTTGCTTTTCGGAAGTTTTTTCCATATTTTTCTGACAGGTTTTACCGGCAATGATGCAATACCAAGCAGGAACATCAAAACAGCCCCTGGATGAAATCCATATACCGGCAGACATAACATGCAAAAAACTGCAAAAATCCAATTAAATATCTTCATGTTTCCACTCCTCTAACGTAATTTTTTTATGTGAACTCCCCTCAAATTCAGAAACAGATATCATTTTCCACTCATTCTGTAACATTGAAATATCCAGATATATGTCTGCAGGATAACTTCTGTTCCATCTGAAAAGAAAAATTCTTTTTATCTTATTCTGATATTCTGTCAATGGAAGATTTTCCACAAAACAAAAATCAGAGTCTTCTGCCTTCTTCAAAAATTCATCATCCACTATAATATTATCCGGCAAAGGATCTTCAAATTGTCTGGCAGTATAATGATTGATCCAGAGTCTTTCCCCCTGTACTAATTCTATCAGGTGTTTTCTCAGCAGCTTATCCTGACTCTGCCTGCGCCTGTTAAACATCATTCCCATGTTATCATCTACAGCTACACATACATTCAATTTTTTCATTTCCTTATTTTGATCCAGATCACCCATAAAAACAAAAAGACCAAGAGGAAACTTACCGTTCCACCCTTGATCTTCCTGTATCCCGTAAGGATTAGTCCTGAGGGATGATTTCTTTTTTGTTGTAAGAGCCACAGTTTTTACATACTCTATGAGGCATCATTAACTCTCCACATTTGCTGCATTTTACTAATGCCGGAGCAGTCATTTTCCAGTTTGCTCTTCTTTTATCTCTTCTTCCTTTGGAAGATTTATTCTTTGGACAAATTGACATATTCTCACACCTCCTTAAATTTGTTAAAGACATCTTGGATTGCTGCCATTCTTGGATCCAGTTCTGTTCTCTGGCAGTTGCATTCCCCTTTGTTCAGGTTCATTCCGCACACTTTGCAAATTCCTTTGCAATCATCCCTGCACAGAACTTTCATCGGCCAGTTCACCAAAATCTCTCCATAGATAAGTCTATCTATATCCAGATTAAATCCAATCAGGTAGTCATTATCTTCCACATCTTCATCATGAACAACAGAATCTTCTAATTTGATATCCTTGTCAATCGAAAAGTGGATATCTGTCGGAACTTCCTCCAGACAACGGCTGCACGGAATCGATACACGCAGATCAACATCACCCTGGATAAGCAGCCGCTTGTTCTCCCGGTTTGCGATATGCAGTTCTATCGGTGCTGCACTGATAATAGGAAATTCCCCTAACTTTGATACAAAAGACGCAAGTTCGATCTGAACCTGTTTCGTTTCTTCCTTGTTCTCACAAGATAAAATGTCTGAAATATCTATAATCACGGCATTCTCCTATATCTTTTTTTGTGAAATGTACCTTTTACCCAGGTTTTTCACACCTAAATGATTATACATAGTGAAAACAGGTTTGTCAAGTATTTTTTCTTGACAACCCTGTTTTTTTATTTTTCATCGTCTATGAACCTCAAAGCCCCGCTGTTTTGCCTATTTTACAAGTGCAACCGTCTCTCTTGCGATTGCAAGCTCCTCGTTGGTCGGGATCACACAGACTTTTACTTTGGAATCTGCTGTGGAGATCACTTTTTCCTCTCCGTGTACTTCGTTTGCCTGTGCATCTACTGTAATTCCAAGATATCCAAGATACTCAAGTACCTTTGCTCTGACGATCGTTGTATTTTCTCCGATACCTGCAGTAAATGCAATCGCATCCACACCATTCATTGCTGCCACATATGCACCGATATATTTTGCAACACGGTAGCAGAATACGTCGATAGCACCGATTGCAAGCTCATTTCCTTCATTGGCTGCAGCCTCAAGATCACGGAAATCACTTGATAATTTTGATAATCCCTGTACACCTGACTTTTTATTCAAAACATTCATGACACCTTCGATATCTAAGTTCTCTTTCTTTGCAATGAACTCCATGATTGCCGGATCAATATCGCCGGAACGTGTTCCCATAACAAGTCCCTCTAAAGGTGTAAGACCCATGGATGTATCTACACACTCACCATTTAATACGGCACTGATAGAAGCACCATTTCCAAGATGAGCCACAATGATCTTAGAATTTTTCAGATCCATTCCAAGGAATTCAGCAGTACGTTTTGATACAAAACTGTGGCTGGTTCCATGGAAGCCATATCTTCTTACTTTGTACTTTTCATAGTATTCGTATGGAAGACCATAAAGGAATGCTTTCTTTGGCATTGTCTGATGGAATGCTGTATCAAATACACCTACCATCGGCACGTCTGGCATCAGCTCTTTACATGCATCGATACCGATCAGGTTTGCCGGGTTGTGAAGCGGTGCAAGGTCATTACACTCTTCGATTGCTTTTAATACTTCTGGTGTTAAGACGGTAGAAGAAGCAAACTTCTCTCCACCATGTACCACACGGTGACCTACTGCATCGATTTCAGCAAGGCTCTTGATCGCACCAGTTTTCTCATTTACCAGTGCATCAAGTACCATCTGGATTGCCTGTTTGTGTGTCGGCATTGCTGCTTCTGTGATCTCTTTGTCTGATCCGGTCTTCTGGTATACCAGTCTACCGTCAATACCGATTCTCTCGCAAAGTCCTTTTGCTAATACTGCTTCACTGTCAGAATCGATGAGCTGATATTTCAGTGAAGAACTTCCGCAGTTTACTACTAAAACGTTCATATTTTCCTCCCATGCCCTGCCTGCTTTCGAATGGCAGTTTTCTTTTCTTATACAAATGATAAATGGGCAGTCCGACTGATACGAACCGCATATAACTCTAGTATACGCCTCTAACTCTGTTCGCACAAGGTGTTTAAAGTGAGATTTTTTGTACAAAATGAAAAACAGGTTGACAGAATTTTAACGTTATTTTTTTAACAAATACCATTCTTTCACATTTGCGAAAAAAAACTGTATATGGTAGTCTTTAATCAGAATATTATTTACAAAAATGTTCTTTAATTTTTTTGAATGGAGAACCTTATGAAAGTTATCGGAATCATTGCAGAATATAACCCTTTCCACAACGGACATGCCTACCAGATCGCCAGACTGAAACAAAAAACAAATGCCGACTTTGTCATCGTCGCCATGAGCGGTGACTTTGTCCAGCGTGGTGCCCCTGCCATTGTCGATAAATACTGCAGGACCAAAATGGCTCTCTCATGCGGCGTGGATCTTGTCATAGAGCTTCCGACCGTCTGGTCAGTCTCCTCTGCAGAAGATTTTGCCATGGCAGGCGTTACCCTTTTCGATAAAATGAACTGTATTGATGGAATCTGTTTTGGAGCAGAGTCTGACAACCTTCCTTTGCTTAAGATCATTGCAGATATTCTCGCAGAGGAACCGGATACTTATAAATCTGCACTTGCTTACTATTTAAAAAAAGGTATGACATTTCCATCTGCACGGGCTGCTGCACTGACAGATTATTTTAAGAATAACCTCCAAATTTTTTATTCTTGTACAGAAGAGATTTCTTCTATTGTAAATTATTCCATAGAGTCACTTATTTCCATATTAAGTACTCCAAATAATATCCTTGCGATCGAATATCTAAAGGCTCTGAAACGCCGCAATTCTGTCATGACTCCGATCCTGATCCCACGTGCCGGCAGCGGATATCATGACACTGCCATACATGCTCCTTCCGGAAAATTATACTTTTCCGAAGATGAGCAGCACTCCCAGCCAACAGCATCGGCTTCTGCGATCCGGACTGCAATTTCTGATTTTATGACAGCAGATAAGTCACCGGTTTCCCTTTGTGAAATTGCCATTTCCATGCCAGAACCTGCTTTTACGTTGTTTCAAAATGAGATTCTATCCGGCAGTTTTCTTAACGCAGATGATTTTTCATCGATTCTCGGTTACCGTATCTTGTCATGTAATAAAGAAGATCTGCTTGATATTTCTGACATGACACCGGAAATTGCAAACCGCATACTAAAAAATAAATATCAGTTTTCCTCTTTTACACAATTTAGTGAAAAAAACAAGAGCCGTGATATTACCTATACACGGATGAGCCGGATTCTTATGCATCTTCTCCTGCGGATAACTGACGCAGATGTAAAACGATATAAAGAAGCTGATTATATTCCTTACCTGCGCATACTCGGTTTTCGCAAAGATTCTGCTGATCTGCTCTCTGTTTTGAAAAAAAACGTGACTGTGCCTGTCATATCAAAACTTTCCAAATCCCTGCACACTTTTGACGGCACCGCAAAATACATGTTAGAGCAGGATATTTTTGCTGCAGAACTCTATGAACAGCAAAAAGCAGGAAAAACAAAAGATTGTTTTTCCTGCCCTGAATGCAGTAAGCAGATTATCCGCATCTGATCAATGATGGAACAGACGGATTCCGATAAATGCCATTGCCATATTATATTTGTTACATGTCTCGATAACATTGTCATCACGGATAGATCCACCCGGCTGTGCCACATATGCCACACCGCTTCTATGTGCACGCTCGATGTTATCTCCAAATGGGAAGAATGCGTCTGAACCAAGTGAAACATTCGTATTTTTATCTAACCAGGCGCGTTTTTCTTCTGCGGTAAATACCTCCGGTTTTACTTTAAAGATATTTTCCCATGCACCGTCAGCTAAAACATCCATATAATCCTCGCCGATATAAAGATCGATCGCATTGTCTCTGTCGGCACGTCCGATCTTATCGAGGAACTGAAGTCCCAATACTTTTGGAGACTGACGCAGCCACCAGTTGTCAGCTTTCTGTCCTGCAAGTCTGGTACAGTGGATACGTGACTGCTGTCCCGCACCGATACCGATTGCCTGTCCGTCTTTGACATAACATACGGAGTTGGACTGTGTGTATTTCAAAGTGATCATAGCGATTGCAAGATCTCTTTTTGCAGCATCCGGGATTTCTTTATTTTCAGTTACCACATTGTCAAAAAAGTGCTCATCGATCACTAATTCATTTCTTCCCTGTTCAAAGGTAATACCAAATACTTCTTTGTGCTCGACCTTTGCCGGCACATAATCCGGATCGATCTGAATTACATTATAATTGCCTTTTTTCTTTGCCTTTAAGATCTCTAATGCCTCATCTGTATAGCCTGGTGCGATCACACCATCAGAAACTTCTCTTTTGATGATCATTGCGGTCGCCTTATCACAGACATCCGATAAAGAAATAAAATCACCAAAAGAAGACATACGGTCTGCACCTCTTGCTCTTGCATATGCATTTGCCAGCGGAGTAAACTCCATATCCATATCATCTACCCAGTAGATCTTACGTTCCACATCACTGAGTGGAAGTCCCACTGCTGCACCAGCCGGTGATACATGTTTAAAAGATGTAGCTGCCGGAAGTCCGGTTGCCTTTTTTAACTCACTGACTAACTGCCAGCCGTTAAATGCATCTAAAAAGTTGATATAACCTGGTTTTCCGTTTAATACCTGGATTGGCAGCTCACCATTTTCCATATAGATTCTGGATGGTTTCTGATTTGGGTTACAGCCATATTTTAATTCTAATTCTTTCATGGGTTCTCCTTTACTTATTTTTATTTATGATTCTGCTCTCATATTTTCCGGTCTCAATATCAATATAGCGGACAAATAAAGAAACCTTGTTATCCTCATTGAGATTTTCCCATACAAATGATGTAAATGTATCAATATCACCCTCGATCGCAACCGGTGTCGGCTCTCCCTCAAAACTTGGAAGCGGATTACCGTCCCCCATATAAGTATGGATAAAATGTGCTTCACCTGCTGTGGGATTCTCATATGCAAATGTATAGCGGTTGCAGGAGGATGGATCCCCGTTATTGCTCTTTAAAATAGACATCGCATAGTTGAATTTACCGTTTTCAATATGCATGATACCGGAAATTCTAGGTGTATAATTTGGTGCATCCGGCTCAAATTCTCTTGTGCGCAGTGCCTGTTCAAAAGTCTGCTGCTTATCCATCAGTTCATAGATCGTATCTGTCTGATCTCCGTTTGTCACGATCGTTTTATTGCCAAGCACACGGACAGGCGCATAGATGATCAGGCTCGGATCTGTCAGTTTAGAAGGATCAAACGCCTGTGTACGGATACCCTCGCCATCCTCAACAAACACACGGTTACGGCTGTTCTCGCTTCTGCCCATAATAAAATAAGCTGTAATAGCGTGTTTTCCGTCTGCAGATTTTCCGATAATGATTCCTCTTCCAGGATAGGAATTGCCTGAAAGTTCATTCTTTAATGACATTTTCTCCATGATATCCTCCAATTCTTGCGCTGTTTTGCTCTTTTTATTTATCTTATCATTTTGATCCTGTTTTTACAATTATTAGCGTCATGAATTTATTTACTTAATTTTATAAGTTATATTAATATATTATATGAAGTATTATTTCATTCGCCCGCTGTCTCCATGTATGTTCCCGGACAGCTTTCCCGTATCCTCTTTCTGCAATTTCCATACACGCGTCCGGTTTTTGCAAAAGCTCATTTACAAGCTCCGGCAGTTCTTCTCTTTTTTCCAGCGAATAATAAACCAGATCTTTTTTATCTGTAAAATTTTCCTTTAGATACCTGCTGTCATCAGTCAGTGAAAGTGTATGCTGTAACATCGCTGTAAATACCCGGTCATGTGCTCCGTCTTTAAACCATGGCATGATGTTCAACGAAATCTTAGCATCCGCTATCGCCTCTGCGCAGGTCACAGAATCCACCTCCCTGCCATTTTTTATAATGTAATCCTGATTTTCGCAGTCAAGTTTCTCCCAGTTTGCTCCAAATACATGCACTGGGATTTTATGCTCTGCAAGGCATTTTATGATCTCCCCCCGAAAATAACTCCGCATACATATATCAATAAAAACCATTCCCGCAAACGCTGCACGAAGCTCCTCTTCCGGCACTTCTCCTAAATCCCTTCTGATATGTGTCTCTAACATCTGATCGACCGATACCGCAGGATGCACTTTCATATCTTCCATGATCTCATAATAAAACGTCCGGTACTCTACGCCCTGTCTGTCGATTTCCCGGTAAAGGTGTTCCACCGGCGTATAGTTTCCGGTAAAAACAATATCATATTTCCGATTCTGATACGGTATATTTTTAAGTTCCCATTTTTTTCCGTTCTGCTTTTTAATGCAGTTTCCCGCCAATGGCAGAAAATCCACCTGCAATGCCGGATAAAACCGCTTCATATATATCACATGCTCCCTGTCAATACAAAAGATCCGCATATCAGACACCGGAGGTCCTGCCAGTTTCGAATGATAATATAACGGATGATCCACCAGAATATTGATGCATGCTATCCCATGATTTTCCCAGATATAACGTCCGTTTTCCTCAATAAAAATCTCTTCCCCGGAAAGTCCTATAAAGTTGAACGTACAAAGCCATGTTTCCCCGGCTTTTACAAACCGGCTGATACCATCCACTGTATTTACCAGATCATCGTAATCCACAAAATAAGTATCATAACCCAGCTCCTGAAATGCTGCTGCTAACTGTTCCGAGAAATATCCTAACGTTTCTACCGCGTTTTTTATAAAAATTATTTTCATACTTTTATACTTCCACCTCTTTTTCATTCACAGGATACAATTTCCCATGAATCAAAAAATCCTGCCCCGGACAGGTATTTTTGCATCGTATGCTAATCCCTGACGCAGAGCAGGCTCTATATTACAATCCTGATCGCAATTTAATCTTATTTACTTTTCTCACGCCTGTGAACGATCCCATTCATTTTTTTAAGATCAGTTTTTAAAGCTGTGGATCGGTGCCGGGATTCTTCCGGTACGGTTGATAAAGTCATCACAGGAATATTTATTAACCGGCATGATCGGCGCATAACCAAACAGACCACCGAACTCTACCGTATCGCCAACACCTTTGCCGATTACCGGGATCAGACGTGCCGCTGTTGTTTTCTGGTTTACCATACCAAGAGCCATTTCATCTGCGATCATACCGGAGATCGTAGTTGCCTTTGTATCACCTGGAATGGCAATCATATCAAGTCCTACTGAGCAGACACAGGTCATTGCCTCTAATTTTTCCAGAGTGATCGCACCTGCCTGTACGGAATCGATCATTCCCTGATCCTCACTGACAGGGATAAAAGCACCACTTAAGCCGCCGACATAAGACGATGCCATGACACCACCCTTTTTAACCTGATCATTTAACATGGCGAGTGCCGCGGTTGTACCAGGTGCACCGGCATATTCCAGACCGATCTCACAGAGAATATCTGCAACGGAATCACCGATTGCCGGAGTTGGTGCAAGAGAAAGGTCAATGATACCAAACGGAATCGAGAGACGTCTGGATGCCTCCTGCGCAACCAACTGTCCGACTCTTGTTACCTTAAACGCTGTCTTTTTGATCGTTTCACAGAGTACTTCAAAATTCTCGCCACGTACCTTTTCAAGTGCTGTCTTTACAACACCCGGTCCGCTGACTCCGACATTAATCACTGCGTCCGCCTCTGTCACACCATGAAAAGCTCCTGCCATAAATGGATTGTCATCCGGTGCATTGCAGAATACGACCAGTTTCATGCAGTCCACAGAATCACGGTCTTTTGAACGCTCAGCAACTTCCAGTAAAATCTCTCCCATCAGACGCACTGCATCCATATTGATACCAGTCTTTGTGGAAGCAAGGTTTACGGAACTGCAGACACGATTCGTCCGGCAGAGTGCCATCGGGATGGAACGTATCAGCATCTCATCCGCTTTTGTCATGCCTTTTGACACCAGTGCAGAATATCCGCCGATCAGATCAGCACCGATTGCTTCCGCTGCACGATCCATGGTATCTGCGATCGTCGCAAAATCTTCCGGTGTCTTGCAGGCTGCTCCACCGATCAGTGCGATCGGAGTAACAGAAATACGCTTATTGACAATCGGTATACCATATTCCGCCTCGATCTCCCCTGCAACTTTTGCAAGATCTTTTGCAACGGATGTGATACGGTTATAAATATTTTCATTTAATTTTTTCAGATCAGAATCAATGCATGAAAGCAGGCTGATACCGATCGTAATGGTGCGGACATCAAGATTTTCGTGTTCCACCATGTTGTTGGTCTCGTTTACTTCAAATATATTAATCATTGCTGCTTTCCTCTCTAAATACGATGCATTTTTTCAAAAATCTCAGCTTTCTGGCACTTGATGGATACACCGATCTGTTCACCAATCCCGTCAAGATCTTTCTGACAATCCACAAATGATCTGGTGGATCTGTTCATATCAACGATCATCATCATATTGAAATATCCGGAAACGATCGTCTGTGAAATATCAAGTACATTCACACCATTCTCGGAAAGATAAGTACATACTTTTGCAATGATACCAACGGTATCCTTACCCACTACTGTAATAATTGTCTTGTCTGCTGTGTTCTCCATCTCTGCTCTCCTCACTTTTCTGCTTTACTAAATCAGTGCAAATATTATGGATAATCATATCATATGTGATTTATAATTTCCACTGTTAAATGTGTTGGAATTTATAAATTTTTCTACTAAATGTCATTAGAAATATTATTTTTTAAAAAACGATACGCTCCGACGGCTCATCCCGTTTTGCCACATACATCGGAAAATCATCACCTTTATAAGGGTTCTCTCCCATTGTTACCTCCAGCCGGACTGTCTCATATGCAAGCTCTGCATAATTATTTTCCTTGCTGAGATGGCCTAAAATAACCGTATTGAAATGATCATGAAGCACTTCTCCTAAAAGCTGACCAGAGAGTTCATTAGAAAGATGTCCCTTTTCCCCAAGAATCCTCTGTTTTAACTGATAAGGATAACTGCCGACCTGCAGCATATGTACATCATGATTTGCCTCTAATAAAAGTACATCCAGATTTTTTATTTTATGAATGATATTTTCATCATAAGTGCCAAGATCAGTTACTACCGCAGCTGTTTTTTCCTCATTTTTTATTTTGTAGGCGACCGGATCTGCCGCATCATGTGAGATTGAGATCGGTTCGATCAAGAGATCTCCGATTTCAAAGGGCTGTTCCGGCGTTATTGCATGAAATAAAGATTCATCTATTTTTCCGACAGACTTTGTATTCAAAATTGCATCTATCGTACCTTCCGTGGCATAGATCGGAAGCCCGTAACGCCTGGCAATGACGCCCAGTCCAGATATATGATCGATATGTTCATGTGTTACGAGAACGCCTTTCATTTCTTCCGTTTTCAGATCAATTGAATTGAGTCCGTTTTCAATCCGTTTTCCACTGATTCCCGCATCGATAAGTACATGACAGTCATCAGATCCGACACAGATACAGTTTCCGCTGCTGCCGCTTGCTATACTGCATAATTCCATTGCTTTAATTCTCTTTCCATCTAAGTTCGATCGTATCTCCGGCCTTTAATACTGCAGAATACGATGCATTCTCACCATTTAGATTGGTAATGATTGCCCTGCCGTTTGAAGCTGTGAGATCAAATTCGTAAAAATCAAAAATATCTACAAATATATACTGTGGTTTTCCGGTAAGTTTTACCGGCTGACCATTGATATATACTAATACCGCGTTGCCATCTTCCGGTTTTTCATCCGTGTTCTGTACACTCTGTACTTCTGTCTGTTCTGTTACATTTTCAGCTGTATCTTCTGCTGCAGCGTCTGGCACTGAATCTGACTGGGACGCTTCTGCATTCACTGTGTTCTCATCTGTTGCCGCAGCTGCATTCCCGACATTCACTGTGGCTTCATCTGACGCAGCCATGCTGTCTGATCCTGCCGTATTTTCTTCTGATGCAGTAACATTGTCTGTTCCCTCTGTGCTGTCTGCATTTACCTGATCTTCATCTGGTGCGGCAGCATCATCTGTCCGCGCTGTACTCTCCTTTGCACTGCTGTCATCATGCGAAACTGCTGCATCTGCGCTATCCTGTGCCTCTGTCTCTGTCTTTGGCTCTACAATATCCGGTATCTCTTCTTCTTTGTATTCCCCGACAGTCGGTGTCTTTACTTCTTCCTGCTCTAACGGCTGGAATGATGGTTTACCATAAGAACGCACGGTCCACTCGATCGTGAAGTTTTCATAGATCAGGGAATCGAGTGTTGCACGACGATTATTTACTAAGATCACATGCTCAACATTCACTTCCACATCCATAAATTCTGCAAGCTGTCCTACTGTGTAGAAACTTCTGGTCTCCACCTGGTCTCCCTCTTTGATCTGATAGGAAGGCAGCTCTAAATTACCGTTGACCTCTAAGAACTTCGGACATCTTATCACATTTCCATTGACTACAAATGCCACGTAATCAGAAGTATATTCCTCTAACTGATCTAACGTGCAGGATGCCGGCTTTCCCGCTGTGGACGGCTCAATTATGATCTCACAGTTAGGCTCTAAGGCGGCATTCAGGTTTGTCGGCCGGTCATTCATATAAACTGCTGCCGACTCGCCCTGTTCTCCGCGGATGATACGTTTTGCACCGTTTACAAAAAAGTTAAGTTCCGATCCCCTCTTTGGGAAAAGATCCTCGTTCGGGAAACCTGCCTGCAATGCGGCATCCACGATCGTTAATCCCTCATTATCATATAATTTAAGCCGCTCACCATTGAAACGCACCATGATAAATCCATTTCTCTGCTCATAATAATTAAGGCAGATTCCGATCGGTGTTACAAGCAGCGGATCTTTCTTGATATCCTGCTGTTCAAAAACAACTTCCTGCAGTACCTCTTCGCCACGCAGTGCCACACGCACGTCCGGAAGATCTAATTTCTCTGCAAGCATTTTTGTGTAACCATGGATCTTACCACCGCCACCAACGATAAACGCTGCACTGACCGTCTGATCACCATTCAATTCTTTGATCTTGGCAGCTACTGCGGTTGTCATCTCATCCACTACGGGTTTAGTCAGCTCCCATACCTCTTTTGCCGGAATCGTATGCTCGATCAGCATGATATCTTTATAGGTGATCTCATCCTCTGTTGTGCTCTGCAATTTGATATATTCGGCAGTTTTAAAATCAACCAGATAATTCTGCACGATCAGTTCTGTCAGTTCATCTCCTGCAAGAGGAATCATACCGTATGCAATGATGCTTCCGTCTTTCGTAATGGAAATATCGGATGTTCCCGCTCCAATATCGACCAGTGCGATATTAAGCAGACGATAGCTTTCAGGGATTGCAACATTAATAGCAGCAATAGGCTCCAATGTCAGATTTGCTACTTCAAGTCCTGCCTGATTTACCGCCGCATAAAGTCCGTCCACTACATCCTCCGGCAGAAATGTTACGATAATATCTTCGCCGATACGGTCTGCTTTATGTGATTCAATGTTTGAAAATGGCTCATCATTCAAAAAATATCTGACCACAGAATATCCCACACAGTAAAATTTGTAATTGGTATCATTCATCTCCTGTAAAATTTTCTGTGCCTTTTCAATTCCAAGCAGATCAAGTGTATGTATATCTTCTCCGGTGACTACGCTTTCCTCCGGATAATCGTAACTGATACTTGTTGTAACCGTCTTAAGCACACGTCCTGCGGCAGCAATACATACTTCCGTCAGGTTTTTTCCGATCTGTTTTTCCAACTGTTCTTTTACTTTTCTTATCGTCCCTGATACACGTCCGATATCATGGATCTGTCCATCTAACATCGCTCTTGTATCATGCTGCATGATATACTGTGCAGTTACGATAAACTGATCCTCTGTACGGTAACCTACAGTTCCAACTACATTTCTTGTACCAATGTCAAGTCCGAACACCAATGACTGTTCCATGTCTTTTCCGTCACTCATCTGCAGTATCTCCTACTCGTTCTCCATATTTGTGATTGCCAAATCAATCTGCTTTCTTGCTTCTTCCACCGTTCCGTTATTATCGATCACCACTTTACAATACTTCCGGTAAACAGATTCCTCTAACTGACTGTCAAAAATCTGCTGTACTTTCTGCATGGAATATCCGCGCGATCTCATAAGGCGTTCTTTTCTTATATCCTCTCTGGTATAAATATACCAAAGTTCGTCACAAATTTCATCATAATGTTCTTCGATCAAAAGTGCCGCCTCTAAAACAAGGATCTTAAGTTCTCCCTTTTCCCGCTCTGCTTCTGCAACAGTTCTGATGTATCTCTTGACTGCAGGATGCACGATTCCATTTAAAGTTTCTCTTTTTCCCTCATCGGAAAAAATAACTGCTGCTAACTTTTTCCGGTCAAACGAACCATCCTCTGACCAGATATCTTCATTCCGGAATCTGTCTTTTAATTTCTGATAACAATCTGTTCCCGGAAGCATCAGTTCGTGTGCGATCTCATCCGCCAGCATGACTTTTACGCCGTCTTTTGTTTCGAGATAATGAAGTATTTCTGATTTTCCCGCACCGACACCGCCGGTAATTCCTATAAATTTCATCTGTTCTGTGCTCCCCGAAACTGAAATATTTTATTTTGCTTCATACCAGTTTTTTCCCACATGTGCATCAATCTCAAGCGTTACCGCAAGGTCTGCTGCTCCATGCATTTCTTCTTCAAGAATCTTTTTGACTGCATCTTCCTCCTCAACCGCTGTCTCCACCAACAGTTCATCATGCACTGTTAAGATCAGACGCGATCTTAAATTTTCTTTTAACAGTCTGTCATGCACACGTATCATTGCGATCTTGATAATGTCTGCCGCCGTTCCCTGAATCGGAGAGTTCATGGCAACACGTTCACCAAACGAACGCTGCATAAAATTGCTGCTCGAAAGTTCCGGTACCGGACGCCTTCTTCCAAACATAGTCGTCACATAACCTTTTTCTTTTGCCTCCGTCACAAGTCCATCTAAAAATGTCTTGATCTTCGGATAAGTTTCAAAGTAACGCTCTATATACTCTGCTGCCTCTTTCTTACTGATGCTTAAATCCTGACTCAGTCCAAATGAACTGATTCCGTATACGATTCCAAAATTTACTGCCTTGGCATTGCGGCGCTGCAGATCCGTCACTTCGTCGAACGGAATGTGAAATACCTGGGATGCGGTAATTCTGTGAATATCCTGTGCTTCCCGGTATGCCTCGATCAGCTTTTCGTCCCCTGACATGTGCGCTAAAACGCGAAGTTCGATCTGCGAATAATCGGCATCCATAAACTCAAATCCTTCTTTTGGCACAAACGCCTTACGGATCAGTCTTCCCAGTTCGATCCGCATAGGAATATTCTGAAGATTCGGCTCCGTACTGCTCAAACGTCCGGTAGCTGTGATCGTCTGATTAAAACTGGTATGGATTCTGCCATCTTCTGCGATATAGTTTACCAGTCCGTCCGCATAGGTGGACTTTAACTTGGTAAGCTGACGGTATTCTAAAATATCGGAAACGATCGGGTATTCCGGTGCAAGCCGTTCTAACACATCTGCTGCCGTTGAGTATCCGGTCTTTGTTTTCTTCCCATATGGCATGGAAAGTTTCTCGAATAAAATTACTCCAAGCTGTTTTGGGGAATTGATATTAAATTCTTCCCCAGCCTCCTCATAAATCTGTTTTTCCAGTTCTGTGATACGCACTGCAAGTTTATCTCCATACTCCATCAGCGCATCCCTGCATGCAATGATTCCCTCATTTTCCATATCTGCAAGAGTAAATACAAGTGGCATCTCAATCTCGGAAAATAGCTGATCCATGCCCTCTTCTTTCAGATCATCTTCGAGTGTCTTCTTTGATGCCTGCGCCACATATGCCATGTAGCATACATAACTTAGGAATGCTTCCGGCGCATTTTTCATTGCCTGCTCTATGGTCTGTTTTCCAAGAAGATCCGCCTTAGACGGCACCATCTGTCCCAGATAGTCTTTTGCAATATCTTCATATGGATATTCATTTTTTAACGGATTCAGAAGATAGGCTGCGATCACTCCGTCAAAAAGATCTGATAAAGCAATATTACCATTTTCCTGACGTTCCAGTAAACCAAGTGCTGCAAGCTGTGGTTTTAAATCAAGTGTCGCATAGGATGCAGCCTCGCTTGCAGTAAACATGGAAAGGATCTGCTTTGCAGAAAGATTCTCTCCTGCTTTTATAAAAAAGGTTTCTTTCTCCCCAATTGAAACTGCAGCTCCAAGACAGCGTTCATCGCTGCCTGATACAATATAAAATCCACAATTTCTGCCGCGCAGTTTTGCAAATACTTTTTCTGCTTCTTTTTCATCTTCGACAAGTTTAAAATGTTCTGCCGCCTGATTCTTCGGTGTTTCCACTTCAAACCGGTTCAAAAGATTCTTAAACTCCAGCCGTTTGCAGAGAAGATATGCCTCCTCGGTATACAGAGTGGAAATGCCGTTTATCTTAGCACCGGCAAGATCATAGTCAATGTCTGCGTGAATTTCGATCGTTGCAAGAGTCTTGCTCATCTGTGCAAGATCATAGTATTCTTTTAAATTTTTGCTTGCACGCGGCGGCTTTAATTCATCCACATGCGCATAGGCATTTTCAATGCTTCCGTATTGCGCAATGATCGCAGTTGCCGTCTTTTCACCGATCCCAGGCACACCCGGAATATTGTCCGCTGTATCACCCATCAGTGCCTTGACATCTATAAATTCGATCGGTGTTACCTGATACTTTTCTTTTACCTCTGTGGCATTATAATCTTCAATCTCTGTACCGGTGCGCTTTGTTTTTGGGATACGGATCTTTATATGATCCGTTGCAAGCTGTAAAAGATCACGGTCGCCGGAAACCACGGAAACGGTAAGACCTTTCTGTTCGCTCTGTTTTGCAATGGTTCCAAGCAGGTCATCTGCCTCGTAACCGCCTTTTTCGATCGTGGTGACTCCCATCGCCTTTAACATTTCTTTTATGAGCGGAACCTGTTCTCTCAGTTCCTGTGCCATCGGCTTTCTCGTGCCTTTGTATTCGGCGAACATTTTATGGCGGAAAGTCGGCTCTGACACATCAAATGCAACCGTCAGATAATCCGGCTGCTCCTCCTCTAAAATCTTGAACATAATATTCAAAAATCCATAGACTGCATTCGTATGAAGTCCCTCCGAATTCGTCAGATCCGGGATTCCGAAAAATGCCCTGTTCAAAATACTGTGTCCGTCAATCAATACCAGCTTTCCGCCCATTGTTCTCTCCATTCTCTGTCTTTTAGATTGCTCTTGTGTAGCGTTTCAGCCACTCATTTTCCTCCGGTGTCATATACGGGGAAATGGTATCATATACCATCTTATGATAATCATTTAACATCTTTTTCTCACGTGCGCTTAAAAGATCCGGATCGATCGCATCAAGATCGATCGGCGCATAGGTAATATTTTCAAATTCCATGAACTGACCATACTCATTTTTCTCAGCCTTACGACATACAAGTTCATTTTCCGTACGGATGCCGTATTTGCCCTCTAAATATACGCCCGGCTCATCTGTCGTGATCATTCCTTCTTCTAAAACACCATTGTCATGACGCTCCGGCACAACTCTCCAGCGGAAACCATTCGGTCCCTCATGTACGTTTAACACATACCCAACGCCATGTCCGGTACCGCATTTATAATCAATGCCCATCTCCCAGAGAGGACCGCGGGACAAAATATCAAGGTTTAATCCGGTACATCCATATAAGAACTTCGCATGTGCAAGATTCATATTCGATCTGCATACGGTTGTGAAATGCAGACGCATCTCATCTGTGATCGGTCCAAGTGCCATGGTTCTTGTGATATCCGTGGTTCCCTCAAAGTAATGTCCGCCGGAATCCACCAGTAAGAATCCTTCCGGTTTTAATTCCGTATCTGATTCCGGTGTTGCAGCATAATGCATCATCGCAGCATTTGCACCATAAGCACAGATCGTATCAAAACTCAACTCAATAAAATTCTCCTGCTCTCTTCTTCGCGCTTCAAGATAGTCAGAAGCCGAGATCTCTGTCATAGGGATCTTGCCGATATTTGTCTTGAGCCAGTACATGAACTTCGTAAATGCAACACCGTCTTTTACATGTGCAGCTCTGGTGTTATCCACCTCCGTCTTATTTTTTACTGCTTTCATAAGCTCGGTCGGGTTCGGTTTATCCACAACTTTGATTGCTTTATCAAGACTGTTTACGATACGGTAATTAACCATGCCGCGGTTCATCAGCACGACTGCGTCTGCCGGGATTTCCGGTACATAATCGTAGACCGCATTATATGGTTTTGTAATGATATGGTTTTCATCCAGATAAGCACGGATCTTATCATCCACTACATCCTCCTGCAAAAACCAGATACATTCTGTTTCTGTCAGCACCAGATATGACAATACGACCGGCACATAATCAATATCATTGCCACGGATATTTAAAAGCCATGCGATATCATAAAGAGAAGTTAAAATATGGACATTTGCACCATTCTCCTTCATAGCTTTCCTTAGATCTGCAATTTTATCCGCGGTGCTTTTTCCGGAATATTTTTCTTCTAAAATAAATAAAGGCTGTTTTGACAATGCAGGGCGGTCTTCCCAGATCAGGTCGATCAGATCTTCTGTCACGTGCATGGAGGCATTTTTTGCAGAAGCAATTTTTTCAAGTTTACCTCCCCAGGTACCGTTTACAACACGTCCGTCAAATCCGAGACATCCACCTTCGTTTAATTTATCTTTTATAAATTCATCTACGGTCGGCACGCCCTCTTCGCCCATGCGGTAGAGTGTAACTGTGCTGCCCTTAAGCTGGTTTTCCGCCTGTACAAAGTAACGTCCATCCGTCCAGAGCCCTGCCTCCTCTGCTGTGATAACGGCAGTTCCTGCAGAACCGGTAAATCCGGTAATAAACTTTCTTGCCTTAAAATGGTCTCCTACATATTCTGATTCATGGAAATCAGCCGTCGGCACAACATATACAGTGATCCCTCTTTTCTCCATCTCTGCACGCAGTGCCTTTAATCTTTCCTGTATCATTTCTTACTTTCCTCTTTCTTATATATTTTCCAAAATCTGTATATTACATGATGGCTGTTTCTTCCATCACGCATCCGTATACTCAAAAAACTTCGTATCGATCTCCGGATAAGATCGTTTTAATGAGATCGGTCTTCCGGAACGGTTCAAAAAGCAGTGGGAACTCTTTCCGGTTGTCCGCAGTTCTCCGGTCTCTTTGTCTGTCATCCGGTATTCCAAATCCATCTTGATACCATTATAACGGGTGATCTTTGTCTCGATCACGACAGTATCATCAAAATGTACCATGCTGTGATACTCACAGGATACGGAGAGCACAGGACTTATGATCTCCATCTCCTCCATCTGTTTGTAACTGAGTCCGATCTGATCCATTAAATCCATCCTCGCCTCTTCCATCCATTTGATGTAATTTGAATGATGGATGATCCCCATCTGATCCGTCTCATAATATTTTGCATGATGCTCATATGGGCGGATTTTGATATCATCGGCATTTTCATTATAAATTTCTATCTCTTTTTTACTCATATAAATCACTACCTTTCTCAAACTCCTCCAAGCTATAGTATCTCACAGAACCGCTTTAATTTCAATGGTGCCTTTTTATCCGTGCGGTCAGGCATGCGGTCAGGATAACGATCATAACACAGACAAATGAGATCCCGGCTCCCACCATAAATCCAGGTGTCCGGTAACGCAGTTCGATCGTGTGTGTTCCTTTTTCAAGATAAGTACTGATAAATGCCTCTCCAAAAACTTCCGGCTTGGTTTCTTCTCCATCAACATACAATTTCCATCCTGCATCATCCGCCACTGAAAAGATCAGCCGTCCTTCTTTTTTCACATCGATCGTTCCGGTGATCTTCGTATCGGAAAATGACGTCATCTCCATCGTCTGCTCATTTAATGTCTGATAAGCAGTATCTACTGCATCGAGATTTAAGGCATATGCAGTAATGTTCACCCTCTCCTCGCTGCTGTTTTTAATCTTTACTTCCGTACCTGCCGTGCAGTATCCAAGATCAAGCGTATAACCATGCGAAACTTTCGTGAAAGATTTTGTCCTGCCGTCACTGATCTCTTCTGTCAGGCTGTCCACGGTCGTCGAATCATAGATAGCAAAAATATATGCATCTTCCTGCACATCGATCGTTGATTCTCCGACCACTGATTCCGATGGGATCTCTGTCAGCATCGTCTCATCTGCACCGAGAAGTTCTGCAAGTTTATTCTGCGCTGTGATCTCGTCTAAATCAGAATAATCCCACGCTTCGATCACATTCTCATCCATCATAAAGCCAAGCGGGAGCACGTATTTATTTTCATAGAGATAAGTGTTTCCGCTTCCTGCCACAAAAGAACGGATCGGGTTTGCCTCAAGCGCATTATCTGCGATCACATAGCGCAGGGATAACATCGCAGATAAAAGCGGTGTTGCCCCATTCACGCAGTAAAAATTCTTACCGCCCTCCATTCCGACTGCCTGATAAAAATGACTGACATCTAAATTCATCAGTGACGAAAACTGTGTTGCAGAACGATATCCATACAATGCGGCATCATTTTTCGTTTTACGCTCTAATTCCTCTGTCCGGTAAAATAATACGCCTTCCTTCTGTGCCTGATCTTTTGCCTCTGCAAGTACCGCATGATAATCATCCACCGCCTTTACATAAGCAGTCCTGCTTGTTGTCTCAAGTCCGGTCACATTGTAATTAAAGAATAATTCTAACAGCATCGCTACGCAGCCACAGACAAGCATGATCTTCTTCAGTTCTTCCCTGGTTGCCCTTTTGATCCTTCCGATCTTTTTTACCTCATCTTCCCGGATACATTCCTCCGCATAAAAATAGATCAGCAGTACCACAATATAACTTCCCAGAAAAACATAAGTTGCCGTTGCCGCACTCTCCCCTAAGATTGTCCCATCAGAAAGATGATAGGAAACCGTCATCAGACCGATCGATGTCACTCCTGCAACGATCACATCTAAAAACCGCGTCCCTTTAAAATGTAAAAATGCCTCATATGCAACCGCAAGCAATAAAAATGCGTATAAAAAAGTCTGTCTTCCCGGCAGGGAATCAGGAAAATGCATACCATGCCAGATGAAATCAAGTATATTATTTGAAAAACTGAGAACAAAAAATACTGCCAGAATTCCACGCGCCAGCTTCTTTTTCCAGGATATTTCACGATTAAGCAAATATAGTACAAACAAAAGAATAACAAATACTCCACAGTAAATATTGGGCCAGTGGTCTTTTCCTGTATAGGGCTCTGCCATCACAGAATGTCTTCCCAGCTCCGCAATAATGTTAAAATACCATTCCATCGTATCCGGGAACGAAATATTCTGTGACCCACTCGCACCAAGTGTGATCGCCTCAGGAATGATCAGAACTGCACCCGTTCCACCTGCCAGAAGAGAATAAACTGCAAAACGAATCCAGGCCCCGATCCCTGTTTCCTTATTTTCAAGCCATGTGATCAAAAACCAGATCACCTGAAAAATGCATACCATGATCGCAATGTAATAATTACTGATAATGCATAAAGACAGCGAGATATAATAAAACAGTACCTTTTTCTCTTTGATCAGTTTTTCGAGTCCAAGAACAACAAGCGGCGCTAACATCATACAGTCTAACCACATGATATCCCATGCATAGGCTGCGGAGAATCCGCACAATGCATAGGCTGTCGCAAAAATACTGACCGCAATATGATTTTTTTCAAAGTGCTCTTTTAAATAATAACCAAAAAACAGTCCCGCAAATGAAATTTTCAAGATCACAAGCAAGGTCATAAATTCGATCACATGATTTTGCGGACATAACAGCAGCAGCCAGTTCAGGGGGCTTGCCAGATAATAGGCATACAGAGAGATGAAATCTGCCCCCAGTCCGACATTCCATGAGTAAAACAGACTGCCGCCATGTTTGATCTTATCCATCAGCTCCGTGAAAAAAGGACAGTACTGATGGTACATATCAATGTGTAAAATACACTGCTCTCCAAACGGATAAACATCATGAAGGATGCATATCACAACCAGAATAAAAAATGGCAGAAAGAATGAAGCAAGAAGCGGCATTCTTTCTTCCCACAATTGATTTTGTAGTTTTTTTTCTCTTTTCAAAACAAAACCTCTCTTTTTATCATTTCCTAATTGACAGTTCCATGATCAAACAACTCATAATACTGCAGTTTCCGGTAAATATCCATCTCATCTTTTTCATCGGAAGCCCGCACTTCACTGCCATCTGCTTTTACCGTACGCACGGCAGAAATGACCGGATATTCTGTCTTTAAATGCATCAGATAGGAACGGTATTCGTCCAGTGGAACACCTGCACGCTCTAACACTTCTGCTGCAAGATAATTTGCACTCGTATCTGCACCCGTTTCCTCATCAATATCATAATTTGCCCATACCACATAAGGAACCTGATAACGCAGTTTCTGCTGTTCCTCTGTCAGGTGATTCCAGGACATTCCATTTTTTGCAAGAACCGCAGATGCAACGGCATCACTCGGCTGGTGATCCCCGAAGAAAACGATCACTGTTTTTTCATCTGCATCTTTAAAATAAGAGATTAAAGACTCCAACGCTGAATCAGAAAGTTTTACCAGCGATAAATACTGCTGCAGCGAAAAATTAGTGGAATCTTTCACTGAGATATCCGGGGTAAAATTGCCATACTGATCCTGATATCCACCGTGATTCTGCATTGTCACATTAAAAACAAACAATGGTTTATCTGTTTCTTTATTTTCATAAAATTCGATAATCTTATCCACACAGCTCTCATCACTGATATACTGTCTCACATACTGTGGATTCACATACTCATCTTTAAATACACTTTCGTTAAAACCTAACATCGGATAAACCGTATCACGTTCCCATCCGCCTGCATTGTATGGATGTGTTGCAATCGTCTGATATCCTAATGTTTTCAGATAATCCGGAAGTGCCTTTAAATCCCCATTGATATACTGCTGGTACGGAATACTTCCCTGTGGAAGAAATGCCATGGTATTGCCGGTCAGAAATTCAAACTCGGTATTTGCCGTATTTCCGCCACATACAGATACGTTTAACATTCCGGTAACCGTATTTTCTGCTCCCTGTTCCAAGCTGTGAATAAACGGCATGTAATCCTCATTTGTCTCAAAATCACCCAGAACCGACAGATCCGAAAACGACTCATTCATCATCACAATGATATTTGGAAGTTCTTCATCCTTTTGCGTATCATCTTTTGCTGCCGGATCAGTATCCTCCGTCATTGCACCTCCTGCTCCGTAGGAATCAAGCACTGCCTGTGCCTCCAAGTCACTGTAATGCTCCGGTTTATCGATCGACATATATGCAAGATTCATCACAAATGTGACTGCCATTCCATCCACATCTGTCATGTAGACCGGTGTAAACAGCTTATTATAAAGTCTGTGGCTGTTCTGAAAACTCTCCTGCTGTAAGGTTCCCGCAAACAGTGAAAGCACCACAGCCACAAGTGCTGCCGGAATAAGCCGTTTCCAGAATACAAAACGTGTTACTTTTACCTTTATAAAATGAAATAATGCGATTGCCACAAGAAACACCAGTGTTACCACGACCATACGCGTATCCGGCATAAAATTATAATTATCCGCCACACTCGCCGCCGTTTTCCATGAAAAAATATCCCACGGCACAATCGGATTTGTACGGAAACGCACTACATAACTGTTTGCAATACCATAGATCATCGCCACACCATAAACGATCCGGTGTGCTGTCTTTAATTTTCCTGTCAGCAAAAACAGTACAATCGTTACCAGTAAAAACAGTACAATATTAAAAAACTGAGCCCACGGACGCACGACCATAAACGGATTGTGTGAATAACACTCCATAAGATAAAAACATGCCGCAGGCGGCAATATGACAAGCAGCAACGATATGATACTGCTTCCTGCCTTTTTTAAAATATCATTCTTCTTATCCGACTTTTTGTTCCTTGCTGCTATTTTCTCATTTCTCTGCTCTTTTAATTTTTCCCAGAAACCTTTTGGTTTCGTATTTTTTCTTTTTCTGCTAGCATTCATGTCAAACCTCATTTCAAGGGTGTATCTTCCCTTTAGATAATTAGCCGAATGATATTTTAGCACATTCCTCCAGCAAATAACATCTATTCGTAAAAAATTCATAAATTCATAAGTTTCCAGTATTGCAACACTATTTCCCAGCCTTTATTTTTTGCATGTTCTGTCGAATAAAATAGTTATTTTGACGCTTTATGTTAATAAAGCAATAATCTTTCCCACAGACGTCTTTATTGTCTTGACATTTCAAATAATTTTTTTTAACATGAAAATATATACAATACCTGTATCGATTTGAGTGGCGCAAAAAGGAAGATGAAAATGAATAGTGAATCTGAAATCAACCGTCTGACAAAAGAGAATGAAACTTTCCGAAAAATCATTGAAACACAGCAGCATACGATCAATCTTCTCATTGATCATTTTATTGCCGGTAATACAGATAAACAGATCAAAAAGAACTAAATTTTGTATTTTTATTAAAAAAACAGAGCGACCGTCTGCCGCTCTGTTCCTTTTATCCGTGATAAAAAATCTTCCTTCAAAATATACAATCTGCTGTTTATGATCTTTTGGGCACAAAAAAAGCTGCTGACGGGAATCGGACCCGTGACCTCCGCACTACCAATGCGACGCTCTACCGACTGAGCCACAGCAGCATTGTGTTTTTCAACACCTGTATTACTATACAATAGGATTGTACGCTTGTCAAGCATAAAATGCAGGAAATTTTTGTAATTTTTCAAAAAATTTACACAATCCCAGATCAATATTCCATGTCTCACCGGGATTGTGTTCTTCGGGTCTTCTGGCCAGATGGTGTTTTGTCACCACATCCGTTATGTTCTTCCCGTTTTGTTTCAATCAGCCTCTCCTTTTTTACATCCGATTCATAATCTTGATGTGTGACTTAAAAAGAGAATAATATTTCATTCCCTTATCTTTGCCATAATGTCCCTGCAATGCAGCTCTTAATGAATTGAGATTCTTTCTCTTCGCATTTGCCTTATACAAAAACGAGGAAAAATCTTCCGGACAGTCCAGTTTTGGATCACTGTAGGCAAATACTGTCTGACAATAAACATCAAACTTCTCTTCCTCACTGATCGCATTCTGATTCTCACGGCAGATCGCATATGCAGAACTGTTCTTTGCTTCCTGGTAAAGTTCTTTTCCAATCTCTTCCCCAAAGAACAATACCAGTGCATTGTGAAAATCTGCAAGACGATCTTTGCTGATGCAGGTAAGCAGGCTGCGGATAACCTCATCCTGTTCCTTTGAAATCTCTGGTGTTTTCACCATTATATTCTTCTCTGGATCTGCATCTGACAATTCTTCATCCTGCTGATTTCCATCTGCTGTTTCATCCGGTCTCATAATTTCATCCGGCATTTCCATCTGAATCTCTTCTGGTTCAGACATTTCTTCTGATTCCGCATATTTTTCCGTCTGTACCTGTTCTTCCGCAGTTACCGTTTCGTTTTTCATAGACTCAGCTGTCTGCTCCGTCGCAGCTTCTGTCTCGTGTTTCAGAAACTCTGCCGTCTGCCCTGTCGCAGCTTCTGTGGAATTTTCCAATAACTCTGCTGTTTTTGTCTTCTGCTGTAATCTGCGGCTTAATTCTTTTCCGCTGATACGCTGTACCGGCATATTACGCTGTTTCCAATAGCGGACTGCTGCATCAAATCCGGTATCATTTGAAACGATCACATAACAGTTTTCCTGATTCTCACACAACATATACCCAAGCTGTGTAACAAGCTGGAAATCAAGTGCATTGCTTCCCTCAAAACATTTTATAAACTCTGCTTCTTTCTCCGTCTCCTTTAATAACCTCACATTTTCGTAATTCATATGCGGACTTTTCTGCGTATAAAATACGATCACTTCCTCATCAGGCTGTGATGCTACCAGTAACGGTACCCATATATCTCCTACATTCTCACTGTCAACCAAATATATTCTTTTCATCTGATCACCGGCTGATCGAAACACATTTATTATAACATAAGACGGAATCATGCCTCTACTCTTTTTTACAGAATATCAATATATTCTCCCGCAAGTGCTTTATTCATGCTGCGTACTGCACAGAATTTTCCACACATGGAACAGGTATCCTCGTGTTCCGGTTTTCTGCTGTTCCAGATTGCTTTAGCTGTTTCCGGATCTATTGCACATTCCCACTGTGCATCCCAGTCTAATACACGTCTTGCATCTGCCATCTTATCATCGATCTCCCTTGCTCCACGGACACCCTTTGCAATGTCTGCTGCATGTGCTGCGATCTTCGATGCAATGATCCCCTGTTTTACATCCTCCACGTTTGGCAGTGCCAGGTGTTCTGCCGGTGTGACATAACATAAGAATGCTGCTCCGTTCTGCGCTGCGATCGCCCCTCCGATCGCGGATGTGATATGATCATATCCCGGTGCAATATCCGTAACAAGTGGTCCTAACACATAAAAAGGTGCCCCCATACAGATCGTCTGCTGTATCTTCATATTGGCTGCGATCTGATCCATCGGCATATGCCCCGGTCCTTCGACCATAACCTGTACATCTTTCTCCCATGCACGTTTTGTCAGTTCTCCAAGTCTTACCAGTTCTTCGATCTGGCATACATCAGATGCATCCGCAAGACATCCGGGACGGCAGGCATCTCCAAGTGAAATGGTCACATCATGCTCACGGCAGATCTCAAGGATCTCATCGTAATATTCATAAAACGGATTTTCTTCTCCAGTCATACACATCCACGCAAATACAAGAGAACCTCCGCGGGAAACAATATTCATTTTACGTTTATGTTTCCGGATCTGCTCGATCGTCTTTCTTGTGATTCCACAGTGCAGTGTCACAAAATCCACGCCGTCCTCCGCATGCAGACGTACCACATCAATAAAATCTTTTGCGGTCAGTGTCGCAAGATCTCTCTGGTAATGAATCACGGAATCATAAATTGGCACGGTACCGATCATTGCCGGACATTCTGCGGTCAGTTTTCTGCGGAACGGAATTGTATTTCCATGAGAGGATAAATCCATAATAGCATGTGCGCCCATATTGACTGCCGCCATAACTTTCTCCATCTCCACATCATAATCTTTGCAGTCCCTTGACACACCAAGATTGACATTTATCTTTGTGCGGAGCATGGACCCCACGCCCTCCGGATCAATACATGTGTGATGTTTGTTTGCGCAGATTGCAACTTTTCCCTCTGCTACAAGCGGCATCAGTTCCTCTACTGTCATACGCTCCTTTTTTGCCACGATCTCTAATTCTTTTGTCACAATGCCTTTTCTTGCTGCATCCATCTGTGTTGTATACTGTTCCATACATTTTCTCCTTTTCGCATGAAAGACTGCTGGCGATGAGAATTTTTCTATGAATGATTTAAAAAATCTCCTGCCGCAAGTGCGACAGGAGATAACATCTTCCCAATACGCTCCCTACGACAGTATTAACTGACAGGTTCAAAGAGTCAGGTTTTAACCTTCTCAACTGCAATCTCTCCAGGCACTATCCCAGACATGCAGTCCCTCTGCGTTGTTTTCTATTATATTTTACCGACTCATTCAGTCTAGCGGAATCTATGATAGTTGTCAATATTTGTACAACAAAAAAGACAGCCGATGCTGTCTTTTTAGGAGAAGGTATTTTTACTATGGGGTATAGCAAAAACTATATATAATGTATTGGGGGGTTTTTACAGTCATTATAATAGCATGATTTTCTCAATAAGTGTTCACAAATGTTACAATTTTCTCTTTTATTTTTTATGCAACATGCATAATTCTTTTTCGTAACAATCCACAAAAAAGCAGATAATTCTTTTACATCTTCCCCATTTCAGGATTCATCTCACGGATTTTTGCCTTAATACGCGAAAGCGCATTATCAATGGATTTTGGCGTCTTTCCCATCTTTTCTGCAATCTGCTGATAATGAAGTCCCGCAAGGTACTGGTCTAATACTTCCCGTTCCATCCTGCTTAAATGTGTCCGGAGCCTTTTCCAGAACTGCGCTACATTCTCCTGATCGATCATCATCTGCTCCGGATTGCCGATTCCATCCATCGTCAGTGTTTCCGCCAGCGGATATCCGTTTTCGCCGTTTTCTGAATAGAAAGAAACATAAGAATTAAGTGGTGCATGCTTCTTGCGGTTTGACGCCTCAACTGCCTTATATAACTGTCTTGTGATACATAATTCCGCAAAATGAAAAAAAGACGCTTCTTTCGTGTTATCAAAATCTCTGATTGCCTTAAACAGACCGATCATCCCCTCCTGGATCAGATCATCCGTCTCCCCACCGATTAAAAATACTGCATTTGCCTTTTTGCGGACCAGCGGTTTATATTTATCCAGAATATAATCCATGATCTTTCCGTCCGTATCACCGCTGTCTTTTAATACCGCGATCAACTGTTCGTCTGTCAAATCCTGATATGACTCTAACATGTTCCTCCCAAGACTCCCGCTGCAAATTTAGCGCATACGCTGCCGCACGATCTCATATGCAAGTACACCTGCTGCTACTGATGCGTTCAAAGAATCAATATCCCCCTTCATTGGGATGGACGCAACAAAATCGCAGTTTTCACGCACAAGTCTGCCAACACCTTCGCCTTCACTGCCGATCACAAGACCGATCGGTCCTTTCAGATCGAGATCATACATACAGGTTCCATCCATATCTGCGCAGACAAACCACATTCCTTTGTCCTTTAACTCTTTCATCGTTGCAGTCAGATTTGTTACCTTTGCAACCGGGGTATAGTTGATCGCTCCGGCAGATGTCTTTGCCACGGTAGCTGTCAGACCAACTGCACGGCGTTTTGGAATAATAACACCATGTGCCCCCGCAAGATTTGCGGTACGGATGATCGCACCAAGATTATGTGGGTCCTCAATATTATCCAGAATAAATAAGAACGGCGGCTCACCCTTTTCTTCTGCCAGTTTTAACATATCTTCCACCTCAGCATATTCATATGCAGCAGCAACAGCGATCACACCCTGGTGTTTTTTTGTCTCAGAAAGCTGGTCTAAGCGTTCCTTTTCCACAAAATGTACGATCGTGTCGTGTTTTTTTGCCTCTCTTACGATCGTGCGTACCGGACCGTCCTGACAGCCGTCTAACACAAATAATTTATCAATCGTTTTTCCGGAACGGAATGCCTCAAGCACCGCATTCCGTCCCTCTATTTTCAGCTCTTCGTAGCCCATTACTCTCTCCTTTTACATTTTCAGTGCAAGTTCGTCCACACCTGTCTTTACCAGTTCCACCAGACGTTCAAACTCATCTTTTAAATACAGATATCCCATCAGTGCCTCAAATCCGGTTGCTTTCCGGTAGTCTGACATTGTCGCATTTTTTGCCATTGTCGGCGATTTTGCATTTCTTCCGCGGCGGTACACTTCCGTTTCTTCCTCCGTCAGAACCGGCAGTAATTTCTCGATCATCTCCGCCTGTGTGTGTGCTTTTACAATCTGGCTTGTCCTCTTATGAAGCTCTCCTGCTCTCGTGTTTCCTTTTCCGACAACAACCGAACGGATCACCAGGTCAAATATCCCATCTCCGATATATGCTAACGTAAGAGGTGAATATGTCCGGATATCTACTTCACTGATCCCAAACTGTTCTTTAATATAGGAATCTATTCCTTTCTGCATCGGCATTTCCCCTCTCTCACGCTTTGTGCCAGATCACACCTTCTCTGGTATCTTTCAGTACAATGCCCTTTTCAAGCAGTTCATCGCGGATCGCATCTGCTTTTGCAAAATCTTTTGCTTTCTTTGCTTCCTTACGTTCCTCAATCTTTGCAAGTACATAGTTTTCTAACTCTGCATCGATCTCCTCTTTTGCATCTGTCTGTGCCGTTGTCAGATTTAAGGATAATACTTTGTCAAAATCATTGATCAACGCAAGTTTTGTTTTATCATTCATATCATCTTTGAGCAGATCGTAAATGATCGTGATCGCCATTGATGTATTCAAATCATTGCTGATCGCATCCTCAAATTTTGCCTTATAAGCATCAAATTTATCCTGCTGTACCGCTCCCTCATCCTTTAATTCTGCGATTCGTTTGGTCAGTTTTTTATAAGCTGCAGCCATGTTGTCTAACACTTCATAAGAAAACTCTAACGGTTTTCTGTAGTGGGACTGTAAACAGAACATACGGTATACGATCGGATCATAACCTTTTTCCTGCAGCAAGGATACCGTAAGAAAATCCCCTTTGGACTTACTCATTTTTCCGGATTTATCATTCAAATGCTGTACATGGAACCAGTATTTACACCATGTATGGCCAAGGTAACTCTCGGACTGCGCGATCTCATTGGTATGGTGCGGGAAAATATTGTCTACACCTCCGCAGTGGATATCTACATACTCGCCCAGATGTTTCATGCTGATACAGGAACATTCAATATGCCATCCCGGATATCCAACACCCCATGGACTATCCCATTTGAGTGCCTGATCCTCGAATTTTGATTTTGTAAACCAGAGTACAAAATCATTTTTATTTTTCTTATTCACATCTTCTTCCACATCATCGCGGACACCGACTAACAGTTCTTTCTCACTCTGGGAAGAAAATACATAATAATCGTCTAATTTTGAAGTGTCAAAATAAACATTTCCGCCTGCCACATAAGCATAACCTTTTTCGAGCAGCACCTCGATCATATGGATGAACTCCAGAATACAGTTCGTTGCCGGCTCCACAACGTCCGGTGTCTTGATATTTAATTTTTTGCAGTCACTAAAGAATGCGTCTGTATAATATTTTGCGATCTCCATCACTGTTTTGTGCTCTCTTTTTGCACCTTTTAACATCTTATCTTCGCCGGTATCTGCATCAGAAGATAAATGTCCGACATCCGTGATATTCATGACGCGCTTGACATCATAGCCGACATAACGGAGAGATTTTTCCAGTACATCCTCCATAATATAACTTCTCAGATTACCGATATGTGCAAAATGATACACCGTTGGTCCACAGGTATACATACCGATTTTTCCATCCTCATGCGGGATTACCGTTTCTACTTTTCTTGTCAGTGTGTTGTAAAATTGAAATTTATTTTCCATTTAAATAATCCTCCTTGTTTTGCGAAGCAAAATGCGAATCCTCTGATGAGCAGAGGATTTTACTCCTTGTTTTGCGGGGCAAAATGCAATTTTATTTTGTTTTTTGTGCATCAGCACTTAAAATCCGGACTGCCTGCTCTAAATCAAGCACACGGTTGACCAGTTCTGCATTTTCCCTCTGCAGTACGGTAATATCCTCTTTGACCGGATCCGGCAGATGGCATTGATCCATATCACTGCGCGGCATCTTCACATTGTCACGTTTTACGATTCTTCCCGGAACACCAACTACGGTACAGTTTGGCGGCACTTCCTCTATGACCACACTTCCCGCTCCGATCTTGGAATTTTCTCCAACGGTGAAGGAACCGATGATCTTTGCACCCGCACTGATCATAACGTTATCCCCGATCGTCGGATGACGTTTTCCGGTCTCTTTTCCGGTACCGCCTAGTGTCACACCCTGATACAGAGTAACATTGTCCCCAACGATCGCCGTCTCTCCAATGATCACACCACTGCCGTGATCAATAAAAAATCCTTTCCCGATCGTTGCTCCCGGATGTATCTCAATTCCTGTTTTTCTCGCTGCCCGCTGTGAAATATATCTCGCCCAGAAGAAATGTCCTTTTAAATACAGCTTATGCGCACGTCTGTAGCTCAACATAACCCGAAAACTCGGATAAAGCAATACCTCCATCGGCGATTTGATCGCCGGGTCCCGCTCCTTTATCACTGTAAATTCTTCCTTAATATGACTGATGATTCCCAAAACCGGCATCCCCTTTCCTGGATCAAAAAAAAGATCATTTCATCTCTAAGAGACGAAATGATCCGTGGTTCCACTCTAATTTAAGGATCTTATGATCCTCACTCAATACACTTAACGTGTGTAACCCGTATCCGGATACTGTATTGGCAGACAAAGCCCTTTCCCCGGACAGGCTCACGGAGGCACTTCGGAAATCTCTTTCTGAAAACTGCTTGCAGCCGATGGCAGTTTCTCTCTGTCAGCACTCTGGTTTCTTACTCTTCCCGTTCAACGCCCTTATCGTATTTATACTGGTAAGTTTATTTACTTACTCTAGTTTATGCACTTGCTTCCGATTTGTCAACTTTTTTATTTGTTCTCTCCCCTTTTTCTCATTGCATACAATCCTTTTCCGTGTTACATTATAAATAGTATCTGGTTATTCTGGGGATAATTTACAATTTATACGAAGGATTTTATTATGGAACAGCAAAGAGAAACTCTGTTGATTGTAGATGATTCACGCTTACAGCGTGCAGTTTTAAATGAAATATTTTCTTCAAACTTCAATATTCTTGAAGTATCCTCCGGCGAGGAATGTCTGAAAATGATCGAAGAAAAACAGGACATGATCGATCTTGCCCTTTTAGATCTGGTCATGTCCGGCATGGATGGTTTTGATGTTCTAAAACACAGACAGGGAATGCCGGAATTTAAGAAAATCCCGGTTGTAGTTCTCACAACCACCGATACCCCTGAAGTCCAGACAAAAGCATTCGAATTAGGTGCAAGCGACTTTATCAGTAAACCTGCTGAACCCGCCATCGCACGCCTGCGTATTGGTAACATTTTGAAAACCAACCGCAGACTGAATAATATTTTACAAAAGCGGGAAGAATTACGGATCAGATCAGAGGTTGATGAGATGACACATCTTCTGAATAAAACCACAGCTGAGCACACAATTTCCCATATACTTTTATCAAGTCCCGAAGGTCTGCATGCATTATTCGCCATTGATATCGACAATTTCAAAGCAGTTAACGATATCTGTGGCCACAAAATGGGGGATCACACAATATCTGTGGTAGCCGGTATTCTTGCATCCCATTTTTCAGGTTCTGATATTGTTGGACGCATCGGCGGAGATGAATTTGTTGTTTTTGTGCGAAATATAACAACCAAAGAGGCAATCTACGAAAAAGCACAGGAGCTTTTAGATGCCATTTTAGACAAGGAAGGACTGTCAATCCCTGAAAATGTTACGATCAGCATCGGTATTGCTTTCACAGATCCATACGAAACGTCTTATACCACACTTTTTCAGAAAGCAGATACTGCACTCAGCAACTCAAAAAAATCCGGGAAACAATGTTTTTCCGAATATGGGGTTTCTTCGCCAGTATCCGATGCCACGCTGAAAAATATTTTATTATATACACAGTCCAGGAATGTCGCATCCACGTTGAAGTTCGCTCATTCTTATCCGGACAGGCTTGTAAAAATATCTTCCCTTGCTGAGATACATTATGCGGTTATGGATAAAAACAACCACGTTCCTGCCGTTTACATAGATGTATCCGAAAGCAAAGATGACGGTCAGAAAATATGGGAAGAATTAAGTCATGAATCCTGGGCACAGTCAGTTCCTGTTATTGCCATTTGTCAGGAAAGTAACCTGACACAGGTTCGGAATGCCATATTATCCAATGTGATCAGCGATCTTATTTTTGAGCCGATTGATGTTGAAAGTATCAAAAGACGCATCAAAAAATATCAGACACATGATGATATCTCATAAAAACAACGGTCAGATGACTTTATTTATCATCTGACCGCTTTTTATTCTGCGTATCTATTTTTTTGTTTTAACTGATTTTTTATTTGACCAGTCTGAATAAATCTTTACCTTTTTGGTTCCTGATTTTATTTCTTTGTACGTCCGTATTTTTATATAATACTTTTTCCCCGGCTTTAGACCTTTTATTCCTTTCGATGTAGTCTTATTACCTTTGACTACTGTCGTTTTTGTGTTCTTTTTGGAAAATGATGCATCCGTTGCATATGCGATTTCATATCCGCTTGTCTGTGATGCCTGTTTTTTCCATTTTAGTGTAAATGATTTTTTTGCGGCTTTTACATCTGTGAGGGATGTTCCCTTCGGGCAGATCTCAAACGTCTTTTTCAGTGCTCCGGTATAATTTCCACGGAATTTAACTGTTACAGTCGCTTTTCCGGTATTCTTATTGTTCTGATATGACACCTTATAAGAACCGCTTGAAATCACTTTTCCTTTATTATCTGTCACTTTTATGGCAGGCTTTTTCGCTTTTCCATCGTACACATAACGCTCTTTTGACAGTTTTAACTTCTTAGGTGCGTTAATTGTCTCCTGCTGCAGCACTGTTTTGCATACACTGCACACAGTCACATTTTTCCCATTACTGCCCGGCTTTGCCGGCGTCAGCTTCTTCTCCGGTGTGTGGGATTTCTTTGCGATCTTCTCTTTGTAGCTTTCCCCGCAGGTACAGGAATAAACTTTTTCGCCTTCTTTTTCACAGGTCGCCTCTACGGTCTTCTGCAGTACATAACTGTGTTTGTGTGCCGGCTTCTCTGTATCCGGTTCCGGTGTCTCTGTTCCCGGCTTTTCTGTATCCGGTTCCGGTGTCTCTGTTCCCGGCTCTTCTGTATCCGGTTCCGGTGCCGGTGTCTCTGTTCCCGGCTCTTCTGTATCCGGCTCTTTCAGGGCTGGAATCACTATTTTTTCTCTGCTTAACTCCTCATGACATGTGGTGCAATACATTACTTTTTCATAGCTTCCTTCCACACCCACTTTTGCTTCCACACGATTTTCGATGACAGTGTCTCCCTTTTTATGCCCTAATGCTGAAACCATAATATTCTCACGGGAAAGTTCTTCCCCGCAGCCTTTATCCTTACAATAAACTACCTTATCGTAGCTTCCTTTTTGGGTACAGGTCGCAGCTATCTCGTTTTCTTTTACCGGCTCGCCCGCCACATGCTGATGCGATACATCTGGTTCATCTGTGAATATTATTTCCTTTTCTGCCAACACGGTATCTTTCAGTGCTTTTACATCTGCCACAGTATTCGGATCATCAAACGGATCCGAACATAATAATAAGGTGTATTTTCCTGTTTTCACTTCACCATATGCAATCAGATAATAGCGGTCTGACTCATTTTTATCCACATCCAGACGGATTGGGTTTTCCCAGTCCTTTTTTTGTTGAATGTCTTCATCATCACTATTCCAGTAATCAGAACGGATCAGTATCATATCATTATAAAATCCATAGCCATCATATTCATTTGCAACTTCATCAAACGTGTAATCTTCTCCATACTGATCCTTCCATATCACATCCAGATATGGTGCATCATCGGTTTTATCTGTAATGTCTGTCGGAATATTACCGGTGTAAACATTTTTCGGGCAGGATTTTATCTCGATACTATCAAGTTCACGTTCCTCCGGTACATAATTGCGATACGCTGTCCACATCCCATTTTTGCAGATCAGGCTGTAGTTGTTATTGATATCTTTATCTGATAACACAAAATTTCCTGCTGTTCCATTCTCTGCTATGATATAGGTATGCTCATTTAAAAGATTACCAGATATAGCATGACTTCCCACCTGGAACTGTGTAACACCGCTTACCTGTCCATTAATCTGAACGTATCCATTTTGATCAAGAACAAGCTTTCCCTTTGCCGCACTGCCACCACTTGTGAAATTGCCCTTTACCTGAGCATCTATTATTTTTGTAAGATCCAGACAACCACCGTTTTTCAATGTAATATTGTTTAACTGCGCTGTTTCATCTTTCGGCTGCAGTCTTCCTCCTGCATCTAAAACAATATCTTTAATCCCTGTTGTAATGACACCTGACACAGCACAGTTGTTTACGGTCAATACTGTATTTGCATTTCCCCTGATCTCCACAAGACTGATCTCGTCATATCCATTTTGTTTACCTGAAAGCGTAAGTGTTGCAGATGTTGTGTCCTCTGCCGAAATAATATCCCGCACTTTTGCATCTGCGTCCAGATTTAACTCCACACTCCCCATATAGGCAGTCCTCTCACCTGCTGACGCTTTATGTCCCATATAGATATTCTGGAACATTGTATCACTGTTTGCATTTACAACTGTGAGTGACGCTTTCGTCCCCACCGCTGTATTACTGTGATATCCTCCTGCATAGATGGTTGGAAGAAGTTCTTTTTCTGTGCCGCCAAAACCACCCAGGCTGGCGTCCCCTCCTCCCGGCAAATATGTTTTTACATTATCCAGTGTAAGGCTGTGCCCTGCAAGAAAAATCTCACGATGCGGCACAGAATTCATACTATTGGTAGAGATAAAACCAATCTGGATATCCCGGATCACAACACCGTCTCCCATGATCTGGATTGGTCCGCTGAACGTAATACTTCCTGTATTATTTCCAGTAATCACTGTCCCGTCCGGTATCTCAACAGGCATCATCTGTCCGCTCGCTTCTGCCTGACCTCTGACGGAAAAGCTTCCAGTTACAACAATATTCTTCTGCTTTTGTGCAAGTGCCGACAGAAACTCATTCTCATTCGACACTGTAACTGCTGTCTCAGCCGCCGCAGCCACATTCCACAGCAAATGATTTTGGGTTACTCCCTCTGCTCCCCCAGACGGTATGCCACAGATCAGCAGGCCCGCAGCCATAACTCCACAACAGAAACGTATCGTCCTTTTTTTCATATACTCATTTTCCCTTCTTTTGTACATAAAAAAACCCAGTATATATCCTTGTTTTGAATATCCCCTGATGTCCTTACAAAAAATATATCTGAGTCTCATTTCAATTCGCCAAAATATAGTTTATCATATCTTATTTTTATGATCGTGTCAATAAATTTTATATTTTTTTATGTATTTTTATCTGTGCAGGAAATAGGTATTATCCATGCCATATGTTCCAAGATACTCATATCCCGTATAACCATACATTTCTTTTAACTTATTCAGATTCTCATCCCGGTCTCCCGGATAATTGATATAAGATATCACAATTCCATCGTTATGATCTGCCCAATTTGAGATCTGTCCCTGTTCAATCTCATCTGCGGTAACAAATGTAATGCTTTTATAATTAGAATACTCTGCAAATTCCGGGTACAGCCAGTAACTTTCTCCCTCCAACACACAAATACAGTCATACTGATTGTGTGCATATGCCTCCGCAAGTAAATTCTGACTTTCTTGAAAAAGATACTGCCATCCGCAGGATGAAAAACTTCCCCAGGCGATCACCGCGATCATCATTGCCGTTACCACGATAAACGCTCCGTCTTTCAATACCTGTCTCCAAATCGCGCAGGTCAGACACATCACAGCCGTAAATGCGATCGCATAAATCGGCCACATATACCGGTCTGCATTTACAAAGGTTATTTTCGATACGATCATAAAATAGCAGACACACGGCGCAAAAATCAGAATATAACGGATCTTAACCTTATAATCTAACGGTAATGACAGCTTTGTCATTTTACTTTCTGTCAGAACATCCGTATATTTCTGTAACATACCAACACACGCCAATACAAACAAAGCAATCAAAATATATGCCAGTATATTTCCAAACAGCTGACTGTTCACGATCTGGAAAAACGCCTTCAGATTATCCCAGTAATTATCACTCTTTTTAAAATTGTCAATCGCCTCCGTTCCGCGATATCCAAAGAAAATATGTTTGATCATCGCCGGGAAAACCGCGATTGAAATACCACCTGCACATCCCATTGTCAGACAGAACCACGCTGTCTCTGCATACCGTTTCTTTTTTAGCAGATAAATCCCATAAACAACGGACAGAAAGAATGCATATACGATCACATAATAATGCGTAAGTGCACCTGCTATCGTTGTCAGACCTGTCAGCAGATAAAATTTTCTGGTCTGTTTTTCATCAACCTGTTTCAGAAACAGACAGGTCAGCAGAGTTACCCAGAACGTTGTCATGCAATACATTCTGAAGTAGGTTGCCGTCATAATAATTCCGCTGAGCGTCACAAATGAAAGTGATATGCTCCACAAAATAAACTTATCATCCGTAAACAGATTTATTATTTTTCTTACCATATATAGTGTCAGCAGAACAAAAATGATATTGATGCCGGCAGCAAACCATTTCGAAAATTTATTCGGAAAAACGGAACAAATCGTATGTATCAAAGCATAATATAAAGGCGGATGAACATCATTTGTCTGATTTCTCCATACATTCACATAATCAAAACGCTGTCCGTTCTGTACTTTCATATAATCATCATACACTGACGTTCCTGGCGTATATGTCTTATCATACTCAATTTCCATATCAATTCCATTTCCATTGTAGTTCGATAATCCATAGGTATAAATCTCATCAATGTAATAATTTACCTTCATAGACACAGCTAATATCATAAAAATCGCCAATACCAAATATAATATAGCTGACTTCGGTATTTTTTTTACTTTCTCTAACATCCGTATATGACCTCTCTTTACTGATTTAGAGAAAAACATTGACACTTTTTAGAGCATCATCTAAAATATGAATCGTCGTTATCATATTGAGTCTACTCTATTTAGGCTTTTCTCTAAATCATAAGGTCATTATATAGAGTAATCTCTAATTTGTCAATGCTGTTTTTAGTCTATTCTCTAAAAATACAAGGAGGTACTCTATGAATAGTGTGGATCGTGTCAAAGAACTATGTAAAGAATATAAAATTCCTGTCTCCCGTCTTGAAAAAGAACTGGGTTTTTCAAATGGATATATTAGTCAGTTGCGAAAAGGTTCTTTCCCAGCTTCCCGCTTAATGCAAATCGCGGATTACTTTCATGTCCCGGTCAACTATTTACTTTTCGGAAGTGAATGTATGGATACAAATGATGAAAATCACAATGATATTTCCCATGATCTGGAAATTTTAAAACAAAAACTGAATAGTCAGGAAAATACTCCTGTCTTTTATAAGAAAAAAGCTCTTTCCAAAGAAGATGCCATCTTTTTTGCCGGATTGATCGATCTTATGATCCAACGCCTGCAATCTTCTAACAATAACTAAAACGAGATTGCATATGATAACACATCTGCCATCATATGCAATCCCAATAAAAATAATGCTGTCTTTTATCTCCCACAGGCACGTCCCGGACATCCCGCACAGCCTCCGGCAGAATCAGCCACACTGACGCTGTTCTCATAGATCGTTGTCAATGCACAGACTGCCTGCGCAGAAATTCCCTGTTCTGTTCCGGTAAATCCCAGTCCTTCTTCTGTTGTTGCCTTCACATTTATCTGGTCTTCTGATATCTTAAGTGCTTCTGCAATATTTTTCTCCATCTGTTCAATATGCGGACGCATCTTCGGCTTCTGTGCAATGATCGTCGCATCAATATTTTCCACGATATAACCTTTTTCTGCAATCAGTTCTGCCACATGTTCAAGTAATTTAATACTTGAAATTCCTTCATATTTCGGATCAGTGTCCGGAAAATGTTTTCCAATATCACCAAGAGCTGCTGCACCAAGCAGAGCATCCATAATAGCATGAAGTAAAACATCTGCATCCGAGTGTCCCAAAAGCCCTAATGTATGCGGAATCTTTACCCCGCCAATAATCAGGTCTCTTCCCGCAACTAATTTGTGAACATCATATCCCATTCCTACACGCATTTTTTTCTATCCCTTTCATAAAATTTTTACTGTGGTGGATTACACTTCGAACATGGTGTAAATCCTCTTGCTTCTGTCTCTGATAATATCTCTTCAATATCACTTTTTCTTAAATACCGGCATCCCGATCTTATTATACAGAAAAAAATACCGATATACAACAAAAGACCTCAGAATGTCTGAGGTCTTGAAGTAGCGGAAGGGAGATTCGAACTCGGTATCAATTCTCTCAAACCCGCATAAATACTGAATTTCTTTATCTCCAAAGGTGTTACCTCGTGTTACCTTTTACATTGATAATGCTTTTGCAATATATTCCTGCATTTCACTCTCTGTCTTGTTATTAAAATAGTAATGATCGAGAGTAGTTCTGATATCTGTATGCCCCATTTGTGTTTTTATTACCGATTCTGGAACATTTCCATCTATCAACTTTGTTGCATATGTCTTTCTTGCCTTGTGAATTGAACGTTCACCAATTCCTATTCTATCACATATCACATATAGCCGCCTTGTAAATGCCTGACCTTTTATTCGTTTACCGTTTTTCATAAAAATATATTGCCCAAATGGATTGAGCATTTTTATTTTTCTCATAAGTTCTTTGGTATCTGCGGTAATTATAACATCTCTAAACCCGGCATCACTTTTAGGAAAATTTTGAACATCAAATACATATTTGCCATTATCATCTCTATATCTTATTTCTGTCTTTGATATATGTATCTTATTTTCTCCGACATCAGACCATGAGAGGGTAGATATTTCCCCAACTCTCAATCCTGTTTTAAATGCCAAAATAATGCCAAGTTCTATCAATGTAGGCTCATCTTCCATTACAAATCGTTCAATTAAAAGTTCCTCATCCTTAGAAAATACCAATTCGCAGTCTGACTTATAGTTCTTTTTAAATGACTTTTCCGAAATTTCCAAATCACCCATAAAACTGGTTATGCTCAGGCTGGTATAATGTTTTTTCTTTGCATATTTGAAAATTCCGTTAATCAATATCCGCATATCAGAATAAGCTTTTTGCGTAAGTTCCAGTTTTGAAATAGCTGTTTTTATGAATGATTCCAATATTTCTTCATCAATGTACCGGATTTTTCTATTTGCAATCGGCAAATACTTATTTTCAAAAAATCTTTTAAAATTTGTCTCGTACTTGTCCTTTGTCTGTCTTGTTATTTCACCATATTCAAGTTTTTCAGAAATCCAATTAGAATATACCTGAATAACTGTAGGTTCATCCTCCTTAGCTTTATAGAACTTTACTATTTCATCTTCAATTGCTTTTTCAGATGTTCTCTTTACAAGTCTCTTTCCTCTCTTATTATCTTCATCTGGCAAATATGTGTAAAACTTTCCATCTTTTCCTTGCCAAATGCTGTAAGTGTGTTTTTCAATAAATTTTTTCCTTTCGTTCATTTCAATTTTTTTCTGAATGGTGTCTATGTTGATAATACCATTTTCGATGGCAATATTCAACAACTCACTATTTGAAAGATTTCCCGTTTAACTCACCTTCTAACTTTTTTACTTTCTGTTTAATATCAAAAATTCTTCTTTCCACTGTTCTTGTTGATACGCATAGTCTCATGGCTATTTCTTTTGAAATAAGTCCACGGGCAAGAAGATAAAATATTTCTTCTTCCTGCTCCGTGAAATTGGCGTTTTCAATAATTGTTTCAAGCTCTGGCTTAGTCAGTTTTGAAAACTTCATAAGCCACTATCCTCCAATATTTTATTCTTCTCTCTGCCAGATCTTCGGTGTACCATCTGCGTTAAGCATGACTGTAAAAGTTCCTCCGCCTCCGAGTCCTTTTATGTACATAACATTGGTATCTTTGTCTACATAAATGGCATATCCCCATTCATCTTCTACCTTTTCCATCATCCTATCCTGTCCCTCGCTGACATTTGCTGTATCACTGCATCCGGCGATCAGGAGTGTTGCGGTTATGATGGCTGTTATAAGTTTCTTTCGCACTGCATTAGTCCTCCGTATTTTCCTCATATTCCTCTTTGCTGATGGTCCTGATGCATTCCTCACTCACGCCTAAACTTTTCGCCATGTTTGCAATGGTTCTTTTCACATAGTCGTATGCACTTTCTTCAAAAATCCTTGGCTTTTCTTCTGTGACTGTAAAACCTGTATTCTGCTCTGAATATCCAACGGAACTCTCTCCGCCAAACATTTCTGAATCCTTAATTTCAAAGTATAATGATATTCTGATTTTCATTTCATTCATTTTTTTTCCTCTCTTTCCGCCCCGCCGCATTACTGCTGGCGGAGCTATAGCTGTTTGACCTCATGCGAACCGGAGCTGTCCGGTCTGCTCTGCTTCTATCTGCATGTTTGGCATACGTTCCGCAACGCACATTTCCGGCAAATTAGCTTTTACAAGAGCTGCCGGTATCGGTGGACACACAGCATTGCCGCAGCGGCGCACCTGTTCACTTCTCGGATATGTCTTGCCAGTGTAATCATGGTCGATTATGTAATCGTCTGGAAACCCTTGACATCCATATAATTCTTTGGGTTCTAGCATTCGGAGCCCTATATCAACAATCTGATAGTCCACTCCCTCTATTGTCACCAGACCAAATCTATCCTGTGCTGTGACTGTATCAAGTGGTTTCTCAATATCTTGTCCCGTCCCTTGTCCATAGTATTTAATCAGAAATGCTCTGACCTCTCCAAAATGTCCATCACCGGCTGTGATCGTTGGTAATGGCTGTCTGATATCTTTTCCGTCACAATGATTGTTCATCTGGATCAGATTAGCAGTAACAATGCTGTTATGATCCCATGCTGTAACAGTCGGAAGTGGATTTTCTACTGTTTCACCAGCACCTTTATATCCTCCGTCATAGTACTTATGCAGAAACGATGTGACCAGTCCATATCTGTTTGAGCTGTCAACTGTCATGATTGGGTCTTCTATAGTCTGTCCTCTTACTCCATCTTTTGAGGTTTCCGAATGGTACTGGATCAACGTAGGACTTATCAGGCAATGCTCATTTTTACTCACAATGGTTGTAAGCGGCTCCCGGACATCTTTGCTCCGGTCTTTTGTAAATCCAGTCTGTCCGATCTGCACCATGTAAGGCTCTACAATCCCATATCCGTGTTTTCCTGTAATGGTTGGCATTGGTTCCCGAATATCGTTCGGTCTACGCTCACCACCATGATTACATTGAATGATAAAAGGCTCTGGATTATCCAGAACGAATTTTTTTAATCCCCTTGCTATCCTGTCCATTGTCTTTTGTGCCAGTGGTCTCACTGCCCGGATTCCGTATTTTTCTTTTATTTCTTCTGAAGTATCGAAGATACTCGGACATGGCAAGGAAAAATCTAACTGTGTGTATGCTCCAACATATGGTTTGAGCAATCCTTTCTTGACTTCTTCACTGTCTGCCGGTGCGTGTGTCGGCTCTGGCCAGATGATCGGCTTGCCATCACACCGGGCGATCATGAAAAATCTCTTTCGCATGGTCGGTGCGCCATAATCGGCAGCAATCAGTTCTTTAAATTCTACAGTGTACCCCAGATCATTAAGTTGCTGTACAAATTTTTCAAATGTTTTTCCCTGCTTTGCCTTAATCGGATGATGCCCTCTGTTCAACGGTCCCCATGTTTTAAACTCTTCCACATTTTCAAGCATGATGACTCTCGGTCGGACAAGTCCCGCCCATCGGCAGGCTACCCACGCAAGACCACGGATATTCTTATCTTTTGGTTTCCCACCTTTTGCCTTTGAAAAATGCTTGCAGTCTGGCGAAAACCACGCAAGCCCTACAGGATGACCTTTACAGGCTTTTACCGGATCCACCGTCCACACATTTTCACAGTAATGCTTTGTATTCGGATGATTTGCTTTGTGCATTTTAATTGCTTCCGGATCATGATTGATGGCAATATCCACACTATATCCGGTTGCCAGTTCTATTCCGGTAGATGCTCCACCGCCACCGGCAAAGTTGTCTACTATCAATTCTCCGTGTATCATTGCAGTACCTCCAACATATCAAAGATGTTTCGTTGTCCTGTCACGCTGTCCTCGGCTCTCATAGAAACTTCTCCGTAATTTTCTACCAACATTTCATTTTTTGCCCGCTCGTAGAAATTCCGGTCAATCTCGAAACCATAGCTTGGTCTACCAAGTTCCATTGCAGCTCGAAGTGTGCTGCCGCTACCACAGCACGGATCAATCACCACATCCCCTTCATCTGTAAAGATCTTAATCAGCTTTTTCAACAGGCGCACCGGCTTCTGTGTCGGGTGGATATTTGGATATTTCCCTTTTGGATCTTTCTCCCAGGGCATCCAATCAAAGATCATCTTTCCATCGTTGTTAAACTTTGGCAGCTTGTCCCGATAAAAGATAAGTCCGTGCTCGGTTCCAAGCCATATTGCCTTATCTGTTTCCGGCAATCCCTTATGCAATACAAGAGCGTGTTCCGTTGCACCTACCACCCTCATGTTCGCCTTTAAAACCTGCGCGGAATAGTTCTTGCAAAATGTAAGATGAATATTATTTCCAAATCCGTGTTTTTCTGCCGCTTTGAGCATGGTTGGTATCTGCTGGAACGAACAGAACACGATCATGCATGGCGCTTTGCCCTTTTCCTTTGGCTCTTTCTTAAGCATCTTGCTACAGAAATGGAAGTATTCGTACAGATTAAAATTGAAATCTGAATTAAACGCTGCCTTCCCCGCAAGTTTGCTCTCTCCGTTTTTATTATCACCGCCGACATACCACATGGGGTTACTGCCGTACATATTATTTCCAAGATTGTACGGCACATCTGCAATTACAAGCTGTGCCTTTGGGATTCCATACTTTTTGTAATTTTGCATGGAATCCCGGTAAATTTCACACTTTACTTTCATTTTTTTGAAAGGAACCCGGCGCGCCTTTTATCCGGATAGGTTCCGGCTCCTTTCTTTGTTTTACTTTATTTTTCTGTTACTCCGTATTTTATCCGTCTTCGCTCATTCATGTTATCAAGTACGTGTCCTGTTTTATCAAGCCACTCCTGCCTTTGACGTTCTTTTTCAGATTCATACCGTCTTTTTTCTTCCTCTTTAGGCTTCGACCAATCAATCTTTTGACCACACCTTGAGCAGAAAGATAATTCGCCCTGAATATGCCATTTGCCAAGCCCACTGTATAATTCACCCACGAACCAACCGCAATTAGGACACATCCAATCAGTATAAGTGGATTGCACAAATTCTCCATGACCGTCTGAATGCAACTCGTGATGCAAACCTGTTTTTGTCTCAAGAATCGGCTCTGCTCCGTCATCTCTGTCAAACACCTTGATTTCTTTTTCCTCATCAATGACGGCATCAATCTCTTTGCATTCCTTAAGCCCAATTTTTGATTCACTGTTAAATATCATAAATCTATGACGAATATGCTTTTTTAAAGTATCAGAATCAATATATCTTGCCATGTCATTACTCCTTTCTCATTCCATCTGTTTTTAAAATTTCATCTAAACAAGCATTCCAACCAAATCTATACGACGGGACAGGCTTACCCGGCTGCGGGTACTTCCCACACACTTCCATCTTCTCCGGCAGTTCCCGGAGCGGGCACCAATCCGGCTTTGCCTCTTCACTATTTAATGAAAGCTCTTCAACGCCAGTTGCATAACACTCGTCATCTTTTGAGTTCCAAAACTTACACATGGTGCAATCTTCCGGCATTTCATCCATAACTAATACTGCTTTAGACATCTTCAAACCTCCTTAATGCTGACTTAGCAATTATATTTTTTATCCATCTTGGCAACATGCATTTCCATATAGGAACTCTAAAATCGTAATCAAATAGACAACCACAATCGTCACATTCTCCCTCGTAGCTTCTTGTTTCCCACCCCATATGGCAGTTTTCACAATCATTGTCATACCAACAGCTTATTTCCGTGTAATTCTCCCATTTGCTTGAATTTTCAATAGGTCTGCTATAATGCAATGATGTTATCCGCATATTACCAATGGATTTATCCACTTCAATACGTTTGTGAATTTTTAATATCCTCATAATTCAACACCTCCACTATGTTTTCGGCTTCTCGCACCGCTCAAATTCGATAACCCACACCCACGGTGATGCATCCCAGCCGTAGCGGTCAAGGTCGGATTTCTTGATGGTGGAGTTCCAAAGTCTAGCAAAAACTTTTGGATATGCCATTTGTCGTAAATGGTCTGTGTATGTTTCGCTATAGGTTTTGTATTCGTCATATATTCCTTCTGCCTTGAAATCTTTAAGCGTCATCTCCTGCAACCGCTCCACTATCACATCCGTAACCTTAAGCCAGATGCGTGCGGCTTCTTTTGGCATGTGAATGGATGGTTTCCATTTTGTAATATCTGCAATATCATTTCTTTGCCAATCTTCGTAGTAATAGTATCCGTTCGGCGCCTTTTTCCACGTTTCTCGGACATACAGGATATCGCCCGGACAAATAGGACAAGTTCTTTCTGCTATGCTTAACTGCTCCGTATGCTCCTTATCAGCAAAGTTATGTACTGCATAAGTTCTCTTGTCAGCATTGTAAAATTCCATATCCGGCACAGTACACTCATTGGCATCTTTACAAATTCGCCTTGTACAACTCTTCCGTCCGTCCAGAATCGCCCGAACCATTTCTGTATTGAATAAAATCGGTTTAATTGCCATTCACTCCACCGCCTTTCACAATCTGGATTGCTTTGCCAAATGCTTCAAATCTTCCCTGGCTTCTCCCATCATCGTAGATCTGTTCGCCGTCTCCGCATCCGTCCTCGTCGCAATCATCTGGTCTGTCCTGCTCTGCTTTCTTCAATTTTCCCAACTGTTCCAGAACCTTGTCTACATCATAAGCCGTCGGATATTCTTCTAGTAAATACAATACTGCATTTGTATTTACTAAAGTTCCATTGCTTAAAGTAACCGATTTTAAATCTTTCTTTAGTGCATCAGCATCAATCAGTCTCATCGCTCGTCCTCCTGTTCCAATCTGTAGTTGCTTTCGTTCGCTCGTCTTTCCCTGTTCTGATACCTCCGTCCTGATCCATATACATCTCACATTCATAGCTTTTTGGAAGTTCTGTTCCGCATTTCATACATTTGATTTTGAACATTACACCAACAGCCGAATGTGATGACTTATTTGCAATGGTTAAGAACATTGCTTTTCCACCACAGAACGGGCATGATTTAAGTTCTTCATTCTCCGTCATGGCTGCTCCTTTCCGACCACACAGGATAATAATTACCCTTTTCGTCAGTGACCCAATATCCAGTGCTCCATGTTCTTGTCAGTGGGTCATATACTTTTCTGCCTTTAATCATGCCTGCACCTCCAACAGTTCCGGATTGTCAAAAATGTTCCCAATAACTTCCATACATTTTCTTTCTTCTGCATAAAATCCTAAGTTGCAGTAACAAGCCCCGCTTTCCTTATGGCTTGCATAACTGTAATCCAATGTCCAGTCCCCATTGCAATATTTTACAATCTCTGGATACTGTTCTTTTCTATCGCAAACGTCATTCTCCCAAATCAGCTTGCCGTTCTTATCCTTAAGTCCGGTGCACTGGCAGATGGTATTCTCCAAAATGATTACATCATGGGGTGTCCCAGTGAGTGCATTCCATTCAACCCATTCTCCATTATCAATCCGCTTTCCACGGAATAAATATCTATCTTCCATCACTATTCCTCGCTTTCCCGGTACGGCTCCGGCAGTGGCATCCAGGCAATAACTTCATCATCTATAAGATTGTTATAGACTTCATCCTGGTTAAAATGTCTGTTTTCCCACCATCCCTCCGGGATAATGTAACAATCATTCTCTTCGTCATATTCGCCTTCAATATCCACCCAGTTCCAACAACTATCGCATTCCAGCATTTTGCCATCTTCATAAAACGCTGTGGTGATAATGTTTACACACCTTCCGCTCTTATATTTTCTTCTGGCGGTTATCAGTACTTCTGTTTCTGACTCTGGCAGTCGCTCACTCACCGGAATCCACCCACCAGTCTTTTCTTCCTCTGCCAGAATCCTGTTTACCTCTTCCTCTGAAATCACTTTCGTCAGCGGCGAATATCCGCATGCTTCTGTTACTGTCTCAGATATCCGGTTTTTAATTCTGCTCATTTTCATTCTGATCCTCACTTTCTGGTAACATAGCATATTTATAGCTACTCATTTTACCGTCGTATGTGCTCCATGACGTTTTTCCGTAATCCCATGTATAAACCGTTTCATCTTCATATTTTGCAAAATGTTCTTTGCTCCACGCAAAAAGTTCAGAATCTCTGACCAAAATCGGTGTATCGACTGGAACTTCGCTCCAATCAACATACTGGCCGTTCGCCCATTCTTTTGCTTTTTCTCTGCAACGACCAGTATTTCTAATGTAAAAATCACATTTATCGCAGACTCCCCTGCATTTTTCCAGTTTTCCATTAATTAACGCAATATTGCCTCCTTCACATGCAATATTTAAAATCTCTTCCGCATATTTTTCTCTATTCAGCATCTTTCTTCTCCTTCCCGTACCGCAACTGATACGGTACTTCCTTAAAATCTCTCAATGCATCCGGGTTTGGATGCTTCGGTATTCTCGTCTGACGGTTTCCATCTCTGCTATGATTCTGCGTCTCTCTTTGCTTTCTCTGTGCAATTTATACCTCCGTCATTTTCCAAGACTGTTTACAAGCTGTTCTGACCTCGTATAAGCCTTATCCAACAGTTCTAAGTATTCACTAAAGGAAATCTGTGCCTTTTCAGATAACTCCCTCGGATAACGCTCTAACAAAGCCTTGACGCACTGTTTCATGTCTCCAAAATATCCGATTGTTCGAACGCTTTCTTTTTCATTGCCGTCCTTATCCTGTCCGGCATATCTCTGTCTCAGGGTGTAATTCAGAGGATCAATCTCCACAAAATATCCATCCTGCAGTTCCACAACTAACTTGTCCATCAACCATTCCTCCTATATTTCATACGTCTTTCCGATAAAACGCTTGTCAATGTACTTACATTCCCATTCCAATACACTTGCGATCCCCGTCATAGTTTCATATCCAGTAGCAAGGCAGTTAATCAAATATCTGATTCTCTCATAAACCTGTCTGATCTGATTTCCCGAAAATTTAAACTGTGTTTTAAGGCAGACACCCAACATAGCAAAATAATTAAATACCTGTGCCAGTAAAAACTTATTTGCCTGTATCATGCAGTTCGGTGCAATCTTTCTCTCTACCAGATAAAAGCTCTCACGATACGGAATCTTATTGGTTTCTTCCCGCACATCAATACCGCATTTTGTTTTCATGAAATATCCAAGCTCTTCTGCTGACATTCCATCCTTTTCGGAATCTCCTAAATACGTTTCAATCGTCTGTTCTACTCTGATAATTCTTTTCTGACCGAATCCAAACATATCATGAAGTGCCTGGTATGCCATCATGCGAACGTTATAATAAGATTCTGTAATCAAATAGTCCGCATTGTTCTGTGCCTTGGCATATTTCTGTATTCCAATCAGTTCACTTTTGGAATACCCAAGTGGCTGCATCCGCTTTTTCTTTCTCACTAATGCATTACTCATTTGCTTTTCCATCTCCTCTCAACATCTTCAAAATGACTAAATACAAGACTTTGAACATATTTTGATATATTTGTCCGTGCATATTTTTTAATTAGCATTTCCCCTGCTTCCATCATTCCTTGGAACCACTCATCTTCGTTATCAGCTTCATAAAACTGCTGCCGGAATTTATAATAGTCATTAAAAAACTGCCATTCTTCGGAACCTTTTTCAAATTTCTTACTTGCCATAATCATTCACCTTTTAATCAAATGGTGTGCTGCCACATACTTCTCGGAAACCGTCTTTCTGTCGCATCCGTGCTTGAATCTGTTCAATGGTTTCGGTTCGCTCGATAAATTCCATACGATCACCTTCAAACTGAACAACTTCTCTAAACGGTGTACCCTGTCGATTCTTTTCAACTTTCAAGCCTTTAAATTTTCTGTCTTCATCCAAATTCCACATAAGAATAATATTGGAAGCATCCTGCTCAATATCTCCGGATTCTCTTAATTCGGACATTGTAGGCTCTTTCGTTGCATTCATTTCCGATACTCGGTTAAGCTGTGACAATAGGATGATCGGAACGTGAAGCTCTCTCGCAAGTGCTTTGAATTGCTTCGAAACTTCCCCGACTTCGGATGCACGGTTATTGAACTTCCGGTTACACCGTACCAATTGCAGATAGTCAACTACGATCACGTCATATCTTTGATGCCTGCATTGCGTTCTTATTTCCTCAATAACATTTGTCTGATCGTCAATTGTGATCGGATATTTTTCAAGCTCATCATTTGCCTTGTCAAATGCTTCTTTCTCTCCACCAAGAAAAGCCTTTGCCCTGCGAACTCTTGTCAGACCAATCTTTGACATTCTTGAAACAAACCTTTCATAAATCTGACTGTTGTTCATCTCCATGTTGTAGTAACAAGTGTTATAGCCTTTTCTTGCCATATTCTCGATTATTTGTGCCACAATAGCAGACTTACCAACTCCCGGTCTCGCGGCAACAACTGTAATGTCTCCGCCTTCAAGACCGCCAAGGCAATCGTCAAGATGGTAAAATCCTGTCTTTACCCTGTCCTCTCCAACATCATCATTGAAGTATTTATCTTTGTTCTCTGATACGATTTGCTTCATCAACTTAGATTTCTTCAACTGATTAACTTGGATTTCTTCAAGCCTTGTAAGAACTTCCGCGATCGAATTATCAATATCACATGGTCTAAGGCTCACTCTCTGGAAAAGGCTTTTTGTTTCCCTTGCCCGCCAATCCTTAATGACTGCATCCGCATAGCTTTTTATTGCCGTTGAGACTGGGGTAACAGATATGCATTCTTTCAATTCGCTTGCAATTATTTCCGGCTCCCATTTGTGGTTTTCAAGTGTCTGAGACAGTGAAACGACATTAATGTTTTCTCCACGATCATACATGGCAAGCATTTCAGCAAAAGCATCTTGACAAAATTCAGAGCTAAACATTTCCGGCTTCAATTTGTTGTAAATCTTGTACATGGAATCATTGTCAATCAATACACATCCGATCACTCCAATTTCTGCTTCTGTCAACTGTCATCACCTCGCTTTCGTTTCTCTACTTGGCGAATCCAGTAATCGCAATCCTCTTTCAGCCAGTCTCCGTATTTTGGTATGTAGCGATAATTCGTATCATCCGGATTCTTCTCTATATAGTCAGTAACATATGCCACTGTAGCCTCATATATCAGCTTTGCAACGGCTTTTCTGTTCGGTTCGATAACTTCTAAAATCTTGTCCATCCATGCTACCTTGGCAGACGTTAACGACGTTTTCTTTGGATATGCATTGATCGTGTATTCCCATCCCCATTCCGCGTCAAAGTCCAAATCAGATGCAGGCACGCTTTCTTTTGTATTTTCTTTCTCTATCTCTATATCTGTATCTATATCTTTCTCTATATCTATCTCTACATTGCAATTTTGTTGCAAAATGTTGCACTCCGTTGTTCCACTGTTGCATTGCAACGCTTTTTGTGCATTTTCCCTAGATTTACGACTTCTACGAGTGCTTGCCGTCTCGCTTCCTAGGTTATCTTGCACAAAAGGCATAAGATACTCGATATTGTCGACTGTCTGGATCAATCCGCAGGAAAGAAGATACTGAATCGTAACTTGAACATTGATTTCGTCCTCATCAATATCAAGGGCGATCTCTTTGTAAAATTCATCTTCCAATCCGGAATATTCCAGATAGCCACCTTTTTTCAACGACAACAACTGCATCTTAAGATAGATGATCGTATATGTATCGCCACCAGCCATCTTTCGGAGTTTTTTGATTCGTTTGCTATCAAAGAAGTCATCCATCAATTTAAGCCAGTAATACCGCTTATTTTCCGACATTTTTACCTCCAAGTTCTAATTTTTTTCATTTTGTCAGAAGTTCAATTATCTTTTTGCCGGCTTCTTCTGGTCTGCAGAATACAAATTCTACGCCATATTTAAGCTGCATAGTGAGCATTGATTTTGCAAAAGTTTTGCCACTGGTTGGTGGTGTAATTGGAATTGAAGCATTCAACCACTTACCGCAGCTTTGCATATATTTTATTCTGTTGTAACGCTCCAATCTTGGATTTCTCCACTTAAAAACATCTCCAACAGATTTTACCCCATCTGCATTTTCAATCAAAACATATAATTTAATTCCATTATTCTGTGCAAGTATACATTCATCTCGAAAACGTGGGTGTGACTTTCCACAGATGTTCCCTATGATCTCCTGCATATCTTTTTTGGTATCTACGGCAACAGCATATGTACCGAGAAAATCCATCTTTTTAACTTCCATATTTCGTTTTGCTTTTCTATGGATCACGTCTGACACCTTGTCATCCGCAATAATATAATCCCCGACCGGCAATGGTGCTCGTAAAACTTCTATCTCATTATTTTCGAAATAACGGTTCTTAAGAATGTGTTGTCCCTCTTTTTGACCTTTATCTTCAATTAATAACAACTTTTTCTCCTTTCTGGCGGTCACACTAAGCAACCGCCAAAGGTATCTCATGGCTTTCAATTTAGTTTTTGTGATATATTAAATTCCCTACCAAAGTTAGATACCGCATAAACTGGTTTCTTTTATGCTTTCACATTGGTGTTCCAACCTATCAAAACGGGCAAAGATCCATATCAACCTCTAATCCACGTTCTGCCACGTAAACATCTGCCCCATATTTAACTGTTTCTTCTGTCTTTTGTTTGAATAGTGCGGGATCTCCGCTTTTATCTGATAAGTGAATTAGAACGACATTTCTCAATGCCGGGTTATCGTTAGTAGAAATGAAGTCAAGTGCCGTATCAAGGCTCATGTGACCTCGCAGGCGGTGTTCGTAGTTCGGTTCGTCCCGGTCTACAAGTTCCATGTCATAGTTAGCTTCAACCATAATATGCTCAATGTTCCGCTTTGAAAAATTGTACTTGCAGTATTCCAAGTCCGTTAAGAACAACAACTGTCCCATTTCCTCATGCTTGATTAAATAGCCATAACATTCAATTTCTGTGTCATGCGGTACATTAAACGGTACTACTGTAAAACTGCCGATTTGACACGATTTGTTAGGCGAGATGGCTGTCGTACGCTCTCCGGTAATGACTTCAAGTGCGGTCTGCGTTTCAAACGCTGTATAAACCGGGATGCCAGATTGCATAAAGTCTTTTATGTATTGTGCATGGTCTCCTAACCATGCTCATGTGAGATAATACATCCGGCAACATTAGAAATACGCCAATTAATCATTTTCTTGAAATCCGTAAATTTCACACCTGCTTCAATGGCAAGAATCTCACCACTGCTGCTAATTAAAGCGTAACTATTGCCTGCTGATGATGAACCGCAACATCGCATAAGCATTTAAACCACCTCACTTTCCGAAAAATTCTTCTCTTACATCAACAATGTCTCGTGTCTGCCCTAACAACTTCCGGTTGTGCTTTGCTCTCTGCTCATTGTCGCAAATGAACTGTTTGCAGATTTCCGGTCGTACCGGATAAATACGGCATTTTTCACAACTCTTGTCCGTATCAAGAAAAGGGCAGGTCATATCATACAGTCGCTTCACAGTAGGAAGCAAGTGCTTACATTCTTTGATATGGTTCTTACGGATATATCTGTGAATTGCATCTACTTCCTTTCTGCTCATTGGCAAAAGGTTGGAACAGCAGTTACCGCATTGGCTACATTTTCCATCTTTGCAGAAATTGTAAATGTTATCTTTCATGCCTTTCTGCACGGATTCTAAGACTGATATAACTTCCATAGGCTACTCCAATTCTTCCTCTGCTGGGAACTGAAAGACACCTCCAATAACAGCTTTAGTCATTTTATCATTCGGAATATCATTGGCTTTTTCTTTGCCAAGCAACACCGTATTATGGCACGCATACGCATATTGCAGTTCTTCCATAGCTTTCCGCGCTTTTTCTTTCGCGGAATAGACCGCAAGTTTCACAAATAAAGAATTTTTTTGATTACTTAGAAGTCCGTCAATGCAATACTCTGTTTTGCTTACGTTGCCACTGAGAGTAATTATTAACCTTTCATAAGGTGCATCCAATGTGCCATCTTGTGATATAACTCTCATACGACCACCTCTAATCTTTCATGAAATCTGGCAAATTCTCGTCATCCTCTGCCGGTTCAACAACTTCCGCTTCGACTGCTGCACTCTCGGCTTCCTTTGCTTCTGCATCTACAACAAAATCCTCTGAATTGGCGTTCTCGGCAATATCTCTTTTGACCTGTTCCTGCAAATCTTCCATCGGATATTCCTTGAAATCGTTGTCCTGCATTTCCTCTTTCGTATACAGTCCCATTGTCAGTTCCGGACAATTCAGACTGGAGAAGAAAGATGCGGCACGATACCGAAGCATTAACTGCGGCATGGTTTTCCATTTGCTACCGTTCTTGCCAAGCCAACCCTCGTCTTTTGCCATATCCATATTTACTTCCATGCCCTCAACCCTGCGACCATTTTTCATAGTCCAAGCCGTACATGAGAATGGCTTGCCGTTCTTGTCCTTTGCTTCGTCAAACTGCAATTCCATATCAAATTTTTCGGAATTATTGATTGCGGCAATCAGAAATTTACTGCTCCAACTCGGTCTGCCCTGAATAACATACAGATTCTGCATGACCATAAGTGGACTAACTCTTAACCGCTGTGCCTGTTCAATGGCAATCAGACAGTTCGCATCGTTCTTCTGGAATGTCTGCGGAACGATTGTGGAACTTGCCAGTGCCTTTGCCATCTGCATTGCCATGATGAAATTATCTGATGTTCCGAAAATTCCAAGACTGTAATCTGTAACTTTGTTGCTGTGCGCAACCTCTTTCTTTTCCTCTGCCTTTGCTACTGCTGTGTTCTCTGCCATAATTATTTTTCCTCGATTTCTTTCCTTATTGCTTTTTTAAATGCTCCATTTTTAAGAAATTTCAAAACAAGATTGAGTTGCATATTCTTGATAACCTCTATGTGCTTTGTACTGTGATACCACATTACCCATTCCTGTTTCAAAAGTTCCTCAATGCTTGTAATCTGCTCACCCTCTGCGAATTTTCGCTGACTCAAAAGGTATTCCCTGTGTTTTTGGATTTTCTCGCATTTTGTACACTCTTCGGAAGAATACCTTGAACAATGCTTTCCATTAAGGTTTAAAGACAATGCACAATATCTACATGGATTAACTCTCATCGTCACCACCGCTTTCCAGTTCCTCATATTTCCTCACAACCGCCACCTTATCGGCACCGTAGGTTTCCACCCACTTCATATCCACTGTTTCATCCGTAACCATCAGCTTTGCACCCTTGGCATTTACAACCGTGTCACCGGCTTTTACATTATCCTCGGTGCGGTATGTATAACTTCTGGTGCTGTTTGGAAATTTTGCTTTGATATACTGCATCGTAACCCTCCTTTTTTAATGTCCCTTTGACAAATTCTCAACAATCCGCAAAAGTCGTTCGTTTGTTTCTGTGGCTTTTCTAAGTTCTCCTTCAAGGCAATATTTATTACTATTAAGTTCGTCTACCTTTGCTTGCAAATCTGAATTTTCGGCTTTCAATTTTTCAATATCATCCATGTACACGACCTCTCTTTCCTTTATTTCTTGCGTCTCTCTCACAATACGGAAGAGAACAATGTCCGGATTCCGCAAAATCAAAGAATCCTCTCTTACTTGCACTCTTCCAACGCTTGCATGACATACACCGTGCATCCGGCTGTGTGACGTTGTTTCCAATTCCTACTCTTGACATTTACACTCCCTCGACTTTCAACTGCTTGTCCTCAGAAACGCTCAAAAGAATTAACTGTGCATCCATATCCGGCACATTAAACTCATTCAGCGCTTCTGCATTGTCTACGAAAATTGGGCAACTGACACCGTACATTTCGCTAAGAGAACGGATAATATCCAGTCCAGCTACAATTCTGTGACCGCTGTTTAAGGTCGAATATGGCACACCGTTTACAGTACACTCACAGCAATCTTTCATGCCGCCATTTAACTGCATTTCGAACAGCTTAAAGTTTACTGTCTTGAAATGACTGTTAATGGAATCTGAAATCTTATCAAGTTTGAACCGGATAAATTCTTCCAAGAGATAAAGCATCTGTTCCTGATCTGCGACTTTCTGACCGATTTCTTTCTGCTCTGCCTGCAACTGTGCGATTCTCTCGTCAATCTCGACATTCATAGATGCCTTGGCAATAATGGCATTCGCTTCATCAAGCCGTGCCTGCAAATCAGATTTCTCGGCTTTCAATTCATCAACAACACTGTCCGCCCCCTCTGATTCTAACTTTTCGATTTTTGCAAGAACTTCATCATGTTCAGCTTTCAGCTTCACATATTCCTCGTTCTGTGAATAATCAGCTTCTTCCGGCAACTGCGATAACTGCTTGGAAAGTTCCTCTTTCTGCGCAAGTGTTTCCTGCTCCTGTTTCTCCAAGGATTCAATAGACTGCTGCAACTCTGCATTCTTTTTGGTCAAATCCTCAATGATGCGTTTCTGTTCAAAACCTTTGGATTTGATATTTTCCATATTTGAATTTGTCTGTTCAACAAAATTCCTTTTCGCATCAGCAAGTTTTCTAAATAAATCTTCCTTTGCTTTTTCCTTTCTTGCTTCAAAATCTGCCTTAATCTGCTCGATTTTATCGTCCGGCAGTTTCTGTCCGCACAAAGAGCAAACAGTCGTAGAATCGTCAAATACCCACTTGGATTCATCGAACTGATAAGGTGTTTCATCAAACGCCTTGGCTTTCTCTGCATTGTATTTCACACCCAGAGCCTTACGTTCAGCATCGGCATTAGAAATAGCCTTTTCGTTATCCATGATCTGATTCTCTGTGCCCTGAATCTTCTGGTGTAAATCATCAATCTTTCCGTCAGTATCAAAGATGGCATCATCCAGTTTTCTGCGCTTCGCGGACAACTCTCCGCTCATGGTCTGCGTGATTCCTGACATATCGAACTGCAACTGCATTTCTCTGCTTCTCAAATCCCCAATGGCACTTCCGGAATTTGCAATCTTGCCATCTATCTCCGAAATCTTTCTTGTCAAATCAGTCTTGGCAAGTTCCTGCTCTGCCACATCCACATCAATCTTAGATTTTTCTGCTTCATCAATACGGACCGGTATTTCAGTCTGCTTCTTCTTCCACTCTGTAAGAGCTTTTGAAAACTTAGAGCGAATATCATCTGTAGACGGTGCTTTCTCCAATTCATCAAACAACGGTGCATACTTGGCATCTGTCTTTGCCAACTCCACATCTGAAAAATCAGAAATAAGTTTCATCAGAATATCTCTCTGGTCTTTCCATTTCAGAGAAGAAAAATACTGCGGATTGGTCAGCATCTTAAACATTTCCTCGCTCTGCGCAAGACCGGAAACATAATCCTTGAAATCAGCTTCACTCTTCGGATAACCGTCAATCTCAAACGAATTGACATTTCCCTGCAAAGTCACGGTATCGGTGCCACGCTTCTTTACCCAGTTCTGCTTCTGAATCTTTGAAAGTTCCACTTCCTTGCCGTCCACATCCAGAACGGCTACAACCTTAATTTCTACGTTATCAATGCGCTTTCCGTCCTTATCCAGTGGTCGAACATTGAACTTTTCCTCTCCGGCACTGTTCTTATTAAACAGAAGCCATGTAAACGCATCGAAGATAGTTGTCTTTCCTGCGGCGTTCTGCCCTTTAATTTTTGTCTTATCTGAAAAATCAACATCAAGATTTTTAATTCCTTTGAAATTCTCCAAATGGAGCGATTTTAAAATCATTTTCATTCTGCTTCACGCTCCTTTTTCTCTCTATATTTCTTAAATGCTGCATCCAGAGATGTTCTATCTTCAACATATCCGAGCGCAGTTTCAATCAGCTCTGAATTGATTGATGTTGACTTTGAACCAAACAGCTCAACATCTTTTCTGTGCTCGTTTGCTATCAGTCTGCAAGCTGTATGTAACTTTGTTCTGCTTGCGATCAAATCTGCATATTCCTCTGCCGGAATTGTAATCATATTCTCTGCCATATTATTTTCCCTCCAATACATCTATTTTGCTTACAGACACCTCGTAGGCTGTCCGCTGTTCCTCTGTTCCATCTTCATATTTCTTGATGTACCCACGACTCTGAATACGTCCAATACATTGCACATGAGTCCCAACCGGAAACGTAGATGCAAATCTCGCATTCCTACCCCAGCAGATACATGGGATATAATCTGATTTTCCGTAGGAGCGGTTGACTGCGATCAAAACATCTGCAACCTCACGTCCAAGCGGTGTTTTCCGGTAAACAACATCTTTGCAGATGAACCCATCAAGCATGATTTTATTTTCGTCCTCATACTCATCAGTGATTATTTCAATATCACGAACAAAAACAGACAATATTAAACGATTTTTGCTCTTTTCGTGCCGATTAAAAGAACGTAATTGACCGGAAACGCTTATCACAGTTCCAATGCATTCCTTACTCACGTCAAATAATCTTTCTGAAATTGTCAGTGGAATCACATCTGCAATATCGCTTTTTCTGTTCACATCAAGAAACAGGTTGTAAAACTGTTCTCCATATACCTCATGGCTATATTCCGGTTCTGAAACAATTTTCCCGGTAAGTAAAACATTATTGTTTTTCATTTTTTCATCCATATTTGATTTTCCTCTTTTCTCGTGCTAAAATAGGCGCAAATAGCTTATGCTATTGCTTGAACTGGAATCATTCTGCTTTGGTCGGTTCGGATGATTCCTTTTCTTTTTCTTTGCTGTAATCTGTGTCAAATGCGATATAGGTAATACCGTCATCGTCTTCAGACTCACTGTTATAATTATGATATACGATCTCTTCTGTATACTCCTACCACTTATAGGAACCATTGGCAATCTCATCACCATACAGGGAAACAAAATCTGTTATTAATGCGATAAACTCTGAATTTGTCGGCTTTCCTTTTCCCACTGAAACCGTGTAACCAAAAATTTTGTTGATTGCATTTGTATTGCCATTTGTCCAAGTAACTTCTATCGCGTGCCGGATTGATCTTTCTACTCTCCAGACTGTATCGCTGTTTTCTTCTGCGATTTCAGTATAGAGTCCTTTAATAATGCCGACAAGTTTACTTCTGTTTTCAAGACATTTCTCAACCGCACTTATTATGTAACCGTAACCCTTAAGGCTATGTTTTACGCCGATCTGATCTAATGTCTTTCTTAAAGCAATGTTCTGTCTATCCATGAATACCTCCTGTTAATCCTTTCCAACTCCGTATCTGATTGCCATTTCTTTTACGATGGCTGTATATCCCTCGATCAACTTCTTATCCTCTGCAATAATATCCACATAGGATAATTTGTCTCTTGCTGATTTACAGATGCCCTCGTCAGCCATTCTCCTGCGCTTATTGGTTAAGCGCTGTTTCAGATTTACACCCATTCGCTTTGATAACAGTTCGTAGCTTTCGGCTCTTACTTGGCTGTACGCCTGTCCGCCACCAAGTTCCATGCTGATTTTTCTTAAAATATTTCCGGTATCATCACGCCATGATGTTGTATCGAGTGCAACCACTTCTCGGATGCTCTCAACTCTTTGTTCCACATGGTTTAACTGTTCTGCCTGCCGTTTCTGTTCTAACTGCTGTTCTGCTACAGAATTGAAAATCTTCTGGAACATCTGCAACTCAGGTGATAACTGATTGAGGTCGATTACCTTTTGTTTCACACGCTCTTCCAAGGTCGTGAAATAATCTCGTGCCTCTTCTGCTTTCGCTCCATTCCCTTTCATAGAAAGTTTCTTTGCAAAATGGGCTGTGATTTTGTAATCCTGCGTTTTGTTACCCTCGACATTGATGTCGAACCCCCAGTAATCCTCATTTTCAGTGGCAAATTCATTATCAACAATGTTTGATTTCGCCCATCTTGAAAACTGTCCCTGTGCCAATTCCAAGAACGCATACAGCTTTCTTGCGGTGGTCATTCCGTTTTCATCAACACCAAGCGCAATCTCAATCGGTGTCTGCATTTTTGCTTGTTTTAACTCTTCCGTTTCCTCCAACTCCTTTCCGTGTTATAATCCTCCACAAGGAGGTGGTAACCATTAACAAATGTCCACTTAACGATTTTAGAGATTGCATCCGCGATTGTGCTTGGTATGTTTCCAGTTCTGATTGTTGTGCTGTTCATAAATTAAGTAATTTAAAAAGCATTAAAAATCTTTCAGAACTAAAATCTATCGAAAGAAACATATCTAGCATCGAATCAATACTCAATCGGCAGCAATCCTAATAATCGTTTCAGCAATACGGTCAATTTCGCCTGCAATGCGAATTTTTGTTTCCGTATCAGATGTTTTCTTGCTTTCCTCTACCAGTGTTTCAATTTGCTGGTGGAGGATATCTATTAATCCTTCAATGCTATGCGACATTCTTCTCCTTTCTATGTTATAATTCCCTTATCATCAAATAAGGGAGGTGCTAAAATGATTGAAAAGACAATTCATGACTTAGCTGTCGCATATGCCAGTTCAAAACTTTCAGAATATGAAATTGACAAACGCGAAGCTCCACTTTGCGGAAATACCGAAATGTCATCCGAAGAAGTTCTGTATTTAAAAGCGGCATACGATTTTGCTGTCAAAAATCTTTCGGAGTAGGTTCGTACCTTTTTCCAACCATTGCATGAGAAACAGCTTCTTTTATCACTTCATGCTGTTTCTCCTCTGAAACAGACTGCTCAATGCGTTTTAGTGTACCGTCAATACTCTTTAACGTATTGAGCATTTCTTTTAAAATTCTCACTGAATTTCTCCTTTCTGATTGTCTTCTTCACTTTCCTGCTTTTTTGCAGAACCCTCAACCATGCCAAGAACATATCCTTTCTGAAAATCTGTCATGTTTGGAATAGCATCACGAAGTTTTTCAACTACCTGCTTTTCCTTTTCACTCATTCAATTCACTTCCTTTCTATGCGCAATATCTGATTTCGTACTCTGTAACGATTTTTGAAAATATCTCTCGAAGTTTCTTATCATCTTCGATAACGTCCATCTTGTTTAGTGCATTGATTTCTGTTTTTGTGCACCCATTTTCTGCCATCCGGCTACGCTTGTTTCTCAATCTTGTGTTTAAATCACATCCGGCGCGATGCTCCAATTCGTAGTACATCTCGGTTCGCAAATCTTTAAACTGCGTTCCAGAACTTTTCTGGATGCGGTTGAACTTGGCATTGACCTCATTTCTCCAGTTATCAAATACAGGTTTAACCGCTTCTTTGATGCTTTCTGTTGTCGCAACCGCCTTATCAGCAGTTTCTTTTGCAATAGCAATCTGTTTGTCACGTTCCTTGTCAGCAAGTTCTTTCTGAACCATCTGTGAAAGCAGTCCTTGCAGAATTTGAAGTTCCGGGGATAACTGGTTGAAGTCAACTGCTTTCTGTTTCACACGTTCCTCCAAATGTGTAAAATACTCACGCGCTTCTTCTGCTTTCGCTCCATTTCCTTTCATAGAAAGTTTCTTTGCAAAATGGGCTGTCAGTTTGTAATCTGTTGTCGGATTTGGGTTAAAATTCCGTTCTTCATCAATGACGAACGCCCAATAATCAACGTTTTCCTCGGCAAATTCGTTTTCGATGATATTGCTTTTGCACCATCTTGAATAATTGCGGCTGTCTAACTCCAAGAAATCATACAACTTTCTTGCCGTAGTCATTCCCTCTTCATCGATTCCAAGTGCAATTTCGATTGGCGTCTGAATTTTGGCTTGTTCTAAATCGTTCAATTTCTCACCTCTATTCTGTTTCAATTTAAGTTTTTGTTGTCCTTGCGAGTTTATAATATCGCGTTTCGAGTTTTTTGTCAACACAAAATCTTGACTTTGCGAGTTTTTTTTGATATATTTATCTCGAAAGGAGGTGTGAAGATTGAAAGACCGAATTAAACAGATAAGAAAAGAAGCTGGATTGACACAAGTTGAATTTGGGGAAAAACTAGGTGTCAAAGGAAATACTGTCACTGGTTACGAAACTGGTTTAAGAAATCCTACTGATGCTGTTATTCTTTCTATATGTAGAGAATTTGGTGTCAACGAAGAATGGCTCCGAACCGGAACCGGAGAAATGTTTGTTCCAGAAACAAAAGACGAACAAATTTCCAAGATGCTTGCAAATGTTCTTAAATGTGAAGATGGAGATTTCAAAAAAAGATTGATTTCGGCTTTGTCTAAAATGGATGATGCAGGATGGAAAAATCTTGAGAACTTAATTGACATGATTTCTGGGAAGAAATAAAAAAGAGCCAAGGGCAATGCGCAAACCCTTGGCTTTCTTTTACTTTAATAGTTCTTTTATAAACGTTAAGATAGCTCTAAGCCACCTCTCATTATCGCAATGAGCGACCAATTCATAAATTTTTTCCTTGTAAAATTCGTTTACGTTTTCATTCTCAACCTCATTTTCCCCCATATTGATTTCCTCCAATCATTCCGCACTTCCGATAGCGATAAACAAATTATAGAACTTATGTTCGATACCGTCAACCCAATTTGACAAATTGCTACAAATTACAAACTCGTTTGTAGTTGAGGGACAAGAAAACGCCTTATCCCGCCCCTCAGCCAGAACTTGAAGTGCCCTTATCGGACAATTTTATTTTACAAATTTTCCCGCAAACATTCAATTTCTTTCGGTCGCAAGTTTCGACAGGTAAATTTATTATTGTCACAGAATGTCGATTGATTAGTTTAAATTTTGTTAAAAAATTGATTACTGGTTGAAAATTATGCATCTGCCAGTTATCTGTGATGAATTTTAAGTGCATAATTTCCCTTTCTGCCCGTAGGCTTTATGCAAAAGAGCCGGCTACACAACACATGGTCATGTAATCGGCTCTTAGGCTCTTGATTTTATTATATTTCTACATAGGTTTTCTTTTGTGCCAAGTTGTCCGCTTTATTCGTAAAACAGAAGTTAAAAATCCTTAAATTTTACAGTTTAGGCGCGATCTTTACCATACTTAACCATTCCTGCACATTAAGATTTGAACCTGAGTTCTGATAAGTACTGAGTGTACCAGTCTGTCCCGGTCCGAAAGTGCCACCACTCGTTACCTGTAAAGTTACTGCACCGCCGGATACCGCAGGAACTCTGACTCGTCCCATGACATAGTTAGATGTTGTATTTGTTATAAAAACTTCACGAAACCCATTTGCGTTTGAACTGAAAGTGACAAGACCTGTAATAAGATAATACCCATCATCCGGGACAGTGAAATACTGCACGACAGGAGTTTGGTCATTATAATTTGTTGCAGTATTGGATAAGCCAGATACATTATTTTTGGCATCTGACTTTTTTAAATATGTGTCTGGAATGTTATTACCATCATAATCTGCACTAGCACGGGCAACTCGTACGCCAGGATAAGTATCATTCTGCTCGTTGTGTGCAATGAGATCTATCATATTATCATTATTAATATTAAACATTGGCATAAGCGAACCCATAATTCCAGACCAGTCGCTTTTCATTATTTTAATAAAATACTTATTTGCTAAACCGCTGTTTAACGATGATATCGCCCCGGTACAAGTACCATTCCCAATCTTAGAAATGTCTGTCGTTCCAAGCATTTTATAGAGATACCGCACATTCTTGAACATCTGTGACACCTTCGCAAAAATTGAAGAGTGTTTTTCACCGCTTGATAATTTTGATACAGTCGTCCACGCTGACGTTAATCCGTCTGCCACATCACTACTCGTAAAGGTTGCTGTATTCTCGGCTGTATCTCCACCAGTTGCCACTGCACCGACGTTTTCTGCTGTGAGTTCTACATTGCCCCTACGGAAAGAATCTTCATTTACACCTTTGATTCCGGTAACTGGAGTTCCGGCCAGCACGTCCCACTTTTCATCTGATGTTTTATAAATATTGGCACCTGCCGGAATTACATTCCCGGCTCCCTCTTTAAAATCATCCGTGGTTGTAAATTCGTCTGAAATATTGAACATCCACCCTGTGCTAACATCCGCAAGTGCCG
>OGII01000090.1_pt1 | contig 85938 bp, 132 predicted proteins | sample 1571701 | NCBI WGS metagenome assembly OGII01 (sample SAMEA2581950, study PRJEB24529) | metagenome | biome: Human gut stool | place: China | collected 2011
ACTAAGAATGAGTTAGTTAAATACAGGATTATTATATCACAACCTCCTGTATTTGACAAACAAAAATATAACAGGAGGATTTTTTATGCAAAAAAATGGCGAAAATCAGCCACTTTCCAGTGAAATCATTGCTGATCTGGAAGAAAAGCTGATGGAAAGAAATATAATTATCGCTATTCTGGCAGCTGCACTTGCAGTAACCACATTCAGAAGAAAGTGAGGACAAAATGAAAGAGGTGGTAAAGACAATAGGAGAAATATTTGTAGGAATAGGGATGTTTACAGTAATCTTCTCAATCACATGGATGCTTACATCATTTGATGCTATCGGGGTGTTCTTTGTATCAACAGTCTTATTCTTAATGGTGTTTCTTCCTATTATATTAGGAACGGAGGAAAAGTAAATGCAAAGATTAAATAAAGTAAGATTATCCGGCAGAGCCGGGGAAATAGTGTTCAGCCACGAACATTACGGAAGATACTATTACAAATTCATGCTGACAGTCATTCGTAAAAGTGGTGCAGTAGATATGTTCCCAATCGTTATAGAAGATTCCATTGTACGTGACAATGATTATAACGGAAAAGAAGTTGTGGTAACAGGAGCAATCAGAAGCATGGACACTTCTAAAAATCCAAATAAGCACCACAATGTTAATTATATCGCAGCTGACGAAGTGGAAATCCTGGATGAACAGGTTACAGAGGGCGATATAAACGAAGTAGAGTTTATTTCCAGAAGTTGTACGAAAGAACCATATGCAAAACTTACACCAGTAACGCACAGGAAAGTTTCAAATATTTTCGTAGCAATTCCAAGGGATTATTCGGAAAGAGCGGATTTTATTCGCTGCACTTTATGGGGAAAAGGTGCTGATCTGGCGGTAGAGGTTAAAAGAAATGATTACATTAAAGTAAATGGAAGGTTAATGAGCCGTGATGTTTATGTTAATGGGGAAGAAACGGAAAGTGTATATGAGATTTCCGTAAAAGAAATGGAGAAATTGGAGGATGAAGAATAATAAGAATGAAGTTCAGATATTTGGCACAATAATGGATATTCAGCCAGGAACGTTTTTCAAGGACGGAGAAAAATTCGTAAGATTCTATATTGGTGCAAAGCGTACCAGCGGGAACGTAGATTTACTTCCAGTAATTGTTGAAGAAAAGCAGACGGAAGGCTTAAAGATTGGAAAACACGTCTATGTTGAAGGAAGATACAGTTCTTCAAACAAACATGAAAGTGGAAAGTCACATTTGATTCTTGAAATCAAAGCGGAAACAATCTGGTGTGGAGAAGGTGATGGGAGCGCAGAAGGTGAAAACAAAATCATTCTGGAAGGTTATCTTTGCAAACCGCCTGTGTACCGCCGAGCACCAAGAGGAAAAGAAATCTGCGATTTGATGATTGCTTGCAATGAATATGACTTGCGAAGAACAGATTATATCCCATGTATAGCATGGTGGAAGGAAGCCAGAGAAGCTGCTAATTTCAAGGTTGGAGATTTCGTAAAAATAATCGGAAGAATCCAGAGCAGGATTTATCATAAAAAATTATCTGGTGATGAAGTAGAGCTTAGAACTGCATATGAGGTATCAATAGGGAGGATAATCGAGCATGAAGGTGGAAGTGAAAAAGATTTCGTTGGAGAATTACAAGAAGTTTCCGAGTAAGTCTGTAGATTTGTTTCCAAGAACAGAGATTTCCGGCAGAAACAGAGAAGGAAAATCTACATTACAGGACGCATATTTGGACGTTTTGACAGGAAAGATGGCGAATGGTACAGAACCGACTTCTATTCGTAGAAAAGAAAATGGTGTGGAAGTGCCAAAGGTTGATGTTGTAAGAGAACTTACACTTGTGATTGATGGAAAAGAAAAAGTGATCCGCAAAATCACAAAACAGAAGTGGAGAAAACCAAGAGGACAGTCAGAAGAGGTGTTCGATGGAAATGAAACTTCTTATGAAATTGACGGATTCCCGGCTAAATCAAAGGATTATACCGAGTTCATCCAGTCAATAGCAGAACCTTCAACGCTTCTGATGTGCAGTAATCCAAAACCATTTCTGGACACATTACAGAAGTCAACAGCAGAATCCAGAAAGGTACTGGAAAAGATGTCTGGTTTCGATATTGCTCAGTTTATGGAAGAGAATCCACAGTACGCTCATGTGGAAGAAATCACAAAAGGGCATTCCGTAGAAGATACATTGAAGAAGCTCCGAAAAGAACTGAACGCACAGAAGAAAAAGGTGGATGCCAAAAACACGGAGATTGCATATGAAACCAATCGAAGCGTTGAAGCAGAAGACACTTCTTCCCTAGAATCCAAAAAGCAGGAGCTTAATGCGGAGCTTTCCAAACTGGAAGAACAGGAAGGAATTCTTGAAGATTCTGTAAAAGGATATAACAGTCTTTCATATGAAATCCGAGGGCTGAAATCTTCAAAGGATGGACTTGTTAGCAAGGCAGATAAAGAACTGCAAGACAAGAAAGCAGCTATTATGAATGTATATTATAACCTTGCAAAAAATAAAATTGAAAAAGAATCAGCTATCCGAATGTTGGGAATGGAACTGGACAACCACACAAGAGCTGGACAACAGGCGAAAGCTGACTTGGATAGAGCCAGACAGGATTATCCGAGAATCAAAGAAATGGAGTGGGATGATTCTGAACTGAAAGCTATTGAAGCTGAAACATTCAATGATTCTGATACCATTTGCCCGACCTGTGGACAGGAACTGCCAGAAGAACAAGTCTCCAAACTGAAATCTTCATTTGAAGAAAAGAAGAAAGCCAGAATTGAAGCACAGTTGAAAGGAAAAGAGTTCTTTGAATCAGAGAAACAGAACAAGCTTAAATATGTATGCGACCTTGGAAATACATCTGCTGCAAAATTAAAGAAAACTAACGAGGAAATCAACAAATTACAGTCGGAAATCAGTGCGGCACAGGATGAAGTTGCTGAACTCACTAAGCAGATTGAGGAAGAACAGTCCAAATTTACGGAGCTTCCAGAATCTGTAGATATGTCAAATGATGAAGAATATCTTGCGGTTACAGCGAGAATTGCAGATCTTGAAGAGAAACTGAAATCATTTGATGATGTTCCTGGAAAGAAACAGGAATTAAGAATGCAGATCAGCAATGTTATGAAACAGATTTCCAATGTGGATGCAGACATTAAGATTGCACAGGCAGCAGTCACAGAGAAAGAAAAGCGAGTAGCCGAACTGAATGAGGAACTGAAAAGCCTTGGACAGGTACAAGCCGATATTGAAAAGAACATTGATACCGTTCTTAACTTCTCAATCCAGAAGAATAAGGCACTGGCAGAGAAAATCAATCCATTTTTCCATCATTTTCAGTTCAGCTTCCTTGATTACACGATTGAGGGGAACCCAGTGGAGACTTGCAAGATGATCTGTAATGGAATCGACTACAACAGCGGATTGAATCATTCCGACAAAATTCTTTGCGAGGTTGATTTACTAAATGGATTACAGGAAATGAATGGGCTGAATCTTCCGCTTTGGATTGATGATTCTGAGAGCATTGACAAAAGCAGGATACCTATGTTAGACAGGCAGATGATTGTGCTAAGAGTGACAGATGGGGATTTGAAAGTAATCTGACAAACAGGAGGGGAAAATGCTAACAGCAACATGGGGAAAACATTTTTTCAAGGCAGATTCCACGTATAGTAAATAAAAAATCGGTGGCATATGAATCCGGGTGAATGCCCGGAAAGCACAACAGGAAAAAATAAAACAGTTAATGAAAGAACAGGAAATTACAATTCAACATAGGACAAATTATTTCATCCTGTTTCATATGCCACTGAGCATATAAATAAAGAAAAGGAGAATTAAAATGACAGAAAACACACAGGTAGCAAATTTTAACACACAGCTTTCCTACTACACAAATCGTTATGTTGATTTAATGGAAAGAGATTTAACTTCAAGAGGAATGGAATTTGATTCCTACTCAAAGGATTGCGTAGTGGCAGCAATGGGATCTATTTTCCAGATGGTGCATGAGAGTGGAGTGAGTTTTGAAGCAATTAATGGCTCTAACCTTAAATTCATTCTGAGCAAAGTAGCAGCGTTAAAACTGAACGCAAACGCACAGCCGAGAGAGTGTTATTTCCAAATCAGAAACGTAAACATAGCGGCGAAAGGGCAGAAACCTCAGTGGGAGAAGAAAATCGAATTTGCGATTGAGGGCGATGGAAATGACGCTCTTGTAAGCAGATATGGTGTCGATGTAGCTAAAGTATTCCCGTACTGGAAAGTCAGAGAAGGTGATAAGTATATCCCACCAAGACATAAAGGTGTGGAAATCACACCGCCAGAATGGGAAGAATCTGGTGTAGGTAAGGTAGTCCGTATCGTATATCCGATTCAGTATAAGGACGGACATATTGAATACCTTTCTTGCGAAAGAGCAGATGTACTGAAGAATCTTGCAGCGCACATCAAGAATAATCTCCAGAATGAAACGTTTGGAATTTGTGCGGACAGATATAAAGCTACAGATGCGCAGAAAGCTCAAATTGAAGCAAAGAAAAAAGAAATCATGAAAAAGGTCTCTGACATTGGAGAACTGGAAGCAATCATTGACTGTGAGGAATTAAGACCGTATATTTCACCGTCTTATTATGAAACACAATCCAGAGAATCAATGATTATTCGTAAGATGCGAAACAACATTATGAAGTTTATTCCTAAGAAATGGGATAATCCGGTGCAGGCTTATGAATATAACATGATGGATGCTACGTACAGGGAAGTGCAGGAAGAAATCAAACAGAATGCCAATGTAGAAGAATTCATTCCACAGCCAGAAGCAATCGAAGAAAAGCCAAAGCAGCCAACCGTAGCCGAAACCGTAAAAACAGAAGAGAAAGAACCAATCCCGGCAGCAGAGCCACTGGAAACAGAAATTCCGTCATTTATGAGCCAGGAGGAAATGTAGGATGGAAACTTCCACAATTGTGCTTATTATTTTGCTTTCAATAGCACTTTTGGGATGGATAGTAACTTTTATTCGAAAAAATGAATACAATCGAACCAATTTAATTATTCTTTTAAATGTTATTACATATGTGGTACTCATTATAATCCGACTTACAATGTAAAAGGAGAGCCAAAATGAAGCATAAATGTATTAAGACAGCAGTATTAATCACAGGGATTACAGCAATCACAATGTTTAGCGGTTGTTCTTCCTGTAGCAGATCATTAAAATCACTGTCTAGTGATATTGACGGTGGTCTGAACCGTACCGTAACTGTTTACGATTACAACGGCGGTAAAATTAAGTCCTGGTCTGGAAAGTTTGATGTTTCCGAATCAGAGAATGAAGTTTACTTTGATGATTCTGACGGAAAGAGAGTTATTATCCACGGCGGTATTGTCGTGAATGAGGAAAACTGATATGAGCAGCAGTGTAATTGAAACAATTAAAGAAGTTGTAAGCAATATGAACAGCGGACTTTATGATTTCACGGTAGATGGGAAATGTTCAGAATGCGGTTCGTGTTGTTCAAATTTTCTACCGATATCATCCAAGGAAATCAAACAGATTAAGTGGTACATTCGCAAACACCATATCAAGGAATGCAGACATAATTTCACTGCTTCATTAATGGATTTAACCTGTCCGTTTCTGATGGACGATAAGGCAAAAGAGAAATGTTCAATCTACCCTGTTAGACCGGAGATATGCAAATCATTTGTCTGCAATGACCCACAGGGAGCCAGAAAGAACAAAGCTTTAATGCATAAAAAATATAAGCCTGTTGATATGAGAGAAACGTTTTTCGGAGGTGAGTAGGAATGAGATTAGCAAGTCAGAATGGGGAAATTGATGTTCCTTATGAAATCACATCATTAAGCAGAATTGGAAATATCATAAGAGCATATGTGCCAATGGTAGGCGAAAAAGGAACAGTCATGGCTCGTTATTCGACAGATGAAAAAGCCCAAAAAGCTATGAAAGCTTTGCATAAAGTGTATGCAGGAATGTTTTTAGCACAAAACATTGAAATGAGCGATGATGATTACGAAGAATGCATAAAAATGGCTGCAAGAGGTTTCGGAATCATTAAAACCATGGTTAACAGCCCAGATATGAAATTCGAACCTGCAAACATTGTGTTCCGATTTCCAGAGGATGATGAAGTATGAAAGAAGTAGGCGGGAAAGGAATAAATCTTGACGCTTCGATTGTAGTTGAAATCACATTAAAAGAACTTATCGGAATTAGAGACAGCATAAGTTTGGTTGGTTGGTAAACGATACAAAGAGCATACAATTGGAAAGAAGCACCATATAGTCGTGATGAAATGTACAAGATATCATCAGACATAAAAGAAATATTAAGAAATAATTTGGAGTAAAAGCGAGGTGATGAAAAATGTTCATGAGAATAGTAAATACAGGGAGTACCCATGGAAACTGCTATGTTTTGAAATCGAACAGCGGAGAAATGCTTCTTCTGGACTGCGGATGCAGATACAAAGACATTCTGAAAGCTATTGATTACAGAACAAGTGATGTTTCTGGCGTGCTTCTTACCCATGAACATGGTTGAGCGATCACCGTGAATCATTTAAAAATCTGATGAATTTAGGTATTCAGATTTACACCAATGATGAAACCGTGGAACATCTTCAAATCATCACTGGCGAATTGATGAAAGGAGTTCCAGAGAAAAGACCGTTTCGGGTTGGTTCGTTCACTGTAATACCGTTCTATTTGCCGCATACTACAAGGGATAAGGACACAGGGCAACTTATTCAATGTTTCAATTATGGGTATATCGTGGAACATGAAGAGATGGGAAAGCTGCTGTACATGACAGACTTTGAGTTTTGCCGATACAACTTCAAGGCAATGCGACTGAATCACTTGGTTATTGAGTGCAACTACTGTGGAGAATTGGTTGATAAAACAGCCGAAAATTACACGCACAGGCTTAAAGGGCATTGTTCATTAGATACTTGCAAAAGCTTAGTAAATACGAACCATACGGCAGCATTACGGACAGTAACATTGGTGCATTTGAGTAATGAAGCAGCTGACCCGGAACAGATTTTGAGGGAGATACAAGAAACGTCTGGTGCTGATGCACTCGTCCATATCGCAACACCCGGGTTAGAAGTTAATTTGGACTTATGTCCATTTTGAAAGGAGAAATAGATGGTATCAATTGACTTAAAAGATTGGAAAGAAGTAACAAAAGGAATTTATGTAAATCCAATTTCTGCAAACGCAGCTTATGAAATCCATATTAAATACTGGGATATGAAAACAGATATTCTTTCCGCAAATGCAGAACTTTATATTGTAGGAGATTGGCACGAAAAAGATGGAAGAAACATCAGAGAAAGGGAAATACTGCTTGATTATGCATCTGTTATGGATTGTATTTGGAAAGCAGTTGAAGATGATAAGGAAAACAATTCGACTGAATGATTGAAAGGAGAATGATTATTAATGAAAATCTTCTTAAAAACACTTGACAAGCTGAAAAAGCCAGAACTTTCCGAACAGGAATGTAAGTACGACAAAGGCTGGAATGATGCAATCAAGAAAGTTGAAGAACTGATTTGTTCCTACAGCTCTGCGGATATGTGGATTCCAACAGATTTAAAGTTACCGCCGGAACCAGACAAAGGAGAAAATCCCGGAGATTGGAAAGAATATACAGTTACAATTAAGGGGGCTATTTTACCAACAAGTCTTACTTATTTAGGAGACAGCGAATGGGGAAGCGTAGAAGCGTATGGGTTTGCGTATTACCCAGTCATTGCATGGCAACCAATGCCACCAGCTTACAAACCAGGGAGGTAACACCATTGGAAATAACAATCGGAATTTGCACAGATGAAATCAAAGAAATCCTTGTTGAGCACATCAAGACAAAAGGATTTGACGTAACAGAAGATGATATTTCCTTTGTTATTGGGAAAGAAGAAAGCGTAACAGGAAATACAAAGAAAATCAAACACGCACTTATCAGGTGCGACATTCAGATTGAGAGGTGATAAATTGTGAATATTGTTATTCTTTCTGGAAGATTAACTGCTGACCCAGATATCAGAATGGGAACGAATGACACCAAAATTGCAAGATATATTTTGGCTGTCGAGAGAAGAGTGAAAAAGAATACAGAAAGAAAATCAGACTTTATTGCTTGCGTATGTCTTGGAAAAAATGCAGAATTCGCAGAGAAATATCTTAAAAAAGGCACGAAAGTAAATGTACGTGGAGAATGGCAGACTGGAAACTATACGAATAAAAATGGTGAAAAAGTTTACTCAAATGATTGCCTTGTTGCAGAACATGAATTTGCAGAGAGAAAAAGCCAATCACCGCAAACGCAGGAAACAGACACACGACCAGTACCGCCGCCAGAACCTAGTTTCATGGATGTACCGGATTTAGGCGGTATGGAAGATGAATTTCCGTTTAGTTAGGAGAAAACTATGGTAGAAGTTGCTGTTTATGATGCACTTAGAGAAATGGTTAATTCCGAAATTGAAGAAGAGAAGCCTTTTCTTACATTAAAAAGCAGTAAAGACGTAAAGACATATGCTAATGGGAAGAACAAAAATTTCAGAATGACGGAATACTGCTTCAACTGGTATATGGAGTTGAATTTTAATCCATGGAGCATAAGAACAGACAAAGCAAAAGTTTATTACTGGTTTCATGAAAATGGAAAATATATTCTTCAATTATGGCTGAAAGATACATACAAAACTATTTCTAATGCAATTAGCAATAGCAATTCATTTGACGACTTATTTAATAGCTATTTAGGATGGTTCAATCAAAAAAGAATGGAAACGAGGAAGAAAATGGAAAATCAGTTAAAAGAAACTACCAATAGCAAACTCGCTGAAATGAAAATCCCTCATTCTCATGGTGGAGTTGCAAATCTCCTTAAAGTTTTAACAAATACTATGAAAATGCAGGGAGCGGATATCCGTAGCATTGCAAAAGTACAATATGCTATTTGTAAGCAAGCTGGAATCTATATCCCGGATGAATTCATTGAAGATGTTGCAGTTGCTATGGAATGCGAAAATCCAGATGTTTTAGATAATTAGAGGTATACATGAAAGACTTAATTATAGATTGCTTTGCCGGAGGCGGAGGCGCATCCGTAGGCATTGAAATGGCTCTCGGTAGACCTGTTGATATAGCAATTAACCATGATCCAGATGCAATTCTGATGCACAAGACAAATCATCCCGGAACACTGCATCTGACAGAAGATATTTTCAAAGTAGATTTGCAGAAATATGTCGGAAATCAGCACGTAGCATTGATGTGGGCTTCTCCAGACTGTACAAGCCATTCAAAAGCAAAAGGCGGTCAGCCGAGAAAACAGGGACTTCGCATTCTCCCATGGGCTGTATATAAGCACGCAAAAGCAATTCTCCCAGATGTAATCATTATGGAGAACGTGGAAGAAATACAACAATGGGGGCCACTCGATGAGAAAGGACATCTGATTAAGGAAAGAACTGGTGAAGATTATCGAAAATTTATTTCAGCAATGGAAAATATTGGTTATAAATTTGATAGTCGAGAACTGGTAGCTGCGGATTACGGAGCACCAACAACCAGAAAAAGATGGTATGCAGTATTTCGCAGAGATAGAAAGCAGATAATATGGCCAAAGCCTACTCATAATCGTTTTGGTACAGACGGTCTGAAACCATATGAGCAGTGCGGAGACTACATTGATTGGTCAGACTTAGGAAAAAGTATATTTGACCGCAAGAAACCATTGGCAGAAGCAACGCAGAAACGTATTGCAAATGGTATCAAGAAATATATCGTTGATAATCCAGAACCATATATTGTAAAGAACAAAGATGCACTGGCATTTATTATTCAGTATCATGGAGAAACCAGAGAAGGTGATTCCAGAGGGCAATTACTGACAGATCCGATTAAGACTATTGATACTTCAAACAGATACGGACTTGTAACCGCATTTATTACAAAATATTACAAAACTGGAATAGGTCAAGGATGTGATGAGCCACTTCATACGATAACAACTTCACCCGGTCACTTCGGAGTGATATCTGCATTTCTTGTTAAGTATTACGGAACAGGATGTGGTCAAGTATTAAATGAACCGCTTGGAACCATTACCACAAAAGACAGGTTTGGACTGGTAAATGTCCTGGTTGATATCCATGGAGAGAAATATATCATATCAGATATTTTTCTAAGAATGTTAAAGCCAGAAGAATTAAAGGTAATGCAAGGGTTTCCGAAAGATTACATTATTGATCGGGATTACAAGTGGAGAGATTACCCGATTGCGAAACAAGTAGCAAGAATCGGAAACAGTGTGGTTCCGGTTATGGCAGAAGCACTTGTGAAAGCAAATTGTTCGTATCTGAAAATTGGAGAGCGCAAAACTGCACCGATGATTTATATGCAAAATAACGGACAGGTAGCGTTCGGCTGAAAGAAGGTGATCTAAATTTGAATTACGCACAAATATTCGCAATAAAGAAAGAACGAGAAGAGCGAATAAAGAAGATATGTCCAGGGATTCCTAATTCTAGTGGCATATATGCTTTTTACAGGGTAGATGAAGCTGGTATTCGACGCAGTTATGTGGGGCAAGCAATCAGACTTCGTGAGAGATGTGCGAGCCATTTAGGAGAATACGATCACATAGCATTAAGCCTTAAAAAGCATAAGTTTTACAGTGAAAGTAATCCTACTGGTTGGAAGCTTTCATATAGAACATGTAGAAAGGATGAGCTTGACCAGAAAGAAATTGAAACAATCAAGGCTTTTGCAGATAAAGGCTTCCAGATGTACAACATTACAGCTGGTGGCCAGTCAGCTGGAAAGCAAGTAACAGGGCAATATAAACCGCCCAAGACATACAGACAGGGAATCCAACAGGGCAAAATAATCCTTGCAAGAGAGCTAAAACACATCATTGATACTCACTTAAACGTATCAATCAGACCAGAAAAAGCAAATAACAAAGTATCTATTAAGGCGTTGGAAAAATTCAACGAATTACTCAATGAAGAAAATTATCACTGATTCTAACACACCAGTAGTTCTACTGGCTAAATTCCAAAGATAAAAAATAAAAAAATGAAAGGAGCTTGCCTTCAGCTGACGTAAGGGTGCACCGGGCTTCTTTTGAGGATGATAAATGACGGTTTTTACTGTATGGATTGTTTCGATGGCTTTAAATTGATTGATGACGAATCAATAGACATGATCTTAACCGACCTTCCATATGGACAAACAGCAAGAAATAAATGGGATTCGGTTATTCCGTTTGAGCCATTATGGAAACAGTATAAAAGAATTATTAAAGAGCATGGTGCCATTATATTATTTGCAAACGGAATGTTTACTGCAGATTTAATGCAAAGTAATCGTGATATGTGGCGATATAACTTGATATGGCAGAAAACACAACCTACAGGATTTTTGAATGCTAACAAAATGCCTCTTCGGTCACATGAAGATATTTGTGTTTTTTATAAAAAACTTCCTACTTATAATCCACAGAAAACAACTGGAAACAAAAGAAAAATAAGTAAAGTGGAACATAAGGTTAAATGCAAAGAAACAACAAACTATGGGAAATACAGATTAACTTCTTATGACAGTACAGAGCGTTTCCCAACATCTGTGTGGACTTTTGCAAAAGACAGTCAAAAATGCGCGCTACATCCAACACAAAAACCGTTATCACTTATGGAATTGTTAATCAAAACATACACAAATCCAGGTGATTTAGTCTTGGATAATTGCGCCGGTTCCTGTAGCACAGGAGTTGCCTGCAGAACTACAGGTAGAAGATTCTTAGGTTTTGAGAAAGAAGAAAAATATTTTCATATTGGGAGCGAACGGTTAAAAGAGGTGGAATGAATGAAATTAAAATGTGAAATATATCGTGATTCTATGCAGAATTATAAGAAATATGCAATCCCAAGAGCACAGCTTGTAATTGCAGATGTTCCTTACAATGTAGGTAATAATTTTTATGGAAGTAGCCCTATGTGGTACGCAGGAGGTGACAATAAGAACGGTGAAAGCAAATTAGCCGGGAAAGCAGCATTTAACTCTGACTTCAACTTCAACCTGTATGAATACTTCCATTTCTGCTCGAAAATGTTGAAAAAAGAGCCAAAAAAGGCAGGGGTAAGAGGAAGAAGTTCAGATGCACCATGCATGATAGTGTTTTGCTCGTTTGAACAGATTCAAACTCTGATTAATGCGGCGGCGAAACATGGCTTTGTTCACTATATACCGCTTGTATTTATAAAAAAATACAGTCCACAGGTGCTTAAAGCAAATATGCGTGTGGTAGGTGCTACAGAATATGCTCTTGTATTCTACAGAGATAAACTTCCAAAATTCAGAAATGGAGCGCAGACGGACGAAAACGGAAAGACCATTCGCGGAACTGGGAAAATGGTATTCAACTGGTTTCAATGGGAGAAGGACGGAAAAGATATTCCAAAAATTCATCCAGCGCAGAAACCAGTAGCAGTTCTGAAAAGATTAATTGAAATATTTACTGATCCTGGGGATGTAGTGATTGACCCTTGCTGTGGAAGTGGCAGCACATTGAGAGCCGCTATGGAACTTGGCAGAAGTGCATACGGATTTGAAATTGACAGAAATTTTTATAACAGAGCAAAAAACGAAATGCTTGTTTTTGAAAAAGATAGTCAAATGAGCATAGGAGATTTTATATAAGGAGCGTGATTGAATGTCAGAAAACACAAACGAATGTGTAATTGAGTGGATTCCCGGAAGAGATTATGTAGGACTTACTGCTAAGAATGGGAGTACCTGGAAGAACAGATGTGAGGAATTAGAAAAGGAATTTCCAGACGATGTAAAAATTCTTGCCAGAAATAATGATGGATCTATTTTCGCTCACTTGCCGTATTCCTACATTAAAATCAATCCACCGAGAAAATATTCCGATGAAACAAAGAAGAAAGCTGCGGAAAGATTAAATAAAATGCGTGTAGAAAAAAGCAATACTGCGGAAGAAAATCCGTTTTGCCTATGAATTACCGTCAGAGAAAATATAATGAGGGGCAATCTGCTAGAAATGATATTTACAGATTTCTTGTCAAGTATTTTGAGAAACACGGATATATGCCTTCTTATGAAGAAATTATGGATGGAACAGACCTTACAAAGTGTACCGTCCAGAGACATATGCGGCAATTGGAGATGGATTCTCTGATTGCCACAGAACATCCGGGAATATCGAGAGCATACCGTTTGACGGAATACAGATACGAAAGGAAAAAATATGGGAAGCAAATTAAAGATGAAAGCGCCAAAGAAAAATAGGGTGTTAGAATGTGACAATCAGATGTCACAGGCATTCGCCAGAGCCATGCAGAATTCACGTAAAGAGCTGGAAGTAATGCAAGATCAAGCCTATAACGATGGCTTCAATACTGGTGACGACTGGGCGAATACAATTAACACGGTAACAACTATGTTGGCATTACGGAAATTGCATGGATTTTCCACTAAAAGACTTTTGGACGTAATCAATTGTGCAAATGAGTTTGTAGGACAAGCGAACCGTGGCGAAAGAAGCTTTATGAGCATGATTGAGGAATTGGAATCTGAAACAGATGTAAGAATCCCAGATTTGAATAAAGAATTGGTCAGAAGATTTGGAGCGTAAATAAATGGTTTATTCCTTGATGAATTAGAACCAGACAGAGGAAATATTAACACAGAAATCATGGAGGACTGCACAATAGCGTGTCAGCTGCTTACATGGGGAAAGTGAGGAAAATGAAAAAGATATTAGACGCATGTTGCGGAAGCCGAATGTTTTGGTTTGATAAGGAGAATCCAGATGTACTGTTTGCAGACAATCGAGAGGTTCGTACAACGCTGTGTGACGGAAGAGAACTTTTAATAAAGCCTGATATAAACATGGATTTCAGAAATATGCCGTTTGATGACAAAACATTCAAAATTGTAGTTTTTGACCCACCACATTTGATTAATGCAGGAAGCAGTTCATGGCTTGCTAAAAAATACGGAATCCTTCCAAAAGATTGGAAACCATATTTGAAAGCCGGATTTGATGAATGCATGAGAGTGTTAGAAAATGATGGAATTTTAGTTTTTAAATGGAGCGATGAGCAACTTTTATTTTCAGAAGTATTGAAATGCTTTGGTACTAAACCGCTGTTAGGAGATAAACGTGGGAAGACCAGATGGGTGATTTTTATGAAGTAGGAGGATACAAAATGAGAAAGTACACAATAAATCTTCCAAGAGGACTGGAAGTAGATATTTTCAATCTGCCAGAGGACTTCAAAGAGCAGGTTGAGCAGGCATTCAGAGAGTATACATCTGGAACAGCAAAAGCATATATGTACGTTGACAAGTTGGGATTCATTGACAGTTGCGTAAGATATATTAACGGAGACAAAAACAGCTACGATGTGGTGGATGAAAAAGTAGAAGATTTTATTACCGCTCAGTGGAGAGAATACGGACAGCTTGACAATAAAGACGATGTGTACAGTGCTGATTTTATGGCAGATTGTTATTCTGCGGGCGTACAGAATGCAGTATTGTGCTCTCATTTTGGAACTGACGATCATCACATTTACGACCAGATTCAGCAAACTCTGGTACAGGTAATTACAATTGTAATGAATTATAGAGATGAGGAGGACACAAAATGTTAATCAGAAGTCAGGATAAAACAGCACTGGTAAAGTTTGAAAACATTGTAATCAATCTGAAACTCCCAGATTCATTGAATATTATATGTTGGAGTTTGCAGGATGCACAGAGAAGTGGAGGATATTTTATTTTAGGAAAATATTCCACCAAAGAAAAAGCCATGAAAGTACTGGATATGATTCAAGAAGACTATGAAGAATATAAAATTACTTGTACTTTTTTGACAGGATTTACAGGACATCGAGCAATTGTAGAATCAAACGATATTCACGTCAATGGTTTCAAAGAACTTGTAAAAAGTTTTAAAAAGAATATGATCTTTCAGATGCCAGCGGATAGTGAGGTGGAAGGATGAAAAGATTTGAAACAACAAAATTTCTTAGTCAATTGCTGGAAAAAAGCTGTTTTTCTGGCCCAGGTAAATACTGGGCTAGAGAAGTAAGCATTGATTATGACTACGCAGCAGGAAAGCCAAGAAGAGTAGATTACATGCAGTTTATCCCGGAAAACCAGTGTTCTATCTCAGCAATCGAAAAAGGAATATTTACATGCTATGAAATCAAAAGCTGCAAAGAGGATATTTACAGCGGAAATGGATTAAATTTTATTGGAGAAAAAAACTACCTTGTAACAACAATGGAGTGCTACAAAGAGATTTTACCTGATTTAAAAAATGGAAAATTTGCCCAACATATACGTGAGAATTTTCCGGAATGTTACGCGGAAATAGGTAACATGGGAGTAATGGTTGCAGTTCCGTATCAGAGAGAGGTTGCCGAAGAATTTGAAAACCCAACACCACTAGATGGAGATGTGGAAAAATGGAAATTATCGGTTGCTATAAAGTGTAAACACAATGGATCAAGAAAAAGATCCATGACAGAACTGCTGTTTTGCATGGTAAGAAGCGGACATTGAGAAAGGATGAGATAATATGATACATATCAAAGACAGATTATCAGATTATCATGATTTCTTGAAGAAACTTGCGGATGACCACCAGATGGTTTTGGCAAGTGATGTTCTAGAAATGATAGAACAGCTTCAAGCTGATATGGAACAGGACGAGAAAGAAAACGGTTGGATTCCTGTCAGTGAAAGATTACCGGAAGACGGAACATATATCACTACTTTAGACGGAGAGCTTGTCGGACAGGAAGAACCATTCACGGGAATGTGCGGTATCGAAAATGGAAAATGGGATGATGAAGACTGTGTTATTGCCTGGATGCCACTACCAGAACCATATAAGGAGACCGAGTAAATGTTAAAAATAATGCGTTGCGAAGGAAACGGGCAAAGTAGTTGTAAAGGATGCGAAGATAAAGGCATCTGGAACAGACACTGGGTGTGCTTCTTGTATAAGATACAGGGGCAGGAAGGTTGCTACTGCGAGAAATGCATAGAAGAAATTATGAGAAAAGAGGAGGAGGACTGAACATGATCGCGTTTTTATGCGGAGCGTTTATTGGAGCTAATGTCGGTGTGTGGGGAGTAATTATACTCGCTATCATGTACGATAAACACCACCCAGACGATTAGAAAGGAGAACGGTATGCTGACAAGGAACAAGAAACTGAAAGACTACGGTATTCCGGCAGAGGACATAGAAAAACTGAATACGATGCTGAAAGACTTTCCGGCAGAGTACGGATACCTGCTTTCCGGTGCCGCCTTGTCAGCTTGCCCGAAAAACACGGTGATAGCGGATATGGTTATCGAAAATATCCTACACCGGAAAAGTTACAGAAAGATCAGCAAAGAAAGATATATCCCAATGAAACCGAAAGACTTCTACGGATACAGGCGCAAGACCGTCGCTGTACTGTATGAGAGGATGCGGTTGTTGGGAGTGTGGGAGGAAAAATAAATGAAAGAATATAAATGTCCAAAGCAGAAACACGTAGACGATGCTAATAGCAAACAAGACGATATTGCAAGCATCATTTATAGCACTCTCGATCATATGTATTGCGATAATTGCAGATTCAATAGCGAAATTAAAGAAAGTGATAATGGTGAATGGAACTGTGATGAATGCCACAGAAAATATAATGGATGGGGAATTTCCATGCAGGAAAGTAATAAAATCGCAAAAGAAATTTTAAAACAGTTAGGAGAATAGAATATGAGCAGACTAATAGATGCAGATAAGCTAAAAGAAGCTATCGAAGAAGAAAAAAATGACAACGATTATATGTGTCGTTTATGTTTGGAATCAATTAAAGAAATAATTGATGAACAGCCGACGGCTTTTGATGAGAAAGAGGGTTGTGATTAAATGAGCAGACTGATTGATGCAGACAAAATAATTGACTCTCTTGGAAATTCGGATATGGATTTTGCAATAGGTGCAGTTATTGACGAACAGCCGACAGCTTTTGATGTGGACAAGGTTATCAACGAATTGAAAAGAGACAAATTCATTGAATCAGAATGTATCTTATCTGATGTGCATCAAGGATACAATGCTGGACTGAGCAGGGCGATAGAAATTGTGAAAGGCGGTGGAGTAGATGGCAACTAAACCGATTTTATTCAACACCCAAATGGTTCGAGCAATTCTGGACGGAAGAAAAAGCTGTACCAGAAGAATTGTAAAACCGCAATGGGAAGAGTGCCCGAATTGCAAATATGTTCACAACGAATACATATATGATAACCTGGCAGAGAACGTATACTGTGCAAGATGTGGTTATCCGTTGGAGCCGGAAAGAAGATCGCCATATCAGCCGGAAGATATCCTGTATGTTCGTGAGACTTGGCACAGATATACAAAGCGGGTTGGAAAAGGTGAAGGGTGCCATCTGGAAGAACACTATGGATATAAGGCTAGCATTGCAAATTCTGAAGACGCAGAAGAGCCGTGGAAACCATCAATCCACATGCCGAAAAAAGCTGCTCGTATCTGGCTGAAGGTTACGAATGTGAGCGTGGAGCGGTTACAGAATATCACAGAAGATGGCGCAAAAGCAGAGGGAGCAAATTGGAAGAATGGAAAAAACGTTGGTTGGGAAGAAAAAATGTGGCGTACAGCGATAGAAAGATTCGCTAAAATTTGGGATTCCACCATTAAGAAATCAGACCTTGATCGCTACGGCTGGAATGCGAACCCGTGGGTCTGGGTGATCGAGTTTGAGCGGTGCGAAAAACCGAAGGAGGTGTGATATGAGAGAAATTCTTTTCAAGGCAAAGAGCGTTTATGATGGAAAATGGGTTGAGGGATATTACCTAAGAGATCAATATCACATAGGGGGGAAGGACATTATTTTTTATCGGAAGGATTCAGATCTGTTTACAGTATATACCAATATAATTGATATAGAAACCCTCTGTCAGTTCACAGGTCTGACCGACAAGAACGGGAAGAAAATTTGGGAGAACGATATTGTTAATCATAACGGAGAATATGCCCCGGTAAAATTTGGAATGTATTGTTCGAGTTTTGATTACGGAAGCTATAATTTTGGATTTTATGTTGATTTTCCAGAAGAGACATTTTACAGAAAAGAACTTGGATATTGGCACAGAAAGATTGAAACTGCCGGAAACGTGTTTGACAACCCAGAATTATTACAGGAGGAATCAGATGAGTAAAGGCAAGGACATTTCAACCATGTTTACGAAAGAGGAAAATAAAAAAATGGAAGACTTGGGTATGGACTGGCTACAAGAGAAAAAGATACTATCATTAGTCTTTCACAATATGGAGCATTCTTGCAGAAAAGAGGTAAGAGAAGATGAGTAAGTCAGTATTAGTGATGGAAACACCAGAAGATTGTGAATCATGTGTTTTACACGGTGGAATATTCCATTCTTTTTGTAAAATAAATTGTAGATATATCGAAGACTTAAGCTCAAAGCCAGATTGGTGCCCGCTTATGGACTTGCCGAAAAAAGACAATGGAGATTATCCAGCCAATACGTCTGATGCTGGCTTTGCGGAGGGCTGGAATCAGTGTATTGATGAGATTACAGGGGGAAATTATGATGATTGATTTAACAGGAAAAAACGTATTTGTAAGAACGCGGGAAGAATATTTGAGTGTTCTGAAAATAGCAAGGTTTCAGGGATTCAAATGGGCGAGAGAAAACCATTTAAACCATATCGAAATTCCATTTCCAAACATATTGATTTTTTACGATAATAAGATCGCTACTTACAGCTTTGAAAAGGAATTGCTTGAAGCATCCAAAATCGTCGAAGATGAAAAAAAAATCAAGGATGCAGTAAAACTTGTCAGAACGTTCGCTAAATACCCAGATAGAACAACTTTGACGGACTCATTTATTAAGTCCTTGAAGCTACTTGCAGATACCGTAGAAAGTCAGATGGAAGAGGTGAAGTAGATGACTGATGAAATTTTCGGTCTTATGGAATGCTTCCCCGGGAGCTACATAAACAGATTTGGGGAAATAATTCTTTCCGAAAAAGGAAACGTATATTTCACAGCAAAGAATTGTACCGATAAAGAAGATATTATCTGCAAGCTACTTGAATGGTGTTCAAGGCCAATGGCAAAAGGAGAGCCGTACAGTTCGCACAAAAGAAATAATGAATGGAGAGAACAACTGATATCAAGCCTTAACAGATATCTGGGTACAAACTTTGGCCAAGAGGATATGTACTGGATTTACGATCAACTTGGAAATGCTGTAAATCATAAACTGACATTAAGGTTCATTAGAAGTGATTTCAATATGGCAATTATATATCAAAAAGTAAAAGAGGTGAAGTAGATGGAGAGATTAACAAAAAGAGATTTTTCAAGAATCACATATAACGAACGCCGAAGCATTATGTGCAGTTCATATTGCGATAATTGCTCAAAAGGGACAGGAGATTGCAATACAATGAAAAAAATGATTAATAGATTGGCAGAACTTGAAGACTTAGAAGAACAGGGCTTGCTTGTGAGGCTGACAGCTAATAATAAAGAAATATATATTATCTCTTCCAGATGGACAGTCTGCTCAGAATGTGGTTCAAGATTTGATGAATACAGTTGTAGTGACTGTGAATACGAATGTGATAGTAAAAAAGAATATTATGTGTATCCAACTTATCTTTCGTCTATAACTGTAAGCACTTATGTTGACCGATTTGGTAAAACTGTATTTCTTACCCGTGAAGAGGCTGAGAAAAAAGTGGAGGAGATGAAAGCTAATGATTAAAGTACTGAATGCCATTAATACTAGACTGATTCCTATATCGGTTTTACAGGATGTAAAAAGTAGAATCTCTGATTGGCTTGCATCCGGCGGGAAAGAAACCGATCCTTACATTCAGCGGCAAATTGATTATCTGAAAGCTGTTGAAAAAGCAGCATTGGATGAGAAAAATATCGTATAAGTGGAATTGGAGGAGATAAAGAATGCATAGACATTTATGGACTATATATTACCATCACAGAAGAGGGCATGTATACAGATGTACTATTTGTGGAAAATTATGTGGATGGATGGAGAAAAATGGACGTTAAAGAAGCAAGAGACATCTTATCAGATATGAGAAACCAGCATTTATGTTTCTTGGGAAATTTAGAAATCAAAGATGAATGGCAGAAGAACTATCTAAAAGAAGCATGGGCGTGTGATTCCGGGGCAAAGACTCTTGCCGGATTAATCACAGGGATAAAGATTGATAAAGGCATTATCACAGAAAGTATTCAGCACTACGGAAAAAACAATCAAAGCACAGTCTGCATGGAAGAATGCGCAGAACTTATCCAAGCAATCAGTAAGGCAAAACGTGGAAAAATCAACCGTGATAACCTAACAGAAGAAATTGCAGATGTACTTATCTGTATCGAAATGTTAAAGCAAATGTATATGATTTCCGATGAGAAAATTAATAAGTGGATTGAGAAGAAACAGGCGAGAGAAGTAGAAAGGATGGAGAAGAATGAATAAATGTTGCGCTAGTCAAGATGGGATATGTCGGAATGCCATTCTTTTTGGAACAATATGCGATGGTTACAAAGAAAGATGCAGATTAAGACAAACTTATAACACTATCGAACAAACAGTGAAGAATTACCAGAACAATTTAAGAAAAATATTTGGAGCGGAGGATTAATCATGAATAAGAAAGAAATCGCAGAAATTAAGAAGCAGTTTACACCAGCAAATTGTTCCATTACACGTATTTGTGGTTGTTATGTGGATGCAGAAAAGAATAAGAAAACCAAAATTAAAGAAGCATTCCTGTCTCTTCCAGAGGAAGAAATGTTTAAGTATTTTGACATTTTCAAGAAAACCATGTCTGGCAGACTTGGAAAGAACCTTATGAACCTTGAATTCCCATTAGCACAGGAAAAAGAGGGCGGAACACAGGAATTTCTTATGCGGATCAGAGCAAGTAAGCTTAAAAATGATGAGCTTTTGGACGAGTTTTATGACAAAGTGATTGAAAATTACGATTATCACGAAAATTACTACATAATTCTCATTCATGCAGTATATGACATTCCCGGAAAAGCTTCTGATGAAACTGAAATGCACGATGCTTCAGAAGAAATCTATGAACACATTCTGTGCAGCATTTGTCCGGTGAATCTTTCAAAGGCAGGTCTTAGCTATGATGTGACTGAAAATAACATCAAAGACAGAATTCGTGATTGGGTAGTCTCAAGACCAGAAACAGGATTCTTATTCCCTGTATTCAATGATAGAAGCACTGATATTCATGGAACCTTGTATTTCAACAAAAACATAAAGAATATTCATCCAGACTTCATCGAAAATGTTCTTGGCACACCAATTCCACGTATACCGGGAAATGAGATCAATGTCTTTTCAGATTTTATCATGAATAATTTCGAAGGAAATACAACATTCAATTTCACGGAAAGTCTGATTGAATCATTACAGGAAGTAAGAGAACAGAAGAAAGATAGCCCGGAGATGATAACCGTATCATGTGATGAAATGGAACAGATTTTTGGATATTGCGGAATTCCAGGCGAGAAATTATCGGATTTTAAAGAAAACTGGGAAATGTATTTCAGTAATGAGCCTGTTTCCCTTGACAATATCCACAATTCAAAAACTGCAAAAATTGTAACACCAGATGCAACAATCTGCATCCAGCCAGATAAAATTGCTCTGATTGAACTGAAAGAAATAAACGGCGTTCCATCTCTTGTAATTCCGGTAAATGGAGAACTGAAAATCAATGGAATTGAAGTTGAATTGAGATAAACACTTTTGAAAAATCCAGGAATTGGAGGAGGCAATTACATTAATGGCTAAAGTAAGCTGGATTAAAATTGAGATTGAAATGTTTAGCAACCGAAAAATTAAGCAAATAAGGAAAATGCCAGAGGGAAACAATATTGTTCTTATTTGGGTAATGCTTTTGACAATGGCCGGCAGATGCAATTCAAACGGAATTATTTTCCTCACTGAAAATATTCCATACACAACAAAAATGCTTGCAGATGAATTGGATTTTGAGGAAAGCATTATTCAATTAGCATTAACAGTTCTGGAAAAGTTCGGGATGATTACCAGAGATTCTGAATTACTTTCTATTCCCGGCTGGGAAGAGCATCAAAGTGCAGACGAATTGGAGAAAATACGAGATCAAAACAGAAAAAGGGTTGCAGAATATCGTGAACGTCAAAAAAATAAGGCCGCATTGCTTTGCAAGAAAGATTATGTAACGTTACAGAAACGTTACAGTAACATTACTGTAACGGAACAGAATAAGAATAAAGATAAAGATTTAGAATTAGATTTAGATACAGAATTAGATAAAGATAAAGAAAAAGATATAAATGATTTAATAGTATCTAAAGATACTATTCGTCAGACTGACGTCCAACGAATCATTGATGAATGGAATACTCTGGAAGAATTTGGTATCACTCCTGTAAAAAGAATGACACCAAAACGAGAACAGGCAGTAAAAGCTAGAATCCGTCAGAACCATATGGACGATATCTTAGAAGCCATTGAAAACATTCGCCATAGCAGCTTCTTACAAGGGCAAAATAAAAATGGCTGGATGGTTACGTTTGACTGGTTCTTAAAGCCTGGAAATTTCGCAAAAGTATTTGAAGGGCAATACGCAGACAAGTCTACGAATAGACCGTGCAGCTACATGGAGAAAATTCAAAACAGGGTAAGCGAGGTAGATAATTGGGTATGACAAGGGAAGAATGGGCGGTACTGGTAAAGGCAATGAAAGCTGTGTACACTTCACCATCGTTTCTGCCAGATCAGAATGCTTTTGATACATGGTATGGACTTTTGAAAGACATAGATTACAAGCTTTTAAGTTTTGGCTTGAAGAAATATATGCAGACTGAATGGAAAGAGCCTTCAATAGCAGCATTAAGGCAATGCGCACAAAGCCTTGCGCCACAGTCTGACGAACTGAACGAAACAGAAGCTTGGAATCTGGTATCAAGGGCAATTTGGAACTCTATATACCATGCGGAAGAAGAATTTTCTAAACTTCCAGAAATAGTTCAGAAAGCAGTATCAAGTCCGGGGCAGTTAGAAGAATGGGCGAAATCAGGGAATATAGATGGCACATGGTGGAGTGTAGTTCAGTCTAATTTCCAAAGGACTTACCGGGCAGAAGTACAAAGAGAACAAGAACGAAGAAAACTAAGTCCAGACCTTTTAAAAATTATAGATACTGCCAGATTGGGAGGTGCGGAAAATTGCCAGATAGAAAACCATGGAGAGAATTAAAAAGCACTGAAATTATAGGCTTAAAGCGGAGACAATGCTCAAAATGCGACTATTACAGCAAGAGCGAAAATGCATGGATTACAAATGCAACCTGTGATTATATCTTGATCGAAGAACATAGCAGAGGATGTGATCCGAGGGATTGTGTTAAAAATGGTATCTTCAAGAAGAAATCGAGAGGAAAATCAAGAGTAAAGCGAGTGATTTTATGAGGAAGATAAGCGAAATGTATAAGCGGTCTGGCGGTACAACTTATCAGCATATCTGTTCCGATTGCAGATTCTTCTATGGTGGTAAGCATCCGCGGTGTTTACAATACGAACTGGAAATTGATTGGAACCCAGATTATATAGCTTGCAAATTTTACAACCTGGAAGAATCTCAGATTGATGGACAGGTAAACATCTTTGATTTGTTGTAAAACGTGATAATTGTGTACTTAAAATAGTGCAGAATCGTTCAAAAGAGAATAATGGTAGAAATTATAGGGCATACAAAAGATAAAGAAAAACAGCGCTTAAAACGAGATAATTATATGGAGGGACAATTAATGGAAAAAGCTATATTGTATGCCATAAATGAAAGAATGTTCTCGCTCGGTCTGATAGACGAGAAAACAAGAGATAGAATTAAAGCTGAAATCAGCATTAGAAAGTAACGAAAATGTATTGAGTGGAGTTATATGAGGTGTTATACTTTATATGATTCCACTCCCTGTTTATTAAGGGAGAAATGCACTATGAATATTTATTATGTCAGAGAAAAATTAAGAAATTGCTCTATTTACGACATTGAACTAAATGTTGCTTATTATGCCAGGGTTTCTACTGAAAAAGTTGAACAGCAAGCATCCATTAAGCACCAGGAGGAACATTTTGAAGAGCTGATACATTCTAACAACAGATGGAAGTTTGCTGGTTCTTACATTGATGATGGTATTTCTGGAATACATGCGGATAAAAGAGAAGAATTTCAAAGAATGCTCAGAGATGCAAAGCTCGGAAAAATTGACATGATTATTACGAAAGAAATTTCAAGATTTGCACGAAATACTCTTGACAGCATCCAATATACCAGGAAATTGTTATCTTACGGCGTATGCGTGTGGTTCCAAAATGATGGAATTAACACTATTGATGATGATAGTGAGTTCAGACTTACTATTATGGCCGGAGTTGCACAGGACGAAATCCGCAAACTTTCTTCAAGAGTAAAATTTGGACACGCACAGTCAATCAAAAATGGTGTTGTTCTCGGGCACAGAATGTATGGATACTCAAACAATCAAGGAAAGCTTGAACTGATTCCAGAAGAAGCAGACATGGTTCGAATGGTCTTTCGAGACTATGCTTCTGGAATGTCTACACCAAGAATTGAAAAAAAACTCTGGAATATGGGATATAGAAGTTTCAAAGGCGGTAAGATCAGTAGAGATGTCATAAAAAATATTATTCGGAATCCAAAATACAAAGGATACTATTGCGGAGGAAAAGTAAAGGTTGTCGATATGTTCACAAAGAAACAAGAATTTCTTCCGCAGTCAGAATGGATAATGTTTAAGGATGATGGTTCCAGAGTACCGCAGATCATTGATGAAACTACCTGGGAAAAGGCAAACGCATATTTAAGAGAGCGTGGAGAAGCTATAAAATCAAGAAGAACCTCTTTTAAAAACGAAAATATTTTCACTGGAAAACTTTTCTGCGCAAATGACGGAGCTCCATACTGGATGAAGCAACATTATATCAGAGGAAAAGAAGATGTTCGATGGGTATGCAGCTATAAAATAAAAAACGGAGCAGCTTCGTGTACTTCGTTTGGGCTGGCAGAATCAGAATTGAAAGAAGTAATTGCAGATTTGATTAATAAATCTTCTGAAAATATTGATAGCATTTTGGAGGAATATTTTGAAATTTTGCAGTCCTCGATCAAAAACATTCCAGACAATAAAAACGAAATCTCACGACTTGAAAAACAGATTGATCTGTTAAAACAAAAACGTGAAAAAATACTGGAATATAATCTGGATGGAAAAATATCTGATGATGAATTTATTTCAAGAAATAAAGAATACGTGAAGCAGATAAAGCAGATTGAGAGCCATATTCTAGAAATCCAAAATACCAAAAGTCCAGAGCCAGTAGAAATACAATTAAGTGCTATTAAAGAACAGCTAGAAAAGTTCAAAGGTGTTACTCCACAAGATATTAACAGACAGATTGTCAATGAACTTTTTGAGAAAATTACCGTGGAACCGTTGGCGGTTACATGTGCAACACTGACATTTCAATTAAGGTCTGGAAGCCTTGAAAAATGGGGGTTTCCCTTGCGCCGTTCTGACGATATGATTTTAACTCTACATCCAGAACAACACAAGATATTTAGTAGGAAAACTTGCATCAAGACACAACATATGGTATTTTACAAATATAAGTACCTTTTAGCGCTATAAGAGAAAAAATGGGAGTGGAATCAATGATACATACAGCTTATGACGTAATGAAAGAGTTTTTAATCACTGATGCAGACCTTGAAGGAAAGTACGGAATCCCGAAAATTCCAAAGACTTTTATCCATCCTGGGAAAGATACTGTAGACTTTGCGGAGAGTTTCAGTAGAAAGATAAAGAACCACCGGGAACTGGATGTAAACTTCTACGTGGATGATGTACAGTTTCAAAGATTATGGAATCAGCCGGACAAGTATATGGGGCATTTAAAATGTTTTCATGCAGTCATTATGCCAGATTTCAGCATATCGGTCGGCAAGAATGGAATGCCGTTGGCTATGTGCTTGTGGAACAAATACCGCAATCATGCACTGGCTCACTACATGATCTTGAATGATATTCCAGTAATTCCGAATGTAAGCATATTACCGGAATACTGCTGGGACTGGTGCTTTGATGGACTTCCGGAGGGAAGCACAGTTGCCTGTTGCACCAATGGAAGAGTAAAGAGCAAGGCAGCACGGTTGGAGTTTTGCGTTGGTTTCAAGGAAATGGAGCGCAGATTGAAGCCACTGCGAGTTATCATTGTTGGAAGAATCCCGGAAGAGCTGGAAACGGACACGGAAATTGTAAACTTTGAGACTAGGAATCAGAAAATTAACAAGGAGGGTATGAATGGAAACAACGACTGACAATTACCAGAGAAAGAAAAAACTTTCAAAGTCCCAAACAAAGAGGACGGAACGTTTAGAGAAATCATCTCACAGAAGATATGGAACACGTAAGAAAGAAGGATTAAATAAATTGTGAATTTTGAATCAATCAGAACTTTACGCTATAGAAATAATTGTGCAAAATTAAAATTTAAGTGGTAACTAGAAAATGCGAGAATTTTTCTGATTGCCACTTTTTTTCTGGATTTCCTTGATTTTTGATTTCCAAAACAATGTAGAAATTTGGGAATCGTTTACAAGTTAGCCGTAACTATTGAAATTGTGAACAGCTGCGGTTATTTATTGCCAAAGGTCAACCAATGACAGCACCAGGAACCGGCACCGCGCCGAACTGATGAAGCCGTGACGCTGCCGGGAACGATTGAACACCAGCAAAGCCGACCGCCAGCCGTAGCCCTGGCAGATCAGAACCAACTGCCCACAGATAATAGATCGTAGCATCAAACAGCATATAATGCAGTAATAAAAATACAATAATACTCTTGCAAAATAAGCCTTAAATGGCTTGTAGCGTATTTAGCCTATACTTTATTGACTGCGATTATAAAACGCCTTAAAATGACAAATACGGCGTTATACAAGCATATCACAATATAGTTGTATAGCCCTAATTGTTATATAGCCAGGTCAACTGCGGCAGATCACCGGGAAGCCTGGACAAGATACGCACATAAGCGGACAAAATGCACCAATTTACACGGTACGCAAATAAAGCATAGCCGAACATAGCTATACAAGGCTATTATACACCCATAGCCGCAGACAGTCAATAAACCATGCAACACACTATAAAGCGTTTTAAAGGCTCATAAACGGCTTATAATGCAAACGTGGCATAAATCACCATTAACAGCATAAAAAAACGATTTACGGATAAAATAGCGCGTTAATTGATTGACTTATTATATTAACTTTGCAAGGTGTATCTGGCAGAATGCCAAAAAAACCGCTTGCACGCCGTGAACGTGCCGCCGGTCTGGAAACCGGGAAGCGGTAAAAACTATTTGAAAATAATGCATTTTAACTTTTCAGCCGTAAAACTATCAAGAATATCATAAATATATGTTTTCAATAAAATTGTGTGTTCACTTAAAAAATAATCTGTAAAATTTTCGAGATCGTCACGGAATTGCTTTTGATTAAGGGAATAAAATTCATCAATCAATTTGTTTTCAAGTTCTTGTGAAAATTCATCGTACAAAGAAATATTGTACTTTCCCGCAAATTGGATATATTCACTTTCACCAGTAAATAAAAAGTGCAAGATTTCTGTTTCCGGGCCTTTTTCGCAAATATCATTAATGTATTGATACAGGCTTTTATTTTCTAAAGCTTTGTTATTATCATCAAATACTTTATAATTATCAAAAAAATGCTTAATAGTTTCATTTACAACGCTTTCCCATTTTTCCATTTTTAACATTATCATATGTATTACCCCCATTTTATGTTATTATATCATACACTAAGCCAAAAATAAACAGTACAAAAACTTGCCAGGAATCTTAAGCCCCTTATTATTTTAAAGTCATTTTTGTAACGCTCGGAAGACTGCGGAAAAATTCCCGGCGGTCGTAATCATCATTAATTTTAAATTGTTTGTCACTTGTGGGGATGATCTCGCCGCCGATAAGCTCCATACAGGAGAGTTGCAAACAGTTCTCTTTTTTTGTTGATCTGTGCAGCGCATATCGCATCACAGACTTTTTACCATCCCGGCGCTTTACCGGGGGCATATCCCAATAAGCTAATTTAATAACGCCACCAGCAACAGCCTTGAAGATTTCCATTGCTTCCTTTTCAGCTTTTCTGTTGATTGTATCAACTGTGGAGAAATCGCCGCTTTTTATGGCGGCGATTGTCTGCGCTTGCGTGGCTTTCTTGATTATTACCATTTTAAAGCCCTCCATAAGTTTTATTTGTCTTGTAACACTTGTTCCAGAAGTCAACAACGTTTTCAGCTTCTTTTTTCGTGTTGAAATTGCTATATAATGATATTTCATGTTTTAGACCTCCATTTGATTAGGAAAACAGGCGGGAAAGCCCCGCCCGGAAATTGTTTATTTAATTCAAACAAGCGTTTATTTTCTCTTCCAGATGCGGGAACGCTTCACAAATTTCTTGCACGCTGTCGGCGTAATAATCGCCTACAATATCACCAAAAATCTTGATATTTCCAGAGTAAAAACACCCTAAATCATTAAACCAGATATCAAGCCCAGTTGCATGCTCCTTTTTGTCATTGTACCACATGTCAATTTTTATCATGTTTTCTTATCCTCCTTGAATTTTTGTTAAAAGGCCGCCGGGAAAATGCTCCCAGGTACGCTTGCCGGCCTAATTAAAATTGATTTCAAGTGGATTTATAGTTCCACTTCTCAATTCTTCAAGCGCAATTTTATTTACTTCATTTGTAAAATAATCCACCTTGTAAGAATCAATAATTTTATTCTGCTTGTCCATTCTTTTATAAAACTCTAATGTATCATCTTCCCAGTACCACACAAAATAAGTATGCAAAATATAATTCTTATCATCATAGACACGCTTGCAACGTCTTTTACTTCCATTCATTAAGAAAATATCTTCTGGTGCTTCTAAAGCGTCATACTCTGCATTTGAACAATGATGTTCTATTTCTTTATATGTCCAGATAACCGCACCGCCCCATGTAATTTCTCCATCTGTAACGGCTCTATGCGCTCTCATCCAGGCTTGCATTTCTTCTTCTGTTTTCCATGCATGACCATCAATAAAATACTGATATCCACTATCTGATTCTCTATGTGACAGATAATATTTATTATGTGTTTTTGTAGAATACCTCTCTTTGTTATTATCACATTCCCACAAATTAACTGTTGCGGTAAAATAAATTCCACCATTTGCACAAGCCCCAGCATTTCCCCAAGTCCAAAAAGTATTGCTTGACGTGCCCTTATATGTAAATTCATTTTCTTTGTGATGGCTGAATGCACCGCCCGAAGTGCTACCACATAACTGACTATCGCAAATACTCAAATGCACTCCGGCATTTTCACAAAGCTCTATGTTTTCTCCTCTTTTCTTTGTTGCTGTTGCTTTTGGAAAATACTCACCATATTCATTTGTATACTCTACTACGTCATATTTTTGAATGGCTTTTACTGAGCGCGTTTCTTCAATCATTTCAATAATGCGGTTTACTTTTTTTACGTCTGACTCTTCAAGTCCGTAATAGCTATCAAAAAGCTCATTCTCTTTCTTTAATGTTTCAAGTGTGTATTTCTTCATTGTTTTTTACCTTCTCCCCTGTTATAATAGGGTTGCCTTTCTTTTTAGTTTGGTGCCCGGGATTAGTTGGAAGCTTGCCCGGGCTTTTTTATTTTGTTGTAATGTTTCTTTATGGTATTATAATAACACTATATAGTAATACTGTCAAGTGCTATTATATTATTTTTTAATTGACTTTTGATACTTTTTAGTGTTATCCTGTTTCCAGGAGGCGAAAAAAATGGACGGTACAAAAATCATTAAAAAATTACTTTTGGAAAAAGATATAAACACTGTAGAGCTTGCGAAGCGTTTAGGCTGCGGAACCGCTAACCTTTACAACAAGTACAAAAGAAACAACTTTTCTTTAAATGAACTTGAAGAGATCGCCGCCGCTGTTGGCTGTAATCTGGAAATAACTTTTTCCGATAAACAAGGGAACTAGAATTTTTCAATTAATCGTGATCCGTTCCTTATGTCCTCATTGTGTTGAGTGGTTCGGGCGGTTCCGGTTGTTTGTTTCTTTTGTTCTCTGTTGATGGTTATATAATACACTAAAATGTAATGTATGTCTATTGACATTATACACTAAAATAAAGAGTATGTTAAAAACAGTTTTTGTGCATATTGCACATTGAAAAATAATGTATAAAAATGTTATTATAATAGAAGAATAAAGTACTGCGAGGTGGTGTTAGAATGATTAAATATAAACGCAATATAATTGATATGATGGCAGAAAAGGGAATCACAACCTATTTAATAAGAAAAAATAAGATATTTACAGAAAGCCAGTTACAACAGCTTCGTAATGATCGACTTGTCACGCAAGATACACTAAATAAAATATGTACTATATTGGAGTGCCAGCCCGGTTATTTACTAGAATATCTGCCAGACGAAACAACAAAAGAATTTGAAGAAAAGTTATTAGCGTACATTAATAAATAATGTATAATAAAGACAGTTAAAAAAGAGTAATCCCATTAATATACATGTTTTTTTTGTCAATAAAATAAAGCCCTAGGAATTAATCCCGGGGCTTTTAAAATGCTTATTTATGGCGGCTATGGACAGAGTACAGACCGCCGCCGAGCCTGTTAATATTTAAATAACATAGTTTTTCGTAAGTTGTCAAGAGAAATATTTTTTTAAATACTGCTTGACATTTTTCTAAAACTTCTTTAGGCTATCAGATAACGAGAGCTGACGGAACTCAGGAAGGGCAGAGGCTGAAAGTACACAGAATCGTTAATTAAATAACACGCATAACAAGCCAGATCACGCCGGATAGAAACTCCTGGAAGGTCTGGCTTTTATTATGCAAATCTGTGAAAATATAGTCGCCCTTATATTATATATAATTATATAATTATTCTCTGCCCTTCCTAGATTCCTAAAGCTGGAGTTTATTAAAAGATATGCTATACAGTACCGTATAATAATATATAAGATATAAATATAAATAAAGATTATAATATAATACCCTAATTATTATTTATTAATTATTGACAAAATAATGGGTTTTATTTTATGCAAAATTAAATTTGACAAGATATTAAAAACTGTGCTAAGGTATCAGCAACAAAGAAAACAGAATATTTTTTTAATTTGAGTTTTAGAGAATGTACCCGAACACCCGGAAGTTTTCCGGGAATAAGCTTTACCTGGTGACATTCTCTTTTTTTTATTTATAAATTAACGTGTTAAAGTGAGGTGATAATATGAAAGATAATACAGTAAATGTACAAGACGTAGATATCTATTTAGATAATATTAATATATATGCTGATGAGTATATAAATACTGTATTATGTATATCACCAGATAACGAAAACTATAAGAAAGAAGTATCAGATAGCTTTGTAGATATGATTTTTTATATTGCAGATCATATACAAAAGCCAAGTAATGACAATATAGAGCTATTAGATAAAATGTTTAATACTTATGTGAGATTATGTAGTAAATATCATGTATTACCAACCCTAGAAGTATTTAGCTTTTTAGTTGGGATTAATCGTACAACGTTTACTGACTGGATGAATGGAGTGTATAGAACAAACTCATCACATGGTGACACGGCTAAAAAATGGTTTGATATTTGTAAAAACTGCGCAATCAATAGATTACATAACCAGACCGGAACAAATGCGAATTTGATATTTGTTGCAAAAGCCGCATACGGCATGGCAGAAACTGCACCAGTGCAAGCCGCGCAGCAATACGGCGTACCACAGCAGACCGCCCAGCAGATCGCGGAGAAGCACAAAGCGGCGCTGGAGCTTCCAGAGATGGAAAAACCGGAGCTATAACAGTAAAAACACTATATGTTGTGATTGCGAAGAAACGGATTCTATATCTAGTAATACGCAATGTGCAAATAGGGTACACCCTAAAAAGACATTTTATAAAACACTGTTTTTTGTGCAATATTACAATAGATTTTGCATAGCATTCCCTTGATTACTGCCGCAGGCCCTTAAAGGTCAGCGTTAAACCAGGGAAGCGGGAACCCATGGGGCGGCGGGCTTCCCTGGTAGCGTCCGTCATGGATATCGGGGAGGGGGTATATATAAAGCCCTAGTCAGCGGTAGTTACCACCGAAACCGCTCGAAAAAACAAAAAAGCTCTCCTTATATGGCAGTGATAGTGATTCGAACACGACAAGCAGTAAGCCTTAACTGTTTCTCTGCCATACTAAAAATAAGGCAATACCAAGAAAGGCGGGTACAACGAATGAATGATATGATGATTTTTAGCAATCCAGAATTTGGAAATGTAAGGACAGTAACGATAGATGGAAATCCTTGGTTCGTTGGAATTGATGTAGCCAAGGCTTTAGGATATGTAAAAGAGAGAAATGCTATTGCAAGCCACGTAGACAAGGAGGACGCCCTAAAATGTAGCCTCCCATCAAATAGTGGAGTGCAAGAAACGATTGTAATAAATGAGAGTGGTTTATTCTCACTTATTCTGTCAAGCAAACTTGAATCTGCGAAAAGGTTTAAACATTGGGTTACTGCGGAAGTCCTTCCTTCTATCAGAAGAACTGGAAAATACGAGATGGTTCAGAAACAGGATTCCTACCAAATTGAAGACCCGATAGAACGTGCTAAACGGTGGATTGAGGAACAGCAAGAAAAGCAACAACTTGAAGCCAAAGTAAGGGAACAGAAACCAAAGGCTGATTATTTCGACAGTCTGATAGATAATAGACTTCTTACAACTTTTCGAGATGCAGCAAAGGAATTTCACATCCCACCTAAAGCGTTTACTAAGTGGCTTACGGAAAATGGTTATATTTACCGTGATCGGCATAATATTATCAAGCCTTATGAATCGTATAGGAAAGCTGGACTTTTCCAGATGAAAGATTTTTCAACACCGTTTGGCTATTCAAACGTCCAGACATACATAACCGTAAAAGGAAAAGAGACATTTAGACTGTTACTTCAAGGGCAAGGATTGATTAGAAAGTAAAAAAAGAGAACCATTACGGCTCCCTTTTGATATCGTCAGTTGTTAATTTGATTAAGACATCTGGTTTAGGTTCGATTATAAGTTGACATTCCAGGAAGTCAAGAATCTGAATTAACTCATCGGCAGATATACTTCCTCTCGAAAATTTGTTTGCAAGAGATTGTGGAAGCATACCCAGATGGTTAGCTAATTGAACGTTGGTGACCTTCTTCATTTTCATAATTTGTTTTATTTTATCCGAAACCATATAATCACCTCCTATTAATGTAATCATAATCAAAACCGTTTAAATAGTCAATAAAAATATTCATAAATGAGTATAAAACACTTGAAATAATACTCGAGTACGTGTATAATTGACTTATAAATAAACGGGAGGGATTATGTATGAAAATAGGTTACGTGAGGGTATCAACAATAGAGCAGAATGAAGCGAGACAGATTGAAGCAATGAAAACTGATGGTGTTGAAAAAATTTATATGGACAAAAAATCCGGGAAAGATTTTAATCGTCCAGAGTATCAGAAAATGATTGCTTCTCTTCATAAAGGTGACATTCTGATAATCCATTCGATTGACAGACTTGGAAGAAACTACGAAGAGATTATTGCTGAATGGCGAAAAATCACAAAAGAGATTGAAGCAGATATCATTGTACAGGATATGCCGTTGCTTAATACTACGCAAAACAAAGATTTGACAGGAACACTGATCGCAGACATAGTTTTGCAGCTTCTCTCATATGTAGCACAAAGAGAAAGAGAAAATATTCGGCAGCGTCAAAAAGAAGGTATTGAAATAGCAAAAACGCAAGGCAAATATAAAGGCCGCGCAAAAAAAGAGATAGATAAGGAACTTTTCAAAGAAACCAAACGAAGTTGGCAAATGGGAGAAATAACAAAAGCACAATTTGCTGAGACTATAGGAGTTTCAAGAAGCACTCTATATAAACTCTTGGAGGGGGATAAAGATGATTGATTTTACGAATAAGTGCATCGTTACAGACAATAATGTTGAATCAGAACAGTTGCTTAAAAAAGCAATAGCTCAAGGATTTAACTTGCCAAAAGGTGAAAAAGCAATGGAATCACATAGATACTTTCGTTTTATCGGGAGTCCGTATAAACATGTTGTGGCTCTTGTCCCTGTATGTACGAGTGATCTAAACAATGCTATCAGATACTCAGAGATATTCGGTAATGAACTGGAAGAACTTAAAAAAATTACTGATTCAGCTGCAAGATGGTGCCGGGCATATGGATATGAACATTTGAATGTATATGCAAACGAAGAGCTTGAAAGTTATACTGGAAAGGCAATCGCAAAGACAACAGACAACATCATACAGCGTGTTGATGTTGAAATAAAGAAACCACGTAAACTGACTGTTTCAGAGTTGGAAGCATATTTAGGATATCCAATTGAAATTGTAAGTTGAGGTAAGTGCTTATGAAACCAAACCCACAATCCGAATCCATCCGCATCCGATTTTCCGAAAAACAGAAAAAAAGACTCCTGGAAGAGAAGAACCGGACGGACAGGAGTGTATCGGATATCGTAAGACAGGCAGTTGATGAATATTTTGGTAGGAAAAGACGTGCTTAAATTTTTCTCAAAAAATAAAAAAGGTGTTTCTGAATCCCAAGGCTTTAGTTCAGAAGAAATAGCGCATGGCGTGTTCAGAGTTGAAAAGAAAACAAATTATTTTCATAAAAAAGCAATTTGTAAAGATGGAAAGTTATACAACACCGAAACAGCAATAAAAGTTATCGAACTTGATAAAGAAAAAGTGAATTGGTTTGGTTCATACCAGATGAGAACGTATTTTATAACGGCTAAAGGAAACTGGTTTTCTTGCTACACGCTTGTTGAAGCCGGAATACGTGAGCATATGAAACAAGTAGGCGACATTGATGTAAAAGTCGTGGAAACAGATGTTTCCTATTTAGATTTGGAATTGGAAAGCATTCAAGAAGTAAAGGAAAAATTAGGTTTTGCCGATATCGACCTTTACAAGAAATATTTCGGGGAGGTGGAAGAAGGATGAATTGTTTTTTATACATAATTGGGAATGATATTTGTAAATGTGAAAAAGAAGAAGATATTCCAAGAGAAGCTATTAGAACACTTAAATTGCAAAACGGAGAATTATTTTCAAATGGAAACGGAGAATGGAAAAAGTTATTCATGCCGGATGCACCAATAAGTGATAACAAGGATAGTCTTCCCGAATCCCCCATTGATGTAGCCTCTATGCTTATCAATGCCACAGTAACTTGCGAACTACCAAATGAAGGCATTCCACTTTCCCCACTATTGGAACAAAAAACATGGGAAATTCCAAAATACAACATTCTGCAGTTGGAAGAGATTGCGAAACACCTTCTTCTCTACTGTGAAACTAAAAGAAAGGGGTACGAAGATGCCGATAGTGAAGATCACAAACCCCAACCCCTATGATTGGCGTGGAACAAAATGTTTTATTGATGGGAATAAAGTTCCGAGAGTGAGATCAATAGATTTTCATGTATCCGTAGACGAAATTCCGGTATTTGAATTTGAAATTGCGGCTGTTCCAGACATCGAAATGGAGTGTTTGGCACAAATTAGTGTTACTTCTCAATCAATTACTGATGCAATTTCAGTTTTAAGGCACGAACTGCTACAGCACGGAGAAATTTACAATGGCTTCAAATCAAGCCTAAAATCGGCTTTAGAATCCTATAATTACTGCGGAATGCCATTTGAGCCAGAAGAAGAGATTGCAAAAAAAATTTTGGACTTCTTAATTGGGGAGGAAAAAGAAAATGAATGCACTTAATGTAATCGGAACAGCTGTAAATCTTGCATTTTTCGTTCTGATTCTAGCCAGTATTTTAGCAATATTGGACGAAAAAGGAAAGACAGGCGTAATACAGATTTTATTCTGCATTTGTTTAGAAATATGTTTCGCACTGAATATTTTCTTAATTTGCACGAGGTGACAAATGTATTTACCGATTCCAATTGGAATTATCCCGATTGAGTTAATCGAAAGGGTTAAATTCATAAAAGCACAGCTTCGACTTAATCCATGTAGGCTCGGGAAAGCCTATGAAAGTGATAAGTCGAGGCATCCAGAGTAGCGAAAGCTCTTATTGATGAATACGCCAGGAATTATTAAATATTTGGAAAAGAAAATTCCCATCCTGGAAAAGAGTAATCGGTAAGAGCGGAAAATTTATATACTTGTTTAGCTTAATATCACGACTTCCCCGGTCTTAATGGTGCGCCGGGGTTGATGGGCTATCGCCAAACGGTTAAGGCATAGCACTTTGACTGCTATATTTGCTGGTTCGAATCCAGTTAGCCCAGTTTGCGGTTTTGTTAATTCCGCAAGTGTTCTTTTTGAAACACTTTTTACTCCGGTCTTCTAGCCCAACGGGGCTGATTAAAGGGGCTTCAAATGTCCCGGAAGACTTTCTGAAATCTAAAAGCGTTTCAGAAAGCCTTTGTTGCGGCTGGTGGTCAAGAACTGCAACAGTGCCGGATTGTTTGCCATGGCGGTCAAATAATTCGGTATCTTAGGAAGCTTAGTTCAGCGGTAAGAGCAACGGCCTCATAAGCCGTAAGTCCTGGGTTCGAATCCCAGAGCTTCCATTTCTTCTAAATGCCATTCATCCGTAATATGGGTGGAAAAAACTTCCAGTTGAGTGTGTGGATTGGGTAAATTTAGGTGCGATACGGCGTAGCTTAAATGGATCTGATTTCCCGGCTGGTATATCTCTGAGTTAAAAATATTAACGCAGCGCACGTTAATAAAAGGAGTTTTCAAGAGATGCCGTTCTAAGACGCATAAAAATATCCAGTGAATCTACAGCACTAAAACTTGTAGATAGTGGAAAGCATAACACGATAAACCTATTGCTAACCCGGTTCTTCCGGGTTAAGGGAGAATATACCGTAGGGGTAGCGGGGCTGCCTGTAAAGCAGTTGCCATTATGGTTCGGGTGGTTCAACTCCATCTTCTCCCATTTACTGTTTGGAGACTGAAAGTTTGGTGGTAGGAAAAATCACATGGCAGTGCATAGTAGAATGTGGGCCGAGTTCCGAGTATGTATTGCTTATCGGCAGTTAGTGATTTTCCTCTAGTAGTCAATAAGTGAACGTGCTGAAATGGTTCTTCCAAACAGAATATCGCAGGATAGAGAAGTGGAATCTCACATGGCTCATATCCATGGAAACGGCGGTTCTAATCCGTCTCCTGCAATAATGGAGTATAGCTCAGTTGGTAGAGCAATGGTCTCCAAAACCATGTGTCGTGAGTTCGATTCTCACTGCTCCTGTTTAAGCTGACGTACCGAAAAGGTTATAACGGCGTAGTCTTGAAAACTAATGTGGTGAAAGCCCTGTAGGTTCGAATCCTACCGTCAGCGCTCCATCTGCCAAGTGTAGATAGGAAATCTGACTTTAGCACAGCTATTGTTGGTTTTTAGACGAGGTAGCTCAATTGGATAGAGCAATGAGAATATTAGTCATGTTTGTGACTATAACAGCAATTTACTCCATTACAAGGCATAGGTTGGTGGTTCGAATCCATCCCTCGTCACTGCCCCGGTTATCGGTTACGGAAAACCGATTAGAACATGTTTGTGTTCTTCACTACAAATAATTTTATAGGTTCAAATCCTGTTGGGGCAATTATGTGATGCTTACAGCAATTATTCTGGATATGACTGTTAATCATAAAACCAAAAAGCATCATGAAATTTATGGGACGCTTGCAGCAACTCACTTAAATAAAATCTAATTCGTATATTTTGTATTTTTCGTGTCCTGAAAGGAGAAAAAGCATGGATTTTGCAAATGCAATGAAACAAGAAAACAAATTTACAAGAACCGAAAACGGAGCAGTTGCGCTGAATACTACAAGCGATGCAAGACTTGACCTGTTCGGAACTATTGGTGCATTGAGAGAAGCTGATGAAAATAGAATCACCACTTTATTCTCAGAAGCATTTGCGCAGGATAAACTCTTTGCCACAAAGATTGCTTTTTATGCAAGAGATATTCGTTGTGGGCTTGGAGAGAGAAAAACTTTCCGAACCATTATCCGCTACATGGCTGAACATCATCCAGAAGCACTCAGACCGAATCTTGATTTAATTGGAGTGTTCGGAAGATATGATGACCTCTATGAACTGATTGGAACACCATTGGAAGATGATATGTGGAAAACCATGAAAAATCAGTTCGAGGAAGATTTGAAGAATCTTAATGAAGGGAAAGCAATTTCTTTGCTTGCTAAATGGATTAAGACCGCCGATGCAAGTAGCACAGAAACTAGAAAGTTAGGAATTCTGACTGCACAGAAGTTGGGTTATCCAGTCTACAACTTTAAGAGAATTGTTCGTAGCATGAGAAAACAGATCGGTGTTGTTGAAAGCCTTATGTCTGCCGGTAAGTGGAACGAGATTAAATATCCAGAAGTTCCAAGCCGTGCAATGATGATTTATCGTAGAGCCTTTGCAAAGCATGATCCAGATGGTTTCAGTGAGTTTATCAATAAAGCTGATAAAGGAGAAATTAAAATCAATGCTTCAACCTTGTATCCATACGATATCGTAGAGAAAATTCTTTACGGAAAAGAAAACAACAAAGTTCTTGAAGCACAGTGGAAAGCGCTTCCAGATTATGTCGAACAGGGAACAAATGCACTGATAATGGCTGATGTATCTGGCTCAATGTATGGAAGACCAATGGCAACGTCAATCGGCTTGGCAATATATTTTGCTGAGAGAAATACAGGAGCATATCATAATTTGTTTATGACATTCTCTAGTTGTCCACAGATTGTTTCTCTGAAGGGAAAAACACTTCATCAGAAAATAATCAATGTTGCAAAAGCAAATTGGGGCTATGGCACAGACCTCAAAGCTGCATTTAAGAAAGTACTTGATATTGCCGAGAAGAATAATATTTCTCAAGAAGAAATGCCAAAAGCTATAGTCGTTATCTCTGATATGGAAATTGATTATAGTGGCAATAAGGACTGGTCTTTCTATGACAAAATGGAAAAGAAATTCAGAGAAGCTGGATACATCATTCCGAACGTTATCTTCTGGAATGTAGACAGCAGACATGATGTATTTCATGCAGATGCTACAAAAAAAGGCGTACAGCTTGCAAGTGGTCAGTCGGTAACAGTATTCAAACAGGTTTTACAGAATCTTGGATACAATCCGATTGAGGCTATGGAAAACACGATCAATTCGGAAAGATACAATTGTATTACTGTTGAATGAAACAAAAGTGAAACCCATCCCAGTTCTTTTCAAAAGAACTGACCGTGACAGGCGGTGATATGAAACATAGCTCAGTGGTAGAGCAATGATACTCAATATCATGTGACACAGGTTCGATTCCTGTTGTTTCTATCTGGCAAATTGCCATTGCCAGAAGTTGCATTTTCCCCCTAAAGTTCCAGTGTTTCTCGTTGGGAGATTTATGCCGTTCAAGTCGGCGCACTGGATTTTTCTAAATCGAGGTAATTTATGAATGAAAAAAGTTGCAAGAATTGTTGAAAACATGATAACTTCACATGTGTTTGCTTCAATGTCGATAGTGAATATTGCGCAGACTTTAGATGCATGTATGATAGTTGTGAATGTTGGGAGGAGAACAAGCATGAGTGATTTGTCTGAACTTATAAATAGAGGTGGTTTAATCGATGATTTTAAGATAGAAAAATCCAAAGATGAACCACCTACACAACCAATAAAGTTAGCAGACTGGTTGGTTGACAGAGGATTGAAAGATGGTATTCGCCTGTATGGGAATAATGACCTTAGAAAACTTGCAAATTACTTACTGATTTACTGTGGTGATGAAAATGATTGAGGTATGCGGTAAAGAAATCAAAGACGAATGCTCACACTGCGGAAATATCCTTGAGTGTGAGCTGTTCCGCCAGGGACATGGCATAAAACAGGAACGTGAGAACATAGCTAAAATGATCGCCTGCCAGATGAAGCACAGGGAAAAGAGGGAGGAAAAACATGATTAAAATATTAAAAACAGGAACAAAAAAAGAAACAACTTGTGATAAGTGCGGTGCGCTATTGAGCTATGACGAGTGTGAAGACGTAAAAGAAGAATGTATAGAGAAAGTGTTTACTACAAATATGCCATCTGGACATGGTCGTAAGCAGAAATATATTATATGTCCACAGTGTAAGAATAAAATAGTTACTTGGGCTACAAGATAGAGGGAGAATGCCATGAGAATTGAAGATTTGAAGAGCTGGACAATAGATCAGTTGAAAGAAGAAGTTGTTCGGTTATCTGAAGAATGTGAGAAGAAACAGCATATAATCCTGGACTATAAAGCTTTATCGGAGACACTTAACCAAAAGCTTCTTGAAAATGATAACTGGAAGCTTCCAACTGATGAAGTTGAAAATGTAAATACTGGTCATCCATCTATAGAATGGTATGAACAACGCCACCAGGATGACTGCATCAGAATTAACGAGTTAACTGTTACTGTTGACAAATTGGTTGACCGATACGCTAATTTAAGGAAAAACAAAGGAATGTGCTGATATGGGTGAAAAGGAGGAATTAAAGCATTTCTTTACAAGCAATGGTGAAGCGATTGAAGAAACACCAGAGATTTCAATTTCGGATGGTGCTTTTGTTATCGAAGGCGGTATTCTTCACAGAAATGAGGACGGTACACTTTGTAGCATAGGCAAGCCGTTAAGTATTGAACTTGAATGTAAATTAAGTAATGAACTATTTTGGACACTAGTTGCCCCAAATCGAATAAACCAGAATAATTTCCGAAAAAAGCATGGCATTCCGAAACGGAGGAAAATTAATGGATCAAGAAAAAACAAAAGGTTGTCCAGAATGGAAGACACAAGTACAACAGGCACCTGCCAAAGAAATTGTTGACTTTGCAAAAGCACATCCATGCGATTATATGAGAAAATGCTTAGAGCAATATCCGTATTGGGGAAACCAAGACAATGGTTTTAATAGGAAGAAATTTAAGGAGATTTTTAATGAGCATTAAGTCAGCATTAGAATCCGAAGGGATAGATTTTTCTGAATACATGAACCCACCCGAGCCGTGGAATGGACAGGCATTATTGAGGAATATCAATGGAGTGAAATACGCCTGTTGCCCTTTTTGCCAGAAGAAAGCACTTTTGATTAGCCCAAACACAAAGATTCAGCATCTTAAATTAAAATGCAAGGGAAGCAACTGTAAGAAAGAATTTGAGGTGAATGTATGAAGAAATACAAAAATATCCCAATAACAATTTTACAAACAGGTGAAACTGTAGCAGCTTCAATTGAGGTCTGCGTAGAGGATGGAAGAGAGGTTGCTTACTTCTGCGCTAATGTACTTGGACGATATGATTATGAGGAAACATTTATGGTGCAAATAAAAGGCAGAGAATTTCCGTTCATTATAAGACATTTAAGCGGTTTTACAGATACGTTTCCAGTTCGCATGGAAATGTATGCGAAACAAGTAGGAACATACACTATTGGAAAATGGGAAAAGATATTGAGAGGTATTTTGAATGAAAATAAGTCTTAAACGAATTAAATGCATTCTGACAGGTGGTTGCAGGTTCAAAAGTTCAGATACAGAATCAAAATGTGACGATAAGGAAAAGACTTGCACTATTACAGAAACTTGCTACAAATGTGGGAAGAAGTACACTGCCGTATTCACTTACAAACAGTTAGGGATTACAGATTGAGGTGAATGTATGATATGGAGCGAAGAAATATCCTTTGATGGATTCCAGAAGAAGATTGATGAGTGGTACAAGGATAAAGACTTTGAACTGTGCGACCCACCTATCAGTGCTCAGTTTGCTTTAGACTTGATTTTCAAGACATTAGTAGATGATAGAGAAGATTATCCATATCTCACAACTATGTCAGAAAATGTAGAACAGACAAATAGCATTATGCTCGATTTAATTCTTCGGAAATACAGTCGCAAATACAGAAAATACTTGAAATCAAAAAGAAAGATGGTGAGCAAATGAAAAAGATACCAACATTATTTGAGCGAGAATTCAAAGACCATAAGGTTGTAAAGGTTCTTCCAAAAGTGCATCCGGGTATGGAATGGGTACTTGAAGGAGAAGGGATTGCAACGGTCAAATATGATGGTTCTTGCTGTGCGATAATTGACGGAGAATATTATAAAAGATATGACTGCAAGAAAGGAAAAACACCGCCAGAAGGATTTATCCCTTGTTGTGAACCAGATTCCATTACAGGTCATTGGCCGGGATGGGTAAAGATTGATGAGAATAATTCGTCTGATAAGTGGTTTGTAGAAGCGTATTATGTAACTTCAATGTGGACAAATCAAGGTTGTAAATTACCAGATGGCACATATGAAGCTGTTGGAAAGCATTTTCAAGGCAATCCATATTATGACGATTATGATTCTTTAATAAGACATGGCAACAACATCGTTGAAGTCGAGCGTACATTTGAGGGAATCAAGAAATATCTTTCTGAACACGAGATAGAGGGATTAGTTTTCTGGAAAGACGGAAGCCCACAATGCAAAATCAAACGTTCAGATTTTGGATTTGAATGGCCAGTAAAGAAGGAAAGGGAGAGTTTATGAAGAAAATATTTTTTGCTGCGTTATTATCAATGATGCTGTTTGGATTAACAGCATGTCAATCGACAACAAAGAATTTGGGTGGAACAACCACAATAAAATTAAAACCAGGTGTAAAACTGGAAGAAATCACATGGAAAGACGATGATTTGTGGTATCTTACTCGACCAATGAGAGATAACGAATCAGCCGAAACACATACATTTGACCAGTCAACTGATTTTGGTTTCGAAGGTCAAGTAATTATTATTGAGAAGAATAAATAAATCAGTCAGAGAGCCACATGAGAGCCAGACTAAATTCTAAAAAGAAAGGAGGTCTGGCTCTATTTTTATGGGAAAAATTACAGAAGGCTCGCTTGAATGGTATCGGGCAGTGCTGAATCAAATTATCAGTAGTGACATGACAATCTATCAGAACCAAAAGGATTGCCTTGATTTGCTCTTAAACATGAATATTGACCTTCCTTTCAACAAGAATCAAGAAGCACGGAAAATGGCTATGAAAGTAAGTCAATACTCACATAACATAGCAGAGAAGTGTGCTGCATTAACTGGTAGTGGTGACTTTGACGATATCTACTGGCAGTATTTATTATTGGAATCACCACATTTGCTTGATTCATATGCCATGTATATAGAAAAAGATAGAAAACCAGAAGAACGGTTCTATTTACCAAGACGCAGAACATTGAAAAAAGTAGTAGATAAATTACAAGCACTTGAAGAAGATGAACTTGACGAATTGTTTCTGCATCAGCCAGCCAGAACTGGTAAATCGCAAATTATTACTGTTGGAACCGCATGGCATTGTGCAAGAGATTCAGAGATAAGCAACCTCTATGTTACATATAAAGAAGGACTTGGCGGCGCATTCCTAGATGGAGTTATGGAAATATGGACTGACCCCACATATTGTCATGAAGATGTATTTCATTCAAAAATAGCCAGAACGGATGCAAAGAACCACAAAGTAGACCTTGAAAGAAAGAAAAAATATGCGACATTATCTGGAAAAGGTTTGGAATCTGGTTTGAACGGTGAGTATGACGCATATGGTTGGCTGATTCTCGATGATATCCTGGAAGGTATTCAAGATGTATTAAATCCAGATATTCTCAGAAGAAAGCAAATTGTGTTTGACAACAATGTAATGTCACGAAAGAAAGAACAATGTAAATTGATTCTAAATGGTACTATCTGGTCATTGCATGATTTGTATATGGACAGACTATCATTTCTTCAGAATAATCCAGAAGCAAAACACATTAGATATGATGTTCTTAAAATTCCAGCTCTTGACCCGGAAACTGATGAGAGTAATTTTGACTACGATTACGGAGTTGGATTCAGTACAAAATATTATCGTACTATTCGTTCTAAATTTGAAGAAAACGATGATATGGCAGGATGGTTAGCCCAGTATCAGCAGGAACCTATTGAAAGAGATGGCGCTTTATTTAATGCGCAACATATGAATTTTTATAATGGACAACTTCCAGATGAAGAACCATTGAAAGTAGTTTCGGCTTGCGACGTGGCTCTTGGTGGTAGTGATTACCTTGCAATGCCAGTAGCATATGTATATGAAGATGGTTCTGTATATATACACGAAGTAGTATTTGATAACTCTGAAAAGAAATTTACTATGCCAAAAGTTGTATCAGCAATTGTCAATAATAAAGTTACGAATGCTTTTTTTGAAGCCAATGCAGGCGGCGAAGGGTATAAAGATGAAGTAGAAGGAAAGTTGAAGGAACAAGGGTATCAAACTAATCTTACTTCTAAATATGCTCAACAAATGATTTTGAATAATGGTGGACACGCACCTAAATCAGCAGTGAGAAAAGAACAGAGAATTTGGGATAATGCTGAAAACATTAGAAAATTTTATTTTCTTGATACTGGATATCAAAATGCAGAGTATAGAAAATTTATGAATAATGTCTATTCATTCACAATGACAGGAAAAAATAAGCACGATGACGCACCGGATTCACTCGCTAGCTTAGCAGTATTCTTAAAAAATGGAAGCGGAGTTGGAACAGTAACAGCAACACAGAATCCACTTTGGGGGAGGAGATAGAATATGATGACTGCAACTCAATATTTACGCCAGATTGAAAATTATGATAACAGAATCAAAAACAAGCTTATCGAAGAAGAACAGCTCAGTTCTCTTTCCACAAGTGTATCTGCAATTCCTGTTGGAGAAAAGGTACAAACTTCTGTAAAACGTGATCCGATGGGAGATATGGTTGCAAAGATATTTGATCTGCGAGAAGAGATTTCAAAAATGATATCCGAATTTTTACAAAAAAAACAGGAAATAGTCCGAACCATAGAACAGGTTGAAGACCCGTTGCTGTACAACATACTATTTAAGCATTATGTTGAGTACAAATCATTGGTTCGTATTGCAGATGAGATGGGATATTCTGAAATACATATTAAGAAAAAACACTTAAAAGCTTTGGCAGAAGTAAAAAAGATAAAAGGTTTTGAAAGATGATACCGAAGTATACTGAATGATACCGCCAATATGTGTAAAATATAAAGTAGAGCATTGGATTGAAATATCCAGTGCTTTTTATTTTGCAGAAAGGATGGTTCGGCTCGTGAGAAATACAATGAATTTTGTAGATTTATGCCGAGGTGAGTTCGGGCGAAAAGTAGCCTACACAGGTGTTGACCGAATCACTCCACAAAATGTAGTAAAAGTAGTATCAGATACAATTGGCATACATAATAGAAACCGAACATTGATTGATTACTTGTATCGGTACATGAAAGGCGATCAGCCGATATTATACCGAAATAAAATAGTCCGTCCAGAAGTTAATAACAGAGTGGTAGAAAATCACGCATTTGAAACTGTAAAATTTAAAGCTGGACAGATTTGTGGAGAGCCAATCCAGTATGTATGCAAAAAGAAAAATGCAGATGAAAAAATAAATGAGCAAGTTGACCTTTTAAATGATTATCTGGATGAAGCCAATGCAGATGCAAGAAACATCCAAAGGGCAATATACCAGAGCGCAACAGGAACTTCATATAAGGCTATTCTGAAAGAAGAGGACTGGACAAAAAACGGAGATTTACCACCGTTTAGAATCTTCATTCCATATCCAGGTGATTGTTACATTGTATACTCACAGAGAAATGGGAAACCAATGCTTTCCGTGCAGATTTTAAAAGATGAAGATGAACAGCAATATTATTTATGTTATTCAAAGAACCAGTTTTTTGAAATCAAGAATGGAAAAGTAACCAACTACGGCATCAATGGTTTTGGCGGGATTCCTATCGTTGAATGTCCGAATAATCACGACAGACTTTCAGATGTTGAAATTGCAATCACCTTATTTGATGCAATTAATAAATATCAGTCTGATAGATTAAATGGCGTGGAACAGTTTGTGCAAGCCTTTATGAAGTTTAAAAACTGCGAGATAGATGAAAACGAGTTTTTGAAAATGGTAAAACTTGGTGCTATCTCTGTTAAAGATACTGGAAATGGCTGTCAGTCAGATGTTGAACTGATGACCGCTGAACTGAATCAATCAGAGAGCCAGGTTGCAAAGGACGATATCTACAATAATATGCTGATTGTGGAAGCAATGCCAAACCGCCAAAGCAATAGCGGAGGAGATACAGGAAATGCCGTATACCTTCGTAATGGATGGGACTTCGCAGAGAGAGATGCAAAATTGGTAGAAGCATTCACGAAGGAAGCTGAAAAGGAATCTGCCAGAATCATTCTGAATATTATTCGCGGCACATCAAATGATGTTAATATCTCAACGCGAGATTTCGATGTAAAGATAACCAGAAACCCGACAGACAATATGCTTGTAAAAGCACAGGCACTTGATTATCTGTTCAAAAATAAAATTCATCCGCTTATTGCACTGATTACTTGTGGGCTATTTAGTGATCCACAGAAAGTTTATGAAATGAGCCTTCCTTATCTCGGAACAATTTATCCAGAACTGGCAGACCCAAAAGCAGAAGTGCAGAAAGCTCAACAATTACTGGATAAAAAATTTCAGAATCCAATCAATAAAGGCGTGATAGATAATGAATAAAGCCTTACAGTTTGATGAATTAAATGTTTTATCAGAGAACCGCAGAAGTGAACCGTACGAAGAATATTTCGATAAAATGTCCATTTCCGATAAGCAAAAAAGACTAAGAATAGCTTTTTCCAAACAGATGGAAGAAGTTATTCTTTTTTGTTTGTCACTGATAGAAACAATGATTGAAAATGAAGAAGTTGACCAGGAATATATAGAAGATGAGTTATCCGAACAATACCTTGCGATAGCAGCTATATATTTTGCTGCTGATGACTATATCACAGATTATGTTAGACAATTCTCACATGATGTTGTTCAATCCACATTCGATCACATTAAAGAAGAATATTTTCTTTCCAGAGACAGGGCAATGTTTATTTCTGAATGTGAAGCCAACACTTCGTTAAATTACAAGGAATACACGGATGCAATTAAATCTGGCAAGAAATATAAAACATGGAAAGACATAGGAGATAAAAGAGAGCGCAGAACACATCTTGAAGTTGGTGGAACGACAATTCCAATCAAGGAGTTGTTTGCAGTCGGTGACAGTTTAATGCTTTTTCCAAAAGATACTTCACACGGAGCTTTTAGCAAAGAAATTGTGAACTGTCGTTGCTCAATTCAATACAGTTAATTAGGGACGAGAAATCGTCTCTTTTTTATTACACAAAAATAAAATGCACCCCGATAGCGTGAACATGGGAGACACCTTATGTTGAGCGAACAACGTTAAAAAGCGTACTGGTGAAAGGAGATTTCAATGACAAGAGAAGATGTAAAAAAAATTTTTCCAGAAGCAACTGACGAGCAGATTACTTCATTTCTGAATCAGTCCAATTCTGATGTGGCCAGAGAAAAAGCGAAAGCCCAGAAGCTGAAAGAGGATGCAGAAAAAGCAGAAGCACTGGAAAAAGAGCTGGAAGAACTCAAACAGCAGAACATGACGGAATCCGAGAAAGCAGAACTGGAACGCCAGAAAGAAAAAGCGGCAAATGAAAAAAGAATTTCAGACCTTGAATCTGCACTTGCAACGTCCCAGAGAGAAGCCCTTGTAGGAAAGATTACTTCCATTTTTGCTAATGCAGGAATGAAAGGAGATGCTTACACCGGAGCGATCAAAGCTTTTTCCAACATGAATGCGGATGATGCTCTTAAAGAAGCACAGACTTTTGTTGATGGACTTTCCGCAGAAAATAAAACAGCACTTGATACCGCAAAAGCAGCTTGGGAGAAAGAAGCATTGGAAAATACTCCTAATCCAGGAGGCGGTAGCGGCGGCAAACCTACAGTGAAAAGTGATGCTGCTGAATTTGCAAAAGCTTACTCAGCAAAAATGAACCAGGAAACCAAATCAGCGGACGATAACGCCCCTGTAAATATTTAAGTAAAGGAGATATAAATAATGGCTTTTATGAAAACAGAGCAGTATGAGTCCACTCCAAATATTCTCGAATCTGAGGTTGGACTTGTACTTAAAACCTACACAGCAGACCAGACAAATGCTGAAACAGTTGGAAATAAGAAAATTATTAAAGCAGGTTCCGTATATCCAACAAATGCGACAGGTGCAATCGGCATTGTATTTGAAGATGTTGATATGACAGATGATGCTAAGAGACCAATTTCTGTGATTGTTGCAGGCCGTGTTCTCGAAAAGAGACTTCCAGTAACAGTTGACACTACTGCAAAAACAGAGCTTGAAAAAGCTGGAATTGTTTTTGTAGTCACAGAAGACCCAGTATTTTAAGGAGGTATGACAAATGCCATTTAATGTATTAGAAACAATCACAGAGGAAGAGAGACTTAATTTCTCCCAGAGTTTTGATGTAAAAAGACCCGGCATCCTCGGTACCATTTTCCCGGATACAAAAACCCAGTATCTGAAAGCAGAGTATTACAGACTTATGGCTGGACAGCGACTGCCAGAGGTAGCTTTTGTTCACGCACTTGATACCGAAGCAGAAATCGGTTCCAGACCTGGCTTTGAAAAGGTATTGACCGAGAAGCTTTTCATCAAGAGGAAAATCAATCAGTCTGAGAGATTACAGCAAGCTATTGAAAATGGTGTTCCAGATGACAATAATCTCAAAAAATTTGTATTTGACGATGCAGCCAATCTTTTTGAGGGCGTAGTCGCAAGGGCGAATGTAATGAAAGGCCAGTTCCTTTCCACTGGTATTGTAAAAATCAAGGAAAATCATGTGGATATGAGCATTGATTACGGCGTTACATCTGATGCAAAAGTAACACTTACTGATTGGTCTAAGCCAGACGCAGATATCATGGGCGATATCTCAAAAATGGTAGCCATTGCAGAAGATAACGGATATGTGGTAAACAAAGCTCTTACTTCTCTTAAGATGATTAATTACATGCGGAACAATACTGCAATGCAGACCGCGGTTCTTGGAGCTGCAAACAAACGTCTTCTGACAAAACAGGAGCTTGCGAACCTTCTCATGCAGGAGTACGGAATTACAATTGATCGCTGTGATGAAAAATATCGTTACAGAAAAGCAGACGGAACTCTGAAAACAGGAAGATACTTCAAAGAAGATGTGTTTACTTTGTATGAAGCAAATGCGAATGGTTCCTTTGGTTCTGGTCTTTGGGGTGTAACGCCAGAAGAGCTTGAATACAGACAGTTTATCCAGGAAGAGAATCGTTCCTTTGTTACTCTTTCCATGTGGGCTACACCAGACCCAGTTGCAGTATGGACAAAAGCATCCGGCATGTTCGTTCCGGTCGCACCGAAAGCTAACGGCGGTATCGTAATCGGTACCAAGGCGGGGGAATAACCGGGCATAGTCTCGATGAAAACAGCCAGTCACCATCTGTAGTAAGTGCTTATGATACATCAACACACAAGTATACAGAAAACGAGTTGTCTAATATGACTGTATCTCAGTTAAGACAACTTGCAAGTGATAACGGCTATGCCCTAGCAGCAACTAATAAGGCTGGAATAATATCAGAGATTTTATCTCAGCAAAGGTAGGTGATTAAATGGACGAACAGCTTATAGAGGACTTGACAAATTATCTTGAAGATGATGCAGAAACTGCGAGGATGATTCCTCTTTCAGCAAAGAGGGCTATTCGTTCATTTAAGAAGAAAAGGAATTATCCTTCATCTTACAGTGATGAGAAAATAAATTCCGATATGGAAAACTGCTATGATTGCATTTTTGATTTGGCTCTTTTCTTTCTGGTGAAACAGGGAGCTGAATTTCAAGGATCACATTCCGAATCTTCTGTAAACAGAAATTGGACTTCTGAAACTGAAATATATGTAAATCATGGTGTTTTTCCATTTATCGGATTCTAAGATGGTGTGTGCGTGATACGTCAATCCTCCCACGTATCGCAGGGGTGCTTCAAATTAGGTGGGTAGAAGCAATATCTAAAAAATGGGAGTGATGGAAAGGAATAGCGATGGGATGTGAACACGAGTGTATCAATGAACACCGCTTAAAAGAATTGGAAAGTGCCGTCCATGAGATGAAAGAAAAGCATTCCAAAAGGGATGGAGTTTTTTTTGAACGTATCAATGCTTTGGAACAGAAAATTGCTTTATACAACAATGACCTGGGACACATTAAGGATACAGTTGACGAAATGAACGACAATTTAAAATCACTCATGGAAAAGCCAGGAAAGTTACAGGACAAAATAATTGCTTATGTCATAACTGGCATAATTGGTATTGTTTTAGGCTTTGCCCTAAAAGGCATTTTCCCGGTGTAAATATTGATTCCACTAACAGGGAGGACAGTGGAATGGATGATTATAAAGACTTTTCAGAAGATGAAAGAATCTTCTATTTGCGTGAAGCTGGATTTGATTCCAGAGAAAAGGAGTTATTCCGATTGCGTGTCTATGAAGAAAAAACGCTTGCAGAAGCTTCAGAAATCATGGGGTACAGCACAAGAACCGTAGACCGCATAAACAGAAAATTAAAGAAGAAAATTATGAAAGTTGCCCCGATGTATTGTCGGGGCTTTTCTTTGTATTAATAGAAAATGGCGTATTTATGGCGTTATCATGGCGTGTTAATCAACCTCTTATTATTGTAAAATATAGTTATAAAAACAAGGGAGGTTTGAGATATGCAGTATGGTAATCCGTATTTTGCACAACCATTTCAACAAATACAACCGTATCAAGATAGATTAGCACAATTGCAGAATAGTTATCAGCAGGCAATGCCATACGGACAGGCACAAATTCAACAACCAATGCCACAAGCGCCACAAATCCCCATGTTGCAAGGACAGATGGTTGATGGCATTGATACTGTAAAGGCAAAAGATGTAGATATGTCCGGTAATCCTGTTTATTATCCAAAAACAGATGGAACAGAAATATATAGAAAACAATTACAGGCAGATGGAAGAAGTAGAATTTTTGTTTATCGACTTATAAATCCGGAAGAACAACAGCAACCAAAGGCAGAAGAAAAACCGATTGACATAGAAGCTATGTTTAATCAGCTTCGGAACGATGTTTGTTCTGAGATTTCCGAAATAAAGAGTATGTTCCCGACACAAATGTCTGGAACATCGGAACCCAAGCAGAATGGAGGTAAACAGAGATGATGAATCCAATGCAACTTATGCAGATGATACGTGGTGGAGGGAATCCTCAACAAGCCATAATCAATATGATGAAACAGCAATCTGGAAATAATCCTGTAATTGACAATGCAATTAACATGATGGAAAAAGGTGATAATGCAGGAATTGAAAAACTTGCAAGAAATCTTTGTAAAGAAAGAAATATTAATCCAGACGATATACTGTCGCAGGTTAAGAACCAGTTTGGAATAAAATAAATTCGCTACAATAATTAAAAGAGCCGCGGTCTTTTGATTTTGTATAAATTACAAAAATCAATAAGGAGGTAATCGCTATGATGAATGGTGGATTATCAGCAAGCGATGTCGCTGTATTAAGCGGCTCTAATAACCGTGCCGATGAAGGCTATGGCTTTGGCGGTGGCTGGGCATGGTGGATTATAATATTGCTTATCTTTGGCTGGGGCGGTTTCGGCGGCTTTGGCGGCTGGGGTGGCAATGGTGGAAACGGTACAAATGGTGCAGGTTTCCAAGGATGGGCTACCCGTTCAGATATTAATGAGGAATTCGCCCTTAATGATATTCAGAATGGTATCAGAGGTATTCAGCAGGGTATCTGTGACAGCACATATTCTCTTAACAATACCATGCAGAGTGGCTTTAATGGTATGAATGTCGGAATGCTTCAAGGCTTCAACGGCGTTCAGCAGGCAATCAATGCTGATACTGTAGCCGGTATGCAGAATACCAACGCATTACAGTCTCAGTTAGCAAACTGTTGCTGCGAAACAAGAGAAGCCATCCAGGGCATCAATTATAACCTTGCCACTAACACTTGTGCTCTCCAGAACACAATGAACAACAACACCAGAGACCTTCTGGAAAACCAGAACAGCAACACAAGAGCAATCCTTGACTTCCTGACTAACGATAAGATTGCAACATTACAGGCAGAGAACTCTGATCTGAAACGTGCTGCATCCCAGGATCGCCAGTCTGCATTGCTTACAACAGAGATGTACGCACAAGCTCAGAGATTAATCAATGCAATCAACCCGGCTCCGATTCCTGCATTCCAGGTTCCAGCTCCATATGCATACGCAGGATGTAATACATATGGTAACGGTTGTTGCTAAGTAACTCACCCTTAGAGGTTGACTAAATTCTAAGAGGTGGGTTGCGGCTCACCTCTTATTTTGATTGAGAGGTAGAAATATGAGTTGTAAAAATGTTTGTAAACTCTGTAATCACCTTGTGCTGTCTACTGCAGTTGCATTCACAGGTGGAAATCTTGTGGTTACTATTCCAGAAGGAAGCTACAATAATGGAGAAAAATACTGCATTGTTTTAGCACAGTCTATTCCAAATGCAACCACAATTACTGCCCCAGTGATGATTCAGATAGGAACAGGAACAACATTGTATCCACTAGAGAATCGTTGCTGCGCACAGGTAACAGCATGTGGTGTCAGAACAAGAACAAAATACGCAACCAGAGTAGCCACAAGTGCAACTGGTGGAGTATTCAAGATGTTAGGAAATCCGGCTTGTAGTCCGAGCAACAATTTGAAAGCAATTAATGGTACAGCCCCAACGACAGAAGCACCTGTTACGCAGGCTGTTAGAAAGGGGGCACTGTAATGCATAAAGTTGCAATGGAAATGGGAAAATGGGCTATGGAAAAAGCCAAAACACATGGCTTTGATAATCTCAGTGCTCAAGACTGGGACGATCTGAAAGACTGCATGGAATCCGTAAAGTGCGCGATTTGTGCAGATAAAGATTACAGAATCGTAGAAGCTATGGATGAATGCGAACAGGAAGAAAAGTATCTTGGACGCATGGGATATGACCGTTACCGCTATTCAAATGGGCGTTTCGCTCCAAAAGGTAGGGGAACTAGAAAAGGTTATAGACCATATCTGTACATGGAAGACGATGACTGGATGGACGAGTATTTAAACAATCCAGAGTTTGAACGTAATATGTACCGCATGGGATATCATCCAGATCGTAGTGATATGGAAAATGATGGTATGAATATGAATTGGAAGAAGTCCAGATATGGCGAATCCTATGATAGATACGATGAGAATCGTAGGCATTATCATGATTCCAAAGACACGGAATCCAAAAGAAAAATGGATGATTCCATGAAGGAGTACACATCTGATATTATCCGTAATCTCACGGAAATGTGGTCTGATGCAGATGCAACGCTCAGACAGTCAATGAAAACTGACCTGACCAGACTTGTACAGCAGATGAACTAGAGTAATAAATGAATTAAGTCCTTGTCGCAAATTAATGCGGCAGGGGCTTTTTTCGTAGAAAGGATGGTAAGAAACCATGCTGAAACAATTCTATATGAATGGGGACTTATGGAGAGTGCACTTTGTTTCTCCCAATGATAATGTTTTGATTGACCGCACAGGGAAGAGGACACTTGCTGTATCTGATTACTCCACAATGACAATTTCGATTGCAAACAACCTACATGGAGAACTTCTGAACCGTGTATTTATCCATGAGTTAGGACATTGTGTAATGTTCAGCTATGGTTTACTGCCAGAGCTTCACCGTATGATTAAAAAACGATATTGGGTTGATGCAGAGGAATTTGTATGCAATATTCTGGCAGACTACGGCCATTTCGTGATTGGAACAGCCAGAGATATTTTGGGAAACCAATTCACATATGTAGCACCTGTTGGAGCAGAAAGGATGATTGCATGAGAGTATTAAGATTTATTGTAAATAATCAAAGAATTTATCCAGATCCAAAGTGTGATTTCTCTGGACTGGTAAAGGGCACGACTGGATATCTTAAAGCATTGTTTATCTTTTCACCAGAGTGGAACGGATGTAAAACAGCTGCTTCATTTTGGAAAATGGAAAGAGAATACCCAGTAATACTGAAAAACAATCAATGTGAAATTCCGCCAGAAGCCCTTACTTGGGATTATTTTTCTGTATCTGTTACCGGAGTGAAAGATAACGGAAAATACATTATAACTACTGGTAAAACCAAAGTATCACAGAGGGGGTAGAACATGGCAACAGCACTTGATTTACTTATGAGCGCAAAAGAAGATGTTAATTTGCTTTCTGAAAAATCCGATATATGCACAATTGACGCTAAGACAAGGATTATTTTCGTGCCCTCTACAATCGTAGTTGGTGGGGTGCAATCTGACAAGAATGCAGAACGTATTAAATTTTCATGTCCCAAAATTGTAGGAGATAATCTTGATTTATCCAAATTTTCAGTCAGAATTAACTTTGAAAACGTAAGCAGTGTGGATTTTAATGTTTCTATCAAAGACCAATACATTTGTGATGATGTAGCTGTAGATGGCGAAAATGTAACTTTTTCTTGGTTGATTGGAAGAAATGCAGCAAGGTATATGGGAACGGTACGTTTTATTGTTTGCGCTGTTAAAACGGATTCCGATTCAAATATTAGTGTTGAATGGAATACCACAATAGCGGAAGTACCAGTGCTAGAGGGTATCGAGATTGATCAACCACAGATAGGACAGGAAGAAAAAGATGTTATAAATCAGCTTTTGGAGCTTACTAAAAACACATCTGCGGAAGCTATTCAAAATGTAAATTTCGCAAAAGAACAAGCTATTAAGGACATCCAGAGTGTATCACAGCCAGACACTACATTGACTATAGAAGGTGGGCTTGCAGAAGCAAAAGCAACGGGAGAAGCTATTGGTTCGCTAAAGGAAGATATATGTGAATTAGAAATCGGGACAAAAAATATTTTTAACTCAAGAGAATTATTAAATGCAACTGGGTGGACAAGAAATGGAAATTCTTATACTGGAACAGCTGGGAATTTAGGCAAGGCATACAAAGAAAACAATTATCCCATTTCCTTTGAGCCTAATACAAAATACACAATAAGTTTAAAAGCATTAACAAATGGTTCAGATTCAACAGATGGTATTGGTATTCAATTTGAATTTTATTATACTGATGGAACGAAAAGTGTACTGGAACTTCTTAACAATACTTTGACTGAAACAAGTTATGTTCTTGGTACTAATCCTCAGAAATCTATATCATATATGCGTATTAGACATTCATCTGGTGGAAATAATACATGGGTATTATCTGAAATCCAAATTGAAAAAGGCAATAAAACAAATTATGTAAATCCGTTTACGGCTAACGATATCATTGCAAGAGAAAAAATAGAAATATTAGAATCAAAAACAAATAACCTTGAAGAAAACACAGAAATAAAAACAAACGAAGTAAAGGCAGAAATAGACGATCTTGTAGTTCAGTCCAACAATCTCATAATTGCAGTTGGCATTGATAATGTAAAAAATAAAGGATTCTATGTATCAACAGATGATGGCTATAATGCTTTTCCTTTTATTGGCGTAGTAAAAGATAAATTAGTTTGTGTTTATTCGGTTGGTAAAAATCATACAGACAATACTAGTGTCGATATATTTGCCAAAACCAGTCCAAATGGTGTTATTTGGTCAAAAGCAAAAAAAATAATATCCACAGAAAACGTCAGAGACACTATAACAGGACTCGGACATGATAGTCTCGGAATTATTTATTTTTGGAATAGAAAAGGAACGCCAGTAAATGCAGATTGCTCTTTTGATTTATATAAAACTTCTGACGGTATCGTGTTTACGAAAAAAAGTTCTCCTGTTTTTGATATAAAACCGAGTCATATTGGAGATGCACTTCATATTCCAACAGTAGGTGTCATTAGTTTTTACAACACATATAGAGCAAACAGAAATTCATATGGATATGTGCTTACTAAAGATGGTGGAGAAACATGGAGTCAGATTGAAATCGCAAGTCCAACAACACAGTCCGACACTCCTACTGAAATTTATGGTGTATACATTGGCGATGGTAAAATTATCGCATTAGGAAGGTCAGAAGATAGTGCGGCAATGTTTCAGATACAATCTAATGATTATGGAAAAACATGGGAAACTAAAAAAACAAATATTACAGATGTATATTTGAGTACACCAACACTTATCTATGGCGATGATGGTTATATTACAGTTTACTACTATAATAGAGCAGATGGAAAACTAAAGAAAAGAAGGGCTATTGCTTCTACTGTTTTTGAAAACCCATCAAGTTGGGGCGAGCCCTCTAATATAGCAAGTGGTGCAGTAGGTCAGGATGCGGGAAATGCAAATTCTGTAAAATTCAACGGCAATAATATTATTGCATATTACAGCGGTACAGACACGGAAACAAGTGTAATAGATGTAATTAACTAAAGAGGGCTTTAGTTAAGCAACCAAATTTAAGAAAGAGAGGAAACATGAGAGGATTAGTCCGTCAAAAGCAAAAAGTATATTGGTCACGAATTACTGAAAAAACACAAGGATTAGACCGCATTAAGGTTTATGAGAAACCAGTTCTATTTTCTTTTTCCGTATCATCCACAGCTGGAACGCCAGAAGAAATTGCAGCCGGAATAGTGCCAGATTATGATAGATACATTACAAGCTTTAATCGAAATTTCCATCCACAGGAAGCAGATATATTTTGGATAGACAGAATCCCACAAATAAGCGAGGATGGAAACCTTATTTTGGACGAAAATGGAGAGCCTACAGTATTGCCAGACTACACACTAAAGAAGATTTTAGACACACAAAAAGGCAATATTGCCAGATACGGAATTTCTAAGAAGGGAAACGAAGATGGGTAAGACAATAAAGTGTACCTTATCGCAGAAATCAATCCAAAAAGCCATTGATGAAATAAAAAATTATCAAAAATCTTTAAGGAACAAAAATGAAATTTTCATAAAAAGATTATGTGAATTAGGGATTCCAGTTATTGACCAAAATATTTTGGCAGCACAAGGCGATTCTGATAAGAACCACAATACTTACATCAAAATTAACAGTTTTGGGGACTATGCAGAAGCCCATTTAATATGCGAAGGCAAAAGCATTTTATTCATTGAATTCGGCGCTGGTATTTACCACAATGGTGCAGCCGGTTCTAGCCCACATCCAAAAGGAGAAGAATTTGGTTATACAATCGGTTCTTACGGACAAGGAAAAGGAAAAAACGATTCCTGGGTATATGTATCCGATTCTGGTGAATGGGTTCGCTCTTACGGTACAGAAGCCACAATGCCAATGTATAAGGCAAGCGTGGAAATCATTCAGAATATCCGTAAAATTGCTAAAGAAGTGTTCTCTTCTTAAAGAAGATACCATAATATACTGAATTATACCAACTAATTATGTTATCATTACAGTGTTAAATTGTAGCATAAAATGCAATGCGTTCACTATGAAGGTGGGCGCATTTTTTATTGTGAGGTGACAGATATGCCAGACACAATAGAATCTCCTGTATTGGAAATTTTTTTAAGGTGGGGAGCGGCTGTTTCTAAGATTACCGGTGCAGACAATTATTCCATGGATGGGAGCGAGACAAATGCTTCTGGCAAAAAAGCATACGCACAGCTTTATATGCTTGGTAATCCAATTACAAGAGGTGACCTTGAAGGGGATGAATGCGCAACAATGCCATCATTTCAAGTAAATTGCTTCACATCTGGGAGCAAAGCATTAACCAGAGTGTATGAATTGGACAAGATAAGTCACAAAGTTATGGTGAGCATGGGATTCCGCCGCACATACGGACCGGAACCTATGTTTTTTGGTAACAGCGGAATCAAAAAGCTTGTGAGCCGATACAGCAGAATATATACAGGAACTTTATTAGATTAGGAGCAGAAATGCTTCTATTTTTTTACCCAAAAATATGAAAGGAGAACATCGAAAAATGAAAGCAGACAAACTACTTTGGCTGAAAGCAGCAGGAATTAGAGCTGTAAAAACAGTTGCTCAAACAGCGGTGGCAACCATCGGTACAGCAACTGTGATTGGCAGCGTTGATTGGAAAATGGTTTTATCCGCATCTTTGCTTTCTGGTTTTTTATCACTGCTTACATCTGTAGCAGGATTACCAGAACTGAAAACAGACAAAGAAGAGTAGAAAGGCGGTGATCCGCTATCTCCCGGCACAGGGTTACGTGCATAAAGCTTAAATTAAAGAAAGGAGCCTATCAAAATGGCAGATTTAACAACACTTGGCGTAACTTTTCATTACGGTGTTGAAACCGCTAAAGGAACGAAGCCAACTGCATTCACCTGGTTAAAAAGATGTAGTTCCATTGGTGGAATTTCTCTTGATACAGAGCAGATTGACGTATCAGCTCTTGAAGACTTCATTACACAGTACGCATCTGGTAGACAGGATACTGGTGGTACTTGGAATGTAACCTTCAATCTTAACGCTGATGTTATCACAGCATTAAAGAAGCTTATGACTGATGCTGCAACAGGAAAGTCAAAAGGATTTAGAGTTTGGTTTGAAGTTGTATTTCCAGACCTCGAAGATGCATTCTTTGTTATCGCAGACCCAGGGAAAAATATTCCATTGTCTGATATTGAACAGAATGAAGCAGCAACAATTCCGCTGTCTCTCATTATTCAAGAGTATAAAGGCCTTGATACAAAAGTTGTTTCTGACGAACTTACGCAGGCTTTAGATACCGCAAAAGCAGTAGCAGATTCCACAGGTGCAATGACACTTAACTAAAAAACATGTCGGGAGGATTATAAAATGGTAACTTTTAATGTACACGGAAAAGAGTATAAGGTTGTATTTGGATACGGACTTCTTACAAAAACAGATGTGCTTGACAAGGTACAGGGGATTACAGATGGAAAAGAGAGAAGCCTTCAGAAGATGATTTCTCTTCTCCCGGAACTGCTTCTTGCCGGACTTCAAAAGAAGCACAAGGAAGAGTTTGGGTATGAAAGTGATTCTGAAAAAGAAGCTGCTCTTGATAAAGTCTGTGACCTTTTGGATGATTACGAAGATGAAGGAACTGAGGAAAATCCAAAAAGCGGATTTGATTTATACCAACTTCTCGACAAAGAATTGGAGAAAAATGGTTTTTTATCCGGTCTGCTGAATGCAGTAGCAGAAGCACAGGCAGTGGAGAAGAATGCAACGAAGCTTCCGCAGGATCACAAAAAGAAAAATTAACTTTTCGAGAAGCTGTTTACCAAGAGATTCTTCCTTTATACCTCTCTATTGGTGTATCTAAAGAAGAATTTATGGATTCCACCCCAACAGAGTTAAAGCCTTATCTCGAAGCTGAAAAGATACGCCAAAAGAGGAAAGATGCCGAACTCTGGCAAGCGGGCATTTATGAAACATCAGCCACATTCACAGCTGTTGCAAATGCTTTAATGGGAAAAAAATCCAAAGCAGAGTATTTGAAAAAACCTTTACTGGAATCAGCAGAGGAAGAAAAGCGTAAACAGGAAGGTATACTTTCTGAAGAAGAAAAGAAAAAACAGAGAAACGCACTTTTGGCAAGCTTGCAACTCATGCAGGCAAGCTTTGAGCTTAACCATGAAAAGGGCAGGCAGGATGAATAAGTCTTGTCTGCCCTTTATTTTTTTTGTAAAAAAGGAGGGACAAATAAAATGGCTGACAATACCATTGATACCCTTGATATACAGATTAGCAGTAGTACAGAAAAAGCAGTACGTGCGCTGACTAATCTTTCAAACAAACTCACAGAAGTTAATTCCGCATTAAGCGGAGTTAATACAAACGGATTACGTAGTTGTGTAAGGGAACTTGGAAAACTAAAAGAACTTGATATAGGGAAAATGACAAGCATTGCTGATGGAATTGGAAAATTCTCAAATTCCATAAAGACAATGGGCGGAGTAGATTATAAAGGTTCTGGACTGAATGCAGTTATCAACTCAATCAACAGGCTTAGCCAGGTTGATGTTAGTGGATTTGATTCTGGGAAACTCGGAGAAATAATCACTAAATTATCAGGCTTATCGGAAATACCGGATGTATCTACCAGTGTTAATCGTTTTGTCAATTCAATGGCTAGATTAGCCAATTCCGGTGAATATATTACAAATGTATCCGCTGAATTACCTGGGCTTGGAAGAAATCTTAAATCAATCGTAGAGAGTTTTACGAGCGTTGGCGATATATCTGAACCTGTAAATAGGTTAGTTCAGTCTATTGCACAATTGGCAAGCTCTGGAAATAAAATCGGACAAACATCAAGCCAACTTGGAACACTAGCAAAGGAAGTATTATCTTTCTTTGACGTGATGAAAACTGCACCTAAAATCAGTGAAAATACAATAAGAATGACAGAAGCTTTGGCACAGTTAGCTAATGCAAGTGGAAAAATAAATAAAACCACAAATTCTCTTTCGAATTCATTTTCGAGATTATCAAATGCCACAAATGGACTTGGAAATGCAGGAAGAAAATTATCTTCCATGATTGGCTCTGCAAGCTCTGCACTAGCTAATTTTGGAAATACCGCAACTGTAACCACAAGAAAGACTGGCTCATTAACTTCGCAGCTTGCTGGATTATATGCAAAATTTTTTACTGTGACAAGAGGAATTAAAGCACTTTGGAATTCTGTAAACTCTGCATCTGATTATGTTGAAACATTGAACTATTTCAATTCTGCGTTCGATCAAGTTACTGATGGATTAGATATCAGCAAGTGGCAGAATGCAGGAGCAAAATCCGCAGAGGAATATGTGGGTTCTTTTGAAAAACGTGCAAAAGAACTGACAAAAAAAATGACCGGGTTTGAAGTATCAGATGCAGGTGATCTGACTAGAACAAAAGGCGCAAGCCTTGGACTTGACCCAAACCAAACGATGAACTATCAAGCTACATATGCTCAGATGGCATCATCTATGGGGGCAACTGCCGATGCGTCAACAAAGGTTTCGCAGGCTTTGACCGAAATCGGGGCAGACCTTGCTTCTGTAAAGAACCTTGAGTTCAACGATGTATGGAACGATATGGCATCCGGCATAACCGGAATGAGCAGGGCACTTGATAAATACGGTATTAATATTCGTGTAGCAAATTTACAACAGGAACTTTATAACCTTGGAATTGACGCTACTGTATCAAGTCTAAGTCAATCAGATAAAGCTATATTAAGAACAATTACAATATTAAATAGTTCTAAATATGCATGGGCTGATTTGGCTTCAACAATTAATCAACCAGCCAACCAGGTTCGTATGTTGAAATCTAATTTCGAAGCACTTGGTAGAAGTATCGGAACATTGTTCCTCCCTATTGTTGCAAAAGTACTTCCATATATTAACGGTCTTGTTATGGCATTGGAAAGAGCTTTTTCTTGGCTCGCAAAACTACTTGGCATTAAGCTATCGGATTATGTATCTTCAACTGGAAAAGCTTCAGTCGATATGGGAGATATTGCAGACAGCACAGATAATGCTGCATCCGGGCTCGACAATGCAAACGACAATGCGAAGAAATTACAAAAAACTCTTTCTGTTCTTTCCTTCGATGAATTGAACCAGTTGAATGATAACAAGACATCAAGTTCAAGTGGAAGCTCGGGCAGCGGGGCTCTGGGAAGTGCCCATATACCAGAACTGGACGCTGCTTTCGATAAAGCACTTTCTGATTATCAAAAAGCATGGGATCAAGCATTTGCAAATGTTGAGAATAAAGCGCAAACTGTATCTGATAAGATTATCAAGGCATTTAAACAAATCAGAAAGAATGCAAAGCCAACCACTGCCGCAATAAAGAAGCTTTATAATGAAGGTCTAAGCAGACTAGGAAATTTTTCGATTAATGCTTTGAAAAATTTGTGGAAGAATTACCTCCAGCCAATCGGTAAATGGTCATTATCAAACAACTCAGGATTTCCAAGATTCTTTAACATTACAAATGATTTGCTGACAAAAATCAACTGGTTAAAGCTCCAAACTTCTTTAGAAGGATTGTTTACTATGCTCCAAAAGCCAACACAATTTGTTTGGACGGGACTTATGGATTTTTACGAGCATTTTCTCGTTCCAGTCGGAACTTGGACGATGAACGGCGCAATTCCACAATTAGTTGATGCGTTGACCAGTTTCGGAAACAACATTCATTGGGAAGAACTTAATAAATCACTGAAAAATTTCTGGGATGCATTGGCTCCATTTGCAAAGAATGTAGGACAGGGCATTGTTGATTTCTATAAAGATTTATTAAAAGTCGGAGAGAATTTCATCAATTCAACTGTTCCTGGAGGTCTAAATTCTATCGCAGAAGCAATAAAAAATATAAGTCCCGAAACAGCACAAGCTATAGGAAAGAGTCTCGGCCAAATTTCTTTGGCGATTCTAGGATTCAAAGGATTAACCTTTATTGGTGGAATCATTGGAAAAGACAGCCCATTAGGAAAAGGACTTTCTTTACTGGCAAAACATCCTTATGCGTCAATGGCACTTGGCATCGGTGGAATCGTACTTGCGCTTGATAATTTCGGAGTTATTGATGTTGACTGGGAGTGGATTTGGAGCAGTATTGACCGTGTAAAAACCTCAATACAGAATTTTATTGATAAGGTTGATTGGAATGCTGTTGGAACTGCTATTGGAAATTTATGGTCTGCATTCCAACCATTTGCAGAGGGATTTGCAGATGCGTTGATTACCGGGCTTGAAGGAATAATTAATATCGGAGCGGATTTAATTAACGGTATTGCAAATGCAATTAATTGGCTGGCTGAAAAATTAAGTGGAATTGATCCAGAATTTATAAAACAAGTTGGTGCTGCATTCGGAACATTGTTTGCGATCAAAATAGCCAAAGATATTGCCACCGAAATCTTTTCCTTTGCTAGCGGAATCGGTTCATTAGCTTCAAAACTTTTAAATTTCCCACTTGATACCGCATCTTCTCTTCCCACTATCATCGGTGATATTGGTGGAGCAGCGGAAACGGCTGGAAATGGCGGGTTTACTACACTTGCAGAAAAGATAAAAAATCTCGGTGATGTCGCACAAACAGCTGGTGGACAATTCCAAGGATTTTGGGGATACGCAACTAATTTAGGCGCGACTGCATTTGTCGTGGAAGGCCTTGGACAGGTAAAAAAAGCTATGGACTTTAAAGACTCCACAGCTGACGCATTCAACGATTTTGAAGTTGTTAGAAAAGCATTGAAAATCATCGAAGAACAAACTGGAATCTCTGGCGATAAACTTATCGGACTCGGCGGTGATTTAAAAAATGTGAAAGACAATGCATTTGATTTTGATGGACAGCTCCAAACCGTAGAAACATCACTTGAAAATCTTGGAATTTCTTCCGATACATTTAAGCAAGCATTAAAACAGGCAATGGAGGAATCCGATACCGCCACAAATTCTCATGTAAGTAATATTAATGAATATATCGGTACGATGGGGACAGAATTTGATAATGCGAAATCTGCATTAGAAAGACTTTCAAATCAAGCGGTAATCACTCCAACGCAGTTTGATGAATTAAGTACTGTCCTTCAGCAACAAGAATCATCTGGTGCAACAGCTAGAGCTGCATTCCAAGCCTTGATGGATAAAATGGCAGAGATGGGAATTGACACAGGAAAAGTTATTAAAGCTTTTTCAGAAGATGTTCCAAAAGCTTCATCAACAATGAGCAAATCAGTGGAAACAGCTACGAAATCCATTTCTTCAAAATCTAAGACTGGTTTTGGAATAGCCAGTGCAGCTGTAAGCACGGCAATGGCTGGAATGAAAAAAAGCACAGAAAGCACAATGCCTTCCATTTGGTCGAAGATAAAGAACACGAATGATGATGTTGAAACCAATTCTAAAACAAATTGGGGAAATTCTGCAAGTGCTGTATCGACAGCCCTCGGAACCATGGACACTGATACAAGAAATGTAATGGGTAAGGTTATGACAACCATTCAAAGTTATTGGTCTTCCGTTTTGATCAATACAAACCAGATTTGGGAAAAGGCTTCTGGCAAGGTTGATACAGAAACCGAAAACATGAAGACTTATACAGAATCTAACTTATCTGGTATTTCAGATTATATCACAAGTCTGTTCAAAAATGATTTAACATCAATGGGTAGGGAAACTGCACAATCTTTCGCCAATGGTATGAAACAAGTTCATCTACCAACATTAACATATCGAATCTCTGAATGGAGAAAGCATAACCTCGGAAACGGAAAAACCAGTTCTACACCAGTTTATAAGCCTAATTGGTACGCCAAAGGTGGTCTTTTCAACGGCGCACAGGTAATCGGTATCGGTGAAGCCGGTTCTGAAGCCGTCCTTCCGCTGGAAAATCCACGAACCATGAAGAAGATTGCAGACAGCATTGTTTCCAGTTCGGACGGAAGCATGGGACTTACAAAAGAAGAAATGGCAAAAGCAGTAGCCCAGGGAGTTGCAATGGCAATGAGTATGAACAGCGGAAACAAGAATCCGCAGTACATTATGAACAGCATTATTCTGGACGGAAGCGAGATTGCGAAAGCAGTAACAAAAGCCCAGAATGATACGGATAGTCGTTTCAAACCATCCCCGGCATATTGATTTTTGACTGATTGTGTGGTATAATTTCTTCAATGAAGAAGTACACACGGTCTTGATTTTTGAGCCGCTAAGAAGAAATTAATATTTCTCGATTTTGAGGAATTTTTTGTCTTACTTGGCGGCTCTTTTTTATTTTAACCGTTAATTTTGGTAAAACCAACAGGCTAGACCGATCATCGAAAAGCGGAAATGCCTTGCCGCCTGCCTGTTGATTTACATACAGTTCAAGGCACTCTTTTATACGAAAGGCAGGTATCAATCTATGGCAAGAAAACCACTTAGCAAGAAAATCAGATTTGAAGTATTCAAAAGAGACAAATTCACATGTCAATACTGTGGAAGAATGTCACCAGACGTAATTTTGGAAGTAGACCATATTGAGCCAGTAGCAGAGGGCGGGGATAATGAGATTACAAATTTAATTACTTCGTGCCGCGACTGCAATAGAGGGAAGGGCAAAACTAGAATTTTAGATTCCAAAGCAATATCGTTTCAACAGGAAGCATTAAAAGATCTTGCAGAGAAAAAAGAACAGTTGGAAATGATTGCTGAATGGAAGAAAGAGCTACTTGATTATGATAATATGGCAGTAAACATGCTAACGGAATATTTTGAACAATTGACAGGGTGTGATGTAAACGATAACGGACGTAAGGAAATAGGAATATGGTTAAAAAGATTTTCAGCAGATAAAATTATGGAAGCAATGGAAAAATCTGTAAAATCATATTGTAAAGAATTTTCGTACGATGAAATTGTAATGGCATTTTCAAAAATACCAGGAGTGTGTATTAATCACTCAAAGGGGGATAATAAGTCAAAGTATTATTTTAATTATATAAAAAAAAGTTTTAACATCACGAGGAATAGAGTTCAATCCGAAACTTTTAAAATATTATGTTGAAACATATTTGATTACAGAAGAAGATTTTGCAGCGGAAAAGAAAAGTAAACGGTATTTAAAAATATTTGTTTCATATCTACACCCCAGATTTGATAAAGATAAATTTGCTCAAAACTATATGATGGATAAATGCTTTGTTGGGATCGCTGATATTGACGGAGAAAAGAGCATAGAAAATCTTAAATATGGGCTTGATTTAGAAAACAAAGGTTATTTCTTTTCAGATAGATACTCTCCGAAAAATAGAGTTAGTTTGATTCCTTATCTCAATGGCTTTACAGAACTGTTAAGAGAATATTATAGAGAATATTATCAAACATATAATGAGCCTCATCCTGTTTTAACTACCGAACAGGGATTAAGGCTTTTAAATCATTATGCGTCAAATAAATATTGGGCGAACTGTGTTACAAAAGAAGACTATTGTAATATGTTTTCAATGCTTAAATTGAGTAAAGAATATGGTTGGAAGGAGCAAATGCCAGAAGCTATGTTTACAAGTGGTGGTACTATTTGTGACGAGAAAATTGCAGAATATGAAAGCGAGGAAAGAAAAAAGCATGATTTTCGACCTTAATGTTTTGCTGTGTAAAAACTGTAACATTACAGTAACGTTACAGTAACGGTATAGAATAAGAAATAGAAATAGAATTAGATTAAGATATAGATTTAGATTAAGAAAAAGAGAAAGAATTATATTTTGAATAATATCTAACGATATTATTATGTCAGATAAATCTGACGCAGAATGGGACAGGGAGGACACACTATGATATTTTGGCTATCAGTAATCATTTTTGCGGTCGGCGTTGTTATTCTGATTGCAAATAGAATAGGCGAATCTTTAAGCTACGAATATGAGTATTCAAATGTGAGTGGATTTATATTGTCTTTTGGTGTGGTAATTTCTTTCATCAGTGTAGTATGGTTCCTGGTAGCTGGATTGATTTTACTACTTACTCAAACCAATATTACCGCCACCAGACAGGCAAATGCCGAGAAATACAAAGCATTGACTTACAAGCTGGAAAGTGAAGCTTGCCGAGATCAATTCGGACTTCTCAACAAAGAAATTATTGACGAGGTACAGAGATGGAATGTAAAAGTAACTTACTACAAAGCAATGGAGGATAACTTCTGGATTGGAATTTATTATCCAGATGTGTACGGTGATCTTGGAACGATTGATTATGAGACATATGAGGGTAATTAATTGACATGATAAAATAATCAAATCCGTTTCAAAACCTCTCACCCGATAAAATATAGGCACAAGCCAAGAAAATTGAATTTTGATAAAAGAAATTAATTAATTGTGGAGAAAGGAAACAAAGAAAATGAACAGACCATTATTTAAGCCAGGGGATATTGTGCAGCACTTTAAGCGAGAAACTATCGAGAATCCGCGTGATAATGAATACCTGTATGAGGTTGTTGGTTTTGCTAGGCATACGGAAACAGGAGAAGACCTAGTGATATACAAAGCCCTGTATGGCAGTAAGCAATTATACGCCAGACCGAAAAATATGTTTTACAGTGAGGTAGATCGTGAAAAATATCCAAATGTGAAACAGAAATATAGGCTCGAGAAATATCATGGAGTGTTGTACGTATAATGGATTTCAAGCAGACTTACTTTTCCATCTGGCAAGATATATGGAATCTTCACAAGAAGTACGCTTTTATCTCAAAGGATGATATTCCACAGTGGGAAAATCTCACCGTGGAAGCAATGCAAATTCACGATAAATACGCTGATTCTTTCGGAGCAAAATTTGCCGAAGCTCTTTTGTTTGCTGTGACTGTGGAAATTGATAGAAAAGCGAAATAGGACTTCCAGAATGCGTCCCAAGGTGGTACAATATGGGTATCATACTAAGGAGGGGGATATTTATGGCACTGATTAAATGTCCAGAATGCGGCAAGGAAATAAGTGATAAAGCGGCAAGTTGCCCGAACTGTGGATTCCCGATAACACAGAGAAATGTAACACAGGAATCGCCACAGAAGCAAAAGGAATACGACATTGAGATGTTAGATTCCATGAGAATCAAGGCTTCAAAAGCGAATATCGAGGTTTACTACAAAGGAAATTTGTTACTTGAAGCGAATCCTATGGATTTTGTATTGAATTATGATAAGGAAGAACCAGATGATTTAGGGAGAGTACAGTTGAAAGTTGCTTTTTCAATTCCGAAATATGCAAATCCTTTCAAAATTTGCTTATCAACAGGTTCTTCCGCATATGAACAGACAAAGGAATTTACAACAGAGATTGCGGAGCGGTATTTCAAGAAACAGTATGTTGTTGAATGGTATATGCTAGACAAGAGTGTAATGGATAATTGCGACAGGGGCGAAGCAAACAAGACCAGAACAACTATTGAGAATATCGAAAAACCTAAAACATATTCTGCACCAGAACCACAGTACACGCCACAGCCGACAGCTACCAAGAAAAAGAAAAAAGGGGGATGCGCAAACTATTTTGGTTTTATCTGCCTTGTGTTTATTCTAATTGGCTGGTATTCATCTAAAACAGAGAAAACAGCAGATACATCCAAAACACAGACGGAAAAATCCAGTAGTTACGAAAGAAAAGCAACTCCTACAGTAGAAGAGAAAAAACAGAATGTGGCTCCAATTACTTTTGATGATGAATTACAAACATTTAATTCTGGTGAATATTCTTATATCACTGACAGCGATTTATATAAATATGCAGTCAATATGAGCGGAGCTAAAATTTATACTGTATCAACAATAAGTGAGATTAAAGACAATAAGGTGCAAGTTACTATTGGTGATAAATATATGATGAGTAATTTTAATGTATCTGATAGTAAATTGTATGCAAAATATGAAAGCGGTCTTAAAGATGATGATGTGGTTGCTATTCTTGGAACAGTATCAAATGTAGATTCATGGGGATTTATGGGAGATTCCATAAATTTAGAGAATTGTATGGTATTCGCCAAAGGAGATGAAGCTAAAAACTACAAAAAGAATGCTTCAGATGATAGTTTATCACAGTATTTTGTAGTGACAGAAGAAGTTGCTAATTCAAAAGAAGTTTCAGAGGACGAATACAAGGCACTTTGCCAAACATTGGACTATAATGATATATTGAGAAACCCTGACAGTTACGATAAAAAACATTGTATTGTCTCTGGAACAATAGATCAGTCATTAGAAGGAATATTCGGTGGATATACGTTGTATATTGTTGACGGAAACGGTAATAAATGGGATTGTTCATATAGCTATGAGGATGGCGAAACACATTACCTAGAAGGAGATTGGGTAACCGTATACGGAACTTGTAGCGGAACATTAAATTCTACAACACTTCTTGGGAAACAAGTTACATTGCCAAGTATAGATGTTGAATACATTAACTGATAAGATTAGGGCTAGGGATTTCTCCCTAGCCTTTTTTCTTTCATAATCCATTCGTAGAGCCATTTCCATAAATTTGGGATTCTTCATCCTTTTTATTATCAGAAAGTACATTGTCAGCTTCTTCCAACAGTTCATCGCCTTTAAGCCAAGCATATGATATATATACGCTGGTTTCATCACCGTAATCGTAGGATTTAAGTGCTACGGAAGTATCATTTGCTCCATACCAAGAAGTATATTGTTCTTTAGTTCCGAAAGGAGAGGTATAATTGGATGTATCACTTGGCTCTCCATAAATTTCTGACAGCTTGCTCGAAAGATCAGAATACATTAAATCTAAATCTTGCGGTTTTTCAAATTCATATTGTGCTCCGTACAAAACCGTATTTTCTTCGTCAAAGGAAATTTCGTTTTCTACTGAATAAGTATAATAAAGATTCATGGAATATATTGGATATCCAGCAACGTCAATGTTGGGAGAAACAAACGGAGATGCGCAAAAGCAAATCGCTCCATCATAATCGTTATCATCACCATATTCTACACCATTTAATACATTTTCAACAGTTTCGGCGCTTAACCCTTCCATTGTTGAGCCATATAAGTCTGCTTCTGGTATAAAAGTACATGTATCATTAAAATTTGTTCCCCATGGAATATCCCTAAAAAGAATTTCTTTATCTGTTTGAGCTGATACAGGAATAACACTTGAAAAAATAGACGATAAAGCCAAAATCATAAAAAATTTTCTTTTCATTTAAAATCCCCCTCTTTAATGTGATACACATATTTTACCACTCCAAAATGAATAGTGGAATAGGAAATTTGAAAAAAGTTAAAATAATGCTTGACAGGATTGTTGCTACACACTATAATAGGATTGTAGCAACAAAGAAAGAGAGGTGATATAAATGGCTGCTATGAAAATCGGAACAAAATTAACTGACAATCCAAAAGACTATATGTTAAGGACAAGATTAGACAAGAAAACTCTTCAAAAACTGGATGCTGTTGCACTTGAAAAGGCTACTACAAGGTCTGAAATTGTGAGAATTGGGATTGAAATGCAGTATGATAAAATGTTCCAGAGTGATAAAAAATAAGAGATTCCCGACCGACCAAAGTTAAGAATCTCTTAAATGCTTCTGCCACCAAATAGGAGGCTATACAAATTATAACACTGTATACCTCCTGTTTGCAAATAAAAAATTAAAATTTCACAGGAGGATTTTTATATATGAACGAAATCACAATTAACACAGCAAGCCAGACACCTATCGAAATCGCACTTGGTATTGATGAAGAGGGTATGACTACTGCTAGAAAATTGTATTCATTTTTAGAGCTTGCACAAGGACAGTTTTCAAGATGGTGCAGAAGAAATATTATTGAAAATGATTTTGCAATGGAGAATGAAGATTATGTGCGACTCGACATTAATGTCGAGACACCGACAGGTGGCGTTATTCAAAGAGAAGATTATAAACTCTCTGCCAGCTTCGCAAAGAAACTTTCTATGCAATCAAAGAGTGCCAAAGGTGAACAAGCCAGACAATATTTTCTCAAAGTAGAGGACAAATTAAAAGAAACAGTTCGCCACCCAGTACCCATGACCATCTCCGAACAGATTCAGCTTCTAGCACAGGGAAACGTAGAACTGAATAAGCGGATTGACGATATTCAGACAGAGTTTGAGACTTTGAAAATGAATTTACCGATTCTCCCGATTGAAGCGGAGAAAATCACGGAAGCCGTAAAGAGAAAAGGAACACTGGTACTTGGTGGCAAGGAATCCAATGCTTACAATAGCCGTTCCATTCGCCAGAAGGTTTACAGTAACATTCATTCCAACCTGCGCTACCAGTTCCAGGTCAAAAGCTACAAGGCAATTAAGAGAAGCCAGGTAGAACAGGCAGTCAAGATTATTGGAGAATACAAACCGCCAGTTTTCTTGAAGAATGAGATTGATACAGAAAATGCACAGCAGAGATTCTTTTAATTAGATTTTTACAGGGATACACAGGAGGAAAATAAAATGACAAATGCTGAATTACAGAAAACAATTGACGAACTGAACGCAGATAACAACGAGTGCTTAGTGCTTCTGGACGAGTATATGTACCGCCAGAGAATCATTGAAAATCTTATCAATTTGAAAGACCTGTCAAAATTAAAGGGAATGTATCTCTTTACCAAACAGTTAATCGGGGAAGCGTGATTGTATGGCAAACAGAATCCAGTTCAATGACTTTCAGAAAAAGAGTGTGTACGCCAAATGCAACGGAAAATGTGCAATATGCGGTAAACCTGTCAAATTCAAGAAAATGACAATCGACCACATTACACCGCTGTCCCGGGGCGGCACCAATGATATTAAGAATCTGCAACTTGCGTGTAAGCGCTGCAACAGCATGAAGAGCAACATGACAATGGATGATATGATGGGGCAGATTTCCGAGATTTTGAAGTATAACCGCAAACAGAAGTTGATTAGAGTGTTGGGAGGAATTGTGGAATGATTGACTATAAAGAAGAAATCAAGAAACTTTTGGAAAAAGTAGATGATTATTATGATCTCAAAAGAACATATAAGTTGCTCGAATACCTGTACTTAGAGGAAGTTTTAAAAACAGTGAAATGATACTAAAGTATACTGAATGATACTTTCACCGTATGCTATAATATACAATCATAATAAGCAAATTTAGAGCGTTTACCTTTCGGGGTAGGCGCTTTTTTCGTGTGTAAAAATACATGAGGGTTAGCATATGGCAGAAGCATTTTTAAAAGTGGATGGGGTAGCAATGCCCTGTCCTTCTTCTTTTACATGGGGATTACAGGATATATCAGCATCAGAATCTGGCAGAACTGACGATACAACCATGCATAAAAACAGAGTTGGACAGAAACGAAAGCTGTCTGTAGGTTGGAATGGCCCAGACTGGGACACTGCTTGCAAAATTATACAGGCAGTAAATCCAGAGTACATACAGGTCACATATCCAGACTTGCTATCTGCAAATAAACACGAAACCAGAACATTTTATGTTGGGGACAGGGAATCACCCTTTAAATGCTGGTGGATAGGAAATGAGCGCATGGAAGGACTTAAATTTGATTTTATCGAGAGGTAAGATATGCGAAATTTATCAACGGAATTTAAAGAACAACAGAATAGTGGGAACCGTAACTATCTGAAATATGCAGATTTTACCTTTACGGACGGAAGCACATTATCCATTACCGACAAAGATTTATGGTCTAATGGCTTCAAATTTGAGGATGCAGTATCGCAAAGTGGTTCTTTTGATATCGGCGCAGCTATCGTAAATAAGCTGACATTGCAGATCAACAACTTTTCTGGAAAGTACACAGATTACATCTGGGATGGAGCAAGGGTTGTTTGCTATATTGGACTTGAATTATCTACTGGTATTGAAAAAATCCGTATCTGTACTATGACGGTAACAGATGCTCCATATCAAAGCACTGCAATTATCAGCCTAACCTGTGAAGATTCCATGCGATTATTTGATCGTGATTATTCAGAAAGTAAGCTGTCCTATCCGGCAACCAGATTACAGATCATCCAGGATGCTTGCGAGGTGTGCGGAGTAACACTTCAATCTACAAGGTTTGATAATGATGATTTGATAATACAGAATCGACCAGACGATAGCAGTATTACTTTCAGACAGGTAATTGCATGGGTAGCACAGATGGGCTGCCAGTGGGCGAAATGTGACGAATATGGTCGCTTATGCTTTGGATGGTATGAACGTGAAGTCCCGGATAATTTTTATGATTTGGTGGAAACTCCATGGAAAGATGTAGAAGGTAACGACATATTAGATACCACTGGTGAACAAATCATTACTATCATGCAGACTGGGATTACAACAATTCAAACAAACGGATTTACTCCATGGCTGTATGATCTTGAAATAACAGGTATAAAAGTTACAGAATACGTTGAAAATTCTTCTCAAAATGAAGCGAAAACATATCAGTCGGGAAAATCCGGCTACGTTATCGAAATAAGTGATAATAAGCTAATTCAAGAGGGAACAGGAGAAGCAATCTGCAAGATTATTTCAGACAGATGTGTTGGAATGAAATTCAGACCGTTTTCTACTGGTGCTTTAACAAATATTGCATGGGAAGCTGGTGACACCATTGCGATTTCCGATAGAAACGGAAAACAGTATAAGAGCTACCTAACTTCTGTTACTTTGAATCCAGGCGCATTTGAGCAACTTGAATGCAGTGCTAAGAGTGCATCCAGGAATAAGCAGAAACAGTATACACTTAACCAACAGGTGCAAGCTGAAAACAAAAAGAACTTAAAAGATGAACGTACCGCCAGAGAAAAGGCACTGGAAGAATTATCACAACGCCTTGCGGAATCTTCTGGAACATACACGACAGTAGAAACACAGCCGGACGGAAGCAAAATCTATTATCTTCATAATAAGCCACAGTTGTCCGATTCCGATATTGTATGGAAAATGACTGCGGAAGCGTGGGCTGTTTCTACAGATGGTGGACAACATTGGAATGGCGGTATGACTGTTGATGGTGATGTGATTGCCAGAATCCTTACGGCTACAGGTGTTAATGCAGATTGGATTAATACGGGAACCATTAAGGCTATTGATAAAGATGGAAACATAACTTTCCTGGTTGATGTAACAACAGGAAGGGTTGTTATTAATGCGGATTCCGTACAAGTCAAGGGAAAAGATGTTAATGCGATTGCAAAGGAAAAAGCAGAAACAGAAGTAAATAATTTTATAAGCAATACATACACAACTGATATCAATAATTTGCAGTCTCAAATCGACGGACAGATTGAGACTTTTTTTTATGACTATGAACCGACCTTGCAGAATATCCCGGCTTCCGAGTGGACTACCAACGAAGAACGAAAGAAACATGAGGGTGACTTGTTTTACTGGAAGTCCAAAGGATATGCTTACCGATTTATGCAAGATGGGTCAACATGGAAGTGGCAATTGGTGCAAGACACCGATATAACGTTAGCACTTGCCGCCGCAGAAAGAGCACAGGACACAGCAGATCATAAGCGGCGCGTATTCGTAGTTCAGCCAGAACCACCATATGATATTGGCGATCTCTGGTCGCAAGGTACAAACGGAGACCTTATGAGATGTAAGGTTGCCAGAGCAAGCGGTTCTTATTCAGCAGACGATTGGCAAAGGGCAAGTAAATATACAGATGATTCTACTTTCAATACTTTCCTGGATGGTGTTTTCAAAGATACAATAAACAATCTTAAAACACAAATTGATGGAAAAATTGAAACCTGGTATCAACCAAACGACCCTTCTATTAAATGGACAAAAACAGAGGAACAGCCTTGGCTTGATGCGAATGGAAACAAGATTTTGGACACCAGTGGAAATGAAATTGTTCTAGTGTGGGAATCGGAAAAAGTAGAGCATGAAGGAGACCTCTGGCACAATACCACGGATAATACCCAGTGGATATACAATTCTGGTGTATGGAAGCCACAATCCATTCCAGATGCACTTTTAGATAAAGTGGATGGAAAATCTTCTGTTTACACGGTTCAGCCAACGCCACCGTATTATTCTGGGGATTTATGGATGACTACGGATAGTGATGGAAAAGCTTCACTCAAAGTCACACAAGTAAATCGCCTTGATGGTGCATTTAACGATAATGATTGGATTGATTTCAAGTATGCGGACAAAGACGATATCAAAAACGCAATTGATAATTACGATACCAGTCTTGGACAGGACGAAGTGTTCAATAAACTCACAAAAGGCGGAACGGAACAGGGAATCTATATTCAAGATGGAAAAGTATATATCAATGCAAAATACATTTTAGCTGGATTGCTTGCCGGTGAGAGAATTAATGGTCGTGGGCTAAAAGTCATTAATGATGACAAGAACGTAACCTTAGAAATCGACAGCAAAGGAAACGTCATCCTAGCTCCAAAAACTTTTTCCTTACAAGGCAAAACAGTAAAGGAAATTGCAGATTCTTCTGCCAGCACCGCAGTTTCTGGACAGACACAAGCCGATATTTTCAACAAACTCACCAATGGCGGCAAGGCACAGGGGATTTACTTGGATGAAAACGGAAATGTCTATGTAAACGGAGAATACGTGCAAGCCAAAGGTATTAAGGTTGTTGATAGCAATGGAAAGACCACTTTTGCTATTGACAAAACTACTGGTGCAGTAACAATAGCAGCTTCACAGTTTACATTAGGAGATAAAAGCGTTACTGATATAGCACAGGAAGAAGCTATAAAACAAGTCCAAGATATTACATCGGACAATATTATTAAAGGCTATTATCTAACAGAACAAAATGTTAAAGATTATTGGTCTACACAGAGTGCATATACATATGAGTATGGAGTTCAGGATGTAGATGGCGGCAAAAATGCAATTAAAATAAACGGAACTGGAGCACAATTTGGAACGAAAAATTATAAGCCAATAAAAGTTACTGGAAATTATACTTTTTCGTTTTGGATAAAAACTAGTGTTGCAACACAAGTATATGTGTATCTTGGAAGTAAAACAATATTAAATGCTAAAACTACAACTGAATGGCAAAGACTGCAAGTAACAACAACTTTATCTAGCTTACCAAATGATAGTTTAAACAGTTTGAGAATCTTGACATCATCAGTTGGGTCTAGCGTAAAATATGATACTTATATTTATATGCCAAAACTTGAATACGCTTACACAAATGAGCAAGTGTTCAATATGCTTACAAACAACGGTGCAATAAAGGGCATGTACATGGAAAATGGAGAATTGTATTTTTCATTCACCTATGCACATGGAGGTACATTGAAACTTGGCGGTTCAAATAACGGAAATGGGTTACTTTCCATTCTGAATGCAAGTGGCACACAGGTTGGATATATTGACAATACAGGTGTTCATTTTAACCAAGGCGAATTTTCTGGAAGCGTAAAGTCGCTAACTGGGGAAATTGGAAACTGGCAGATTGATAAAACAAATGGAAAATTAACCTCTGCAAACGGTGCCATTGTACTTGATGCGAAAAACAACATGGTAACCATAAATGGCGTTGATCTAAAAGCAAATGGAAGCGGATTTGTAATTGATGGCGGCATAAAAATCAGAAATCCACTAAGCGGTTTCGGTGATGCTACGAATTTTTTCTGTCTTGAAAATATGGGAAATATTACAGACGGAACACACTTGGGTATTAATTCAGATGGAATGGTTATTAAAGTCCCATCATCTTCTTGGCGTTATAAGTCAATTCGGACAACAGTTAAAGAAGAAGAGCTGGAAGAACTATATAGGACAAAGGTTGTTTGGGCAAAGTATAAAGAAGGATATCTCGATAAAAACGACAGCAGATATGACAAGTTAATGCCTATGTTCCTTGCAGAGGACATGGAAAGACGTTTCCCAATTGCAGTAAACCATTTGCCAGATGGGAAGCCCGAGGATTGGAATTACAGAATTATGATTCCATCCATGTTCGCTATGATAAAATTCAATCACGAGAAAATCAAGGAACTCAAATGCGAGAATGAAAAATTGAAATCTGAATTAAAAAGCATTAAAGAAGAACTTGCAGAAATCAAAAAATTGTTAAACAAATCAATATAAAGAGGGTGAGAAATCATCCTCTTTTTTATGAATCAAATATTAAAACAAACCTATAATTAAAGGAGGGCAACCACATGCCAAAATGGACTGAATACACAACAAAAGATACGTTAGCGGATAATGACGAAGTAATGCTGTATGACGCAACTACGAGAGCGAACAAGCGCGGATTAATGAGCAAGTTTTGGGATTATGTCGTGGATAAAATGTCAACGGCTGTTATCAGTAAATTGGAAACGGAAAACAAGACAGTTATCGGGGCACTTAACTATTTATATGGCAACTCAAAAACAAAGATTTCCACAATACAAACCGAATACGGATATCTTTACCTAAAAAGGACTATAAATACGGTAGGTGTATACGGCGCATTTGAAAACTTACCGCTTAATACGGAACGAATTGAAATAACAAAAGATTTTAAAGATTTTAACCCTAATTATTCTTACGCAGTTGTAGATGTAAAAAGTGGTGCAGGTCCCTTTGATACTGTTGGCTCCCTATGGTTATATCCCAACGGACAAACAATGCAATTATATAAGCCTGCGAATCTTTCAAGAGCTTATATCACAGGAAATTATGTCATACAGGCATAATTATTAATATGTACAGTTAATTACTCCTAAGCTCTTACAAGAGGTATGCAAATCAGTAAGCTGGATTTTGGTGCAAATCCTGTAAAACTAACTGTAAAAGGATTTCCTTTTGTAATTGAAGCTTCAATAGAGCTGTTACTTCCAAGTATAAGTCTTTGTACACTTGCATAAGTTACGCCTCCACTAGCGATATACAAGGAAGGTGTTTTGATAAACGTACTGTATCCACGATCTCCGATAAATATTAAGTATGATATTTCGTTATCGGATTTTGCTCCACCTTTTAATGTTAAATCATATGAACTGAGTGGATTATTATCGTCCCCAAGATTTTTGTAAAAAGTATTATGGCTTCCAAGATTGCCATATAAATAGTTAGCGAAAAATAATTAAAATCGCAAAAACTCTATTTTATGTGTTAGAGAGCTGCGGAAATTATAGCCTCCTTATCACGGTACAGCTATATTTGTGGTAAGGAGGCAATGTCATTATGACAGAGAATTTAATCATGGTAGGTATATTGTATAAAAAGTTTATGTTAAAGAGCATCCCAAATGGGGTGATTTTTATTATGCACTTTTTTTAACCTCAAAAACGAAAGGAGAACATACATGAATATCAATACCTCATTAATCAGCAACAACAACAGCTACGCCGGACAGACACCTCTGTATATTGTCATCCACAATACGGATAATACCGCAGCTACAGCAGATGCCAAGGCACACGCCACCGCACAGCATAATGGCAATTTTCATGGCTATTCAGCCCATGTATTCGTGGACGATAAGTCAGCATACCAAGCATTGCCGTACAATCGCGGGGCATGGCATGTTGGGGTAAATTACGGCGGTAAGCTTTTTGGAACTGTAAACAATCACAACTCTATTGGAATTGAAATGTGCATGAATGCCGGATATAACTACGAAAAAGCATTCCAAAATACCGTTGATGTATGTAAGCAGCTTATGAAAAAATACGGAATCCCAGCAAGCCGAGTAGTGCAGCACTACGATGTGTGCGCTAAGAATTGTCCTTCCGTTATCCGTGGAAAGGGTGACTGGGCGAGATTTAAGAATCTCATTTCCAGTGAAACCGTGACAGCGCCAACCACAAAACCGACAGCAAAGGTTGACAAGTATTACCGTGTTCGTAAGACATGGAAGGACTCCAAGAGCCAGATCGGGGCATACAAGTCGCTGAAAAATGCAAAGAAAGCTTGCAAAGCCGGTTATTCTGTTTTTGATTGGAATGGAAAAGCTGTGTATTCCGTGACTGCAAAGAAAAGTGTAGCCAAGGTAGCAAAAGAGGTAATTAACGGCGAGTGGGGGAACGGACAAGATAGACGAGACCGCCTGGAAGCTGCCGGCTACAACTACGCAGAAGTGCAGAAAAAAGTCAACGAATTACTGAAATAATAACACTCCCGGGGTTTTCCCGGGAGCTACTTAAAAATAGTATATTCTTCAAATTCGTTTCTTATTTTTGCAAAGTCTTTTCTTCTGATTGGCACCGTAGTCCCAGAAAACATAAGGAACGAATCGTTTATTTCTTTTACCTCGTCCATGTTTATTATGTAGCTCTGGTGACATCTCAAAAATCTGGAATCTAGTAATTCTTCAATATCGGATAGTTTACATCGTTCCGTATAAACTATACCGCAAGTGCAGTGAATAATGATGTATTTGTTTCGACTCTCAATATATTCGATATTTTGAAATTCCACCCGATGAATAAAGTCTTTTCCTTTTATCATAAGAGTGCTTTTGCTGATATGTTCCAGAGCATGATTGAAAGCAGTATACATTCTACCATTTTCAGATCCTTTTATAATATAGTGAATTGGGAGTAAATCAAGAGCTTCAAAAACATACTCTTTGTGGGCTGTCCAGAAAATAATATTTCCATCATAGCCATTTAATCTCAATTCCTTTGCAACTTCAATTCCATTTTCTTCTCTCAAAACGATATCCAAAACTACAATATCATACCATTCGCCATCTGCCACATCATCAATAAGTGGCTGTCCTTTATCATACGGAGTAATCAATGCTTTTATATCACCATTTCGTTTGAGAAAATTATTAATCCGATGCATAAATATACCAATCTGGATTTCGTTATCATCACATATTGCAATTCGCATTCAAATCATCCCTTTTCATGTAAAATTCGCCACCAGAGGTGCTAATTTCGCCATTTCCTGTGTAATTGTATATTTTTTGATACAATATTATCGTACCACATAAGAAAGATAGTGTAAAGAGGCTGGATAATGGAAAGACGCAAGAAGATAACGATTATCTTAATATTGATGTTTGTGCATGTGTTTATTGGGATTCATATGTATTTCAGCCCAGAGCGTAGTATTATCTTTGGGAGGGTTAAAACTATCGCAAAAATGGTGACGGAAATCAAAAGCAATCCAAATGAGCACAAAAAATCCCTCGATTCCAGAAGCCCAGCCTCTTTATTTCTATCTACATATATAACGAATGAAAAGTACCAAAATCACAATATCTATACTGAAAAAATCATAATTTGCAATAATATCGAGGAAAAGCAACTTGCCAGAAAGGATTTAAGCGGAGATGATTCCGTTCCGTTATATGGTTATGAAAACATGATATAATTTAATAAGTAAGAACATATGTTTGTGGCGTTGGGAGGGGTTTACGTGGATTACAAGAAAGAAATTATTGAGATGCTTGAAAATATACATAGCGAAAAGTTTATGAAGTTTTTGTATAACATGATTATTTCATTTAAAAAACAATGGGGCTATTAAAAAAAGCAGGGAGATTAATCCCTGCTCTTTTTGTAAAGAAATTCAATCATGTCGAAAACACTCTTTTTATCAGTGTCACTCAGTTCAAGCAACAGCTTAACATGTTCTACAGATATTGTGTCAGTCATAAGTTTTGGGATAAAATCTGTTTCGGTTTCTAAATTATCTTCCCATCCCATCAAATATGCTGGAGTAGTGCAGAGCGCATCCGCCAATGGCTTTGCATATTCTGCTGGTACCTTGTCAATATCTCCTTTTTCATATCTAAATATAGTAGATCTTGATACGCCCAACTTTTCAGCAAGTTCATCAGCGCTCATACCAAGCTGTTTTCTTCTCTTTTTTATTTGTTCGCCAGTTTTCGACATTTTGTACACCTCCTTTCTGAAATATATAATATCATCAATGTTGCGAAAATGCAACAAAAATAATTGCAAAAATGCGAATTTTTATATTGACAAATGCGACTGCAAGAGGTAATATATAATCACAAAGTCGCATTAATGCTACTAGAAAGGAGGCAACGCTTGTGGTTGTAAATATAGCAAGGCTTAAAGGTAAAATTGTTGAACATGGAAATACACAAGAAGCTGTTGCAAGCGCAATTGGTATGGATAGAAGCACTTTTTACCGTAAGCTGAAAGATGGCGGCGAAAAGTTTACAATTGGTGAAATTCACGGAATTGTAAGCGCAGTTCCATTAAGTAGGGAAGAAGCAATAGATATTTTTTTTACACAGTAGTCGCAATAATGCGACAGGAGGTATTAATGTTAATTCATTTAAAAAAAGCTCTTGATGATAAAGGAATTACAATCAGAGCGTTTGCAAAGGTTCTTGGTGTTGATGAAAGGACTATTCAGAACAAGATAAAGGGGAAAACACCTTTTACTTATCCAGAAGCAGTCCTTTCTAAAAAAGAGCTTTTCCCAGAATATGATCTGGAATATCTGTTTAAAGAAGAATAGCAAAAAACTGACAGGAGTGCTGTCCTATCAGTTCTTGCCTAAATTTGTTTACCTTATGTGTTTTGCAGACTGAACGCACTTGTTCAGTCACATAAGCAGCACCAAATGTTTCTTGAAACACTTCGCCACTTACGCAGTTTTGGTTCTGCGATTGAGTTAAAAAGTTTAGCTGCCCATTAGTTGACGAATGTAGGAATTTTGTTCAATACGGTGAACGAAATTGCTTAACGTACTTTGGTAACGCAGTTTACTCTGCTTGCGACCTACAATAAGGAACAGGGCAAATTCAAAAGTTTGGTCAAAATACACAGCTCCTTTCATTGCCCATTATTTGGGTATGAAAGAATTTTAACACATAGGAAAAATATTTTCAACACAAAACGGAATTGAAAATCAGATTAAGAAAGGAGTGATAAACACGAACCAGTTAGTACATATTGGAAATTCAGACATTTCCATAAAAGAGTATAACGGTCAGCGAGTGGTTACATTCAAAGATATTGATATTGTACACGGCAGACCAGACGGAACGGCAAGGAAGAGATTCAACGACAATCGAAATCACTTTATTGAAGGAGAAGATTTCTTCGTTATAACTCAGCCGTCCGAAATTCGGACGCTTGGTTTGGAAAGACCACAGGGCGGTGTCCCAGAAAAAGTTGTCCTTGCCACAGAACAAGGTTATCTGATGTTGGTTAAGTCCTTTACAGATGATTTGGCATGGGATGTTCAGAGACAGCTTGTAAATGGATATTTCAAAACCAAAGAAACTGTAAAAAGAGCATTGTCACCAGAGCTTCAAATGTTACAGGGACTACTTTCACAGATGGTTGAAAAAGAACTTGCTGACAAAGAAAGAGACAGACAGATTTTAATTGCAAAAGAAACAGCCGATAAAGCTGTTGCGACTACAGAGAGCATCAAAGAAGCGGTCAAGCCTGTATTTGATAACTGGCGTTCAGAAATTAATTCTAAATTCAATCGTATACAAAAGGGTGCCGGAGCAGAGTTTAGAATGCTGAGAACAGAAATGTATCAGGAATTGGAACGCAGAGCTGGATGTGATCTGAATACAAGATTAAGAAATAAGCGAAATCGCATGGCAGAAAATGGCTGCACGAAAACAGAGATTAACTCTCTCAATAAAATGGATGTTATTGATGACGATAAAAAGTTACGAGAGATTTTCTCAAAGATCGTAACTGAATACGAAATTAAATATTGTGCGTAGAAGAAAGGAAGTGAATATATGAAAATGTTTGAAAGAAACGACATTGAGGACGGAAAGCGTATTGCTGATATTTTCGCAACATTATCAGAAGAAAACAAGAACATGGCAATCGTTTATTTGTCAGCACTTAGAGACAAGGAAATTGCTGATTCAAGTAAGCGGGAAAGTTCTTAATGGAGGTGAGAAAGTGAATATTCAAAACGAGACTATTGTGAAGTTCAAAAACGGAACAGAGTTACATATGCCTTCCGGTATATACGAAAAAATTTCTTTCGATAAAGATTCAATTATGGAGCTTAAGTGGGAAGAAAATGGCATGGACTACAAGGTACAGTTTTTCTTTGGTGATGTACTCTATATTGCGAAGACAACACAGAGTACATCTAAAAGTTAAAATGGTCGTTTGACAGAAGAACAATTGTTTACTTTCTTTTTATCCAACTCATTAAGAAAGTAATTCTCATCATGGGAATTGAGAAGTTTGGAAAAATCTGTACGATATTTAAAATATTTTTGACAGATATGAGAATCATCTAAATTCCCTAGAATCTCAGAACAAAGTTTGGCAACAGCCAAGTCGTGAGCAATTTGAAAGTTATCCATTATTAACACCTCCTTCCTAAAGGAGATTATATCACAGAAAGGAAATAGTTAAAATCAAAAGGCTTAAATATGAAGTGTTAAAGAAGAGGTATTCCATAGTTGACATAATTTTTATAATTATCGGAATTTTTTGTGGAATATTCTTAGCAGGAAGATTCTTATTTTAAACAAGAAAGGAGAATAATGAACGAATTACAGATTTTTAATTCGCCAGAGTTCGGAGATATTCGGACGGCTACATTAGAGAATGAACCAATGTTTTGCTTATCAGATGTTTGCAGAGCATTAAGCTTATCTAATGTAACAGAAGTGAAGAAAAGATTGAGTGAAAAGGGGTTAAGTAGTATTGAAACCCTTACAAAAGGCGGAAACCAGAAACTTCTGTACATCAATGAAGCTAATTTGTACAAAACAATATTCCAAAGCCGAAAAGAATCAGCACAACGTTTTACAGATTGGGTGACAGATGAAGTCCTACCATCCATTCGCAAGCATGGCGGTTACATTTTAGGACAAGAAACTCTTTCTGATGAAGAATTGATGGCGAAAGCAATTCTGGTAGCAAAGAAGAAAATCGCAGAGAGAGACAAGATTATCGAAAAGCAAAGACTAAAAATTGAAGCAGACAAGCCGAAAACGATCTTTGCCGATGCGGTATCAACCAGCCACACTTCAATCCTTATTGGAGACCTCGCAAAGTTGATTTGCCAGAATGGTGTCCAGACAGGACAGAAGAGATTATTCCAGTGGATGCGAGAAAACGGATATCTGATGAAAACTGGTGCAAGCTACAATATGCCAATGCAGAGATATATTGAACAGGGATTGTTTGAAGTTAAGGAATCCAGTGTTCAGAATCCAGACGGAAGCGTCCGAGTAACGAGAACCACAAAAGTTACTGGAAAAGGACAACTGTATTTTATTAACAAGTTTCTTGGGAATGAAATAGCAAGTTAAGGAGGTGGACGTAAGATGTTAGCAGATGATTACGTTTCTGAAAGGTTATCCGATTATGATTCCAAAATATATCAGTTATATCGCCGCAAAAACGGACAGAAGGCAAGCGACCTTGTAGAAAAAGTGAAAAATGAAATTGCCGAATGCGGTCTGTCCGCTACTGAAGCGAAAGGCTTTTTAGAGTACATGAAGATTGTTATTGACGCTCAGTCACATCTTCCCATTCAGAAATAACGGAAGTTTTTATGGTTTCTGCTCCGGGAACATTACCATCATCAATCTCATTTGCGGCATGAAGCATTGAAATTATTTTATGAGAATAAGGATGTTCCTTTCCGCAATTTGGGCACACAACCTTGTCTGTACTTATTCTTTCACTTATATAGTAATCGCAATGACAAGTACAGGAAACTTTTAATTTGAGAAACATTTTAACATACCTCCTTTCTGAACACATTATACCATTCAGATGGAGAGAATAAAAGAAAATAGGGAGGAAAAACAATGATTAAATTTGAAAACGGATTAGTTAACATTTCTGGTAAAGGGGTTGATATTCTTTCAGAGTATGCAGTTATCACCCATGAAATTAAAGAGATGTTCGTAAAAAATGGTGGAGAAGAGGAAGAAGTAAAAGAGCAGCTTAGACATTTGTTCGAGCATGGCCTTATGAACGAGGAAGAACTTGATAAAGAAATCAAGGAAAAGTTCAAACAGGTAGATGCAATTATTCCGATTTTTTCGCTTCTGGAAGAAATGCTTAAAACATTTGGAGCAAAAGATAGGGAGGACTAAGCATGGGAGAAACTAAAAGTACAGATTTTGTACCAGAGAACGCCAATGAAGAATATGCACTTCTGGTTGGAAGATTAAAGGCATTTGAAGCTTGGGCGAATAGCGTGAAAGATTATGATTTCACAAAGGACATGGCATTCAAAATGCTTGGGCTTGGTTTAGAGGAATCAAAGGAGGAAAAGAAAGAATGAAATGTTTCAAAGGCTTTGAAAAAGACTTAAAGCGCAGAGATTTCCAGTATGAGGAGGGAAAAGAGTTTCATGCAGAAAAAGCGGATTGCTGTAATGATGGATTTCATGCGTGTGAGTATCCTTTGGATTGTTTTGCATATTATGATCCAGCACACAACGTATTTCATGAGGTAGAGTTATCTGGAGAAATGGATAAGGATGGAAATGATACTAAGGTATGTGCTACTGACATTAAGATTGGCGCAAGAATTTCTATTGCTGGATTGGTGAAAGCGGCTATTGAGTTTACCATGAGCAAGGTAAATAAAGAGGGAAAATCAGACGAAAGACACGGCTTTGCATCTGCGACAGGGTATCGTGGAGCCTCATCTGCGACAGGGGATCGTGGAGCCTCATCTGCGACAGGGGATTATGGAGCCTCATCTGCGACAGGGTATCGTGGAGCCTCATCTGCGACAGGGTATTATGGAGCCTCATCTGCGACAGGGAATTGTGGAGCCTCATCTGCGACAGGGTATTATGGAGCCTCATCTGCGACAGGGGATCGTGGAGCCTCATCTGCGACAGGGAATTGTGGAGCCTCATCTGCGACAGGGGATTATGGAGCCTCATCTGCGACAGGGGATTATGGAGCCTCATCTGCGACAGGGAATTGTGGAGCCTCATCTGCGACAGGGTA
>OGII01000099.1_pt1 | contig 80143 bp, 76 predicted proteins | sample 1571701 | NCBI WGS metagenome assembly OGII01 (sample SAMEA2581950, study PRJEB24529) | metagenome | biome: Human gut stool | place: China | collected 2011
TACATAAACAGGCTTTAATGCCTTAACATAAAGTAAATCTGATGCTGAATAACTTGAATCTGTTCTTTTGAAAGTCTGATTATCATAAGATGTTTCAATTATATATTTCACATTAGTTCCTAAATAGTTATCCCAAGCAATACTTACAGTATTAGTTGAAGCCTTCTCCTGCTTTAATCCTGTAACCTTTCCTGTTGCACCAAAAGCTGTCATTGCAAATAACAATGAAAACAATGCTGCCAATGTAATTACTGAAATCTTCTTACTAATTTTCATATTTCCTTCTCCCTTCGTTTTTAACCTCATTAATAATAAAAAATATATAATAAAATATTATTACAGTGTCAAAAGTTCTTTCCCATCTGTGCTTGCACAATGGTAGAAAAATAACCTTTGGACACGTTCTAATATTTATTACCCTACATTAATCCTTCTAATGTCTTTCTAATAGCCATAATGAACTCTTCTGTATTTAATTTCTTCTTGTTTTCAAGTGTTGAAATTAAATATAAATCTCCTGTCATTTCGCCATTTTCAATTGTGTCGATACATGCCTTTTCAAGCTTGTCTGCAAATTCCATAAGTTCAGGAAGTTTGTCAAGTTCTCCACGTTTTCTTAAAGCTCCTGACCATGCAAAAATTGTTGCGATAGGGTTAGTTGATGTTTCTTCACCCTTTAAGTACTTGTAATAATGTCTCTGTACGGTTCCATGAGCCGCCTCATACTCATAGACGCCCTGTGGAGATACCAGAACAGAGGTCATCATGGCAAGAGATCCAAAAGCAGACGATACCATGTCACTCATGACATCGCCATCGTAGTTCTTACAAGCCCAGATGTAACCGCCCTCAGACTTCATCACACGAGCTACGGCATCATCGATCAGGGTATAGAAATAAGTAATGCCTGCCTCGGCAAACTTATCCTTATAAGACTCCTCATAAATCTCCTGAAAAATATCCTTAAAGGTATGATCGTATTTCTTAGAGATGGTATCCTTGGTCGCAAACCAAAGATCCTGCTTTGTATCTAAGGCATAGTTAAAGCAAGCCTTTGCAAAACTTTCGATAGAATCATTCAGGTTATGCTGTCCCTGAACGACACCGGTGCCGGTAAAGTTATGTACCACTTCTCTCGTCTCACTACCGTCTTCAGCCGTATAAACAAGTTCTACTTTTCCCGGTCCCGGAACAATCATCTCTGTATTTTTGTAGACATCTCCATATGCATGACGCGCGATCGTGATCGGTTTCTTCCAATTCTTTACGCAAGGCTCAATTCCTTTTACGATGATCGGTGCGCGGAATACCGTTCCGTCCAAGATGGCACGGATGGTTCCGTTTGGACTCTTCCACATCTCTTTCAGATCATATTCACGCATACGCGCTGCGTTTGGTGTGATTGTGGCACATTTTACAGCAACGCCGTATTTCTTTGTTGCCTCTGCTGAATCGATTGTCACCTGATCATTTGTCTCATTACGATATTCAAGACCGAGATCATAGTATTCTGTCTTTAAATCTATAAACGGCAGTAACAATTCATCCTTGATCATCTTCCAAAGGATCCTTGTCATCTCATCACCATCCATCTCAACCAGTGGTGTCTTCATCATAATCTTGCTCATGTCATTTGCCTCCTTAGCATTTTCACTATTGTACTTCAGTATAGCAAAACTTTTTACTGTGGTAAAGTCACGAATGCTTCGTGATGGGATAAATCCAACAGTTTGTGGTTTTATGTCGTTTCATTCGCCCTAACTATTCCGATGCAATATTTTCTATTGCATACAGAGGCATAATGAAGCCCTGCCATACAACTAAGAAGTCCCACATCCAAAATAAACAACTTAAACGCTTTCAAATCCTCATATGCTTTCAAAGGTATGCCTGCGGCATTTACACGACTGACCTTGTGAATGAGTCCGCAATCAGAAAGCCACATAATTGCCGTTTCATATTCTTTTGCTCTGGTGCCTTCACGAACAAGACCGTAGATGAATTTTTTATTTTCTTTCGCAAGTTGTGATGGAATACTGTTTCAAAGCATACGAATTTTTGGAACGATTCCGTTTGGTGCGTGTTTAGAAATGTCTTGTTCATATGCCGCAAGGATTCTTTTTTGAATTTCTCGAACTTCTGTAAAATCTTTATTCTCAGCAAAACTTTGAACAACTTCCGGCATACCACCGACAAAAATTGCAACGAGCATTCGCGTAATATTACGAATATTACGGTGAACATTCATGTATCTTTACAAAAATTGTATCGAAATCAATATGATTGCTGCTACCTTCATTCGTAACCTAGCATCATGCCCAATAGTTAATTCGTCTGTTTTCCTTCTACATATAAAACCAGATTGGGGGGACTATTACAATACCTAAATTATGTGTATTATCGCAAAGGCAAACAATAAAAACGTTTATATCTAAACGCACCACCTCTCTGCCGTGCGATGGCAACACGGGACAAATGTGCCAACAGTATATCTTTCTTGACGAATTTAAAGATTGTCTTAAGGGAAACTTTCCTAATAGAAAGAAGACTGATAAAATTAATTATGTCAAAGCATAGATGTTTTTTACTTAGGATCACAAAAAATGATTTATATTTAATAAAAATGAAGGCAAGGAGAATACTACTCCTAACCTTCACTGATTATTTTTTGTTTGCCCAAAAAGTGAGATACATTTGAGCTACCGATTCAAGCAGTACTAATAAGATGTGTAGAATAACAAATATGCAAACAGTTGTAATGTACTTTAATGTTGTTACTGGTAAAAGGTTCTTCATTAGGGAAATTGCAATCAGTCCCACCAAATATACAATCTCGACAATAGCATTGTATGCAATATTGGAAAGTAATATCTGAAATAAAGATAGTTGCTTTCCGTCAACCAACTTATATTGTGCCTTATTTGAATCAGTTTCTTTCAAACATTGTATGTTTTTATTATCCGCAGATACTAAAATTGTGATGATTGCTACTGAAAAAGAAATTAAAATTGCCACAATATTTATCTGTGTATCTATAAACTCCGAAAAACTTAATATGACTTTTTCCGAATTATCATTATAAAAAAATATAGCAATCAACAAGGATGATATAGCAATTATAAGCGGAACAAGAAACTTGTTAAAGATTTTCTTCCTTGATGTAAAGTAGTCTTTGATAGGAACGAATATTATATTTCTCATTTTTTGTTCCTCATTTCTTCTATAAACGTCTGTGCTTTGTCAAAAAAGTCAATACTATTTACTTCGTTTGTTACAACTTCTGAACAAACAGATAAGTAATGTTTCATCTTCATAAGATCCGTATCAACCTCAAACTGCCCGGATGCCTTTTTTCCTTTAACTGAAATCTTCTTTATCCTATTGTTACTTTGCATATCATTGTAATATGCTTTAATAAGATTATCTGGAAATTTTTTTACTCCATTAGGTCGTTTAAACCAAATTTCAACTTCATCATCGATTTCATCTCGATTTGCAAATTGCATAAAGTCATCTTTTATGACCTCTTTGCTGACAGTTAACTTAAGGGCTGATGTCGTTTTAGCATCTTTTAGCGATGCTATAAAGTCATCTCCCGGCATAATTTCATATGATAGTGTATAATGATATTTGTCATCACTATCCTCATTATAATTTTCAAATTGCGTATTAAGATAATCAATAATACAATTGATCGATATACCATAGTGATTACTTTCGTGAACGGCCAGAAAACGATATTGTCCTTTTGCCAGACGTACACATAAATGTGTTTTTTCTTCATCTCCATCTTTTTGACGTTTGCGCGTACCAAGTTCAGTCATTGTTTCGGTATCAATTTCATTTCGGACATGATTATACTTTGCAGACTTAAAAATAAGATTATAGTTTCCATTTTTTAAATTTTCGAACGAATCAAGCCACACAACTTTTTCCGAACTTGTAATATCTTTTTTTCTCTCATTCAAGTTTTTTTGAGTAATATAAGACAGTAATTTCGAAAATGTAGTCATTATTTGTTGTATATCATAGACAGAAGAGTCATCGCTATCTTTTTGCTTTGATATTGTAAGGTAATAAAAGTAAATTGGAACATTTTTACTTTGTTCTTGATCATTCATTTTAGTTTTTCCTCCCTATAATACATCAGATAGTAACTTCCAACTATCGCTTTTGATGTTGTCAGAATAGGTTTCCGTACAAATACATAGTTCACTACTTTGTTTATCTTGTCGAACTATACCGCCTAGCATATTATACTTATCGGTATAGTTTTTTAATTCTCCAAATTTTTTTGCTGTATATTTATCAATATCTTCGCTATCACCAGACTTTGTAAATCCGCCTTTTGTTTCGATTATCCATACCTTACCATCAGTTGTTCCAATAATATAGTCTGGATAAAACGATTTTTGTTTTCCAAAATTGTCCATGTAAACAATAGACAAGTATTCAATTCCTTTGTCTCCGTTTTTGTAAAACCATTGAACATTTTTACTATTCTCACAATAACGTTCAAAAAGTTTTTCTGGTAAAGAACGCGTTTCCGCAGACGAAAGATATCCTTTATACACATTTTTTGTAAATTCTGTTTGCGATTTTGATGTCCCGTCATAAGTAAAAACCATTTCCAACGGAAATCCGATTGGCTTTTCTGTTATTTTAGGAGTTGATAAAGTTAACTGCAGTGATTCATCAGCCATAGCATCACGAACATCTTCAACCAATAAGTGCTTATTATTGATTATAAAGGAATATAGTTCCCGTGTTTCGATTTTTAGAATTTTAAAATCATAGCACAATCCATCAAGGAATAATTTGCGCATAATTGTATTCATACTATTGTAATCCAAATTCACTTGATATCCTATTTCCGCAACACAATGATGATACTCTTTACTATGTTTATGTGTATTCAATGATTCATGTACAGAAATATTATTTAATCCGGTTATATTTTCTTTTGATAGGGTATTCACAGATCCGGACTTTGTAAAATCGATAATATCTTTAGAAAAAGAATAACCATGTGTCTCTAACAATGTTTTGTTTTTTATCGTATTGTTTGTAATATGATATTTCTTTTCAAAATGCTGATATATTACTTTTAGTGATAGTTTTGCATCACGTGGATATGGTATCTCTGTTTTATATTCACTAATAACTGTAAACGAACGATACTCCGGTTTTAAAAACACCTTGTATGCATCGAGAGCACCTTTTCCAAAACTTAGTTTTACGCTCTCAGTAAATTTTTCGTCTAATGTATACAAATAACAACTATCAAGCAAATCATTTTCATAATGCTTTGCTTCTGGCATACGGCGAATTCGTCCGATTGTCTGAATTTCAAAAGTCTCACTCATATTATCTCGAAGTTTAACAAGAATTTGTGCTCTCGGGCAGTCCCATCCCGTTGCAACCGCCTGCTTAATAATAACAGCGATAGACTCTGCATTAGGTTCTTCTATATCTTTAAGATTCTGCTTCTTATCAGAAAGCCACACGGCAAGTAAATTGTTTTCGTAAGTAATTCCTTTACTTTCAAAATACTCTTCAACTCTATTGAGTAAAGCGTCAGACTTATTTGGAATTTGTACGATAATAAGGGGATTAATTTCTGCTTTTTGCTTTATATATTCAGAGTGCAATTCAAGTTGCTTGTCTATTGCTTTATCGAGTAAATATGTAATTTGATCATCAACATTTATGTGCTGTTCAAAATTTTCATTGATAATAAGTAGTTTTTTAATTAGTCCTTCCGCTATAACATCTTCTTCGGGGATATCAATCATGATAGCATTTTTATAATTTTTAGGTGTTGCAGAACAGCGAATAATCTTATCTGAATGAAAAAGTTCAATAATATCATCTGCTTTAATTGTATCGTTTTGGTGAGACTCATCGACAATGATTTTAAAGTTTAAACCATCATCAAGAGCATTTCGTATATGCTCTATAAAATTAGTGCGTTCGCTGTCTTTTAAAGCATTATTACCTTTCTTGGTCAATTTTTCCCAGTTAATAAAGCAGGCATCATTCTCTTCAAAACCAGAAGTCATAATATCTGATAGTAATTTCGTTTGACTTCCGTGGATATATCTATTCATTTTTTCTTTGCTTTGTTCCTCAAGGTTGCCCTTACCGGGAGTAAGCCAAATAAATACGGTATTATGATTGCTTTTAAAATATTCATCCATAAAACTGGTTAGTATAATAGTTTTTCCGCTGCCCGTACAACTTTTAAGTATAATATCTCTGTTGGGTTGTTCCATTGCTGCAGTTAGATCAGCGATAGCTTTTATCTGAAAATTTGCCAGAGTGATATTCATTTTCAGCCCTCCAATTCTTTGTAATAGTAGTCAGGAATAATATTTATTGTTATTTTTCTATCTTTTAAAATCTGTGCTTGTTGTGAATCCATCAAAACATCGTGTCCTAAGTACAACTTCTTACATTCAGTCTTATTTTCAAGTTGCGAAATAAATTCATTAAGTTCTTCCTCAGTAAGCACAATTCCAATTTTTTCGTTGCCTGTAAAATTAACACCGTTTTCAAGTTCAACAAGTTCTCGAATACGTAAAAGAAGTTCGTCAGCATATTCATAATACATACGATCTGAAATCGGGATATAATCTACTTTATAATATTTCAGACTTGCCGAATAATTATCTTTATCAATTACGCGCCTAATACGTTCATATGTTACATCACGACAAATATCGTTTTCATTGTTTGTGCAGAGAATAAATTTGCGATTACCACCGTCCTCTGCATTTAGTTTCATAACAGCATGACCTGTTGTTCCGCTACCTGCAAAAAAGTCAAGAACAGTTATACTTTTGTCTTCTTTTAGTGTAATCAATAGTTTTAATAAACCTGTGTTTTTCGGATTACTAAACGGTGATTCCTTTGAGTTAAAAATATTTTTCAATTCAGTTTTTGCCGATGTTGTTTTAACATCAATCATATAATCTGTCGGTTTGTTGTTGATAACGGCTGTATATTTTTTGTTAGAAATAATACTTTTGATTCTGATAGTAGTGCTAAAATTCTTTTCATAAATTTTACTGTTCTTAAAATCAAGAGCTCCATGATCAAAAAGTTTTAGAAGTTTATCGGCTGTATATGTATTTAGAACAAACCCATTTGAATTATATGAATAAAACCTTTCAAAGCCTTTAGATAATAAATTATCATCCATTTCTTCAACAGATTGTTCTTTACGGATTTTAACTTCATGACTATCTCTCTTGTAATAAACAGTGTAATGTTTATCGCTGTTAAAATCTACAACATTTTCGTTAAATTCATTTTCCCCAACTAAAACTCTTTTACCGCTATTATGTACATAGTTTCCGTTTTCATCTTGTGTTAAATCTTTTATATCTTTAGGAATATTTTCAACAAAAAAACCTACATTAGCATTTTTTACATATGCCAAACAATACTCATTACTTATGGATATAAAATTCGAGTTTTTTCTTCCTTTAGGGTTATTTTCTACTGCAAACATTCCTACAAAATTATCTTGTCCGAATATTTCATCACATAGGACTTTTAAATGCGCTTGTTCATTATCATCAATGCTAATAAATATGAACCCATCATCTGATAATAACTTTTGGGCTACATTTAATCTTTTTTTTATAAATGAAATCCATTTACTATGAGCAAATAAATCATTTTTATCAACAAAAACATCATCGTATATAAAATCTTTTTTTCTGGTATTATATGGCGGATCTATGTAAATAAAGTCAATTTTCCCCTTATGTGTCTTTTCAAGTAGTTTGAGTGAAGCAAGATTGTCGCCTTCAATGAGGAAATTCATCTGACCACCATTATCAATAAACAAATCTTTATTTTCTGTTAGCACTGGAGTATGGGTATCAAGTACTTCATCGATTTCTTCTCTGTGTTCTTCAAAAACAAGTCCGTACTTCTTACCATTCACATCTTTTTCCAAATCAGAAAGATAAGAGAGTAGTTTACACGTGTTCTCATCCTGTGACGCGTTAGATATAAAAGTGCGAATTTCTTTAATTTTGGAAAGCAAATCTTCACGTTTCTGTTTCGAAATATTAGTACTCATTTTTTTCCTCCGTATCTTTTGGACCTTTCGGCATGATATCGGCCATTGAATTTAACAAATCATTATATTTCTGCTGTGATGTAGTTTGCTTTTGCCATTGATCTACCATCCCCTGAGGAATGTATGGGTTTTGGATTGTTTCCCAAGTGATGTTCTTTTTATAACCAAGATTATTTGCAATTTCTTCCAAAAGTTTGTACATCAGATTATTCCTTTTATTTGTCATTAAATCTGATTGTTCAGCAGAAGAATATGCATCATAAAGTTCTTTCCAAACAGCACGTACCGTTTTATCTTTCGCGAAAACAACATCAATAAGGTTAAGAGCATGAACGCTATCAACTGTCCAACCGTATATCCGAGAAGTCATAAGCACTTTAAAAATATGCATTTTATCTTTTCTTATCTCTGCTCTATCCTGTAAATACTGTCCAATTATTACAGCAACAATTGGGATTATTATAATAGCTAATAAATTTAATATGTCCTTAGTTTCCATTTTCTCCTCCTGTTTTTAACTTTTCTTCTATATTTTGCGTCTTCAATGTGCCAATTTGACACTTTGGCTTTTTACATTTGTTCAATTTTAAAGATGATATATTCTTCATATGTAGTAACTTGATTATATACCTTTTTACTATCTTGTCCAAATCAGACCATAGCATTTTGTCGATGATTTCATCTGCTGCTTACAAATATATGATCAGTACAAACCGGGAGTTCCCCTTTGTGATGTTTACCGTGCAAATTTTTCCGACGAAGTCATAAATATTATCAAAGAAGAATTTACGGTTTACCTACATAACTTAGTATTGAACGACATTGGTTTAGTCCTGTACTACATATTTTTTATCAGTGCCTCTGCCAACGACAACAATCAAGTTTTCATCACACATTTGCTTTGCAACTGTGTATGCTCTTGTTTTTTTTACGCCGAGCAATTCCATAATTTCATTTTCTGTTATTTGCTTGTTTTTTAAGATATAATCAAGGATTTTCTTCTTTTGTGTCGTCAAATGCGTTTTGCTTGCTAATGGTTCTGCAACATTCATATTCGGCAAAATCATTTTGAATGTGTTATGTGTTACCTCAATGCGAGGCTGCGCGGGACAGTTTTCATACAATTTATACATTCTGCGTATGCCGGTTCCGTAGGCTTCAATAAGTTTTAAACGATGGAATACTTCGGCAAGATTTTTATTTCTCGGCTGGGAAATACCGCTACGAATATCATCCGCTGTTAAGCCGGGCAGAAGTCCACCAATAGACACAAATTCCATTTGCTTGTCATTAATGTTTATAATTATACTTCCACTGTAACTGTAATCACGATGAACAACCGAATTCAGCAATGCTTCACGCAAAGCAGCCTCGGGATAATCGGATTTGTCTATGCGTTCAAGACCTTTGAAAACAGAAGATGTACGGTTGTTAAGCATAATATAACGAAACGCTTCTTCAATTTGTTTGAAGATAGAGCCTTTAAATTCTCGGGTATCCTTAAAAGTTGTGTTTTCATCATCGCCAAATACAGCAACTTTAATCGAATGTTGACATTGGTCGGACATAAGAAAAGCCAAGTTGGTAAACAATCCGTCGTTTTTATGAATCATACCGAGAGTTAAATATTTTTCTTCGGAAAAATCAACGCTGTAGCTCTCAAATGCAGTAGCCGCTGAAGCGAAAGTCAATTCTTGTTCAAGAGAACGCATAGATTCAAAATCATCGCCGTCACTGTCCTTAATCATTTGACGGATTTGCTCACTTGACGCCTGCACACTTGAAGTCCCTTGCCTCACATAAACGCCGTTTGGCTTCAGTCCTTTTGAACGCAGATAGTATGGCTTATTCGTGCCTTCATTTATCGTAATGCGAACTACCTTATTTTCTTGAATGGTATATTTCACGAACATCGTAACATCAGGAAGAATAGCGTCACGAATTCCATTTGTAATACGCGTATATTCATCATCAACATTACGCAAACCAACGGCATTTCCATCATTATCAATGCCGATATACAAAACACCACCATCTGTATTTGCAAATGCAATAACCTCTTTATATATTTCTTCAGTGAATCCGGATTTGAATTCAATATTTTCAGTTTCAATATCCATATCTGTATTCCTCCAAATAAATTATGATTCTACAAGTATAATTATATCAACTTTTCACTTTCCGTCAATGAATAAAGTGAAGATTCAGTGAATATTCACTCTTTCACCATCAAACTCTTCATCACTTATCAAAGATATGACACCCACCAACTTGATTAAAAAGTGCTTTATATCGCACTAACTAAGGCATTATCGGTAAGCACGTGGGCTTACCCCCACCGTTTGCTTGAAAATTCTGGTAAAACTGGATGCATTCTCGTATCCACACTCCATCGCAATCCGTTCCACGGGCAGTGTGGTATCCCGCAAAAGCATCTTTGCTCGTTCCATCTTCATATTGCGAATCACATCTTTAAAATTTTTCCCTGTTGCATTCTGCACAATGCGGATCAACTGGCGTCTGCTATAATGAAACCTATCCTCCAGTTCTTCCAGAGTCACACTGCGATAATTCTCACTAATATACCAAAAAATCTTAGCATATTCCTTTTTCCAGTTGGCTTTACAGTCCTGTGGCAAAACCAGATTCTGTTCATAGTAGCGAAGCAAGTGCACAAAAATCGCATTCATGATAGTCTCACACATCTCACTGTGGTATTTTTCCTTGCATTTCTGTTCCTCCAAAAGTCTGTCAAACAAATACGCAATCGTCACATCCGGCACGTCTTGTTCTGCCGTATGAAACAGAATATAACTCACATCTTCATCCCCTTGTAATATGCGCTGAAAGAAAGAATACAGCAAGTGATTACCTGAAAATACCCGAAAAAAGATCTCCAAAAAGGTCCGCTTGCGGATCGCTGATGTCATCGTCCTGCCATCGAGATCTCGCACGCCTTCTCCATGCTCAATATCCGGCGGCACGATCAGCACATCCCCCTCAACGAGTTCTAGTTTCTCCTGACGGAAAAAGCACTGACTTTCTCCCTCCATAACATAAATAATATCGAAATAATCATTCTTATGCCAGTGTGGAAGCATGCCCGGCTGCAAAAAGGCAGATGAAATACTGCTATCATTTTGTAAAAAAATTTCTTCCTGCTGTACACGGAAGATCTCCTGCAGACGCTTTTGCGCATCCTGATCAGGTTCACTTTGTACTTCCAGAAACAATTGTGCCAAGGGTGTCCTATAACTTTGTGGCAATTCGCTGACTGTTTCAAATGCCTGCCAGCGATATTCCCTGTCATTCTCCTCTTTCAGACATTGGGCTGTCCGTATCATGCAGGCAATATAGTCATCATTCTCCAGAATTTCGCAATCCCCCGAACATAGACTGCGAAAGATCCTCCCATACTCCTTTTGCATTTTCTCTTTCTGTCTCATATAGTCGTCCCTGCTTTCAGGTTCTTTTTCCCCCTCGTCAAATGCATTCATGTTTTCTACCTCTGTTGATATACATGTCACTTTCTGCATATTTTTCTGTCATTTTATCCTATTCCATTTTTTCTTTTTCTGCAATATGCTTTAGGTAGAATTTATTTATTCAAGGAGGTTTTTATGTACACAGAAAACACAAGCATAGGAGAACTCTTAGAGTTGCCCCAGGTCATGGCACTTCTGGAAAAAGCCGCACCACAGATGGTTAGCGGTCCTGCCAAGGGCTACCTGACACCCCTTACACTGGCACAGTTAAAAGTCGCACAACCGGAATCTGCACAACTTGCTGATGCCATACTCGCGCTGGCAAATGGAGCGGACGTGGATCTGACGCCTTTGGATCCAAGTAAGAAGAAGCCCATCCTAAAGGGAGGTTCAACCGTGGCACAATATGACATTGATGATGTCGATGGCAAGATGTATATGCTCAATCATGCCTTTTCCGGTTGTTTCATCCTTTCCTTTTCCAAACCGATAGATGAACATATCAAAGGTCAGGTCACTTACGATGGAATTCCTGTCAAATACATTCTTTCCACCATGTCTATTGCGGGCGGTGTGCAGTTAATGGGCGTCTATGTTCGCGACATCTGCACCCAATACGGCACAGACTATACCTTCCACTTTGAAGGATTTACTGATACCGACGGTAATGTTATGGATCCACAGGATTATATCATTTCCACGGTTGCTAAAAATCTGCCGGATCCTGCCTACGCTACCCACGAAGCCATCGCGCAAAAGGCTGCTGAGGAAGGCATGGTTCTCTTAAAGAATGATAATGGACTGCTTCCCCTTGTCAAAGATGCTAAACTCGCCGTGATCGGTGAGGAAAATTTCCGTGACGCTGCTGTCGGTGCCGGAAAGATCAATCCGCGCTACCATGTACGCCTTGGACAGGCATTGGCAGACAGTAACTTTATCCTCACTGAAGATGCCGACACCTGTCTTTTTGTAATCTCACGCGCATCCGGAGAGAACTTTGACAACGGAACTTTTCAGGGGGAGTTTTATCTGACCGATGCGGAAGAAAAACAGATTTGCGAAGCCAAGAAAAAATATGCCCACATAATTGCTATCATCAATTCCGGCTATCCTATGGATGTCCGCTGGACACTGGACGTGGCAGTTGAGGCTGTTATCTGGACCGGATTTTCCGGCATGCTTGGCGGTAAGGCACTGGTAAATATCTTAAACGGAACGACCAATCCATCCGGTAAACTGCCAGATAGCTGGAGTCTCGATTACTTTGATATTCCTTCTGCACATAACTTCTATGTTGCACCAAGTGCAGAAGAATCCGTTGGCGCAGATGATGATATCTGGATCGATACCGTGTATGAGGAAGATATCTATGTAGGCTATCGTTATTTTGAAACGTTCAAAAAAGATGTCGCCTATGCATTTGGACACGGTCTGTCCTACACCAACTTTGCCATCCAATCTTTATGCACGGGACAGGACTTATCTCATATTTCCATTTCTGCCACTGTCACCAATACAGGAAAGGTAAGCGGAAAAGAAGTCGTTGAGATCTATGCCACCATCCCGGATGGGAAACTGGAGCAACCGGCACTGCGTCTGGTTGCCTTTGCCAAAACATCACTGCTTGCTGCCGGAGCCTCCGAGATTTTAACACTGGACGTTCCTGTAGAAAACCTTGCTTCCTACGATGAAGAAAGGCATGCCTTTATCACAGAGGCTGGCGAATATCATTTCTATTGCGGGGATGACATCCATGCCCTCACAGAAGTGGCTTCCATTACAGCAACAGAAACCCAGACCATCAAAATTGTTGGTGATTATATGAAACCACCGGTAGACTTTACCCGCCTTTCCAAAAAGGATGAAAACACGTATCCTAGCGGCAAAAAGAGTGGTATCATCGCAGACGTGCATGAACTTCAGCATAAGACCCACCGTGCAAACATCCCGGATACAGAAGCCATCGACGATTCCTTTATCGATGACTGGTCTGTCGAGGAACTAGCCCGCTTCTCTGTCTGTGCAAGTTCCGGCTGGGGTATGCAGGATGTCGGCGTTGCCGGACGCATCTATCAATTGGAAGGACGAGATATTCCTTACTTTGCTGTTGCAGACGGCAATAATGGTGTCAATATCAACAAACCAAATATTGGTATGCCTACCTCTAATCTGGTCTGTGCTAGTTGGAATCCTGATCTGGCTTACCAAGTTGGTCGCGTAATTGCCGAAGAAGCCAGAGAAAACAATGTGCAGATGATTCTGGCGCCAGCCATGAACCTGCATAGGAATCCACTCTGCGGCCGTCATCCGGAGTATTTTTCTGAGGATCCGCTGCTGGGCGGCATCATGGCAGGAAATCAATGCAAGGGATTGGAAGAAAATGGCGTATCTGCATCCATTAAACATGTTTGCTGTAACAATGCAGAATCATCCAGAAAGCGTAATCATTCCATCGTCTCACAGCGTGCCCTCCGCGAACTATATCTGCGCACCTTTGAGGTAGCCTTTGACATCCACATACCGGATTCTATCATGACCGGTTACAATGCATGTAATGGTGTCTTTACAGCCGAGGACGAAGAGATGATCCAGGGCATCTTCCGAAACGAATTCGGCTTCAATGGCTATGTAATGACAGACTGGAACAGTTACGATACCGCCGATGTTGCCAAAGCCATTGCCGCAGGCAACTGCTGGATGACACCAGGCACTACGGACGATACCTATGTAAGTCCGATTATCGAAGGTATTAAAAATGGCACAATTAGCGAAAATCGACTTCGCCAGAATATCAAGTATATGTATCGCGTCATCCGTAAGCGGACACAGGCCTAAATAAGCCCCTTCTATTTATAGACAGTAAAAAGCAGTTTGTGAAGACAATCTATCATGTCTGATCACAAACTGCTTTTCTATTTTACACTTATATATGTTATCACTTTGTTTATATAACTGGTATCCGACATTCTACCAATGAGCCATCTTCTGTCTTAGCATAAACTGTGACAGCATTGGCATCCGTCACCCGGATGACCGCCAGTGCATTACCGTATTATGTCGTATATTCCCCGGCATCAAAGCGATCTTCCGTTCTTGGATTGGCACTGCCAAAGCCAAGCAATTCTCCGCCTTCGACGGTAACTTGTACCTTGCTATCCTGATTGGATTCCACATTGCCGGAATCATCCGCGAGCACTGCCTTGACATAAACAATTATAAGTATAAAGAGAAAATGCGGTTCGCAATACCGTTTGCTTTACTTTTTGCATTTTCTGTAACCAATTGTAAAAACCAGCATAAGATACAGTGTAAATATTTAGGAGGGTTTCTTATGAGTGACCTAGTTGCAACAAATTGTGGATGTGGAAATGACAACAATAACGGATGCTGCTCTTCTTTGATCTGGATTATCCTGATTCTCGCTTTATGCGGTAATGGATCATCTTTCTCAAATGACGGATGTGGATGTGGAAACAGCATCTGGATCATCCTCTTACTTCTTTGCTGCTGTAACGATGGCGGCGGCTGCGGAAGTTTCTTCTAAAAACCTTCATCGAAAAAGGCGTCCTTATTTAGGGCGCCTTTTTATTATGCTATCTTCCTCTCTTTTTCCTGGCATTCCAACGATCGTCTTTTCCTTTTTCGTTCTTTTTACAGTGCATACATTCTTCTCCCTGCATTTTCTTTTTCCGCAGGCATTCCTCATCCACTTCAAAACATTCATTTCCACGCAGGATCAATCGTCTCATATTTCTATTTTCCTATAAGTATTTTCTTATTATCTTATTCTAACTTTTAAAATCCGTCATATAGTAAATAAAAAACGCTTATGGAAAATGAATCTCTTTCTCTTTATGACAACCGTTTACAAAATAAGGAAATAAACATATTAAAAACGATCCTGCCTTACCTGGGATCGACGGCACAAAAGAATATCTCCATGATGATCTCCTATCTGCAAATGCAAAAGACGATGGAATATTTTGAAAATCCGGAAAATACCATGCAGATCAGTGCCATGGAAAAAAAGAATTCAACATCTGACATCTTAAATGCCATCAAGGTCTATTGTAACGACAATGAAAAGAGACAGATCGATCAGGTATTAAACGCCATGCAGATGTTATCCACCTACGAAATCCTATTTAACGGAGGCAACGACTAATGGATCCTTCTTTTCTGAACAACCCGATCTTCCAATCCATTCCCAAAGAAAAGCAACAGTTTTTGCAGGCTTTTGCTGCCAGATCCCACACGGGGACAGCCAATGAACTGGCAAGCCAGTTATCCAGTGCCGCAATGGAGGCAAGATCCAAGGGACTGACTTTTACCGATGCTGAGACGACACTGCTCATCGGTATGTTAAAGCAGAACATGTCACCGGAAGAACAAAAAAAGGCGGATCGTATCATCCAACTGGTACATACTTTCCGCCCACATTAAGACAGACAATAAGGACGACCCACATGAGTCGTCCTTATGTATATCTTGCTCTTATTTTGCTACGATGTTGACAATGCGTCCCGGTACATAGATCTCTTTGACAATGTTACCGGTCAACTTATCTGCAATAGATTCTTTTGCTTTTGCAATAACATCATCTTTTGCATCGTCTTTACCAATGGTTATCGTTCCTTTTGTCTTTCCGTTGATCTGTACTGCGATCTCAACGGTTGACTCCACGGTCTTTGCTTCATCATATTCCGGCCATGTCGTCTGGTAAAGGTATCCCTCTCCACCAACGATCTGCCATAACTCTTCTGTAATATGAGGTGCAACCGGATTCAATAAGGTGATCAGGGTCTTATATTCGCCCTTGGTAACGGCATTCTTCTTATAGAAGTCATTGATCAATGCCATCATTGCTGCAATTGCTGTGTTGTATTTTAAGTTTTCAAAGTCATTGCTGACCTTCTTGATGGTCTGATGCATCTTTGTCTCTAAATCCGCAGAATAACCTTCCTCATCTGTCATGATATCCTGTAATTTCCAGACACGCTCTAAGAAACGGCGGCAGCCTTTTACGCCATCTTCTGACCAGGATGCTGCCAAGTCAAAGGCACCGATAAACATTTCATAAGTTCTTAAGGTATCAGCCCCGTACTCTCTTACAATGTCATCCGGATTTACGACGTTTCCTCTTGACTTAGACATCTTTTCGCCATTCTCACCGAGGATCATTCCGTGGGATGTTCTCTTCTGATATGGTTCCGGTGTCGGAACGACCTTCTGATCATAGAGGAATTTATGCCAGAATCTTGAATAAAGCAAATGCAGGGTCGTATGCTCCATACCGCCATTGTACCAGTCAACCGGAAGCCAGTATTTTAACGACTCCGGACTGGCAAGTGCCTTATCATTATGCGGATCACAGTATCTTAGGAAATACCATGAAGATCCTGCCCACTGCGGCATGGTATCTGTCTCACGTTTTGCCGGTCCTCCACAACATGGACAGGTGGTATTTACCCAGTCTGTCATGGCAGCAAGCGGTGATTCTCCGTTATCGGTAGGCATATAACTCTCTACTTCCGGAAGCATCAATGGAAGTTCGCTTTCATCAATCGGCACATAACCGCATTTCTCGCATTCTACAATCGGGATCGGCTCGCCCCAGTAACGCTGGCGTGAGAACACCCAGTCACGTAATTTGTAGTTTGTCTTTGCAGTACCGATTCCTTTTTCCTCTAAGTAAGAGATCATCTTTTCTTTTGCATCTTTTACTTCCAATCCGTTTAAGAAATCGGAATTGATCAAAACTCCTGTTGCAACATCTGTAAATGCTGCCTCATTGACATCAACAGCCTCGCCATTTTTTGCGACTACCTGAATAATCGGAAGATTGAATTTCTTTGCAAATTCCCAGTCTCTCTCATCATGTGCCGGAACCGCCATAATGGCTCCTGTTCCATAACTCATCAGTACATAATCAGAAACCCAGATCGGCACTTCTTTTCCATTGACAGGATTTACGGCAACAAGACCATCGATCTGAACGCCTGTCTTATCTTTTGCAAGTTCTGCACGCTCAAAATCGGATTTCTTGGAAGCAGCCTCACGGTATGCTTCGATCTCAGACCAGTTTTTGATCTCTGCCTTGTATTTGTCAAGATATGGGTGCTCCGGAGATACTACCATGTAAGTGACACCGAATAAGGTATCACATCTTGTTGTATAAATGCGGAGTTTGTCTTCTTTTCCCTTGATAGAAAAATCAACTTCTGCTCCGGTTGATTTTCCGATCCAGTTCCTCTGGGATACTTTGACACGCTCAATGTAGTCGACATCATTCAAGCCTTCGATCAATTTGTCAGCGTATTCTGTAATCTTAAGCATCCACTCGCTCTTTACCTTGCGGACAACCTCAGAACCACATCTCTCACAACGTCCGTTGACAACTTCCTCGTTTGCAAGACCTACTTTACAGGAAGTACACCAGTTGATCGGCATCTCTTTCTTGTATGCAAGTCCGGCTTTGAATAATTTTAAGAAGATCCACTGTGTCCATTTGTAATAATTCGGATCTGTTGTGTTGATCTCTCTGTCCCAGTCAAAAGAATATCCAAGGGAATGTAACTGATCCTTAAAATGTGCCACATTGTTTGCAGTTACGATCTTTGGATGTACTTTATTTTTGATGGCATAGTTCTCGGTTGGAAGTCCGAACGCATCCCAGCCCATCGGATAAAGTACATTGTATCCCTGCATTCTTCTTTTTCTTGCCACAATATCTAATGCGGTATATGGTCTCGGATGTCCTACATGAAGTCCCTGTCCGGATGGATATGGGAACTCCACCAATGCATAATATTTTGGTTTTGAATAATCATCTGTTGCGGCGAAAGCCTTCTCATCATCCCAGACCTTCTGCCATTTCTTCTCAACGACTTTGTGATTGTAAGGTTTTGACATTTTCTTTTCCTCCTAAAAAACAAGCCCCTAACTAGAATCATCTAATTAGAGGCGAAGTATCTTACTCCGTGGTACCACTCTATTTCGTATGATACAGATACCTTTCCTAGTCGATTTCATTTGTACATTCACGATAGCAATATCATATATCACGAATGCAATTCGTAATATATTTTAGCATATCACTACTATTTGTCAATAAAGAAATCTTATTCATCTGTCAGCAGCAGAGCTTATAAAACTGGCTTTTACACGCTTCAATCATAAAAAATGCTCTCCTCGGAAAGCAGGAGGATTTTATCCAGCGGATACTTGCAGGTTCCCTTGCCGTCGCTCCCCTCAAAATATTTATAGGAAGCCGTCTCAAACAAAACATAGCAAAGCCCGTTTTCCACAGCGATTGCCTCCGATCCCGGCGGCATTTCCACCCGTGCAGAAGGCGTCCAGAAATTTTTCTGTAAATGGTCCACGTCGGAATAAATATTTAAATAGGAAGACTGATTGCGCCCATAGGACAGGCTTAAAAAAATACGTCCAGTCTCATCCCGGCAGATCCCCTGCACCTTGGGCGGCAGCAAACACTTTTTGTCTGCTGTAAGGCTTTTGCCATCATAAGTATAAGCACACAGGATCCCGGGCGTATAAACATGATGGGTTGCGACATAGATCTGACCATCCATACAGGCAATGGCAGACGGTGTATTGTCGACCGGATAACGTTCAAAGCAGGAAGTGATGTCGATAAAATTCTGCCGACTCACCCCCGCCAGTTTTTTGATAAAGGCATAGGAGATCCGCTCCACTTCTTTGCTATTGGAATGACAGATCCAGAGTGCCTTGCCGTCATAAGCGATCCCGCCAAGATGGCTGTCTGCCTCCATGCCAAAAGACATGATATAGGTATGACTTGTCCGGTCATACAAGGTCAGGGCGCCCAGTTTATCTTCTTCCAGTGCATAAGACGATACGATGATATAGTCCGGTGTGATGCAAAGCCCCTGCGGACACTGATACTCTGAGGCATACTTTTGCTGCAAAAGATCCTGGATCCGGGTTCCGGGATTGCCCGGCGTTTCCAGTTCATATAAAAAACTGTAGGTCAGGTCTTTGAGCAAAAGATCGCCATCCTTTGCCTTGTAAGGATATTCCTGCACATTGCGGTTGGGTTCGATGCAAAGATTCCATTTGGCATACAACCGTTTGCCCCCGGTATCCTCTATGCGATAGATCCGTTCTTCCCAATTTTCGTCCAGATACCAGCCGCCAAAGAGATATCCCTCTCTTTTTGGATTTTTTAAAAGGATAGGCAGTTCATCTTCTGTCACAGACTCCGGGTTTAAGATAGAATTGCTCCCGCCGCCCAGTTCATAAAGGATCTGTCCTTTTTCTATGACATCTTCCAATCCCCATTTTGCCTCTAATGTCTGCCGCATGCCAAGCAAGGCGATCACAAAACAGGCAATGATACACGTTTCTTTTACTTTCATAAAAGTAGTCTTCCCAATTTTATGGATTTGATTATTTTTCGTACTTTAAACTTTTACGCTTTAAAGTGTTGACTTTAAGAATAAAAGTGACTATGATAAAATCTGTATTTAATATGAAAAGGAGTAATGCACTATGATCTTAGTAGTCAAACCACAAACACCTGAGGATGCCCTGCATCACCTTATAAAAGATATCGAAGCCACCGGATTACATACACACCTGTCCCGTGGCGAGGAAGTCACGATCATCGGTCTGATCGGTGATAAGACCAAGATCGACCTGACTGCCATCGAGTCCAACCCGATCGTCGACAAGATGATCCCGGTCACGGAAAGTTACAAACTTGCCAACAAAAAGTTTCATCCACAGCCAACCGAATTTGCTGTCAAAGACACCAAAATCGGTCCAGACAACATCACGATCATGTCCGGTCCTTGTGCCGTGGAATCCGAAGAACAACTGCTTACGATCGCCAGAGCCGTAAAGAAAGAGGGTGCGACCATCTTGCGCGGCGGTGCCTACAAGCCACGTACTTCCCCATACTCTTTTCAGGGCTTGGAAGAAGACGGTCTCCGCTATATGCAGACCGCATCCAAAGAGACCGGTCTGGCTACCATCTGTGAAGTCACTTCTGCTCACGCCGTAGCATCTGCTTTTAAATATGTAGATATGTTACAGGTTGGTGCTCGCAATATGCAGAACTTTGAACTCTTAAAAGAAGTCGGAAAAACCGGTATGCCGGTACTTCTAAAGCGGGGACTTTGCGCTACGATCGATGAATGGTTAAATGCAGCAGAATATATCATGTCTTCCGGCAGTTCCAAGGTAGCCTTATGCGAGCGCGGTATCCGCACTTATGAGACTTCCACCAGAAATACCTTGGATTTGTCTGCTGTCTGCGTCTTAAAGGAACGCACACACCTTCCGGTCATCGTCGATCCAAGCCATGCTACCGGCGTGCGCTCTTTCGTAGAACCTTTGGCAAAAGCAGCCATCGCCTGCGGTGCTGACGGTCTTATGATCGAAGTCCACAATGATCCGGCACATGCCCTGTCCGACGGTCCGCAGTCGCTTGATTTTGACCAGTTTGCTTCTGTGATGGAAGGCTTAAAGCCTTATATTTCACTTGCAGGTCGGACATTATAGTTACATAAGGAGAATCATTATGTTATACCCAAAAATCGGATTTATCGGTCTGGGATTGATCGGTGGATCCATCGCTAAGATTATCAAAGAAAAATACCCAGAAACGGAAATGATTGCGATTGCCTCACGCGAAAGCACCATACAGGCTGCCTATGCCGATGGCATCATCACAAACGATACTATGCTGGATTTGGAGGCTTTTGCGGATTGTGACCTTTTATTTTTATGCGGTCCGGTCAAGGTCAATGTCGATTACCTCACCCGCCTGGCGAATATTCTGCCAGCTCACTGTATCATTACAGATGTAGGAAGCGTCAAGGGGGATATCACAAAAGCCGTTGCTGATCTGGGACTGACCTCCCGCTTTATCGGCGGACACCCGATGGCAGGTTCAGAAGCCATCGGTTACGACCACTCCAGTCCATACCTTCTGGAAAATGCTTATTATATCCTTACGGTAACAGATGATTTTTCTAGGGAAAGACTGGCAGACTTTTCTGCCTTTATCACTTCTCTTGGTGCGCTCACACTGATCATGAGCCCGGAAAAACATGATTTCGCAACGGCTTGCATCAGTCATCTGCCTCACGTCATTGCAGCATCTTTAGTCAATTTTGTTGCGGAGAATGATTTTGCGGATGAGACCATGAAGACGATCGCCGCTGGCGGTTTTCGCGACATTACAAGGATCGCATCCTCCTCTCCTGTCATGTGGCAGCACATCTGTGCCACCAATCGGGATGAGATCTTAAAGGCTGCTGCCCTTTACCAGAAAAGCCTGCAGGACTTTATCACATCTATCACAGACCAAAAGGAAGATGCTGTGATAAGGCTCTTTTCTTCGGCAAAAGATTACCGGGATGATCTTCCCCTCAAAAAACAAGGGGTACTTCCTTCGTCCTACGAGTTTTATCTGGATCTTGCAGATGAAGCCGGTGCCATTGCCACGATCGCGACAACACTGGCAGCCAACGGCATCAGTATCAAGAATATTGGTATTGTGCACAACCGAGAATTTGAAAAAGGTGTCCTGCGTATCGAGTTATACGATCAGGCTGCCATGGATGCAGCAGAACTTGTTCTCAGCAAGCATTACACGATTCATGAATCCTAGACTATCCGAGGTAAGAAAATGGAAATCAAAAAAGCAAATCATATCAAAGGTCAGATCCACATTCCCGGTGATAAATCCATATCCCACCGCGGTGTCATGTTCGGTGCCATTGCCGATGGCACGACCGAACTGACCGGCTTTTTGGATGGGGCAGACTGTCGTTCCACGATCGCCTGCTTTCAAAAAATGGGCATTGCCATTAAACAGGATGCCGATCACGTCGTGATCCAAGGAAAAGGCTTACATGGTCTGACGGAGCCAAGGAACATTTTGGACGTTGGCAACAGCGGCACCACGACAAGACTGATCAGCGGTATCCTATCCGGCTGTCCTTTTACCTCTACCTTAAATGGGGATGCATCCATCCAGAAAAGACCTATGCAGCGTATCATCAAGCCACTTTCTATGATGGGGGCAAGAATCACCTCCCTGCGTGGCAATGACTGCGCGCCTTTAGAGATCAAAGGTGGTGATCTGCATGCCATCCACTATGACTCTCCTGTGGCTTCCGCCCAGGTCAAATCCGCCATCCTTTTGGCTGGACTTTACTGCGATGGCACGACTTCTGTCACAGAGCCGGTCTTATCCCGTAACCACACCGAACTTATGTTGAGTGGTTTTGGTGCGAATGTGACCTCATCCGGAAGAACTGCAAGCATTGAGGGCAATCCGCACCTGGTCGGACAAAAGATTCAGATTCCGGGCGACATTTCTTCCGCTGCTTATTTTATTGCAGCCGCTTCTATCGTTCCGAATGCAGAACTTATGATCTACAATGTCAACTGTAACCCTACACGCGACGGTATCCTAAAAGTTGCCGAACAGATGGGTGCAGATATCACTTACGAAAACAGACGCAAGGTATCCGGTGAGGAGGTCTGCGATCTGATCGTCCGTTCTTCTTCTTTACACGGTACGACCATTGAGGGAGACCTGATCCCGACGCTGATCGACGAGATCCCGGTCATTGCTGTCATGGCTGCATTTGCAGAGGGCGATACCATTATCCGGGATGCCAAAGAACTCCGTGTCAAAGAGTCTGACCGTGTTACCTCAGTTGTAGAAAACCTCAATGCCATGGGGGCTGATGCCATCGGAACAGAGGACGGCATGATCATTCATGGCGGACGATCCATGCATGGAACTCAGATCAAGACCTATGCAGATCACCGCATTGCTATGTCCTTTGCCATTGCCGGACTTGCCGCGGATGGCGTAACAACTTTTGATGACCCGGATTGCGTTGTCATCTCCTATCCAAACTTTTATGACACTTTACAAAAGATCTCATCGTAGATCGATCTTTCGCACATAAAAAAACCTCTGGCTTAAGATGCATTACATCCTAAGTCAGAGGCTTTTTTGTATTTCTTATTTATTTTTCTTGCCGCAGCACTGCTTGTACTTGCGACCAGATCCACATGGACAAGGATCATTACGTCCAACCTTAACGGTATTACGGATCGTGTGTGCATTCTTTGCCTCACGATACAAGGTTTTTTTCTTGTCTGCATCAAAGATTTCATCCCACTGTGGAAGTTCATAGAGCCAGTCAGCCTTAGCATCTACCATATTCTCATATAACTTCTCCTTATCAAAAGCCAGAGAAACTACGGTATCCTCTTCCATGGTCTCGATCGGGTTCGGTGTGATCAGACTGTCATTGATACCATCCAAAAATCCGGTCATAGCCATAATGTCGATCTCATACTTATCAGCCAATTCCTTGACGGTGCCGGAAACTTCTTCATCCGGATTGTCCAGTAATTTTTCATAGATACCCTTCTCGATCAAGAAATAATTCTGCCAAAATCTCTGTAATGTGGCACGATCCTGCTCCTGGTTGTAGGAGATTTTCTGCCATTCCTGTAATAATGCCATATCTTTTTCCATCCTTTATCACTTTTGTAGCACATATACGATACCACAGACCATAAAAAAAAGCAAAACATAATTTTGCCAGAGGGCAAGGACGGCTCGCGCTCTCTCCACCGTCCTCTAGCACAATCCCTTTATATGTGGTATCATGTCCTTATCAATTATGAAGGAGAACCCTTATGCAACGTTTACGACAGATCCTTGCCATCATCGGCATTATCTTATTGGTCGGCATGTATGTCCTCACCATCTTTGCCGCCGTCTTTGACAATACCAAGACCATGTCTTATCTGACAGCCTCCATTGCGGCAACCATTCTCGTGCCATTTACCCTATGGCTGTTAAATATCATGATCCAGAACAAAAAGAAAGATCAGGACGAAAAAAAGGAGCACTAAGACTCATCCGGCATTAAGTCGGAAGTGCTATAGCCGCATGCCGTCAACATAGAAGAATCGATCACATAGACCTTGCTCTCATCATAATTTACCATGAGATAATATTTATCGGTGATGGCGTTTTGCATACCGATCGTAAAGGTCGTCTCACTATCTTTGGTTGTGACGGTCACTTCATTGGTGGCTGACGAAAATCCATACTGGCTGATATCGTCTGTGTCCTCAATGACATCACTGGCTTTGATGGTGGTAAGATAAGATAACATGGTCTTGACCTTGTCATCATCTAAGATCACACCGTCCGCATCCTGCCACTGATCATCCGTTTTCGTCAGTGTCACCTGCGCACCATTGTTATAATAGGCTACCTTTGTCACATCATCTGCATCCACAGAATATACCTGAATACTTTCCTCCGCAGAGTCAATGGCATCTGCCTTCTCTTTTTTATCTGCCAATTTCTTAGCCCCCAGCAATCCCAGCAGTGCTACACCCAATAGCACTGCCAGAATGAGCAGGGTCTTTTTTTGCTTATCCATCTAACGTTTTCTCCTTCTTGCCCAGACAATGATACCGATAATGATAAGTGCGATCGGCATAAAGATGCCCCAAAGAATACCATAGACAAGCATGGCATTTGCTGAAACTGTCAGGTTGGATACAGTATAATCCTTGGCTGCGATCACTACCGCATTATCACTGTTTCCATCATCTGTTGTCACAAGTGCATTTACGATTCCATTGAAAAGCGTTGCATTATGACCGGATACGATCTGATTGGCACTATCTGTACACATCATAGCTGAACCAAGCACACAGAGTTCGCCGCCATTTTCATTTGTGACCATCATGCCCAGACTATATTGGCCCTGGGTATCGCCATCCTGAGCACTCGCTATATTGGCCGCATCCGCCTGTGACTGAACGGCAGCAATATTGGCCGCTGCTTTAGCAATCGTAGTGTCTGAAGTCGTCATAAATGATGTCACATTGCTGTCATCCTCTCCCGTATAGGTAAGTCCCACACTGTAAGGCACAAAGACCTGTGTCATACCAGCCACAGAAGAAGACACTTCCGTATTTTCTACATTTGGCAAAAGATAAAATGGACTCTGATAATAATAAGAACGATCTGTCTCTGCCAAAAGACTCTCAGTTGTCTCAATGTTATTATCAGAAAGTAATTTCTTAAAGTTTGTCAGATCATTCCACTTGGAATAATCGATCGACAGATAGATCTTTCCGCCATTTCCCAGATACTGGCTCAATTTGCTCAGATCATCCTCAGACAGATCCGACTGCGGTGCTGTGATAAAGATTGCCTGACAATCCTCCGGGATCGCATCTACGGTCAAAAGGCTGAGTGATCCTACATTCATGAAACGCTTCTGGAATACTTCTGAAAAGTCACCGGAAAGCGTTGACTCATCATGCCCTGTCAGTTCATATACATTAGTCGTAGACTCGGATGTCACATACTGGATGGCTGCTGTCACCTGTCCCTCACAATCATATCCTGTCACGGAATAATTGTAACTGGAGTCATAAGAATACTCATAAATATCGGAATTGTAGTCAATGACCTTAGAGCGGTCTCCACAGACAACAATAATGGAATTACTGGTCACATCATTGTCCGTATACTTGGATGCAAAAGTCGGACTGACATTCGGATCCACATATTTTACCTTGACATGCTTGGATGCAGATGCATATTTCTGCAAGGTGCGGTCTACATTATCATCTTTGCTGTTTTTATTTACCATGACATAAAGTGTCACATCATCTTTTAAGGTATCCAGATACTTCTCCGTGTCTTTCGTAATGGAATAAAGTTTCTGGGATGTTGCATCGATCTGCGTATAAGTCTCCGGCAAAGCGGATGCGATCAGATTGACAACCACCGTCAGTGCCACGACAATAGCGATCATACCGGTACTAAATACGGAGGTAGAGATCATGTTGCGGCTGATCGTCCATCTACGCTTCTGGATCATCTGCTCTGTCAAAAAGAGTGCCAGTGCGATCACAGAAAGATAATAGACGATACCGGTAACAGAAAGGGTTCCATTGAAGAAATCATCCAATGGCGTATAAAGGTCATAACATCCTAAGATCTTGGTCAAAAGATTACCGGATGATGAGATCACGCTGCAGATGGATGACATCATATAGCCAACAAAGATCAAGCCAAAGGATACAACAGCGGAAATGACCTGGCTCTCTGTGAGTGAAGATACAAAGGTACCGATGGCGATCGTTGCCAGACCATAGAGCCAGAAGCCTAAAATACCCACATAGGTCTCTGCCAGCGGCACCTCACCAAAGATCATAAGTACCAAAGGTGCCACACAGATAACGCCGATACAGATCGTATAGACAAGGGCAAGCGCCAAAAACTTACCAAGTACGATCTTTCCTACGGATATCGGTGCCGTCAAGAGCAACTGGTCGATCTTGGCATGTTTTTCCTCTGCCAAAACACGCATGGTAAGGATCGGCACGGTCACCATAAATAAAAAGGCGATGGCTGACAAAGAATAAGATATATAAGGATAACCATAGGACAGATTATAGACAAAGAAATAGAGTCCAAATAGTGCTAAGGTAATACCGATGAACAGCCATCCGGTAATGTTCCAGAATAAGGATTTAAATTCTCGTTTAAAAATTGCAAGCATTATTCTTTGTCCTCCTTTCCTGTCAGTTCGATAAATATTTCTTCCAAGGATGCTGCTTTCTCTTCATCCATGGCAAAATCTGCCACTAATTTTCCATGATCAATGATATAAATGTAGTCACATACGGCACTGACCTCGGATAAGATATGGGAACTTAAGATCACGGTATGGTCTTTGCCAAGTTCCTTGATCAGATCACGCATTTCGATCATCTGCACCGGATCCAGACCAACGGTAGGCTCATCCAAAATGATAATGGATGGGTTGCCTAGGATTGCCTGTGCCAATCCGACACGCTGTTTGTAACCTTTTGACAAATTGCGGATCAGGCGATGCTCCATCTCAGAGATGCCGGCTTTTTCCATGACATCCACGATATGTTCGTCGCGCTCTTTTTTACCGATGCCTTTTAACTCTGCGCAAAAGTCCAGATATTCATATACGCTCATATCCGTATAAAGGGGCGGGATCTCCGGCAGATAGCCGATCTCCTTTTTGGCAGCCTCTGCCTCTTTGAAAATGTCATGCCCACACACTTTGACACTGCCGGATGTCGCACCGATATAACCTGTGACCATATTCATTGTCGTTGTCTTGCCTGCACCATTCTTTCCAAGCAAGCCATAAATATGCCCCGGTTCAATCTTCATGCTCAGATTATCCACAGCCGTAAGTGAGCCGTATTTTTTTACCAGATGTTCTACTTCTATCAAATTGATTTCCTCCCTAATTTTTCCAAAATCACACATTGATTATTGTATTTCACCTATGTGCTGATAAGGTGTTAGAATTGTGTCAATTCTGTGAATAAGATAAGGCGTACCACGAAAAAAGAGAGCCCTCCACCAAGTGCTCTCTTTCGTCTTGTCTTTATCTTATCTCATATTAGTTTACATCGCGATAAATAATATCTTCTCTTCCCGGTCCATTAGAGATCATAGTGATCGGGAAGCCGATCTCTTTTTCTACAAACTCAATATAGTTGCGGCAGTTCTCCGGAAGATCTTCATACTTTCTGATACCGCGGATATCACATTTCCAGCCCGGAAGAGTCTTATAGACAGGTTTTGCCTTTTCCAGTAAATGGGTAACCGGAAAGTCGGTCGTAACCTGACCATCGATTTCATAGCCCACACATACCGGGATCTCATCCAGATAGCCCAATACATCAAGCACGGTAAAGGCTACATCCGTCGTGCCCTGCATACGGCAACCGTATTTGCTGGCAACACAGTCAAACCATCCCATACGTCTTGGACGACCTGTTGTGGCACCAAACTCACCGCCATCACCACCGCGTCTGCGGAGTTCGTCTGCTTCATCACCAAAGATCTCGCTGACAAAAGCACCGGCTCCAACTGCGGAAGAATAAGCCTTACATACGGTAACGACCTGCTCGATAGACTGTGCCGGAATACCTGCACCAATGGCACCGTAAGCAGCCAAGGTAGAGGAAGATGTTACCATCGGATAGATACCATGATCCGGATCCTTTAAAGTACCAAGCTGACCTTCCAAAAGAATAGTCTTGCCTTCCTTTAAGGCATTCCACAAATAAGAAGAAACATCGCAGACATAAGGTGCGATCATATCGCGGTAACTATGTAAAGTCTCCAACAAATCATCCGGGTCAATGAGTGGCTTGTGATAAAGGTGCTCTAACAATACATTCTTGGACTCACAGGTACGTGCAACCTTTTCCTTTAAAAGTTCATCATCAAAGAGTTCGCTGACCTGATATCCAACCTTTGCATACTTATCAGAATAAAATGGTGCAATGCCGGATTTGGTAGAGCCGAAGGAAGCCTTTCCTAAACGCTCCTCTTCATACTGATCAAATAAAATATGATACGGCATAACGATCTGTGCACGATCTGATACCTTGATCTTTGGCATTGGCACATTTTTGTCTGTAATAGACTTGATCTCGTCAAACAAGACAGGAATGTTTAAGGCTACCCCATTACCAATAACGCTTGTTGTGTGATCATAAAATACGCCGGATGGCAAGGTATGAAGGGCAAACTTACCATAATTATTGACGATGGTATGTCCTGCATTCGCTCCTCCCTGAAATCTCACAATGATATCTGCATTCTGCGCAAGCATATCTGTGATCTTACCCTTTCCTTCGTCACCCCAATTGGCACCAACAACTGCTTTTACCATGCTCTTGTTCCTCCTAAAAAATTTATTAAAATGATGTTAATTTCTTTGTACAAGTCACTGCAAGTGCACCCGGTCCAATATGACTGGATACGACCAAAGATAAAGGATCCACAAAAATATCATGTCCCGGGAAGCGTTCTTCCACTTCTGCCTTGAACTTGGCGATCTCTTCCTCATTCTGGGTATGTGCCATAGCAATGATAGTATTCTCGCCGGTCGGATCATGGAGCACTTCGTCCATATCCTTGGCAATGGCATCCATCATGATCTGCTTTGCCTGTTTGACCGTTCTCGCCTTAGCAAAACTGTCTAACTTTTCTCCGCGGATCTGCAATACCGGTTTTATCTTAAGCAAAGAACCAATAGCCGCAGCAGCCGGTGTGATCCTTCCACCCTTTTTGAGATACTCCAGCGTATCTACCATGATGTAGATGGTTGACTCAAACTTCATCGCCTCTAATATCTCTTTGATCTCTGTGGCAGACTTTCCTGCATCTGCAAGTTTCTTGGCATCATAAACGGATAACTTCATGGTAACGGAAATACGCTGATTGTTGACAACCTGCACCTTACCATCGTAATCCTCAGCCAACATGATGGCTGTCTCACAGGAACTGCTGAGTCCGCTGGACAAAGGAATATATACGACCTCATCATATTCCTCAAGCAGACTTTCCCACTTGTCGATCACATCACCTACGACCGGCATGGAAGTTTTGATCTCTGCCCCCTCTGCCTGTCTTGCAAAGAACTGGTCTGTCGTAAGATCCACGCCTTCATAAAAGACCTCGTCATTGATATAGACCGGTGTCGGGAAGACGTAAATCCCTGCCTGCTCGGCTTCTTCCTGTGTGATTCCGCTGTTACTGTCTGTTAAAATCGCTACTTTACTCATATGGTCCTCATTTCGTTTTTATCCATCTTGTGCATGTCTTCACACACATGGTTTATCATACCATACTTTATAGGTACTGGCAAATGCGTTTTGCACAAAAAAAGGGCGGCGTTTCCGCCGTCCTTTTTAAAGATCTTACATCATTCCCATACTCGGATTTGCTGGCATTTCCGGTGCCGGTTCCTTGATGTCTGCAACAACAGATTCTGTTGTAAGCAAGGTAGATGCAACAGAGCATGCATTCTGTAATGCGCTACGTGTTACCTTGACAGGATCCAGGATACCTGCCTCTACCATATTGACATAAGTCTCATTATAAGCATCAAAGCCAAATCCCGGCTGTGCTTCTCTTACCTTATTGATGATAACGCTTCCTTCCAATCCGGCATTTGCTGAAATATGGAAAAGCGGAGCCTCCAGCGCCTTTAATACAACCTTGGCACCTGTCTTTTCATCACCTTCCAGAGAATCAACCAGTTTTGCAACTTCCTTGGAAGCGTGGATGTAAGCAGATCCGCCACCTGCGATGATACCTTCCTCTACAGCAGCACGTGTTGCGTTTAAGGCATCTTCCATACGGAGTTTGCTTTCTTTCATTTCTGTCTCGGTAGCAGCACCTACACGGATAACGGCAACGCCACCGGCAAGTTTAGCCAGACGCTCCTGTAATTTCTCTTTATCGAACTCAGAAGTTGTCTCTTCGATCTGTCCACGGATCTGTGATACTCTGGCTGCAATGGCATCCTTATCACCCTCGCCGTCAACGATAACGGTAGACTCTTTCTGAACCTTAACTGATTTTGCACGACCAAGTTGATCCATGGTAGCATCCTTTAATTCCAGACCTACTTCTTCAGAGATTACCTGACCACCGGTAAGGATGGCGATATCCTGTAACATTTCTTTTCTGCGGTCGCCATAACCAGGTGCCTTAACAGCAACAACATTGAAAGTACCTCTCAACTTGTTCAGGATCAGGGTTGTAAGGGCTTCACCCTCTACATCCTCTGCAATGATAAGAAGACGGGATCCTGACTGCACGATCTGCTCTAAGAGTGGCAGGATTTCCTGAATATTGCTGATCTTCTTGTCTGTGATCAGGATATATGGATCATCCAGAACGGCTTCCATCTTATCCATATCGGTTGCCATATATGCTGAAATATAACCACGGTCAAACTGCATACCTTCTACCAAGTCAAGTTCTGTCTGCATGGTCTTAGATTCCTCGATCGTGATAACGCCATCATTGGAAACCTTTTCCATGGCATCTGCTACCATGTTACCAACGGCTTCATCACCTGCTGAAATTGCAGCGACCTTAGCGATCTGCTCTTTTCCGCTGACCTTTTCAGACATGGAAACAATAGATTCTACTGCGGCATCTGTAGCCTTCTTCATACCTTTACGAAGAACGATCGGATTTGCTCCGGCTGCTAAGTTCTTCATACCTTCTTTGATCATAGCCTGTGCCAATACGGTTGCGGTTGTTGTACCATCACCGGCAACATCATTGGTCTTGGTAGCAACTTCCTTGACAAGTTGTGCTCCCATGTTCTCAAACGGATCTTCCAATTCGATCTCTTTTGCAATGGTAACACCATCGTTTGTGATGAGTGGAGCACCGTAAGACTTATCCAAAACAACGTTGCGTCCCTTTGGTCCGATCGTAACTCTGACAGTGTCAGCCAACTGATCTACACCTGCTTCTAATGCTTTCCTAGCTTCTGCGCCATATTTAATTTCCTTAGCCATAATTTAATCCTTCTTTCTTATATCTATTTTTACTCTACTACAGCAAGAATGTCATTCTGACGAACGATGATATAATCTTCGCCTTCTAACTTTACTTCTGTTCCGGCATACTTGGAATAGATGACCTTCTGACCAGCCTTAACCTGCATAACAACCTCTTTACCCTCTACCATTCCGCCAGGACCTACGGCAATAACCTCTGCCTCCATTGGCTTTTCCTGTGCTGCACTTGCCAGGATAATGCCTGACTTTGTCGTTTCTTCTGCCTGACACTGTTTTAAAACAACGCGATCTGTTAATGGTACTAATTTCATTTCTATATGCCTCCTTATATTTCTCTCATTCTTTGTTAGCACTCACTTTGTACGAGTGCTAACTACAATTCATATAATAGGATTCTAAGAACCAAGTTGCAACTTTAGTCACATCCAATAATTCCAAGAATCCTATCTTTATCTAACGTATACTCTTATTTTCTCACTTTTTCTTACGCTCAATACTTTTTGTCGTATTCATAAGCCTTTCTGACAGCGGATTGTGAAAGAGTTTTTCCTGCACGCTATCTGCAAAGGTCTCTCCGCTGGAATAGGCAAAACGGCGGATGACATCCTTTAAGACCTGCTGCTTTTCCACCGGCATGGCAGATAGGGTCTTAGAGATATTGGTCATCATGGAAAATTTGTTTGCCGTCAGTTCGTCCAGCGTCGTTGCTCCGGTCGATTGCAGGGTACCAAATAAGATATTGACAAATTCTTCCCTCTCCTCCGCACTCAGACCATAGATCCAGTTTTTTAAAGTACGATCCAGCATCACGGAAGACTCTGACAGATTTTCGGCAAAAACAAAATGATTGCCAAGGACTTCCCATGACATGGCATCATGCTGCATGGCGCCGGTCTGTGAACTCTTTACCACCCGATGATCCATCTCGTTTTCCAAAAGCATGCCAACAATGGAAGATTCCGGTATGGTACTGACGACCCGGGACACAATGCGCTCATAAGACTCCTGCGTCGTGATCTCTTTTAAAAAGCCCGGACCATCATTGGAATAAACACAAGTAATGCGATCCTGAATGGCAGGCTGGCAAAATGCAGATGCATATACGGCAAAGTTGCCGCCCTTGGAATGTCCTCCTACAAGCAGTTCATAAGAAGTATCGCCATAACAGTCATTCAGATACTGGGCTGCCCGGATCTGTCCCTCCGTCTGATAAAGGAAAGACATATTAAAGTCTTCTTTCCAGCCGACAATGGTATTATCCGTCCCGCGGAATGCCACATAGACCCTGTCATCATCTAAAAGAAAAGACAAAACCGAAAACTGGGTCTGATTTTCTTCGTCGATCTCATTGACATAGTTCATAAGCCGCAGATTTTGAAAACGTGCAGATGCTACCATCTTGTGCATCAAAAAAGGTGCGACCTTGGTGGTAGAGTTCTTCGCCATGATCTCTTCTTCTGAATACATAGAAAAGAAGCGATCGTGTGCCTCCCGGATCGTGATCCATTGTCCCTTTTGATTCAAGCCCGGGACAATGCCGCCAAAATCTGTGTATGCCAGTTCTGCTAAGACCAGATTATCTACTTCATTAAAGGGGTCAATCTCCATGGTAATATCACCACGCCAATCTAAATAATCCGAAATATTTGCCATGCCAAACTCCTTTCAAAAATCCTACACTTCTTCCTCTACCAAGGCAGAATCCGCTTGATCTGTATCCGGCAGTGGATCACTTTCTGTCTCATCGGCATGGTCCTCTGCCACTTCCTCCGTAATAGCCGTGGTCGTCTCCTGCTTGCCTTCAAACCACTGGTCGGATTCTTCGATATTGCGTTCCAACTCCCGTTTGCTTTCCTTGTGATAATGCTTGGTCCTCACCCCAACAAAACACAGGGATAAGAGTGCAAATGCACCGACCAAGATCAGAATACCATAAAAGGCAGTCTCATACCTTGTTATCATATTCCCGATATCCAGTAATATGACAACCGATCCTGCTACGGAAAGCAGGGAAAAGATCAGACTGACGATCCAAAGATCTCCATGTAAGTTCTTTAACTGGACGGTGTTCTGCAACATGACAACGCCCTCGATCAGAACCAGGATACCCAGATAATTGGGTATGGAGTCCGCAATATCCTGTGCACGGATCAAATCAATGGCTCCCAAGATCACGACCAGCGTGCCGACCGAAAAGCCATAATTGGTCGTTCTCTGAAATTCCTTATGTAAAAAGTAACGGCTGATCATCCAGATGCCCCATACCAAAAGACAGGCACCGGCACCGTAGCAGAAATAGATCATCCTGACCGCATCCGTAAATAACATGATGCAGCCCACGGCGATCAAGAGGATCGACATAAAGACGATCGCAATATTTCCAACAACATTGGGATTATCCTGTTTGCTCATCCATTCCTCCCCACTGTCTTACAGTGTTTCTGCTCTCTCTGAAATGTTCTTCTTGAAGTTGATCACATCATGATTGTATTCCTTGTCGATGAAATCCGATGTGATGATAAAGTCAGCCGTCGCCTTGTTGTTGGCGATCGGAATGTCATAGACCTGTGCGATACGAAGCAGTGCCTTTACATCCGGGTCATGCGGCTGTGCCGTAAGCGGATCGGAGAAGAAAATGATCAGATCGATCTTGCCCTCTACGACCTTGGCTCCTACCTGCTGGTCACCGCCTAAAGGACCGCTGTTATAACCGCGTACCGGAAGTCCGGTACGATCTGTGATCATACGCGCGGTCGTGCCGGTACCGCATAAAAAGTGCTTCTTTAATTCTTCTTTGTGTTCTTCACACCATGCAATGATCTCAGCCTTTTTTCCGTCATGTGCAATGAGTGCAATGTTCTTTTGCTTACCAATGGTAAGTGTGATCTTGCTGTCGTCCATAATCAGATCCTCCTTATGTCTCTTTTAAAAATGTCTTATCTATCCGAGGCTTGCCAATATGACAACGATAAAATTCGTCAATCCATGAGCCACGATAACGACCCAGAGTTTGCGCGTTTTGATATATACCGTTGCGATCGCAAGACCTACCAGAAATCCATATAAGAATTGTACCACATTAAAGTGCATGATACCAAAACAAAATGCAGAAATAATGACTGCAATTTTTTCGTCATACCAGAGGCTCAACTGCCCGCATACGATCCCACGGTAGACCAGTTCCTCCAAAATCGGAATACTGATGCAATTTGCAAAGATCTTGGTCAAAAGACCGCCCGCATAAAGCGTGGCATTCGCCTGGGCATAGCCGGAAGAATAAGCCACCAGCGGCGTATGGGAAATGATGAAATTTAAGATCAGTCCCAATGCCACAACACCAAGGATATACAGACATTCTCTTGGGAAAGTCTCTTTATCCCAGACTTTTTCTGCCCGCACGATTGGGGCTTTTTTGTAAATACCATAGCAAAAAGGTATGGTCAAAAGACTGGCGATCCCCAGCAAAAACAAATGACTGGCGTGTGCGCCAAAAAGCAGGCGCAGTGCCACGAAAAATACATTGTATAGCAGATAATATACCACAATCGGATAAATGATCTGCCAGAGTCTGTTTGTCCGAAACTTACGCATTTTCTTTTTCCTTCAACATGTAATAGAGATCATAGATGGTACGTCTTCTGACCGGATGTACCAACCCCGGTGCGATCTGCATGAGCGGTTCTAAGACAAACATGCGGTTGCACATATCAATATGCGGCACGATCAGGTCTTTGGTATGGATGCAGGCATCATCATACAAAAGAATATCCAGATCCAGTGTCCGTGGTCCCCAGTGGATCTCGCGCTTACGGTCTGCTTTCTCCTCGATCCTATGTAAAAAGGCAAGCAGGTCTTCCGGTGATAAAAGGGTCTCTATGGTCGCTGCCCCATTTAAGAACTTATCCTGATCCACATATCCATAAGGCTCGGTTTCTATATAGTCTGAAACAATGACATTTCTGACATTAGGATCACTGATCAACTCTTCCATGGCATCGGTCAGATACTTTTCCTTGTCGCCCATATTGCTTCCGATCGCAATGGCTACCTGATGCCATGCCTTTTCTACCTTGACACCCACGTTTGCAAATTCCATAGGAATCGGTGCATGCGGTTTTTTGATCTCTAAAACTAACTTTTGTACGCCCGGAAAAGCATACATGATGGATGTTGCAAGTTCATCTGCTACCTTTTCCAAGAGATCATGTGCATTTTCCGCAAAATATTTTTTGATAAAAAGACATACATTTCCATAGTCCACCGTATTTGACAGGTCATCAGAATGAATCGCTCCGGCAAAGGAAGTATCAATCCAGCAATTCACGACAAAGATCTGTCCTTCCTCTTTTTCCTGTTCATATACGCCATGGTATCCAAATACTTCTAATCCTTCTACTATGATCTGTTCCATTTTTACCTGCTTTCCCGGATGCGTTCTAACATCTGAATCAATTCCACATTTTCTTTGACATCATGCACACGCACGAACATACAGCCTGTCTGTACGGCTACGGCACTTGTCGCCAGAGTTCCCACCAGACGCTTGTCGGTCGGCACATCTAAGACATAACCGATCACAGACTTTCTGGATGTCCCCAGTAAAACCGGATAGCCCAGTGCCTTGAGGCGGTCCAGATTTGCGATAGTCATAAGGTTCTGTTCCTGGGTCTTGGCAAAGCCTACCCCCGGATCCAAAATAATCCGCTCTTTCTTGATGCCGGCATCCAGTGCCCTTTTTGCATCTTCTTTCATCTGCTCGATAAAAAGATCGGCGTCCATCTCCTCCGTGATCTTATCCCGATTGTGCATGAGGCAATAAGCGACACCGCTGTCTGCTACGATCTTTCCCATGGCAGGATCATACTGTAAACCCCAGATATCATTTAAAAGATCGGCTCCTGCCTGAATTCCCTCTTTTGCCACGGCTGCCTTATAGGTATCTAAGGATACCGGGACGGAAAATTCCTGCTTGATCTTTTCGATCACCGGAAGGATGCGGTCGATCTCCTCCTGGTCTGTGATCTTTTCATGTCCCGGTCTTGTAGACTCTCCACCAACATCAATGATAGCCGCACCATCTTTTATCATCTGCTCAGTATGTTTTAAGGCAGCGTCCAAATGATTATATCTGCCGCCATCCGAAAAGGAATCCGGTGTCACATTTAAGATTCCCATGACATAAGTGTGTCCCTCTTCCAAAAATTCCTGATTTCCTATGATCATAGCAAGCCTCTCTTTCTTATATCATAATCTTCCTTTATCTCAAAATAGGGTCTGTCGATCCTTTCTTCTGCTTTCCATTTGCAGGTATCGCTTGCTAGGCAGGCAAAACATTCCCTCGAAAAATGATCGGCAAAGGAAAGCAAGTCTTCCAAGGTCTTTTGGCTGCCACGCTTGGCATAACGAATCTTGACATCCTGCCTTTTGCTATGGCATTTCACCGCTGCACATATCCTGTCTGTCTTAGCAGGATCATAGCCAATAGACAACAAAATCTCCTCTGCAAGGATCGCTGACGATTCTGCATGGGAGATTCCATTCTGATACTGCAAGGCACGCCCCAGATCATGAAAGAGGGCTGCAAGCATGATCTCCTCTGCATCGATCGAAAGCCCATTTTCTTTTGCCAACAAAATAGCGATCTGTCCTACCCGAAGAAAATGTTCCATATCATGTCTGCAATAAGTCCTATCTGCTTCGTAGTCCGTGATCGTCTCGCAGCATGCCTTATATTGGGGATGTTCTAAAACCTGTGTCACTGTGTCCATATGCCGTATCCAAACTTTATTTTACTAATTGAAAAAAACGATCCTGTAGTGCCGTATCCTCTGCAAAGATGCCCCTTGTCACATAACTGACTGTCTTGCTGCCCGGCTTTTTGACGCCGCGCATGGTCATACAGGTATGCTCTGCCTCAAGCATGACCATAACGCCCATGGGATGCAGTTGTTCATTGATAGCATCCGCGATCTGTGCCGTCAACTGCTCCTGCAGCTGGGGTCTTTTTGCAAAGACCTCAACCGTCCTGGCGATCTTGCTGAGTCCCACGACCTCGCCCTTTGGGATATAGGCTACATGTGCCTTGCCAAAGAATGGCATCAGATGATGCTCGCAGGTGCTGTAAAATACAATATCCTTTTCCAAGACCATCTCATTTCCAGCCACATGAAAACGCTTGGAAAGCGGCTCTGCGGCATCCTGATACATACCGGCAAAGATCTCCTCATACATGCGTGCTACACGATCCGGTGTCTCTAAAAGTCCCTCGCGCTCCACGTCTTCGCCCACGCCCTCCAAGATCAGGCGCACGCCCTCTTTTATTTTTTCGTGATCAAACATCTCTTACTCCTTTACAGATGCTTTTACAATCTTCTTAAAGTCTCCCAGATAAGAAAGGGAACCAAAGGCTAAGATCATATCATCCCCCGCCTGCAGTGCCTGATAAAGTGCATCCTCTAAAGAAGGACAGGCAAGCGCCGCATAGGAAAGATTCTCCATGGTCTTTTGCAATTTTTCGGCCGGCAAGGCTCTGGCATTGTCCGGTGTGACCGTATAGATATGCCCTGCTCTTGGCAGAAGCAGTGCCAGCATTTCCTCGTATTCCTTATCCGCAAGTACCCCCATTATATAGGTTATGGATTTATTTGTAAAATCACTTTCCAGCGTTTCCCATAATCTTTTGGCTGCGGGCAGGTTGTGTGCCCCATCCATATAGATCAGCGGTTCCTTACAAAGGCACTCCATCCTTCCCTGCCAGACGGTCTTTTGCATGCCCTCTTTTACCGCCGCATCCGAAATAAAAACGCCCAGTTTGCGCAAGGTCCGAATGGTCTCTAAGACCAGGACACTGTTTTGCAGTTGATAGGAGCCCTCCAGGGGTACCTCTATATCCGAAAATTCCTTATAGTCATAACAGAGCGGCTTTCTTTGCTTTATCTTTACCTTGCTCTCATCACAAAAAGTAAGTCCGGTCTTTCCAGCCTTAGCCACATCCTCTAAGACTTTGACAGCCTTTGGCTCCTGCCAGGTGGAAACAGCCTGTCCCCCTGCTTTCATAATGCCAGCCTTGATGCGGGCAATGCTTTCCAGATCCGGTCCTAAGAACTGCATATGGTCTCTGCCGATTGCGGCAAAAACGCTGCATAGGCTATGGTTCAATACATTGCTTGCATCGGTCGCCCCGCCCATGCCAACTTCCATGATGACATAGTCACAGCCTGCTTCGTAAAAATAAAGATATGCCAGTGCCGTCTCCACTTCAAAAATGGTCGCGCATACACCATGCTGTCTTTCAACTTCCTGCCAGGCATCCTCCATGCGGTGCATATAGGCATTAAAAGTCGCTGCGTCTATGTACGCGCCATCGATGGAAAAACGTTCCTCGTAGCAAAAGACTGCCGGGGACGTATAAAGCCCGACCCGGTAGCCCTGCAGGCATAAAATACTCTGCAGCATAGCACAGGTAGAACCCTTTCCATTGGTTCCTGCCACGTGGATGACCTGTAATTGCTCCTGCGGATCGCCCAGAGCCTGCATGAGCAGGCACATGGCATCCAGCCCTAAGACACTGCCTTTTTTTGCAATTTTATCCATAAAAGCACGGGTCTTATCATCAAACGTCATTATTTCTTGACACCTTTCGTATCGCGATTGCCAATGTGCAGGCGGTTTAAGACCACATCCTTACCCTTGACTTTGACCGTCTTGCTATCACCTGTATGCAAGAGATAGACAGCCTGCAAGAGATCCTTATCGGCTAAGCGCATGCCCCTGACACCAATCGCGCCCTTCTTTTTCTCCGGTATGGCCGCCGTATCAATGCGCAGGAACATTTCCTTCTCGCTTTGCATGACAATGCTATCCTGGTCTTCTAAGACTCCGACTAAAAGCAGACCATCATCCGGGGCTAACTTGGTAGCAGCCGTCGTTCTCTTTGCCACATCAAACTCGCCGCCATCGACTACCTTTAACATGGATGTCTTGGTCGCAAATACCAGTTTTTTATCTTTTAATGCAGCAACGGACGCGATCAAAAGGCTTTCTTCCTTGCTCGCATCAAAGTTACTTACATTATCCAGCGGCTGTCCCTTATCGCGGAACTTGCCAAACGGCAGGTCTAAGACCTTGATCAGATGCATCTGTCCCTTATCGGTAAAAAGTGCCAGTTTATCCGTATTTTTACAGAAGATGATCTGGCGGCTCTCTGCCTCAGCCGCCTCTTTGTTGCGTTCAAAGGTAGGCATATCCACAACACGGCCGTAGGCAAAACGATCGATCATGACAGCAACATCCACTTCCTCGATCGGCTTTTCTTCTACCACAACTTCTGCCACATTATCAATGACCGTGCGGCGCTCCTTGGCATATTCCTTCTTAAACTCTTTTAATTCCTTCATGATGACCTTTGCCATGGAAGCACGGTTTTCCAAGATATCAGAATATTCCTGAATATTTTTCATGGTCTTTTCATAGTCGTTCATGAGTGCCTGGATCTCCAGACCGATCAGTTTATACAAACGCATTTCCAAGATGGCAGTTGCCTGTCGTTCTGTAAAATGCAGTTTTTCGGCGTCTCTTTTTGACACTTCCGACTTAAAGCGGATGCCTTCGGTAATCCCCTCAACCAGACATGCTTTTGCCATTTTCATATCCTTACTGCCGCGCAGGATCTCAATGATCAGATCAATGACATCGCATGCCTTGATCAAACCTTCCTGAATCTCCTTTTTCTGGCGTTCCTTGGCAAGCAGGGTCGTATATTTTCTGGTAGCCAATTCATACTGGAAGTTGACATGATGTCGGATGATCGGGACAATGCCCATGGTCTCCGGTCTGCCGTCTGCAACAGCAAGCATATTCACGCCAAAGGTATCTTCCAATCTTGTTTTTTTGTAGAGCAGATTGCAGAGATTTTCGGCATCGGCTCCCTTTTTCAGATCAATGACGATACGGATGCCTTCTTTGGAAGACTGGTTGGAAATATCAACGATATCTGTCGTCTTTTTCGACTCGACCAGACCATATACGTCATTTAAGAACTTTCCGATATTGGCACCGATCATGGTATATGGGATCTCCGTGATGATCAGACGTTCCTTGCCGCCCTTGACCTTTTCGATCTCCACCTTGCCACGCACCTTGATCTTACCGACACCGGTCGCATAAATGGCATGCAGATCATCCTTGTTGACCACGATACCGCCGGTCGGAAAATCCGGTCCCTTGATGTATTCCATCATCTGCTGGGTATTGATATCCGGGTCTTTCATATAGGCAATGACACCGTCGATCACTTCCCCAAAATTATGTGGCGGAATACTGGTCGCCATACCAACGGCGATACCTTCCGCACCGTTGATGAGAAGGTTTGGCACCTTGACCGGAAGGACTTCCGGCTCTTTTTCCGTCTCGTCAAAGTTTGGAATAAAATCAACGACATCCTTATCCAGATCCGCCAGATAACACTCCTGGGTCACCTTGTGCAGACGTGCCTCGGTATAACGCATTGCCGCTGCACCGTCACCCTCGATCGAGCCAAAGTTACCATGCCCTTCCACCAAAGGAAGTCCCTTTTTAAAGTCCTGTGACATAACGACCAAGGCGTCATAAATGGAAGAATCACCATGTGGATGATACTTACCCATGGTATCTCCGACGATTCTGGCTGACTTACGGAAAGGCTTATCGTAACGGATCCCCAGTTCGTGCATATCATAAAGCGTACGTCTCTGCACCGGCTTTAATCCATCGCGGACATCCGGTAAGGCTCTTGCAATAATAACGCTCATGGCATAATCGATATAGGATTTCTCCATGATCTCCGAATATTCCATGCGAATCAATTTTTCCTCTACTGCCATCTGTTCTTTCTCTCCTACTTACTATTTCAAACGTCTATACGTCAAGCTGCGCATCTCTCGCGTGTTCGTAGATAAAGGCACGGCGCGGTGGCACATCATTTCCCATCAACATTTCGGTCACATCGGATGCCATACGTCCATCCTCGATCTCTACCTTCTTCAAGATCCTGCGTTCCGGATCCAAAGTCGTCTCCCACAACTGTTCCGCATCCATCTCACCCAGTCCCTTATATCTTTGCAGGGTAAAATTACCCGTATGGGTCTTTCTGTATTTTTCCAAGGCGGCATCATCATAGAGATATTCTTCCTTTCCCTTGGATGGGATTGCCTTATAAAGAGGCGGCATAGCAATATAGACATGTCCCTCATAAATGAGTTCCGGCATAAAGCGATAGAACAAGGTCAAAAGCAAGGTAGAAATGTGGGCACCGTCCACATCGGCATCCGCCATGATGATGATCTTGTCGTAACGCAGTTTGGTAATGTCAAAATCGTTGCCGTAGCCCTCGGAAAAACCACATCCGAAAGCATTGATCATGGTCTTAATCTCGGCATTGGCAAGTACCTTATCGATGCTTGCCTTTTCCACGTTCAGGATCTTTCCACGGATCGGCATGATCGCCTGATACATACGGTTTCTCGCCATCTTGGCAGAACCGCCCGCAGAATCTCCCTCCACGATAAAGATCTCGCACTTGGAAGCATCCCTGCTCTCGCAGTTGGCAAGTTTTCCGTTGCTGTCAAAAGAAAACTTCTGCTTGGTCAGAAGATTGGTCTTGGCACGTTCTTCTGTCTTACGGATCTTGGCTGCTTTTTCCGCACAGGAGATCACGGTCTTTAAGGTGTCAAGATTTCGGTCAAAATACAACTGGATCTCGTCCCCGGTCACTTTAGCGGTTGCCTTGGAAGCGTCCTGGTTATCCAGTTTGGTCTTGGTCTGTCCCTCAAAACGCGGTGCCGGGTGCTTGATGGATACAACTGCCGTCATACCGTTTCTGACATCAGCCCCGTTAAAATTGGCATCTTTATCCTTTAAAATGCCAAGTTCCCTTGCGTAATTATTGATGACTGTCGTAAAGACCGTCTTAAATCCGGTAATATGGGTACCCCCCTCTGCATTGTAGATATTGTTACAAAATCCCAGAATATTTTCATGGAATTCGTTGCAATACTGAAAAGCGATCTCCACGCTGATTCCATCAGACTCTCCGCTAAAATAAACGACATCATGGAGTTTTTCTGCATTTTTATTGATGTCCTTGACAAAGCCGATAATGCCGTCCGGTTCGTGATACTCGATATGCTCGACTTCTTCTTTTCTTCTGTCCTCATAAATGATGGTCAGTTTGGGATTCAGATAGGCAGTCTCATGCATACGGCTCTTGATCTCGTCCTCTTTGAAATTGGTCTTTTCAAAAATTTGGGGATCCGGCAGGAAATTGATCTTTGTCCCGGTCTTCTTAGTCTTGCCGATGGTCGGCAGCAGACCATTTTCCAGTGCGATCACCGGATGTCCCTGCTCATATCTGTCGTGATGGATAAAGCCATCGCGGGAGATCTCCACATCCATATAGGTAGACAGGGCATTGACCACGGAAGAACCTACACCGTGTAAGCCACCACTGGTCTTATAGACACTGTCATCAAATTTTCCACCTGCATGTAATGTGGTAAATACCACGCGCGCGGCAGAGGCACCGGTCGCATGTAAACCAACCGGAATACCTCGTCCATTATCTTTTACGGTACAAGAACCATCGGCTTCCAGTGTCACCCAGATCGTATCACAGGCTCCTGCCAAATGCTCATCTACCGAGTTGTCCACGATCTCATACACCAGATGGTTCAGCCCCTTGCGGGATACACTTCCGATATACATACCCGGTCTTTTGCGCACTGCCTCAAGTCCCTCTAATACGGCAATACTGCTCTCGTCGTAAACGTTCTTTTTCGCCATTTCCTAACCTCACTAAAAAATTGCCTAAAGAAATGCGCCGAAGCAATGCTTGGCGCATCCTTTTGCTCTTATTATAACTTTGAATAGCCGAAGCCATTGACCATGGCCTCGATCGGTATGCCTTTCTTGCAATACGGACATTCATGCGGTGCATAGGTCTGATAGCCCGGCAGATCATCCGTGGTAAAGAGTGGAAATACCTCGGTATTGCCAACCTTGGTCATGGTACCAAAGATGGAAGATACACCCACGATATTACCTCCGTAATACTCAATACATTCCAGACTCCTGCGCACGGTCTCGCCCGTCGTCATGGTTGCCAGCAAAAGCAATACATTTTTCCCCTCGATCGCCGGACGTACATTTTCACGGAAAAGCAACTGGTTGATGCTGTTGACTTCCGGAGACACGATATAAACAGTCTCATGTTTGTTGTTATTTGCGAAATGTCCTTTTTCTAATTCCTCTGCCAGATAAGCGCCCAGTACCTCCGTACCATCCATGCAGACAATGGTATCCACTGTCGTCACATGATGCAGCATCTTGTTCTTGATGCTTCTTGCTGCTTCCCTCGCCTCATTGGCACGTACCTTTAATCGCGTCACATCGATATAGAAGTTGATGTGTGATGAACTCGTTGCAAAATGCCCCGGTGTCGCGTTTAACGTAATGGTATTGTCATCCTTTGCATAAAACTTGACCATACGATCCCGAATACTCTTTACTGCCTCTCCCATAATGCATACCTCCTACATTTTACCGGTAGATCCAAATCCACCTTGTCCCCGTTCTGTCTCGTCTAAGTCTGCAACCTCTTCAAATTCTACGGAAAGAAATGGCATGATGACCAGTTGTGCGATCTTTTGACCCGGCGCTACGACGCGCTCCTCCCCGCTGTCGTTATGTAGTGCCACCTTGACCTCACCACGATAGTCTGCATCGACCACGCCGGTACAGTTGGCAGGCCGAAGTCCCTCCTTGGTAGAAAGTCCGCTTCTGGCAAAAACACCGCCAAAATATCCTTCCGGCACTGCCAGTGCGACACCTGTGCCGATCATTTTGGTTTCGTGCGGTGCAAGCCGTGTCTCCTCTGCAATATCTGCAAACAGATCATAGCCCGCTGCCCAAGCACTTCCTCTCTCCGGCATTTTTGCGGAAGATGTCAGTTTTTTCCATGCTATTTTCATTCCATCTACTCCTAAAAAGAATTGCTATTTACAATGTAACACGATTTCGTTTGTTTTTCTAGTGGCAACTACATCGATCACACGCTGATTGCTGCTGCCGCGCCAGTAAAGACTGGTATCTTTCTTTTCTACGACAAATTCTCCGTCCACCAAAACATCCACGTATTCCATGACAGGAAGCGTCTGGATAGTCTCGTAGGTAAAGCCGGTATAAAGCCATATGGTTTTTTCCGGAAAACGATCCTTTACCTCTTTGGCAAGCAGGGTCACATCTTCCCGGTTGCCATAAAAAAGAGGATCTCCACCGCTAAAAGTGATACCGGAAATATAATCATGATCCAGTGCCTCAAATAACTCTGCCTTTGCCTCTGGATCAAACTCCAGACCGCCATTGGGATCCCATGTGACCGGATTCTGGCAATCCTTGCAGCAATGATCGCAGCCGGCAACCCATAAGACCACACGCAGACCGTCGCCGTTTAGCATATCGTCTTTTGTTATATTATGATAACGCATTTATTCCACCTATACTACATACTCTTTCTTTCTGCTATTTCTGCCATCTTGGCATCATTCAATCTGGTATCTCCCTTGACTCTGGAGTAAGAAAGATATCCATTCATACGCTCGATCTTGGTCAGATTCTTGCTGCCGCAGACCGGACACACATCCATATCCAATTCCTCATGACCACAATCATCACAATAGGAAAGGGAAAGGTTGACGCCCTCGTAAAATCCCATTTCCATAGCACGGCGTACCAAGGTCTTGACTGCCTCTTTGTTGTAGCCGATCGGGTATTTTACATACTGGATCTTGCCACCATTGGAAAGTTCCCAGAAACGATATTCCAGATCCTGCTTCTGGATCGGTGTGATATCTTCTGTGACATGACAATGAAAACTGTTGCTGACATATTCACGGTCAGATACATTTTCAACGATACCGTATTTCTTGCGGAACTGCTTTACCTGTAAACCGCAGAGGTTTTCTGCCGGTGTACCGTAGATCGCATAAAGATTGCCGTCTTCTTTTTTAAACTCATTGATCTTGTCATTGATGTGCTCCAAGACCTCTACCGCAAACTGTCCGTCCTCTACCAGGGACTTGCCATTGTAGAGTTCCTGCAATTCGTTGAATGCAGTAATGCCGAAAGAAGCTGTAGCTGTCTTTAAGATTGGTTTGATCTTGTCATTGTATTTCAGATGTCCGCCATAAAATCCGCCTTCACAATATGCCAGTGGATTGGTGGATGCACGCATCTCACCAAGATAAGCATAGGTACGGATATGGAGTTTACGGATAAGTTCCAGATAGTAATCCAACACTTCGTAAAAGTCGCGGCTCTCCTGTCTTGCCTTTGCCAAGATCATTGGCAGATGCAGGCTGACGGCTCCGATATTAAATCTGCCGACAAAGACCGGACGATCCTGATCGTCTGCCGGATACATACCGCCTCTTTCATACCAAGGAGAAAGGAAGGCACGACAGCCCATCGGACTGATAATCTCTCCGTATTGCTTATACATGCTGGCGATATAGCCCTTACCGGTCAGGCTCAGCCAATCCGGATACATGGTCTTTCTGGAACATTCGATGCCTGCTTCAAAGACATCTTCCAATTCCTTGCCCGGTCCGTGTAAATTCTCATCATATAAAAATACGATCTTCGGGAAAAGTACCGGTTTCTTATGTCCCTTTTTGCCCTGTCCGTTCATGCGGACACGGAGCATGCAGATGGTCGCCATCTTGGCAAAACGAGTCGTTCCGGTTCCGGCGGTCACCGTGATAAACGGATAATCTCCACGGCTGCTGGCAACGGTATTGAACTTGTACTCCCAGCCCTGGAAGCCCTGTTCAAAGTCACGTTCTACATCTGCCATAGCGGTTGCTTCTGCCTTTTCTTGGGAAAGTCCAAGACCTGTATATTTTTCCACATACTTGGCAAAAGAGATCTCTGCGTATTTATCCAGGATCAGATCTGCGCTTGGCACCGTAAAGCCGCCATACTGCTGGCTGGCAGCACTCAGCACGATATCTCCGATCACGTCAAAGGCAACATCCAGGGATTTCGGCTCATTGTACCAGATATTTCCCATCTCAAAGCCGCCCTCCAAGACTGCTTTGACATCAAAAAGGCAGCAGTTCATGGTATCACGTCTGGCTGACATATCATGGATATAGATATAGCCGTCACGAATGGCCTGAATCTCCTCTGTCGTCAGGAAGAATTTCTTGTATAATTCACGGTTGAACTCGTTAAAGATCAGGCTTCGCTTGGTAGATACCAAAGCAGAGTCCGTATTGGCATTTTCCTTGTCACCGATATACATAATGGACTGGCTCTTGGTATAGACATCGTCTAACATCTGCACAAAGTCCTGCTTGTAATTACGGTAATCCCTATAACTCTTGGCTACCACCGGATTGACTCTTTCCAGTGCGCCCTCTACGATGTTATGCATCTGGGCAATCTCGATGCGGTCGATACCGAGAGCAAATACTTTTTCTTCTACAAACTGGCAAATAAACTTTTCTTCTTCTTCTGTAAAATTGATCAATACCCTGCATGCAGATTTGTTGACTGCATCCACGACTTTTTGTACGTTAAAATCCTCTAATGTTCCGTCTTTTTTTACTACTTTTATCAACGCTTACGCTCCCTTTCTTATCTATATGTCGATATGGCACATCCTGCAATATACTATATCTTGTGCTCCGTTTCTACATTCTAGCATCATAGGAAATGGCAGTCAATAGATTTTTAAGCAATCTCTGATTTTTTGTCCCGTTCCATGAGACTGCGCACGGCAAGGCGGGGATCTACGTCATGAAACAAGACCTCATTGACCTGTTCTATGATGGGCAGACTGACCTGGTATTTTTTTCCCAGCGCCAGTGCCGCCTTGGCTGAATAAACACCTTCTACGACCATATGCACCTGATCCATGGCATCCTTTGGACGCAAGCCCTGACCGATCAGCATACCTGCCTTACGGTTTCTGCTGTGACGGCTGGAACAGGTCACGATCAGATCCCCTGTGCCTGCAAGACCACTCAGGGTCTGCGGAAGTCCTCCCATGGCAAGTGCCAAGGAAGATATTTCCTTGATGCCGCGTGTGATCAGTGCCGCCTTGGTATTGTCCCCATAGCCCAGACCATCCGACATACCGGCAGCCAGCGCGATGACATTCTTTAAAGAGGCACCGATCTCAATCCCGGTCACATCCGTGCTGGTATAGACACGGAAATTTTCATTCATAAAGGCATTCTGTAAAAATTCTGCCACGGCTATATCGCGTGAGCCGGCAACCACAACGGTCGGCAGACCTTTTACGACTTCTTCTGCATGAGACGGACCGCTTAGAACGCCCACCTTAGCATCCTTCCCCAAGACATCTTCTAAAATACCGCATTGGGTCAAAAGGCTATCTTCCTCGATTCCCTTGGAAACACTGCAAAGGATCTGGTTCTTTTCCACATAAGGCTTGATCTTTTCTGCGGTCTCTCTGGTTGCCGTAGAAGGAACCGCTAAGACCAGAAGATCCTTGCCCAAAAGACAGGAAGAAAGATCCCAGGTCAGGCTCATTTCCTTTGGAAGCATGACTCCCGGCAGTTTGTCACACTCCCCGCTTGCCTGCATCTTTTCGATCTGTTCCCTTCTATGTCCCCACAGACTCACCTGACATCCGTTATTCTGTAATAAAATTGCCAGCGCACATCCCCAACTTCCTGCGCCGATGACACCAACTTTCATTTTCCGCTCCTTTACTTCCATGCAAAAGAACCCTGCCAAAAGCAGGATTCCTTGACTGATTTGCTAGTCTCGTTTTGATTTAAAAGAAAACTTGTTTTCATTACCTGCCAAAAGCCGCTTGATATTGCCCCGATGCAATACAATGGCAAGGATACAGGCAAAAGATACTAAGATCTGGGCTTCTAAAAGATCCGACGTGGCAAATGCCAGCCAGCCCTTTGCCCCAAAGATCCAGATCTGTACCATGAGTCCCAGCGCCGCCAGAATAGATCCCAGAGACACATAGCGTGTGATCGCCACTGCCAGCACAAAGATCAGAACACAAAGTGGCAGACACTGCGGAAAGAGGGCTAGGATCATACCAAAACTACAGGCAATGCCCTTGCCCCCCTTAAACTTCATAAAGAAAGGGAAATCATGCCCCAGTATGGCACCCAGTGCCCCGTATAATTCCAACAAGACAATATGCTCCGGGTATGATGTGCGAAAAAGGAGCCAGACGACTACCACTGCCGCCACACATTTTAAGCAGTCACACACCAGTGTCAGCGCACCTACCTTGATGCCTAAAATACGCATGGTGTTGGTCGTACCAATATTGCCGCTTCCCTGTTTGCGGATATCCACATCTTTTTTCTTGCCAAAAAGATAGCCCGATAAGATCAATCCAAAGGCATAACCGATCGCAAGTGCGACGAGCCTCATCAATTCCATAATTAGTCGTCCTTTCTCTCCCGGATGATAAACTTAAGGGAAGTCCCCTCAAATCCAAAGGCATCACGGATACGGTTCTCCAAATATCTGGTGTAGGAGAAATGCATCAATTCCTTGTCATTGACAAAGATAACAAATGTCGGCGGCTTGACTGCCACCTGGGTCACATAGTAGATCTTGAGACGCTTGCCCTTATCGGATGGCGGTTGCTGCATAGCAACAGCCTCGGTCACGATCTCATTTAAGACACCTGTCGCAACACGCATAGAATTATTCTCGATCACGGCATCGATGGTCTCATAGATCTTTGGCAGACGCTGTCCCGTCAAAACGGAAATAAACATGATCTGCGCATATGGCATAAAGGATAAGGTCTGTCTGATCTTTTCCTTATGCTTGTAAATGGTCTTGTCATCCTTTTCGATGGCATCCCACTTGTTGACTGCAATGATAATGCCCTTGCCGCGCTCATGTGCGATCCCGGCGATCTTGGCATCCTGCTCTGTCACGCCCTCGGTCGCATCGATCATCACGATCACGACATCTGCCTTTTCTACGGCAGCAACAGCACGAATGATACTAAATCGCTCCAATTCTTCCTTAATCTTGCTCTTGCGGCGCAATCCTGCCGTGTCGATAAAGATATATTCCTTGCCATGGAACTTGACCTTGGTGTCGACCGCATCTCTGGTGGTTCCTGCCACATTGGAAACGATCACACGGTTCTCGCCCACCAGACGGTTGACAAGGGATGATTTTCCTACGTTTGGTTTGCCAACGATCGCGATCTTAGGAATATCCTGATCCTCATCTGCGCCAGCATCTTCCGGGAAATGTGCGATCACCTGGTCTAGCATATCCCCCAGTCCTAACATAGAGGAAGATGAGATTGGAATCGGATCCCCGATACCCAGATTATAAAATTCATAGACATCCGCCATGTATTTTTCAAAACTGTCAACTTTGTTGACTACCAAAACGACCGGTTTTTTGGAACGGCGCAGCATATCCGCTACTTTTGCATCCGCATCCACCAGTCCCTGTCTGACATCTGTCATAAAGATGATGACATCTGCCGTATCAATGGCGATCTGCGCCTGCTCACGCATCTGGCTGATGATAATATCTTTTGATTCCGGCTCAATACCACCGGTATCGATCATGGTAAATTCATGCTTCAACCATGTAACATCTGCATAGATACGGTCTCGGGTCACTCCCGGCGTATCTTTTACAATCGAAATCCTCTCTCCTGCCAAGGCATTGAACAAAGTAGACTTTCCTACATTTGGTCGTCCTACAATGGCAACTACAGGCTTACTCATATTTTCCTCCATCTATTTATAATGTAATTAATTGTTTCACGAGATCTTGTCCGCTTGATTTTACAATATCCACCCTTACTTGTAAAGCGTCACTTAACTGGGCGACCGTCACATCATCCAAGAAATCCTGTTCCTCGGCACGCACCATATTCTGCGGTAAGAGCAGGTGGCTTCCCAGCGGCTGTTCCTTGAGTTGTGCCATCAGATCCTGTCCTGTGATCAGACCAGAAACCGTGATCTTTTCGCCAAAGAAATCGTTGCGGATCTCATAGACATGCACGGTGACCTTGGGGAATTTCTCCATGAATTCCTGACACAGCATGCGGATAAAAGGGGCTGCCAGCCTTCCGGTCGCGATCGCACATTCTTTTTTCCGCATAAAAGGATGCTTTTTCTCTTTGGCTAAGGCTTCCCGGAATTCGTCCATCAAAAGCCGGATCATGCCGACACCGTTTTCCAACTGGGTATAGCCGTCATAGCGTTCTTCCGTCGGCAGGTCATAACCGGCGATCAAATACCATTCATCCGATGCCTGCACAAAATGTGTGCCGTACTTTTCAAAACTGATGTCCTGCCATTTGTGGATGGTAGCAAGCACTTCGCGCGCTTCTTCTCTTTCAAAAGGTTCCAGCGGGTACAGCCCCTCTCGAAACTTGGTCAATCCTACCGGCACTACAGACATGCTCTGCATCTGCGGGTAAAAAGATAAAAGATCTCCGATGGAACGATCCAGTTCTGCCCCATCATTTTCTCCCTTGCACAAAACGATCTGGGCATTCATCTCAATATCGGCATCCGCTAACATCTTGATCTTGTCTAAGATGTCACCGGCAAAACGATTGTGGAGCATTTTGCAGCGCAGTTCGGGATTGGTCGCCTGCACAGAGATATTGATGGGTGCCAGATGATAGTGGATGATACGTTTGAGATCTTCCTCCTTCATGTTGGTCAGGGTCACATAGTTGCCCTGTAAAAAAGAAAGCCTGGTATCGTCATCCTTAAAATATAAGGTTTCCCGCATGCCCGGCGGCATCTGGTCAATGAAACAGAACATGCATTTATTGTGGCAGGACCGATAATCGTCCATCAGTCCATTTTCAAAGGTGATACCAAGATCTTCGCCCTCTGATTTTGTGATATGCACAAGATGTCTTGTCTGATCCGGCTTTTCGATCAGCATCTCAAATGCTGGTTCATCCTCGTAGTAATAATAATCAAAGATATCGATCAGTTCGACACCATTGATCTCTTTTATGATATCCATCGGTTCCACTCCTGCAAGTGCCGCGGGACTCCCGGATCTTACAAAAGCAATCTGATGTGATGTGCTCATAAATCTATCCTCATCTTTCTCGTCACTCGGTAAGCATCAAAAATGCTCCCAGATTTCCTCGTTTCCCCTTGCTGGCTCTGTGCGAAAATAAAATACTGCTGTTGCAGCAGGTACAAAGCCCTGCAAGGTCTATATGCTCTTTCAACACACCTGCCTCTGTCAATACGATCTCATTGGCTTTCCACAGATCCAACTGGTATTTGCCGAGCGCGCCTGCCTGTAAGATCTCCTTTTCATGGGTCGGAAATGCAAATATAAATGCCTCTGCCACATCCCTGCTCACCTCATAGCAGTCCTGGCAGATGGATGGACCGATGGCACAGAGCAGGTCTTTCGGCTGACTTCCAAAGGATTTTTCCATGGCTTCTACCGTCGCCTGTCCCATACGTCCTACCGTCCCTCTCCAGCCGGAATGGGACAGACCGATCGCCTTATGCACCGGATCCACAAAATAAAGCGGGACACAGTCTGCATAGAAAGTGGCAAGCAAAACACCCGGCTGGTCTGTGATCATGCCGTCCACATCTTTATAATCGCGTGGGCGCGTGATCCCCTTGCCAAGATCTTCCTTTCCCACAGGTCTCACATTGGTCGTGTGGGTCTGGTCGCTCGTCACGATATGATCTATGGACGTCCCCAGTGCCTGAGCCACCCTTCGGTAGTTTTCCAAAACTGCCGTCTCGTCATCCCCTCTGGTAAAACTTAGGTTCAGGCTTTCATAGATATCCTTGCTGACACCGCCCTCTCTGGTCGTAAACATATGCCGGATATAAGGCAGTGCCTCATAACTTGAAAAGGAAAGATAAGGCAGAACATATCCTTCCTCTGATCTGTAGTTTCTTGTTTCTATCATAAGCCGATATAAGGAAAGGCATTGGTAAGAAGTGTGATCTCGTCCTTTAAAATGGCAACGACATCAAAGCGGATCTGTAGATCTGCCCACTGTCTGTGCGTCAAAAGGAAATGATCCGCCACCCGACAGATGACCGTCTGCTTTCGCCAGCCGACCGCCTCCAAAGGATCTCCGGCGGCAGCATCCTTGCGGTACTTTACCTCCACAAAACAAAGGTAGGCCCCGTCCCTCGCCACGATATCGATCTCACCCTTGCGGTTGCGATAATTCATAACAAGGATCTCATAGCCCTGACGCCTTAAATAGTCTGCCGCTTCTTTTTCATACCTGCTCCCCACACTTCTTTTATTTGCTTTCGTTCCTATTTCCTCCCATCCAGTTTTGCTTTCACCTTTTCCATGCCGTCCACAAAGACCAGTATCTCCGCAACGACCTCATATAATTCCGGTGGAATGGCTTCTCCAATGTCAAATTTGGATAAGGTATCTGCCAGTTTTCCATCCTGATAAAAAGGCACATCATTTTCCTTGGCGGAGGTAATGATCTTTTCCGCCACATGTCCCTTGCCCGTCGCCACGATCTTTGGTGCAATATCATTTGGATCATAGGATAGGGCGACTGCTGTCTTTTCTTTTGAAAAATTCTGGGGTTTCCACTCTTTATTTTCCATACTTATGCCCTCACATCAAAGGAATACCGATGCACCTCGCCGCTGCTTTTCTGGTCTGCCTTTAAAAAATCTTCCACAAAATCGATCTTTTTGGCATCCTGTTCCAATTTCATGCTACAGGTGTAACCCTTTTTTTCTAAGCGCTCCGTCAAAAGATGCATATTCTCCTCCAAAAGCGTCAGACTGTCTGCATCCTCTAAGTACCAGTTAGCAGATACATTTTTTTGGAGCATCTTGACCGAAATATCCACACCGCCCAGATTGTCCATATCAAAATGTAAAAAAGCCGTCAGTTCATCGTCTGCCCCCTTGTCGCGCCCCCCGTTGCGATAAACAAAAAGTTCGCTGTTGACATTCTGTCCGCGCAGGCGTATCGGCACCTGCACATAGGAATACATCTGGCTTAACTGGTTCATGAATTCTATATTTTGTGACAGGGAATTGGCTGCCCCCTGTATGGTCTCTTTGGCACTTGGAAATTTGTCTGCCAGTTGTTCCAGATCATGGATCTGCTGCGACATTTTCTCATACAGGTGGCTGATACTGTGTTCTTTTGGCAGATCCTGCGGCGCAACCGTCCACTCTTTTGTCACCAGATCAGAAAATAACTTCTGATAGCCCCTGGAACGTAAAAGATCTTGCACACTCTCCTTGGAAAGCCCGCCGGCATTTTGTCCTAAAAAAACAGAGACTTCCTGCAAAAAAGCATCCACCTTGGTCTGTGGTAGAAGCTGCCCCTCTGCCGTAAAAAAATTGGCGTGTTCCTTGATAAAAGACGGCATCTGTCCCAAGACATTTTGCAGGTCTGCAAATGTCCCCTGATCCAGACTATTGCCAAGTGTTCCGGCTTCATAGGCATCCATATCCTCCAGTGTCTGCGAGAAGATCCCCGCCCTCTGGGATAAGTATTCCAGATCCACAGACTCCTGCCCTTCTGCTGGTAGCATTTCCTCTGCATAGACCGCTTCGCCTGTGGCAAACGCCTCCTGCATGGAAAGATCTCCGAAAAATGCCACCAGCCGGTTGTTCTGCCCGACCATCGTCTGGGTATCTACCGCATCATCTAAAAAAGACTCTCCCAATACCGCCACCAGATCCTGCACCTGACTTAGGACTTGACGCCTGTCCGCCTTATAATTTTCAAACTGCTCGACACTGTTGGCATCGATGGGAAGTTGTAATTTCTGCATCTGCACAATGGTCTCCGGCTGACTGCCCGGGACACTGCCGATCTGTCTTGCCATATTTTGCAGGCTTTTGGAATCGATCGACATGCCTTCTTTCATCATGGCATTTACCATGTTTAAGTTACGCTCGCTCACTGCCAGACTTGCGGCATCCAGTGCCTGCATCAGTGTCGGATTGCCCTGACCTGCTCCCATGGAGATCGGCTTGATCCGGATCTGTTCTCCGTCATTGGATTTCACCTGAAAAAAAACAGACTGCCCCTTAGAAAGAGACAAGCCCGCGTCCAATCTGGCTGTAATATTCTGTCCACTGCTCAGCCCTAATATTACCTGAGTACCGCGTATGCTATTTACGGTTCCCTCAAAGATATTGCCTGTCTTTAATTGTTTTACCGTCTCGACTAATTGCTCTATCCCCTTTGTCTTGGTGGAGACCTCACTGCCGGAAGATAAATTGTTTTGATACTGTGTCAGCAAATCAGAAACCTGCACTTCTCTTCCCCCTTAGAAAAGTTACTCACATTCCACAAAATGACCGATAAAGGACTTTCTGTGGATAGGACTTGGTCCGTACTTCTGTAACGCTTCGATATGTTCTTTCGTACCATAGCCCTTGTTCTGTGCAAAGCCATACTCCGGCATGATGGCATCGTATTCTTTCATCAGTCGATCTCTGGTCACTTTTGCAATGATACTTGCCGCCCCGATGGAAATGCTCTTGGCATCCCCCTTGATGATCGGCACCTGTTTGACGGATACCTCCGGTATGGTCACGGCATCATTTAACAAAAGATCCGGCGCAACCGCAAGTTCTGCGATTGCCTGACGCATGGCAATATAAGTCGCCTGTAAAATATTGACCTCATCGATCTTTTCCGGCGAAGCAAAACCAAGACCTACTGCAACTGCTTTTTCCATGATCTCATCATAGAGCGACTCACGTCTTGCCTCCGATAATTTCTTGGAATCATTGATATAAAGGATCTCACAATCCCTTGGTAAAATGACTGCCGCCGCACACACCGGCCCGGCAAGCGGTCCTCTGCCCACCTCATCAATGCCACAGATCATAGGGTATGCATCTTCATAGCGGTGCTCATAAGTCCGCAAGACCTCCAAACGCTGCCTTTCCTGTTCTAACCGGTCCAGTCTTTTTTTCGCCTGCCCGATGATCTTGGCAACACCCGGTCTGCCGTCTCTTATGTATTCTTCAATAAAATCCGGCAATTCCAGATCGTCTTTTTCCTTGTATTCCTGCTGGATATCTTTGATCTTTTTTTCCATATCCACGACTTCTCCTAAATGCTACTGGTGTTTGATGACCATGATCTTGTTGAATGGATAGATACGCACCCATGCCTTACCGATGATGTCCTGACGCTTGATCGCTCCTACCGAGGCAAAACGGCTATCGGTACTGTTGTTGCGATTGTCACCCATAACAAAGTATTCATCATCGCCCAGTGTGATGGGTTCCGATGCCAGTCCCGGATTCTGGATAGTCTCCAGTCCGTAATTTTCTTTCAAAAGAGTGCCGTTGATATAGATCTCTCCGGCATCATTGATGTAGACCGTCTCGCCCGGAAGACCGATGATACGCTTGATATAATAGGTGTTTTCTTCATATCGATAAGGGAAGATGATGATATCAAAACGCTCAGGATCATGTAAGCGGTAAGAGATCTTATCCACGATCAGATTGTCCCCATCGGAAAGTGTCGGTTCCATGGAAGAACCACTCACGCGGGATCGCTGTCCCACAAAGGTTATGATCAAAAAACAGATGCCAAAAACAATAACGATATATAAAAGCAAACTTAAGATCTCATGTGCCGGTGATGTCTGCTCTGCCTGATCCGGTTTTTTTGTACTTTTTTGTTCTTGTGTCATTTTATACTTCCGTCTCTTCCTTTTTTATTTTCTCCGGAAATTCCAGAGAAATCTTGCCGATCGTTCCGCTGCGGAAATCATCGATCACCAGAAGGGCTGCCTTGCTGTAATCCAACTGGTTTCCCTTAGAGCGGCAATTCCGATTTTCAGCGATCTGCTCTAAGAAAGTAAGAACTTCTTTTGTCTCATCGATCTGATAACGCCCTGCCAGAGCCCCCGGATACTTGTCCTTTAAGATCTTGCAGAGTTCTAAGGCGAGTTCTTCTGTCTGCAAAAGTTCATCTTTGATCGAGCCGATGCATGCTAAATGCAGTCCGACCGTCTGATCTTCAAACTTTGGCCATAAGATGCCCGGTGTATCGAGCAACTCGACATTTTTATTGAGGCGTATCCACTGCTTGCCCTTGGTAACGCCCGGCTTATTGCCGGTCTTGGCGCAGGCTTTTCCAGCATAAGAATTGATAAAGGTCGACTTTCCTACATTTGGAATACCTACGACCATAGCACGCACCGGTCGGTTCTTGATCCCTCTCGCCCGGTCTCGTTCGATCTTTTTGGCACAGGCATCCATGACGACCTGTGTCACTTCCTTCATGCCCTTGCGATTGCGGGAATCCAGGGTTACGACAAAATATCCCTTATCCTGAAAATATGTTTTCCAGCCTGCTGTCACCTTAGGGTCTGCCAGATCTGCCTTATTCAGCAAGATCAGTCTTGCCTTCTGCTTGCCCAGTTCGTCTATATCCGGATTGCGGCTGCTCAGGGGAATCCTTGCATCCACCAGTTCGATCACCAGATCGATCAGTTTTATGTCCTCCTGCATCTGTCTTTTTGCCTTGGTCATATGACCCGGGTACCATTGAAATTCCATATCTACTCCTAGTTTACCGGTCCGAATCCCTTGAGGGATAAACAGAACCATACCTTTCCTATCATTTCCTTGCGCGTCACATTGCCAATGGATTCGTAGCGGCTATCCTCACTGTTGTTGACATTGTCACCCAGTACAAAGTACTCATCATCCCCTAAGGTGATCTCCGTCTCAGCCCGTCCGGCATCCTTAATAGACAATCCGGTCTGTTTGAGGTTTGTGGCTGTTCCGTTGACATAAAGTCTACCACTTTTGATCTGCACCGTATCCCCCGGCACCGCCACGATACGCTTGACATTATCGTTGGCACTGGTATTGCCCTTTGGTGTAAAAGCCACGACATCCCCTTTTTTCGGTGACCGGATGTGGTATGCCACACGATCGACCAGCACACTGCCATTTTCCACAACTGCCGGTGCCATGGATTCTCCCGAGCAGGAGATTCTTTTGCCATAGCCTAAGGTAACAAGAAAGGCTAAGGCGATAACAGCTAAGATCTCTGCGATCCAAATACTGACATAGCGGACTTTTTCACCCTGTATCTTGCGACGTCGGCGGCGGAAATTCAGCCCACTTCTACCAGTGCCTATTTTTTTCCCTACCTGCCTCGCCATGCGTATAATCTGTCTTTTATTCATAATTCATCCTATTATCATATCTCATTTATCGGATATATAACAATCCTATATTACTATACACGATATGAAAAAAAAGAACAACCACATTTGTGGTTGCTCTCTTCTGGTCTTACTACTGAACTAATTCTTTAACCTTAGCCTTCTTGCCGATACGATCTCTTAAGTAGTTAAGTTTAGCACGTCTTACCTTACCACGACGTACTACTTCGATCTTCTCTACGTTAGGGCTATGCACTGGCCATGTCTTTTCTACTCCAACACCGTTAGAGAACTTTCTAACAGTAAATGTCTCACGATTGCTTCCACCCTGTCTCTTTAAAACAGTACCTTCGAATACCTGGATTCTTTCACGGTTACCCTCTTTGATCTTAGCGTGTACCCTAACAGTATCACCTACGTGGAACTCGTCTACTTCAGACTTTAACTGTTCTGCTTCAATGTTCTTGATGATTTCATTTGCGTTCATTTTGTGACCTCCTAATTAAATTATCTTGACGTTCTTAATACATGCGTACCAGAGGACCATCTCTTTTCACAACTCGTTGATAATATCATAAACCCGTGCAAAAGGCAAGTATTTATTCTATTTCCTTACATTTTTCTAAAAATTCCCGATCTTGTTTTGAAAGATCCGCTGCTGCCAGAAGATCCGGTCGCCTCTCTTTTGTACGAAGCAGGGATTGTTCATGCCGCCAGGCATCCACCTTGGCATGATCTCCGGATAAAAGAATGGCAGGCACCTTCTTGCCATTCCATTCTTCCGGTCTGGAATACTGTGGATACTCTAAGAGATTATTTTCAAAACTCTCCGTCTCTTTGGAGTCTCCATTGGAAAGCACGCCCGGAACCATACGGGAAATAGCATCGACCATGACCATGGCAGGAAGTTCACCACCGGTAAGGACAAAATCCCCAATGGACATATAATCGGTAACAACCTCCTCTAATACCCGTTCATCGACGCCTTCATAATGGCCGCAAAGCAGGATCAGATTTTCCTCCTTAGCCAGTTCCTTTGCATCGTTCTGTACAAAAGTCTTTCCTTGGGGGGTCAGATAAATGGTGCGTACACTGCCTTCCACACGATCGACAACAGACTTCCACGCATCGTAGATCGGCTGCGCCTGCATGACCATGCCCGCACCGCCGCCATAAGGATAATCATCCACCTTTTTGTGCTTATCCAGGGTATAATCACGGATATTGACCGCCTCTATAGACAAGAGTCCTTTTTGGATCGCCCTGCCGATAATACTGGTATTTAAGCCCTGCATGACCATTTCCGGGAATAGGGTTAAAACAAAAAACTTCACGTTTACTCCTCTTCTAACAGTCCGTCCAAGAGATGAACGGTCATTTTTCCTTCTTCATCGTCTACGTTTAAGATACAGTCGCGGATAGCAGGAAGCAGGACTTCCCTGCCGGACGGCATCTCTACCACATAGACATCATTGGCGCCTGTGCTGATCACATCAATCAGGGTTCCGAGTGCCTGTCCCTCTTCTGTGACAACTGTAAGTCCGATCAGATCTGCAATAAAATACTCATCCTCATCACATGCAACACGATTTTCTTTTGTCACATACAACTTGGCGCCCTTGTACTTTTCTACATCATTGATGCTGTCATAGCCCTTGAACTTTAAGATCACCAGATTTTTCTGTGGTCTCGCCGAAGTCACCTCCAGCGTGATCTGCTCTCGACCGGTATCTAAGATCAGATCTTTCATATTTTTAAAGCGCATCACATCATCCGTCAAGGGAAATACCTTGACCTCGCCCCGGACGCCATGCGTCTGAGTGATCGCGCCCACCTGATACAAATCCATACTTCTCTCCAAAAATTATTCTTTTACATAAGAAGAAATCCCCAACCGCCATACATTCGCATGGCAATTAGGGATCTTAGTCTTATACAATATCTACAACGACTTTTTTATCCGACTTTGAGGCTGCTGCCTTCACTACGGAACGGATTGCTTTTGCAATACGTCCCTGCTTGCCGATTACCTTGCCCATATCTGATGAAGCCACATGTAACTCAACAACAATGGTCTTGTCATTTTCTGTTTCTGTAACAACAACTTCCTCCGGGTAATCTACCAGTGACTTTGCAATTACTTCAACTAATTCTTTCATCACCTAATACCTCGTTCTTTCAATGCCTGTTTTTATGGATTATTTCTCAATACCAGCCTGCTTGAAAATTCTTGCTACAGTCTCTGTTGGCTGTGCTCCGTTAGCGAGCCACTTCTTTGCCAACTCTTCGTTTACATGATATACGGAAGGATCCTGATTTGGATCGTATGTTCCGATCTCCTCGATGCACTTACCATCTCTAGGTGATCTGGAATCTGCTACTACGATTCTGTAGAAAGGATTCTTCTTCTGTCCCATTCTTCTTAATCTAATCTTTACTGCCATTTTGTTTTCCTCCTAAGAAATTAAAAATTATAAATTTATGTTGTTAAAAAGGAAATTTCATTCTTCCTCTTTTACCACCCATCATGCCCGGCATTTTTTTCATCATCTTTTTCGTCTGATCGAACTGTTTGATGAAACGGTTGACTTCTGCAATGTCAACGCCGGCACCTCTTGCCAGTCGCTTTTTACGACTCGGATTCATAAGTTTTGGATTGGCTCTCTCCTCCGGTGTCATCGAAAGGATGATTGCCTCGATGTGTGCCATCTTTTTGTCATCAATAGCGCCCTCTAACTGTGAGACCTGCGCACTGTTCATGCCTGGGATCATCCCCGGCATCATACCAAGCACACTGCCGATACCGCCCATTTTCTTCATCTGCGCCATAGAGTCGAGATAATCATTGTAATCAAATTCTGCCTTGCGCATCTTGCGGGATAAGTCCTTTGCCTTTTCCTCATCAATGGATGCCTCTGCCTTTTCGATCAGAGAAAGCACATCACCCATGCCAAGGATACGGGATGCCATACGATCCGGATAAAACTGCTCCAGATCATCCAGTTTCTCTCCCATACCACAGAAAAGGATCGGCTTGCCTGTCACGGCACGAATGGAAAGTGCCGCACCACCTCTGGTATCACCATCTAACTTTGTAAGAACAACGCCATCAATACCGATCTTCTCATCGAAAGTACCTGCTACATTGACAGCATCCTGTCCGGTCATGGCATCGACAACCAAAAGCGTCTGTGCCACATCTACGGATTCCTTGATCTCTACCAACTCATCCATCATGCCCTCATCGATATGCAGTCGACCTGCAGTATCGAGGATCACAACATTAAAGCCGTTTTTCTTTGCATGCTCGATGGATGCCTTTGCGATATCTGCCGGCTTGTTCTTGTCTCCCATGGAAAATACCGGTACACCCTGCTTTTCCCCGTTGATCTGTAACTGGGTAATGGCAGCCGGACGATATACATCACAAGCAACCAAGAGCGGCTTCTTGCCTTTTTTCTTTACATGACCTGCTAACTTGGCAGTCGTAGTCGTTTTACCGGCGCCCTGCAGACCTACCATCATGATGACCGTAATCTGCTGTCCCGGACGATAAGCAATCTCCGTCGTCTCAGATCCCATCAGATTCGTAAGTTCTTCATTTACGATCTTGATGACCATCTGTCCCGGATTCAGACCGTTCATGACATCCGCACCGATCGCACGCTCCTGCACTGTCTTGACAAAGTTCTTTACGACTTTGAAATTGACATCTGCTTCTAAGAGTGCCATCTTGACTTCCTTAAGAGCAGCCTTGACATCTTCCTCGCTCAGACGTCCCTTACCACGAAGGTTCTTGAATACATTTTGTAGTTTGTCTGAAAGACTCTCAAATGCCATCTTATAACTCCTCTAGGATATCGTTGGATATGATTGTGATCTGTGCTAAGATCTCTTCCACAGAATGTTGATCGGTAGTGTGAACCAAAGTATCGATCGTCCTCACTTTGTCTCTGATATGAACAAACTTTTCAATCAGATGTAACTTGTCCTCATATTCTTCTAATGTTCGAGTGGATCGCTTGATCACATCATGCACCGCCTGACGACTGATGCCTCGATCGGCTGCGATCTCTCCCAAAGACAGGTCATTTAGTACGAAATCTTCATAGATGCTTCTCTGATGATCGTTTAAAAGTTCACCATAGAAATCATAAAGATCTCCCTGCTCAATCTTATCGTTCATATCATCACCTCGTATAATATACTATAGCAAAAAGCAGGTGTCAAGTATTTTTTCTTGACACCTGCTTGTACTTTTTATATTTTACTCTTACAAACTCGTTCTCACAATCTTTGGCTGATAATCGCCCTTTTCAAGGGCATCTAAAATCTGGTTCTTATGATCTGTGCCAAATGCCTCCAAGGTGATGCGAAGTTCTACGGCTGCGTTACGGTTGGTCGTTACAAACTGGTTATGCTCCAATTTGATGACATTGCCCTGTACCCCTGCAATCGTCTCTGCGACTCTTGCAAGTTCTCCCGGCTTGTCCGGAAGCAGTACGGATACAGTAAAGATACGGTCTCTAAAGATCAAGCCCTGCTGAACGACAGATGACATGGTGATGACATCCATATTACCGCCACTAAGGATAGAAACCACACGCTTGCCTTTGACATTTAATTTGTTTAAGGCTGCCACGGTAAGCAGTCCGGAATTTTCTACGACCATCTTGTGGTTTTCTACCATATCCAGAAAGGCTGCGATCAGTTCATCATCCTCAACTGTGATGATATCATCCAAATTTTTCTGGATATATGGGAAAATATTGCTTCCCGGTGTCTTTACAGCCGTACCATCTGCGATCGTATTGACCGTCGGAAGGGTTGTAACTTTTCCGTTTTTGATGGATGCCTGCATGCAATTTGCCCCTGCCGGCTCTACACCGATCACCTTGATCTTTGGATTTAAAAGTTTTGCCAGTGTTGATACACCGGTAGCAAGTCCGCCGCCACCGATCGGAACCAGGATATATTCTACCAGCGGTAACTCCTTAAAAATCTCCATAGCGATCGTACCCTGTCCTGTTGCAACTGCCAGATCATCAAAAGGATGGATAAAGGTATATCCATGCTCATCTGCCAGTTCGTAAGCCTTTGCGCATGCCTCATCATAGACATCGCCATAAAGGACAACTTCTGCCCCTAAATTCTTGGTACGGTTTACCTTGATGAGCGGTGTTGTGGTCGGCATAACGATCGTTGCCTTTGCTCCAAATTTCTTTGCGGCATATGCAACACCCTGCGCATGGTTACCTGCGGACGCTGTGATCAGTCCCTTCTTTCTTTCCTCTGCTGTCAGTGTGCTGATCTTATAATAAGCGCCTCTTACCTTATAAGCCCCGGTCAACTGCATATTTTCCGGTTTCAGATAAATGCTGTTACCACACTTTTCACTCAGAAAATCACTGTAGATCAACTTTGTCTCCAAAGTAACTTCGCTGACGATCTTACTTGCTTCTTCAAACTTGTCTAATGTCAACATCTTTTTCTCCTTTACTGTTCTTCTGTATAAAACAATGCATTCACAAATTCTTCTGCATTAAACTTCTCTAAATCCTCAATCGACTCACCGACACCAATATACTTGACCGGTATGCCAAGTTCTGCCTGGATCGCCACCGCGATACCACCCTTGGCTGTACCGTCCAACTTGGTAAGCACGATACCGCTTAGATCAGTGACCTCCGAGAACTCCTTTGCCTGATTGAGCGCATTTTGTCCGGTCGTACCATCTAAGACAACCAAAGTCTCCCGATAAGCCTCCGGGAACTCGCGGTCAACAATATTGTTGATCTTCCGCAGTTCTTCCATGAGATTTTTCTTATTATGAAGTCTGCCTGCGGTATCGATCAGGAGCACATCACACCCTCTTGCCTTTGCCGCAGATACAGCATCATAGACAACGGAGGCCGGATCAGAGCCTTCCTGTCCGCCGATCATATCCACCTGGGAACGGTTTGCCCATTCTTTCAACTGCTGACCTGCCGCCGCACGGAAAGTGTCCGCTGCTGCCAGAAGAACCTTTTTATTCTGTGCGCGCAACTTGGCTGCCAATTTACCGATCGTGGTCGTCTTGCCCACACCATTGACACCGACCACCAAAACGACCGAGGTACGGTTTTCAAATTCATATGCCGCCTCACCGATATCCATCTGCTGTCGGATGCTCTCTATAAGCAGTTCCTTACACTCTGCCGGCTCTTTGATCTTTTGTTCTTTGACCTTGCGCTTTAAATCTTCTAAGATATTTTCCGTTGTGGTAACACCAATATCACCCATGATCAGGATCTCTTCGAGTTCCTCATAAAACTCATCATCAATATTGGTAAAGCCCCGGAAAATATAGTCCATGTTTTTGACAAAATTATCTCTGGTCTTTGTAAGTCCTGCCAGTAATCGTTTGAAAAATCCGCCTTCTGCCATTTTTTCTCTCCTTATGCATCCAAATCATTTTCGATCAGGTTGACGGATACCAGTGCAGATACACCCTTTTCCTGCATGGTAATACCATAGAGTCTGTCTGCCGCATTCATCGTACCTCTTCTATGAGTAATGATAATAAACTGCGTGTTCTTCGTCAACTTATGTAAATAATTTGCAAAACGTCCTACATTCGAGTCATCCAGTGCCGCCTCGATCTCGTCCAAGAGACAGAATGGTGACGGTTTTAAGTTCTGGATGGCAAAAAGAAGCGCGATCGCCGTCAGTGACTTCTCTCCACCAGATAACTGCATCATATTCTGCAGTTTCTTGCCTGGCGGTTGTGCGATGATACGGATGCCAGTCTCAAGGATATCCTCACCCTCGACCAATTCCAGTGTACCCTTGCCTCCGCCAAAGAGTTCTTTAAATGCCTTATCAAACTCTCTTTGGATATCGGCAAAACCTTCCGTGAACTGTTTGCGCATACCCTCGTCCAGATCGTCGATAATGCCCATCAAAGTCTGTTCTGCCTCAACCAGATCGTCATGCTGTCCCTTTAAGAAATTGTATCGTTCCGATACTTCCTTATATTCCTCGATCGCATTGACATTAACATTTCCCATGCGACGGATCTCATCCTTGACACCGGATGTTGCCCTTCGCATCTCATCCAAATTATCATATTCCGGATCGCGGAGTTTTTCTGCCCCACGCTGGGTCAGTTCATATTCTTCCCACATATAGGTGTTCTGATAATTGATGGCTTCTTCCAACTTTTCACGCTGTGAATTCAAGCGGTAGATTTCTTTATCCAAAGCAGAAATGCGGTCTGCGATCTCTTCTCTCTGTCCGAAAAATCCCTTGTATTCCTGGTTCATGGCATCCTTTTGTTCCAAGGCTTCTTTCAGACGTTTTTCCAGTGTTGCGAAGTTGTCATCGCTGGCGATCATGGTCTTTTTGATTTCTTCAATATCGCCGCGTTTTTTATTGGCATCTTCCTTGCCATTTTGGGCTTCTTCTACCAGACGAACGATATCGGCTTCCTTCTTCTCGATCTCGCTTGCGACACGCTGGCAGTTTTCCATGACAAAAGTAACTTTTTGTCTGGCACTGGCTTCTTCGATCTGTGCCTCGGAAACATTGCGGGCTGCCGATGTCTCCATATAGGTCTTTTCATCCAAAAGTTTCTGATATTCCTCGGTCTGCTCTTTTAAGGATTGTTCCTTTTGGGCAGCTTCGCTACGCTCGCGCTCGATCTCTTTCTTGCCGGCAGCGATGTCACGCAACTGACGCTCCATCTCCTCGCTCTCGGTATTCAGACTGGAGAAAGCATTCTGGCTTTCGGACTTCTGCTCCTGCACACGCTGCAAATGGATCTGCGCCGTGTTGCAGGCAAGTGCATTTTTCTCCATCTCGCTGCGGTTTTCTTCGCGGTCTGCCTCCAAGAGCGCCTGTGCGGTCTCAATCTCTGCGATGCGGTCCTTTGCTGCCTTTTTTTCATCCCGCAGGGATGCCAGTTTCTTTTCCAGATCATCAATCTCACGGTTTCTTCCTAAGAGATTGCTGTTGTTCTTGAAACGTCCACCGGAAAGAGATCCGCCCGGACTGAAATACTCGCCTTCGAGTGTAACGATATGTAAAGAATAATGATTCTTCTTTGCCAATGCGATACCATGATCGACCGTATCGACCACGATCACACGTCCCAACAGATAAGAAAGAACATTGGCATACTCTGCATCTGCCTCCACCAATTCGTTGGCAAGCCCCAGCACACCCGTATCGGATAAAATGCTCTTATCCTTGGCAAAGCCCTTGCCGGAAACGCTGGTCAGTGGCAGGAAAGTCGCACGTCCCAGACGATTTTCTTTCAGATAAATGATCATCTTTTTGGCGGTTGCCTCATCCTTGGTCACGATATTTTGGATATTACCGCTAAGTGCCGTCTCAATGGCAATCTCATACTTTTTCTCTACATGGATCAGATCGGAAACAACACCAATGATGCCCGGATTGCTGTCCTTTTGCTCCATGACCTTGCGGATACTGTTGCCGTAGCCGTCATAGCGCTCGGCAATATTCTTTAAAGCCTCCAACTTGGAAGATAATTTATTATAGTCATCCTGACTGCTTGTCAGACGGTTCTGGGCTTCCCTGCGCTTGTTCTTCCACTCAACCGCCTTATGTCCGTATTCTTCTTCCTTATGCTTGCTGGCATCTAAGGCAGACTTGGCGTCTTCATATTCCTTCTGGCAACACTTTAGTCTTTCATTCAGATCTTCTTCCTCTGTCTTACGCTGTAAGAGGCGCTGGTTGAGTTGTGCCTTGCGGATATTGATCTGCTCCAACATGGTATCCAGACGCTGCTCTTTGGATTGGATGGTTCCCTTGCTATTTAAAAGTTCCATCATAGCCTGATTGTTCTGCTCGATCCCATCCGTGTATTTCTTGATGTCTGCCTGCAAGTCATCATTGAACTTACGCACAGAAGCAAGACGTCTTTCTACTTCTTCCAACTGCTCCTGCAACTGGGCTTTTTCAGTCTCGTAGGCATCTTTTTGACGGATATATTCTTTCTTTTCCGCCTCTAAGGCACCCTTTCTTTCCGAAAGATTCTCATCAGCACTCTCCGCAAAACGGATCTGTTCTTCCAAAATGCGGATCTGGTTTTCCAGTTTGCCCTTCATAAGCGTTGTATTGCTCTGTTCCTCACGGATACCCTGAATCTGCTCATCCATGGCATTTAATCCTTCTTCCAGAGATGCATACTGGTCTTTGATCTTTTCCTGCTTGTCCTTATTTTCCGTCATCTGCGTTTCGGCGATCTGATAATTTTTCTCGATCTCGGAAAGACGACGGTTCATATCTTGAATCTCAAGCAAAAACATATTGACTTCTAAGGTCTTTAACTCCTCTTTTTTCTTTAAGAAAAGTTTGGCATTCTCTGCCTGACGCTCCAAGGGTCCTACCTGACGCTCCAATTCGGATAAAATATCATTGACACGCACCAGATTTTCCCGCTCATGTTCCAGTTTTTTGACTGTTGCGGCTTTGCGCTTTTTAAACTTAACAATGCCGACCGCCTCGTCAAAAAGTTCACGGCGTTCCTCCGGCTTGCCACTCAGGATCCTCTCGATCTGTCCCTGACCAATGATGGAATAACCTTCCTTACCGATACCGGTATCATAGAAAAGTTCATTGACATCTTTCAGACGGCAAGGCGAACCGTTGAGCAGATATTCACTCTCACCCGAACGGTAGACACGTCTGGCGATCGTCACTTCCTCATAATCAATCGGAAGCAGATGATCCGAATTGTCCATCGTGATCGCTACATAAGCGTAACTGAGCGGCTTACGGTTCTCTGTTCCTGCAAAGATAACGTCCTGCATGCTCGCACCACGCAACTGCTTGGCACTTTGTTCACCAAGTACCCAGCGGACCGCATCGGAAACATTACTCTTTCCACTGCCATTCGGTCCTACAATGCCGGTGATGCCGTTATGAAAATCAAATACGATCTTATTTGCGAAGGACTTGAATCCATACATTTCAATGCTTTTTAAATACATATTCTTCCCCAAAAACTTTCTACTTGTTCTGACTCTCCTGCTGCCTTAAATACAAGAGTCCCTGATAAGCGGCTTCCTGCTCGGCTGCCTTTTTCGTACCGCCGCTGCCGTCGCCCAATTTGTGATCTCCCACCGTCACATCCACATGGAATACTTTGGCGTGATCCGGTCCGCTCTCTCCCAGAAGATGATAGGTCACATTCTGGTGGAACTTTGCCTGACACACTTCCTGTAAAATGGTCTTGCTGTCATAAAACATGCGCTTGTGCTCAATATCCGTCATGATATAACGGAGCACAAAGGCTTTGGCAGCGTCAAAACCGCCATCCAAAAAGATAGCACCGATCACTGCCTCCAAGGCATCTGACAAGACCGATTTGCGGGTCCTGCCCCCTGTCATGTCCTCTCCTTTGCCCAGATAGATATAAGATCCCAGATCGATCTCTTTGGTACAATAGGCAAGAGTCGGTTCACAGACCATACTTGCACGAAGTCTCGTAAGATCTCCTTCCGGCAGATCCCTGTAATTCAAAAACAAAAATTCACTGGAAACAGCCTCAAGCACAGCATCGCCCAAAAATTCCAACCGTTCGTTGTCGGATAACTTTTTCATATGCTTTTCATTCGCATAAGAACTGTGGGTCAGTGCCTGGCGCAATAAACTTTCGTTTTCAAACTCATATCCTATTACTTCCTGAAACTCTTTGATTGTCTTCACTTTTTTCTCCTTAACAGAGCAAAAGCCCTTGAACCAAGGGCTTTTGTCATCTAACATTCTGTTCGATTAACCAACCGTCTTTTTGATCAATTCTACAGCATCGCCAACGGTCACGATCTTTTCAGCCTCTTCTACATTCACTTCAATGTCAAGTTCTTCTTCAATTCCCATAATAATCTGGAAAACATCAAGTGAATCTGCTCCAAGATCATCCACAAAAGTGGTATCCATTGTGATCTCTGCCTGATCTACATTCAAGACCTCGGCAATGACCTTTCTCAGCATTTCTAATTCCATCTCGAATTACCTCCTCTATTCTGTCTTATCTCCCACGCAAATGTTTGCTTGTATTTTACCACTAATATCCTGTTCTTTAAAGGACACACATTGAATAATTGAATTTTTGATCTCTTTTGCTTTGGAACTGCCGTGGGTCTTAACGACCAGCCCCTTCAAACCCAAAAGCGGTGCTCCGCCATATGCGGATGCATCAAATGCCTTCAAGGTGTTCTTCAAAGCCGGCAAAGCCAGTGCCGCTCCGATCTTGCTCCTTAAGGTACTCATCAAACCTGTCTTTATAACACCGATCAGTGTCGAACTGAGTCCCTCGTATAATTTCAAGATCACATTGCCCACAAATGCCTCACAGACAATGACATCCGCCTGTCCCGACGGAATATCTCTCGCCTCAATACTTCCTATAAAATTGATGTCCTTACATTCTTTTAATAAAGGATAGGTCTCCTTGACTAAAGCATTTCCTTTTTCTTCCTCAGCGCCAATATTGACAATGGCAACTTTCGGATTCGGGATACCTACGACATGCTCCATGTAGATCGATCCCATACGCGCAAACTGTACCAGATGGGAAGATCTCGCATCCACATTGGCTCCACAATCGATCAGAAGCGATACGCCTTTCTTGGTCGGTATCAATGGTGCCAAAGGTGCACGTTCTACGCCCCTGATCTTACCAACAATCACTTGTCCGCCCACTAAGACCGCCCCGGAACTGCCTGCGGAAACAAAGCCATCCGCCTTGCCTTCTTTGACCAGTTTTAATGCCACAACGATCGATGAATCTTTCTTTTTGCGTATTGCCATAACCGGTGGTTCTGCTGTCTCGATAACCTGACTTGCCGGCACGACCTCGATGCGGTCTGTCGGATAGGTGTATTTGGTCAGTTCTGCCTGAACCACATCTGCAAGCCCCACCAAAAGGACTTTGATGTCTTCCCGCTCCTTGACTGCCTCTACACATCCCTTGACGATCTCTACCGGCGCGTTATCACCACCCATAGCATCTACTGCTACGACTTTTATATTATCCATGATACGCCTTCCTCCTATGCATAAAAATGCATCATAAGAAAAATATACTATAAGTGTACCTATAAATCAACACCAAATCTCCCCAGAAAAAGAGCAAAAAAAATAAGGCTTTCCGAAATTGGAAAGCCTCCTGTTTCATCTTAGTCCTGAGCGATGATCTCTTTCTTATTGTAGGAACCGCAGTTCTTACAAACTCTATGTGGAACCATTAACTCTCCACACTTGCTACATTTTACTAATGTAGGAGCTGTCATCTTCCAGTTTGCTCTTCTCTTATCTCTTCTACCCTTAGAAGACTTATTCTTTGGACAAATTGACATATCGGGTCACACCTCCTTAAATTCATTAAAGATATCTTGGAACTTTGCCATTCTTGGATCTATTACCTGACGATCACATCCGCAGTCCTGCTGGTTCAAATTCTGACCACACACCGGGCAAATACCCTTGCAATCATCCTTACACAAGACTTTTGTCGGCCAGTTCACCAAGATTTCGTCATAAATCAGTCTGTCAACATCTAACTCATGTTCCTCCAGAAAGGTATTTTCCTCGTCCTCTGCAAATTGCACATGACCATCTGCAAGCATAACCTTGCGATCAATGGCAATCTGGAGTGTAACATCGACATCCGACAGACATCGATCACACGGAACTACCACATCCAGAGTAGTGTCACCTGAAATCAATAATTGCTTATTGTTATCATTTGTCAGACATATACTGAATGGCTTAATGTCGGTAATAGGAAATCTTCCTCCGCTCACAGAAACTTCTGACATCTCTGTTGTAACAGGTATCTCCCGTTTCTTATCGGCTGTAGAAATGACATCTAAAATATCAAACTTCATAGTCTCTCCTATTCACACTCAAACTATTATACATAGATGTCAGGCGCTTGTCAACAACTTTTTCGCCCTATTTCTTATTTTACAAGTGCTACCGTTTCTCTTGCAATAGCAAGTTCTTCGTTGGTAGGGATCACGCATACCTTAACCTTGCTGTCCGGTGTAGATAAGGTAACTTCATCACCGAAAGTCTTAAGGTTGGTCTCCTCATCAATAGCGATACCAAGATAACCTAAGTATTCGCATACCTTGCGGCGGACAAGTGCAACATTTTCACCGATACCGGCGGTAAATGCGATGGCATCCACACCATTCATGGCTGCTACATAAGAACCGATGTATTTTGCTACACGATAACAGAATACTTCAACAGCGTCTGCTGCCAACTGGTTGCCAGCCTTGATCTCAGCCTGCAGATCACGGAAGTCGCTGGATCCGCCCTTTGTCATACCGGAAAGACCGGACTTCTTATTTAATACAGTAACCATCTCTTCGATGTTTAAGTTTTCTTTCTTTGCGATGAACTCCATGATTGCCGGATCAATATCACCAGAACGGGTTCCCATGACAAGACCTTCCAGCGGGGTCAGTCCCATGGAAGTGTCTACACACTCGCCGTTTAAAACAGCACTGATAGATGCGCCGTTTCCAAGGTGTGCTACGATGATCTTGGAATTTTTCAGATCCATGTCTAAGTACTCTGCACATCTCTTAGATACGAAACTATGGCTGGTTCCGTGGAAACCATAACGTCTTACTGCATACTTCTCATAATATTCATATGGAAGTCCGTACAGATAAGCCTTTCTCGGCATGGTCTGATGGAAAGCAGTATCAAAAACACCTACCATAGGTACGTTTGGCATAAGTTCCTTGCAGGCATTGATACCGATCAGGTTTGCCGGATTATGCAGCGGTGCAAGATCATTACACTCTTCGATGGTCTTTAATACTTCATCGGTAAGTACAACGGAAGATGCGAACTTTTCTCCGCCATGTACGACACGGTGTCCAACGGCATCAATCTCCTCCAGGCTCTTGATCGCGCCTGTCTTGTCGTTGATAAGTGCCTCGATCACAAGTTGGATTGCCTGCTTATGTGTTGGCATATCTGTCTCAGTGATCTCCTTATCCAGACCGGTCTTCTGATATACAAGTCTGCCGTCAATACCGATACGTTCACAAAGTCCCTTTGCAAGTACAGATTCGCTTTCAGAATCAATGAGCTGATACTTCAAAGAAGAACTTCCACAGTTGATAACTAAAATATTCATCGTTTATCTCTCCATTTCTTATTTCCTTTTCTTGGGACAAGCCCAAACTTAAATCTATTATACTATCAAATATTTTTTGGTACAAGATACCAGTATGGATTTATTTAAGTTCAATCTGCATGGCAGAATATGATTTGTCGCTTGTCGCCCGATCGCCTTTATGCTATCGTTTTAATATCAATATTGCATTTATCTTCAAGGAGACCATACATGAAAGTCGTAGGCATCATTGCAGAATACAATCCATTCCATAAAGGACATGCATACCAGATCCGTTATGCCAAAGAAAGGCTCGGCGCAGACTATGTGATCGTTGCTATGAGCGGTCCTTTTACCCAGCGTGGCACGCCGGCACTTTTTGACAAGTACAGCCGGGCAGGCCATGCCCTTGCCTGCGGTGCCGACCTGGTCTTGGAACTTCCGGTCGTCTATGCGACCGCCAGTGCCCAGGTCTTTGCTACCGGCGGTGTGGCTCTTTTGCAAAATGCAGGGCTGGTGGATACCCTCTTATTCGGCAGCGAATGTCCTGATCTTACGGCTTTAAAAAATATTGCAGACAGGCTATCTGAAGAATCCCCTGCCTATCAGGCGCTCCTGCGCCAGGCTTTGCAGGAGGGATCCTCCTATGCCGCTGCCCGCGCAAAAGCCATAGAAAATCCTGCCTATGCCGAGATCTTAGCCCAGCCCAACAATATCTTAGCCATAGAATATCTAGGGGCTCTCTCCCGCTTAGATTCTTCCATGACACCCCTTTGTCTGCAAAGACAGGGTGCCGGCTATCACGAAACCTCTCTGGATGAGGACATGGCATCTGCCTCCGGCCTCCGGCATTTTCTGGCAGACCATCCGCAGATGAGCGACCAGGAACTTGCCCTGCTTTTAGACCAGATTCCGGAAGCCTTGCATGCTTCTGTGAAAGAATTGATCCATGACGGACAATTTCTTTTTGCAGATGACACTTCGCTTCTGTTGCACTATGCATTGACGGAAACGCAGGACTTTACAGAGATCGCCGATTCTAATTTTGATATTTCGAATAAAATCTTGCAGAATCGACATTTGTTTGCAAGTTTTCATTCTTTCTGTCAACTGATAAAATCCAAAGATCTTGCCTATAGCAGGATCTCCCGCGTTTTATGCCATATTCTTTTGGATATAAAAAAGCAGGATATGCTCCTGCCAAACGATACTTGCCCTCTCGATGCAAAAGAACTGGCGCCATATCTACGCATCTTGGGTTTTTCAGATAATGGTCGTCCTTTATTAAAACAGATCAAAAAAAACGGAACTGTTCCTCTAATCACAAGCCCCCAGAATGCCAAGGGACTCCTCTCACCGGAGGCCATGCACCTTTTGGATAAGGACATCTTTGCATCGGATGTTTATCGCATGATGCTTTCCAATAAGACCGGACAGTTTTTTCCAAATGAATATACCAGAAAGTTTTCATAAAAAGGGGACACTCCTTATGGCAAAAGGAACGTCCCCACTGAAAAATTTCTGATTAGTGATGGAAAAGACGGATGCCGGTAAACGCCATCGTCATACCATATTTGTTACAGGTTGCGATCACATGATCGTCGCGGATAGATCCGCCCGGCTGTGCAACATATGCCACACCACTCTTATGGGCTCTTTCGATATTATCCCCAAATGGGAAGAAGGCGTCGGATCCTAAAGCAACGCCTGTGTTCTTATCCAGCCATGCTCTCTTTTCTTCTCTGGTAAAGACCTCCGGTTTTACCTTAAAGATCTTTTCCCATTCGCCATCCGCAAGCACATCCATATAATCCTCGCCGATATACAGATCAATGGCATTATCTCTATCTGCACGACGGATACCGTCTACAAATTGCAGTCCCAGCACCTGGGGAGACTGGCGCAGCCACCAGTTATCTGCCTTGCTTCCTGCTAGACGTGTGCAGTGGATACGTGACTGCTGACCGGCTCCGATACCGATTGCCTGTCCGTCCTTTGCGTAGCATACAGAGTTGGACTGAGTGTATTTCAAAGTGATCATGGCAAGTGCCAGATCGATCTTTGCCTGCTCCGGAAGTTCCTTATTTTCGGTCACGATATTGGAGAAGAAATCGTCATCAATGACCAGTTCATTTCTTCCCTGCTCAAACGTAACGCCAAAGACTTCTTTTCTCTCGATCTTCTTTGGCTCATAATCCGGGTCGATCTCGATCACATTATAATTGCCCTTTTTCTTTTGCTTTAAGATCTCCAACGCCTCATCCGTATAGCCCGGTGCGATGACACCGTCAGACACCTCTCGCTTGATCAAAAGTGCGGTTGCCTTGTCACATACATCGGACAATGAAATAAAATCACCGAAAGATGACATACGGTCAGCCCCTCTGGCTCTGGCATAGGCATTGGCAAGCGGGGTAAATTCCATATCCATATCGTCTACCCAGTAGATTTTTCGCTCTACGTCAGAAAGCGGCAGTCCTACGGCTGCGCCCGCCGGAGAAACATGTTTAAAAGATGTTGCTGCAGCAAGACCTGTTGCACGCTTTAATTCTCTAACTAACTGCCAGCCATTAAAAGCATCCAAGAAATTGATATATCCCGGCTTACCGCAAAGCACCTTGATCGGCAGTTCGCCCTCTTCCATATAGATACGTGATGGTTTCTGATTTGGATTGCATCCATATTTTAATTCTAATTCCTGCATATTTTCGTCCCCTTTATATAATCAATACTATCTACTTGTTCTTGTTGATGATCTTTGACTCATATTTTCCTGTTGCAATATCGATATAACGAACAAACAGAGAAACTTTATTGTCCTCATTTAAAGACTTCCAGATCTTGTCTGCAAAAGCATCCATATCGTCTTCGATGGCAACCAGTTTCGGCTCTCCTTCAAAACTCGGAAGTGGATTGCCGTCACACTTGTAAGTATGGATAAAATGTCCCTCGCCTGCGACCGGATTTTCATAGGCAAAGGTATAACGATTACAGGCATCCGGATTGCCATTGTTACTCTTTAAAATAGACATGGCGTAATTGTATTTTCCGTCCTTGATATGCATGATACCTGAAATTCTAGGAGTGTAGTTTGGTCCGTCCGGCTCAAATTCTCTGGTACGCAGGGACTGCTCAAATGTCATCTGCTTGTCCATGAGTTCATAGATCGTATCTGTCTGGTCGCCATTGGTAACGATGGTCTTGTTGCCAAGCACGCGGACAGGCGCATAGATGATCAGGCTTGGATCACTCAACTTGGATGGATCAAATGCCTGTGTGCGAATGCCTTCTCCGTCCTCTACAAATACACGATTACGGCTGTTCTCACTTCTGCCCATGATAAAATAGGCGGTCACTGCCTTCGTGCCATCCGGTGTCTTACCGATCACGATACCTCTGCCCGGGTAGGCATTTGACTGTAATTCCGCTTCTAATGATAACATTTCCATGAAATAACCTCCTAAAATTTTCTAGTCTATGCTATATGGCTTGTTACATAAGATGATTATAACGTATCGCGCCGTTTTTTACTATGCGCTTTTCCTAATGTGATTGATTAGTCTGTCTTATCACACATCTTTCATTTATAAGTATCAGTGGAATTTCCTATTACATAAAAAATAGAGCCAGTCCCCTTTCCGGAGTCCGGCTCTATCATCAATCATATTAAATATAAGAACTATAGGTCGACATAAGGTCATTCATGGAAATGGCACCCGTTCTGGTATAAGAACCGCCGGAAGCCTGTGAAAGTACACTACTTCTGACCATAGAAGCCTTTGCAGAAATCTGATAGCCATAGCCGCCGGATGTCTGGAATAAAGACTTGGCAACCGTCATATCTGACTTTTTAAAAGTCGCCTCATCCACAGACAAATGCCCATTGCTGCCTACACTGATACCAATGCTCTTTAAGATAGAAGAATTGGCAGAAGTCAATCCCTCCATGCCGGATACCGCAGAGCGTACACCGGAAAGACTGGCACCGTCGCCACTATCGATCATGTCATTGTAGGCATCAGCAAACTTCTTGACCGCTGAGTAAATCTTGTCTGTATCATAACCATAGGTGGTCTTGCCATCCGCATCCTTTTGTTCAACCTTGCTGAATAAGGAATCGGTTCCCTTTTTCAAAAGTGTATTCGCCGCATCCGACAGTTCGGTAGCATCGCTTTTCCACTCTGCCATCTGCTTGTCCGTCGTCTGTAACTTGTCCTTATCGGTCGTTGTCGTTGTATCTGTTCCGTTCTTTGGTGTGTAATAAGAGCGAAGCAGTTTGAAATAAGATCCTGACTGGATACTATTGTATTCCCCTAAAAGACTGGTCATAGAGGAAAGAGATGATCCACCACTGCTGCTCGAACTGTTCAAACTGGAGAACAATGTGCTGATACTGGAAGAATCATATCCTGATACGGTAAGTCCCATTTTCATCACTCCTTTGATAAAAAAACATCCATGTACGTTACTTACTTATATACTTATTTTCGGCAAAAAGGCTTGCTTTCATAACCTTTTTCACCTAATCCTATACAGATTATACAATATTTTCGATCTGCCAGTCAATAGGGGCTGCACCATGCGCCTCCAAGAAGGCATTGGTCTGGGAAAAATGCTTACATCCAAAGAAGCCCCGATAAGCCGAAAGCGGACTCGGATGTGGAGCCTCCAGGATCAAATGATTGGGATTTGGCGTCAGAAGTTTCTTTTTCATCTGCGCCGGTCTGCCCCAGAGCAGGAAAACGATCGGCTGCTCCTGCTTATCTACAATGCGGATCACCGCATCCGTAAACTCCTCCCAGCCAATATTCTGATGGGAATTTGCCTGATGCGCCCGCACGGTAAGTACAGTATTTAAAAGAAGAACGCCTTGCTCTGCCCATTTAACCAAGTATCCGTTATTTGGAATATAGCATCCCAGATCATCCTGTAATTCTTTGTAGATATTGACAAGGGATGGTGGAATCTCTACCTCCGGTCGTACGGAAAAGCACAAGCCATGCGCCTGATTATAGTTATGATAAGGATCCTGTCCTAAGATCACGACCTTGACATCTGAAAGCGGTGTCAGATGAAAGGCATTGAAAATATCGTCCGCCGGTGGGAATACCGGTCCTCTTTGGTATTCTGCCAGAACCGTCTCATATAGTTTTTTGTAGTAAGGTTTACAAAATTCCTGACTGAGCGGTGCCAGCCAATCATTTGAAATTGCAGGCATATGCCATCTCTCCTTTATCTTCTGACAGATACGCCTTTTTCTGCCAGATATGCTTTTAGATCCATGATCTCTAATTCTTTGTAATGAAATAAGGATGCCGCCAGAGCCGCATCTGCTTTTCCCTCTGTCAAAGCATCGTAAAAATGTTCCTTGGTGCCCGCTCCACCCGAAGCGATCACCGGAATGGAAACCGCCTCAGCAATGCTTCTGGTGAGTGCAATGTCATAACCGGACTTGGTGCCGTCACAGTCCATGCTGGTAAGAAGAATCTCTCCCGCCCCCAAGACTTCTGCCTTTTTTGCCCATGCTACAGCATCCAGACCGACATCAATACGACCACCATTTTTATATACATTCCAGCCACTGCCGTCTGCACGCTTTCTGGCATCGATGGCAACGACTACACATTGGCTGCCAAACTTGTCTGCCGCTTCCGAGATAAGTTCCGGACGGTTTAGGGCAGAAGAATTGATCGATATCTTATCTGCGCCCTCCCGAAGCAGAACGCGGAAATCTTCTACGCTGCGGATCCCGCCGCCTACCGTAAAAGGGATAAAGACATTGGCTGCCACCTTGCGCACCATATCTACCACCGTAGCCCGGTGATCGCTGGAAGCCGTAATATCCAAAAAGACCACTTCATCCGCCCCTGCCTTATCATAGGCAGCCGCGATCTCCACCGGATCTCCGGCATCTTTTAAATCTACAAAATTAACACCCTTGACCACTCTGCCGTCCTTGACGTCCAGACATGGTATGATTCGTTTGGTAAACATATATCCTCACGCTTCCTATCTCTTATAAATCCGCAAAATTCTGTAAGATCGCCAGTCCGACTTCCCCGCTTTTCTCCGGGTGGAACTGACAGGCAAACACATTGTCCTTTTCCACCGATGCATGGATCTGCACACCATACTGGCAGGTTGCTTTTACGATGGAAGGATCTTCTGCCTGAAGATAATAAGAGTGAACAAAATAAACATAAGCCCCCTCTGAAATACCGGAAAAGAGTCTTCCCTCTGATGGAAAATCCAGAGAATTCCACCCGATATGTGGAATCTTCAGTCCCTCTGTTTCCGGGATCCGCAGGCACTGTCCCTTTAAAATGCCAAGTCCCTCAACGCCCTCTGTCTCCTGACTTGCTTCAAACAAAAGCTGCAGTCCCAGACATATACCAAGAAATGGCTTCTTCTCGGCAACGACTTCCCGGATGGCACGATCTAATTCGTATTTCTTGAGGTGCGCCATCGCATCGCCAAAGGAACCCACACCCGGCAGGATGACCTTATCCGCCCGCAGGATCTCATGGAAATCCCTTGTCAGAATGGTTTCCTGTCCCAGATGGTTCAAGGCTTTTTCTACACTTTTGATATTGCCGGCATCATAATCGAGTATTGCTATCATATCCTGTCCTTTTCCTCTTAGTCGTCTAAATGCAAGGATGCAATGATCTCATCAATGCGGAGCGAATAATCCTCGCGGTTCAACTGATACATAGCGACCGCATCCTCGCTTGATACGCCATATTGATCCTGCAAAAGTTCTGCTAATGCATCTCCCAACTTGGTGTATTCATCCTCGATACCAAGTTCTTTTGCCTCGTCTAAATTCTCCTCATATCTGGCAACACCTATTACCAGAGAATCCAATGCCAACTCATACTTCTGTCTTTTTACAAAGACCTGATATTCCTGATCCCGTTTTTGCAGATCCCCCAAAAGTCTCGCTTTCTTGAAAAGATCCTCATCTGCTTCTTTTAGATCCATACCCATCAGATCTTCATAGGAAGTAAAGTAATCTCCTGCATTATATGCGGTTCTCGCATCACTTAAGGATAATTTATATCCCATCATATGCTGCGCGAGTGTGATCAGCGCAACGATAGAGACCGCCAGTACCAGGAAGATGACAATGACCTTGGCTGGGATCTTAGGAGAATTGTCCGGTTCCTTTGGTGACTTCGGTGGTTTTTCCTTCTTTACTTTTACCTTCTTTTCTTTTGGCTCTGTCGTTTTTTTCTCTTTTTTCGGCTTCTTTTCCTTTTTTGCCTTTTTGGATTTCTGTTCAGCCTCAGAAAGTTCTTTCAAGATATCCAGATTTTCCTGATTCAGATCCTCCTGCGGTGCCTGAGAGATATCTAAGACCTGATCTTCCTCTTTATCCTTTTTGCTAAAGATGGATTTGATCTTATCGATCAAGGCTCCCAAACCCTTTTTGACCGGTGCCCCGTCTCCTTCTGCCGGACTGCCTTCGGGGTCCGCATCCGCAGAAGGGTCTGTCTGTTCTGCCAACTGTTCAAAGGTCTCCTGGGCTTCTTCTAAAGGCTGATCCTCGCCGTCTGCCTGTAACAAAGCGCCTATATCATCCAGATCTTCATCCCCGGACAAAAGTCCCATGAGATCCATATCTTCATCGTTTTCGTCCAATAAAGACGGTTCTTCTGCATCTGCTGCCTCGGCATCGTTCATCTGTAGATACTTTGCCAGTAGGTCCTCGCCCGCTTCACCGATCGACTCCTCCGCATCCGGTTCTTCCT
>OGII01000109.1_pt1 | contig 75970 bp, 66 predicted proteins | sample 1571701 | NCBI WGS metagenome assembly OGII01 (sample SAMEA2581950, study PRJEB24529) | metagenome | biome: Human gut stool | place: China | collected 2011
TTGCATGTGTTAAGCACGCCGCCAGCGTTCATCCTGAGCCAGGATCAAACTCTCACATAAAAGTTTAAATCCGGTTAGTTTTGAACTAACTAGCTTTAATAGTTTCCTTATACTGTGTTTAAGGATTCATTCAATTGCTTGAATGATGTTCACAAAAGATGTATACTTAATTCTAATGAATCATTGTACTCATCTCGAAATTCTAAAAAGAATTTTCAAGGTTGTCTTTCTGTTCAGTTATCAAAGTTCAGTTCTTAAAGAACCCTGTATTCATCAGTGTTTCTTTAAGTTTTTGTCGCTGCCGTATCGCGGCGACTTGATTATAATAGCACCACCCCTCACATATGTCAACAACTTTTTTCAACTTTTTTCGATTTTTTTGACTTTTTTTATTTTACAGCCGTAAAATATCCTATTAAAGCCGCATAAACACTGGGTTTTTATTCATTTTAACATTTCTGGATTTTTTACATTTTTTTGGATTTTCCATCTAATTTTTCATCTGTTTTTTATATAATAAAACATTTTTCATGTATTAAAAAAATAAAAGTTCCCAATACTATTGTGTACACACAAACGTATTGGAAACTTATTTTTAAAAGCTGTGTCCACCACCACCGCCTCCACCTGATGAACCTCCTGACGAGCCACCTGATGAACTTCCACCTGATGAACTACTGTCTGAATCTGATTCAACAGGAGAATATGTCTTGCTCTGGTATGTATGGACTACTTTACAATTATCAAATGCTTTATTTACCAATATAACATTCATAATCTTCTTTATAGATGGCACTTTTTTTCTGACATACATTCTTACAATACCATAGTTAATAAGTAAAGCCGCAACTATCGCAAGCAGTGCGTTACTTATATACTTCATTGGCTGAGATATTTTACTCCCTTTAAGCAGCGCGAGCTCCTGCTCAAAAACTTTATATGCGCATGTATAATAATCACCTGATGACGCATACCTGTATACATTATCAGTTATTGTATCTGCATATGAGCTTGTCACAGTATTATATATCTTACCATTACTATGTATCCATATATTTCTATTATCCATATCTATTACAAGTATAGTTCCACTATCAGATTTGAATCTTTCATTATACAGAGCTCTTATATATCCTTCTGTTGACATATTGTTAGTTTCTATCGTTTTCAGCATCACATTTCCATATAATGTAATCTGCTTCATAAGTCCAAGCAGTGCTTCATAATCATTCTCTGCCATAAGTGCTGCATCATCTTCAATAATAGCTTCATATCCTGTATCTGGATTAATATATACATTCTTATAGTCTTTTTCGTCCTCTGCTCTTACATTTTTCACTGAGAGAAGCAAAAATATCGCAGCAATAATCATAAATGTGGCAGAAAATACTGCTATACTGCTCATTTTGTTATGCTTATATATCTTATCACGCATTATCATCACCTCCACGATAATTATCAAACTGTGGAAGCTTCCTTGTTGCAAGCATATTATAGTATCTTATAAGATCCGTAACAGTATATATTATAGCTATTAATTCTACAATAACAGCTGCATAGTAATATATATCAGATACCGGATTAAACCAGAGTACCACCGCCGCAATAAGCATAGCCGCAAGCGAGCCTATATTACCAGATATATTCTTTCCCGATACATTCTTAAATATCTTATGATTGGTAACAGTAAGTATAACGCCTGCTGCAAAACATGTAACACATATAGCAAATCCCATACCCAAAGATACAGTACTGCCGCCATATAATATTGCTGCAAACTGTAACGTGTATAACATCGGAACAACTCCGCTGAATATAACAGCAATTATGGCAATCTTCATAGTCCATGAAATTTCTCTTTTCTCTTTATATAAACTTTTTTTCTTATCTTTTCTGTTTCTGCCTTCTTCCACGGCATCAGCTATACTGTCAGCAAGCTTTTGATCTTCTTTTAGCTTATCCATGGAAGACATATTTTCTTCCAAGCCTGAACCAGCATACATTCTTCCCCTGTCATCTAGTTTCTTGTCTTTTATGTATATTTTTTTCAATTCACTCACATACATTATGATTGTGATCAAGGCTATAAAAGAAGCCACTACAAGTGTTACTTTCGGTCTTATCGTGAACATAAGATTAAGCAATATGAATATCGGAATTGCAAGCAAAGCCGAACCAACGAAATATTTAACAAGTGATACTGGCAGATCTGCAACAGCTTTTCCTGTCTGTCCATTTATAATTGCATATGCGACTCTGTCTTTATTGCGATAAGATAAAAACCACACTGGGAATAGTGCTCTGTCTTCAGATACTACCTCTGTTCCAAGCCTTCTTTCCATATTTCCCTGATAACTGTCAAGGCTTACAGAACCCAGATGGGCAGTTTTTTTAATATGCTTATACGTTTCATCAACTGCTATAGCTTCTGCATCCATCCTGTATACATCCGCCGCAACATCCGCTGTATCTGCATAAAAACCACTTAAAAAAGATGGTGTAAATTCTTTCATATTCTTAACATCATATGGTGCTATAATTTCACTTATACCATCGTCAAAAGATGATGAGGCATCATATGAAAGTCCCTTATAATAGCAATCCACATCACCAGTAATATCATAATGATCTGTATATATATAATCGCCACTGCGGTGGCTTTTTGAACCTTTAAGGCACACTGGACCCTTTTGTGCAATATAATATGTCCAGTACGGCATATATATCCCTCTGAATCCATCTATAAACTTCTCGTCTTTCAACTCCCCAGGTGCAAATAATGCATAACGCATCATGCTTTTATAAGCACGCTTGCAGTCCTGCTTTGTTTTTGAAAATGGTATGATATACCCTGGCTTTAGTTCTTTTGTGACCCTGCTGGTAAGAATCGTCGATGCGCCGCAGAAACTACAGAAATTCGCTGCTGTATTATCAGTACTAAGTATTTCTCCTCCGCACTGCGGACACCTGAATACAGTAACATCATACTCAACGCTTTCCTGTGCATCATGTTCTTTACTTATTTCATATGGATTGAAGCTATTACTACAGTGATCACATTTCAGCTGCTGCGATGGTATATCAAATATCAGTCTTCCTCCGCAACAAGGACATTGATACATATGGTTATCCCCCTTCACACATCATATAAAAGCCTTATTTACTTATATTCAATCAATATCACTAATATAATTATATCCTACATCAGTACATTCTTTGCCTTATCAGTAATTTCTCTTTGATAAGCAATCTCGTTTTCTATATTTCTAGCAACTTCATTAGCAGTATATGCTGCCTCTACAACTTTATTGAGAACATTTCCTATCTCATCCGCTTTTTCTTTCTGCTGGTTTGAATTCTCATATATATTTTTCATAGAATCTACTGTTTTTCCTACAGACTGCTGAACCATAGTTATGGTATCAGTTATTTCCTTTGATGACTTAGCTGACTGCGCCGCAAGATTACGCACTTCACTTGCAACTACTGCAAAGCCCCTTCCATGTTCACCTGCTCTTGCTGCCTCAATAGAAGCATTGAGCGATAGTATATTGGTTCTGTTTGATATAGATGATATAACACCAGCAAACTGTTCAATGTCTTTAGAAAGCTTTTCAAGTTCTTTTATTCTTGTTGCTGATTCCTCTGCTATTTCATTAAGTTCATCTATCATTTTAAGAATTTCTTCAACACTCGATATACTTTCCTTTACAAGATTAAGCGATGTATCAGATGAATTGATAACATCAAACGCATCCTTTTCAAGCTGTTCCTGTGATGAATCAAGTCCATCAAGTATTCCAGATAAATCATTAACCAGATTATTATTATCCATGGTATTCCTCCATATATATTATTATATTTTCTTTTGCGCTCATTATATCACGATTCGTAGCTTTGCTACTCGTCGCTGCTATCGCAGCTATCGTGATCGTCATTCGCCGTTCGCCAGAAATCTGCAAGCAGCTTTCTGGCTCTCTTGCGCTCATTATATCAGGTTTATGGCTTCATTTACGTTATGTATACCAATAAGATTAATTTTATCATTATTTTTAATGTTTTTCAAGCAGACTGATGGCAATATACATGTCGTAAAGCCAAGTTTTACAGCTTCATTCACTCTTTGCTGTACCTGGGTAACAGCCCTTACCTCTCCCGATAAGCCAACCTCTCCAAATATAACTGTTTTACTGTCAATCTCTTTATTCCTGAAGCTGCTCACAAGTGCTATAACAATTCCAAGATCTAGAGCCGGTTCCGTTACCTTTATGCCACCTGCAACATTTACATACGCATCACTTGATGACATTCTCATTCCTGCTCTTTTTTCAAGAACAGCCATAAGAAGATTCACTCTGTTATAATCCGTGCCTGCTGCTGTACGTCTTGGCATGCCAAAATTAGAATCACATACAAGTGCCTGCACTTCTACCATAAGCGGCCTTGTTCCTTCAACAAGACACACAACAACTGAACCTGAGGCTCCCTCCGGTCTTCCGTTAAGCATATATTCAGACGGATTAGCCACTTCGACAAGACCATCCTGACGCATTTCAAAAACCCCTATCTCATTAGTTGAACCAAATCTGTTTTTTACACTTCTTAAAATCCTATATGATGCATATCTGTCACCTTCAAAATAAAGCACTGTATCAACCATATGTTCAAGCACTCTTGGTCCTGCAACTACACCTTCCTTAGTTACATGTCCTACAATAAATATGGTTATATCCAACCCTTTTGCCAGCTGCATAAGGATAGATGTACTTTCTCTTACCTGTGACACACTTCCTGGTGCAGCAGATATTTCTTCTCTGTACATAGTCTGTATGGAATCTATAATAACAACCTTAGGCATCTCTTTCTTTAAGACCTGCTCTATAATATCCAGATTGGTTTCGCATAGTATTTTCAGATTATCGCTGCATTCACCTATTCTTTCAGCCCTAAGCTTAATCTGTGTCAGAGATTCCTCACCTGATATATACAAAACCTTATCTTTCGCATCTGAAATGTTATAACACATCTGAAGAAGCAATGTTGATTTACCTATCCCGGGATCTCCTCCAACCAGAACAAGTGAGCCCTGGACTATACCACCACCAAGTACTCTGTCAAGCTCTTTAATCCCTGTAAGTGTTCTCTCTTTTTCTTCTGTACTTATTTCTTTCAGGCTGACTGGATGGCTTGCTTTAGTTAAACTATCTTTTCTTACCACCGACAACCCTTTTACAGCCGTCTTACCTGCTACAGGTTCTTCAACAAATGTATTCCAGGCCTTACAAGCAGGACACTGGCCATACCATTTAGATGATTCATACCCACATTCGCTACAAAAAAAAGCTGTATTTTTACTTTTTGCCACTTTTCCCTCCTTGCAACATAAATAAAATGCTGCACCAGCATTGGTCAGACTATGACTTTATGCGCGGTGCAGCAATTTAATTGTTATATTGTATTAATAATCATACACTTTATGCTTTAACTACTTCTACTCCGACAGCTTTGCCTTCTTCAAGACTTACTGAAAGAACTATCTTACCACCCATATTAGTAGTCATACTGCCTTCAAATGCACCATCTATTGTTACATTGTACGAAGCACCTTCCTCAAGCTCCACAGTAATCTGTGCATCTTCACTGCCTTCTACTTTGAATGATAAGCCTGTATCTGTAGCCTTAAAGTTCATAACAGCTGTTCCTGGTACTGACTCATATACGAAAGAACCATTGCGCTCTAACTTAGTTATTTCCTTGAATGTTTTAACCTTATAAGTATCTCCACAATGTTCGAAATCCGATAACTTAGACTTAGTATCCAGCTCATAATTACCAAAGCTAAGAGTTCCATCCTTTTCTGAACGAATCAACTCATTAATTACTGGCATATTATTGTCCTCCTGCGTTTTTTACGATTTTATTATGTATCACAAATATAACCAATAGATTACTTTAAGAAACATAATAATTATTCATATTCTGATTATACATCAAATTGTATAAAAGTGCTAGTATTTTACTAGTATTATTTGTTAACTTTTATCTGTTATATCCTCTTTTCAAAACAAAATCAAGCTTCTTATCTTTAACTGTAACTAATACTCTGTTACCAGCCTTTATCTTTCCTTCAAGAATTCTTTCTGCAAGTTCATCTTCAATCTCATTCTGGATAGTTCTTCTTAATGGACGTGCTCCATATTTTGCATCATATCCTTTGTCAACAATATATGCTTTAGCATCATCATCAAGTTCTACAGAAAGCTTCATCTGTTCCATAATCCTGTCGTTGATAGTTTTCATCATAATATCAACTATCTGTCCTATCTGTTCTTTCTTAAGCATATGGAATACTATAATGTCATCTATTCGGTTTAAGAACTCTGGTCTGAACATTCTCCTGACCTCATCCATAACCTTATTCTTCATATCATCGTGAATCTGTTCATCTGTAGACGATGAAGCAAAACCAAGAGATTTAGGTGCAACTATGTTTTCCGCACCCGCATTTGATGTCATAATAATCACCGTATTCTTAAAATCGACCACTCTTCCTGTTGAGTCTGTTATGTGTCCATCATCAAGTACCTGAAGAAGCACATTAAACACATCCGGATGGGCTTTCTCAACTTCATCAAAAAGCACTACAGAATACGGATTTCTTCTTACCTTTTCGCTTAACTGTCCACCTTCATCATATCCGACATATCCTGGAGGTGAACCTATAAGCTTAGATACTGTATGCTTTTCCATATATTCAGACATATCAACCCTTATTAGTGAATTATCTGTTCCAAACATCGCATCAGCAAGTGCCTTTGAAAGTTCTGTCTTACCAACACCTGTAGGTCCTAAGAAAAGGAATGACCCTATTGGCCTGTTAGGATCCTTAAGTCCTACTCTTCCTCTTCTTATTGCTTTGGCAACTGCACTTACAGCCTCATCCTGTCCTATAACCCTGTTATGAAGTGTCTGTTCAAGATTAATAAGCTTCTCTGATTCAGCCTCTGCAATCTTTGTGACAGGTATCTTTGTCCACATGGCAACTGTCTTTGCGATAATATCCTCATCAACAACAAGCTCAGATGTATCCATCTGTTCTCTCCACTTATTCTTAAGCTTTTCAAGCCTTGTCTTTTTTCTTGTCTGCTGTTTCTTTATATCAGAGGCTTCATCATATTTTTCTTTCTTTATCGCAGCTTCCTTTTCCTGTGACAGCTCTTCAATCTGTTTTTCAAGTTTTTTAATATCTGCTGGTACAGCATATGCTAAAAGCCTTGTTCTTGATGATGCCTCATCTATAAGATCAATAGCCTTATCTGGAAGGAACCTGTCATTGATGTATCTTTTAGACAACCTGACTGCTGCCTTAACAGCCTCATCCGTTATCTTAACACTATGATGTTCCTCATACCTGCTCTTAAGTCCCATAAGAATATCAACAGCCTCTTCTTCTGTTGGTTCTTCTACCTTAACGGGCTGGAATCGTCTTTCAAGCGCTGCATCCTTTTCTATGTGTTTTCTATATTCTTCAAGTGTTGTTGCACCTATAAGCTGAAGTTCTCCTCTTGCAAGTGAAGGCTTTAATATATTAGATGCATCTATAGCACCTTCAGCGCCGCCTGCACCTATAATTGTATGAATCTCATCAAGGAAAAGAATCACATTACCAGCATTTCTTACCTCAGCTATAACTCTCTTTATCCTTTCCTCGAATTCACCTCTGTACTTAGAACCTGCAACCATGCCTGATAAATCAAGTGTAACAAGTCTTTTATCCTTGATAGTTTCAGGGACTTCCCCTTCCACTATACGTAAAGCAAGCCCCTCTACAACAGCTGTTTTACCAACTCCCGGTTCGCCTATAAGGCATGGATTATTCTTTGTCCTTCTTGATAATATCTGGATAACTCTCTGGATTTCTGCATCTCTTCCTATAACAGGATCCAGTTTTTTCTGTCTTGCAAGCTCTGTCAGATCCCTGCTATACTGATCCAGCATGGCAGTTGCCCTTTTATCCTTCTGCCTGATACGTCCATTTTGGAAATCCTCACGTAAACGTGATACATCCTCTCCCATGCCTTCAAGAAGCTCTGTATATATTTTCTTAACAGATACACCCATAGTATTAAGAAGTCTTGATGCAACACTATCGGTTTCCTTTAACATAGCTATCAATATATGCTCAGTTCCTATGCTGTCTGCCTTGAATCTTGCCGCTTCATTACCTGCATTTACAAGAATTTTTTTAACTCTTGGAGTATATACTGCCGGCTCCTTAACGCTGACTGCGCAATCAGGGGCTATAAGCTGATATATAAGATTAAGCACCTTATTCTCTGTAACATCATTGTTTAAAAGAACCTTACCTGCCAGGCAGTCCTCTACCTGTATAAGTCCAAGCAGCAAATGCTCCGAGCCTATATAACAATGTCCATTAACCTCTGCAGCAAATGCAGCCTGTTCAAGAACTCTTCTTGCCTGGTCTGTGAATTTATTCTGCATGTCTTTCCTCTCTTTCCAATCCTTTAACCGATGCCATGGTCAGAAATTCTTTCACCATAAACATCACATAACTATAAAACGCCTCTAAATTTCTTTAGTATAATTCCATATAAGCCAAAATATGTTACAAGTGCAACAACAAGTGCAACAATAACTGAAATAGCATTTGATGATGTAGCATTATACATCATATTATATGATAATATTGTGAACACTCCCATAAATGCTGAACATATAAATGGTCTTGCAAATATCTTCATAACAGGCAGCCTGTAACCCTCTTCCCTGTACAATGTTATAAGATTCAATATAAATATAATAACAGGAAATGAAGCATTACCTATAACAAGAGCATATATTCCAAGATCTGTTGTGAATAACAACACTACTACAAGCACTATATGAACAACAAGTGATATAAATGAATGATACATCGGAGATTTCACTTTATCAACTGCCTGAAGTGCTGAACTTGTGACTGTGGAAAGTGTATAAAAAACTATAGCAACAGCTCCAAGCTTTAACATCATCCCACCCTGCACGCTATCATATCTTGCAAACAAAAGCCTGATAATCGGCTCACCAATCGTAAACAATCCTATAAATGAAGGTACAGCAACAAACATATTAGTCTTTAATGTCTTTGTCAGCTTTGAATATATACTCTCCTTATCCCCTGTTGTATAAGAGGCCACAATACTTGGAAGCATCGATGCTGAAAGTGCCGAAGCTATACCCTGCGGTATACTTATAAGAAGTGTATAACTTGAGCTGAAATTACCAAGATCCCTTGTAATATTAGCTGATGCACCTCTTACAACCATTATATTACTAAACAAAACATCATCTAAAAGAGCACTTATCTGATAAAATGTCTGACTAAGAATAATAGGCAGCATAGTTATAATAATAGTCTTATATATATATTGGTTAGTATCTCTCCAATCAGGACTATTATCCCTTGCCACCATTCTCATAAACTTAGGACGGTACAACATATACAGAAATATAAAGAACGCAAGAGCCGTCAAAGCTCCCATCGCAGTTCCCAATGTACTTCCTGCTGCTCCATATGCTGAGGTATTGCTTGCTGATGCATATGCTTTCATAAGCATATATCCAGCCGCAATACTCACCACAGCATTCACCAGCTGTTCTATAATCTGTGAAACAGCTGTCGGTATCATAGTTCCCTGTCCCTGGAAGAACCCTCTTAGCACTCCTAATATTGCAACAAGAAATATAGTTGGTGCCAGCACCCTTAGCGGAATCGCAAGTCCAGGTATACCACCACCATATACGACATTTTCTATAAAGCCAGCTCCAAAAAATACAAGAAACGCTGCTGCTCCACCTGTGATAACTCCTATGATTACTGAGCATCTGAGTACTTTAGCGGCACTCTTATACTTTTTCTTTGTAAACCTCGCAGACACAAGCTTTGATACTGCCATAGGAAGTCCATATGATGAAAGAACAAGCATTATATTGTATACATTAAATGCTGTTCCGTATATTCCATTTCCTTCACTTCCTATAATATTCAGGACTGGAATTCTATATACCATTCCTATTATTCTTACAAATATTCCAGCCATTGCAAGTATGGAACCCTGCAGAATAAAATTACGTTTATTTTTAGATGACATTTTTACAATCCTCTTATCTGATCTTAAAGTCTGCTAACATCCACTTACCATCCTGTTTTACGAATATGTAAGTTAATGCAATATCATATGTAGTACTTCCCGATGCCCAGTTTACATTAAGCTTGTAATCCACGTCACATGAATAACAATCATCAGAATATTTTCTGAAATCACTTATATTCTCATCAGTTATATTGTATGTGAATGTTCTTCCTATAAGATAAACATCTATAGCCGGAATATCACTCATATATTCTTTAGCAGTTCCAATCATATAACCAGACAAAGTTGTAAGGCTGCCTCTGTTGATCATATACTTTCCATAGTTCTCAGCAACAAGCAATATATGCTGTTTTTCCTCTTCAAGCAAAGAATCATCACCAGGATAATATGCAACATAGCCCTCTTTATCAAGCTCTGTAGAAAGTTCTTTTCCAGATGAATACACTTTAACGTCTGGAGCTGTAAAAAGGCCTGTAATTTCATATATATCATTAGCTGGTGTATCCACATAGTCGGATACATGCTTACACAAATCCACGCTGCTCTCACCTGTTATATAGTCTGACGATACCTTTACACCATTCAGTTCTACATCACTTCCCTTTGGTACTGTAACTTTAACCGCATGGCTCTTGTCCTGTGCATTAACATTAAAGTTGATGGAAGAAATCTTCCATTCTGTGAACTTATGTGCATTTTTCCTGCTTTCATCAAGACTCACACTTGCTATTTTATCATCATCTGCATACAAAACATACACAGGTGTGCTTTCTGAATATTCTCCAGCCTTTTTCTTATAGCTTATCTGTTTTCCTTCAAATGTATCTCTAAAATAATCTGATACTATACTTTCTGTTTCAAATTCACCGAGTAATCCACTTTTCTTAATCCACTCTCCGACATTTCCCTTTTCAATATGGGCAACAAGCGTATCCATCGTATTAGCCGGACGTCCTGACTCATAATCCTTAAGAAAACCATGTAAAATCACTAATGCAGCAGCTATTATAACTATCAATGCAGATGCATATATTATCAGGAATTTCTTAAATGAAGAAAGTCTTTTAAAAAGATTCTTCTTATTATCTTTTACGTTGTTATTCATATCTGACATATATTCTCCATTCCATTATCACATTTACTTAATCAAAAACGCTGTTGGAAGTGTTCTTGGACCTGTTGGCGAATATGGCTTATTGATAACCTCACCATTATAATACATCTGTGTTGATGTTCCTCCATCCATAGCAGATGCATTTACCGCCCCATATTGAAGCATTATATCCTGGAGATCAGAGAATGAAGCTCCAAGACTTGTAACTTGTCTTCCATCGACTACAAGAAGAAGAATGGCACCATCAGCTCTCTGTCCTATAGCTGTACGTGGATTCAGTCCACCACCAACACCATCAACATCCTGAGCTTCTCCATTAATAATCAGAAATGGACCTATATCACTGCTTACATTGACACAATCTCTTATTCCAAGCTCCTGTGCCTTTGCAGCTGTCATATTACCCATAACAAGCTTGTTATCAAATGTTATTCCAGTAACATGATACATTTCACCGGCAGTTCCTTTTAAGACATTGCCATCAACCATAACAAGTCCTATAGGCATCGCTGTCTGTGGTGTTGAATCTACGAACTCTCCACCATTGATACCTGCAACTGCATCATATCTTTGTGCTATCTCTGAAACTGTCCAGCCCTTTTCAAGCTTAAACTCTGGAACAGTACCAACAAAAAGTCTTGATGGATCCTTTATAACCATAAGCTTTCCACTGTAAGCTTCTGCCTTTATATCAACCACATAAAGATCCTCTTCATCACTTGTTTCAGAATTGCCTATTACAACAAGGCTTGAATCTGTTATATCTGTTGTATCTTTAACCGAATTCTCTTCTTTTATCTTGTCGATTTCTTCCTGTGAGCAGAACCAGTTAGCCATAAAACCAAGCTCTCCTGTCTCCTGTAGTGACATAATAAACTGTTTCTTTGCAACCTTTGATGGACCCCATGCAAGCATAGCCATAACACCATACAGACCGACAACAAGAATCACTATTGTCGTAAGCAAAGTGGCCCCAACCCGGCCTAACCATTTTAATACATTCTTTTTCATCATTTTCCTCATTCTAACAAAATTTATTTAAATACCCATCTTTTCTGTATATTGTAGCTCACAACGAACAAAACAACGTCTACAATTATCTTGGTTATACCTACTGCTGTAGTACCAAGCATAAGCATTTTAGTAAACAAAAAGACGAAAAGATATGATACTGCCATCTGGCAGAACCACAGTATATAATATCTTACTGCTGCTGCCTTAACATCTTTATCTGACTTAAATACATGTTTTCTGTTCATTGTAAAATTAAATACAGATGATATTATTCTTGCCACAACTGTGCTGAACAGCAGCCTTAATGATATTGTAAACATAACAAGAAAAATATCAAGTAAATTAAATATTAAATTATCTATAACCCACGATGCAAGTGAGCTTAGCACATACTTTAACGCTGTTGCCGAAAAAGTATATCTGAATATGACCTTATATATTTTTATTGAATCCTTAACTGGATTGAAATGCGTAGATGCATTTTCTTCTATGTAAACAGTCTTAATGGGCACCTCCATATAAGGTATCGATGACCTCTTAAACTCCAGAAGCATTCTTGTTTCATATTCAAAACGTTCCCCTTCAATATCACAAAAGGTCTGTAGAAACTTATAAGGTATGGCTCTTAATCCTGTCTGTGTATCCGATATAGCCAGTCCACATATAGCTTTAAACACAAAGCTTGTAAGGTTATTGCCAAACCGGCTTTTAAAAGGAACATCATCTCCATCAAATGTTCTTACTCCAAGTACAACCTTATCCTGCGAGGCCATAGCTTCACAACAGTTCATTATATCGTCAGCCTGATGCTGGTTATCACCATCTACTGTAACTACTCCAATATAACCTTCCCTGTTTTTTATACAATATTCAAAGGCAGTTTTTAAAGCTCTTCCTTTTCCTCTATTAACTTCATGAGTAAGAATTGTGCATTCATCATACGTACCCACTTTTTCAAAAGGCCACATATGACTCTTGTCACTTCCGTCATTAACTAATATTATATCCTTGAATCCCTTCTTTACAAGTGAATCCACTACTGTAACCAGCTTGTCATCCGGATTCAGTGAAGGAATAATAACTGATACTTTCATATCCTTACGCTCCTATCTATGTATCTGTATAGTCTGAACACACATACCCCTTGATGATATAATAATTTTATAAATATTGCAATATTTCAAAAAAAATAAGTAACACTAACAAGCCTGCATTCATATTATTGTATTGTAAATGTTTTAATCGGAGGATTTTTTATGAGTGATTTAGCAGCAACAAACTGCGGAGGATGCAACGGATGTGGAGATTGTGGTTGTGGTGGAAACAACTGCATCTGGCTTATTATTCTCTTACTTCTTTTTGATAACAATGGCTGCGGATGCAATAACGGCTGCGGTGGATGTGGCGGCTGTGGAAACAATAACTGTATCTGGCTTATCTGCCTTCTTCTCTTATGTGGAGGCTGCGGTGACTGCGGCAATGCATTAGGCTTTGGTGGATGTGGATGCAATAGTGGCTGCGGATGCAATAACGGCTGTGGCTGCTAATAGCGGATGCCCCCAGCAATGATTATATCTGCTAATAACTGCTATAAAACATAACATTTTATATACAGTTGCAGAATGAGGCTGTATTCCGTCATTTTAAATTCTACGGATACAGCCTCATATCTTGGTAATTTTATGAATATACTAAAACAAGTCTATTAGACACACATTATATATTGCGTTTGTCGCAGGAATCGAGGATTGAATGGCGAAACAATTACCTGTTACTGAATTTGATATTCTTACACTACCCGGCTACCTTCAATTATTTAAAGCCCTCATTCCTTTTATGGAATACGGTATGCAAAAAAAGCTCTCTATGCTTATAAGGGCAAATGAATTAAAACACACATTAAGCTTCTACAACTCTCCCTATAGCTGTAACACATTTAAAACATGTAGTAATAGTTCAGGAATAAATGCTAACACTTCCCTTAATGATATACTTAATAATGAAGCTATTATGAAAACCATTCTGGCTTACTGCCCCGACAACATTGAGCAGTTAATAAACACTTATCGGAACTTTTCCAAAATGTCTGATATGTTTGGTATGATGGATATGTTTAACAATGCCAGTTCTAATGAATTTAACAATAATAATTCTAATGATAATTCTGAATTTAATAATTTTAATAATAACACTGGCTCTGGTGAATTTAACAATATAAGCATTAATAATATACTTAATTCTTCGCAGAAGGATATGTACAATGAATATATTAAACAGCTTGATAAGCTGGACTTTAATGATGGCAATAATTATGGAAGTTCCAATAATAATTAACTGTTATAAATGACTTCTGTATTACATATTTATATTTGTAATTATTATTCTCAATCAGAAATGGAGATTTATATGTCAGAAAATGATTTTCGCAAACAACTACTTTTAAATGAATTCAAAACTCTTTCCAAAGGTAAGAATAAAGAAGAAATCGTTCCGCTTATATTTGCATTAAGCCAGAAGGCTAAGCAGGCAGGAATAAAGTTTACAAGACAGGATTGCGAGCTTATATATAAGCAGATTGTGCCTGGGAGCAATCCGCCAGAAGGGTGATATTGGATACCTTGAAATGTAGATTCTCTATTACTTTCTTATAAAAATGACATACGAACGACAATAAGCCGAGGGTGGTGGCACAGGGGCAGTGCCCTCGGCTTATCGTCTGATATACTCTGTATTCAATGTTTAATATCACTTATCTGCTTATTTTCATTATTCCAAATATATAATAATATCAACTTCAAATTTCCCGTTTTTATATGATTTAATCATTGAGCCATCATATTTATCAACGATTCTTTTTATACTATCCAGACCATAGCCATGATTATCCTTATCATCCTTTTTACTTATGATATGTCCATCAATCTTGTTTATACTGCCATCATATAAATTGGACATAGAAATATGTATCATTCCCACAGTATATTTAATATCCATACTTACTTTTGAATTATCCAATGCATTTTCCAATGCATTATCAAGCAGATTACCAAGTATAATATTTACATCATATATGTTTATTTCAAGATTTTCTGGTATTGCAACTGACACAGCCAGTTCAAGGGACTTATTCATATATTTTTCAGCATAAAAATTTAGAATTCCATCGAAGGCTTCATTACCTGTATTATATATATTTTGTGCATTTATAATCTCATCACTTATCTGATGCAAATAATCTTTTGCCTGCTGAATTTTATCCTTCATAAGCAAATCATTTATTTCTCTTATATGGTGTTTCATATCATGCTTTATCGTCCTGATTTTTCTATTGTTTTCAATATCACTTCTTATCTGACTCTCGTATATATTCATCTGCTGTTTTAATTCAAGATTTTCTCTTTCATATAGAAAACGGTCAAGCATAGACATATAAAAAATATATAACATCAAATTAAAGCTCAATATAATAATACTGATTGTAAGCACCGCAATTCTTGAAACCACCATATCCTTATATACAACATACAATACTGCAATACTTAATAATGCCGAATATAACAATAAATACCATTGTCCTGACAAATCAATGCTGCCTTTTCCCTTAAAAGCATTTTTAATGCCTATTACAACTATATAAAAAAACAATACAGAAATAAATGAACTGACAATATCATAATTATTAGAATCCGGTGCTTCATATAATAAAAAAGAAGCTAACAAATCTATTACAAACATAATTGCATAAAGCATTATACTTAATAATAATTTTTTCTGGAACTTTCCTCTAAAACTACCAGATAAAAATATTATTCCTGCAACTGTAACTATTAAATTAACCAAAACATTATGAAACACCAGATAACTTAATAATGTAATAATATATGTAATAACACAACTTATAATATTTCGTCTTAAAGAATGTACATTTAAAAATATTTTAAAATATTCCAAAATAATATATATTCTCACAAATTCAGTAACTCCAGATACAACAACATCCTCTAATTGCATCATCCATTACCTCCACGTTTGTTATATTCTATCATTTTTATATTAAAAGCATCTTTGTATTTTCTTCCAATATTGATACAATCCCCATTATCCATTATACAAGAATCCTTTTTAAACATTCTTATATGCCTTACATTAATTATGAACGACTGTGCAACCATAACATAATTAAACGGAAGCTTGTCTATAAGTTCTACTAACTTCCCAACAAATATTCTCTCTGTTCCATCACTACATATTATTTTTATATGCTTTCTGTCGCTTTCAAAATACACAATATCTCCATAATGAATTTTATTTTTTATTCTATTGTATTCATACACAAAATAATTATTGTCTTGTTCATCCAATTCCAATAACTTTGAAACATTATTAATAACCTTTTCTTTATCAATAGGTTTAATTATAAAATCATATGGATGAATTTTAAACAATTCCATTGCATAATTAGTTTTTGATGAAACATATATTATGTGCATAGCATAATTATTTATATCATTGCGTATATATTCTCCTACATAAATTCCATTATAATTCGGCAACTCTATATCAAGAAATAATAAATCCACTTTTACTTTTAAAGGAACATCTCTCATAAAATCTTCTGCACAATTCCATACATTTACCTGAACATTCAGACCTGATACCTTAAAATAATCAATTAAAATATTTTCTAATTCTGAACACGTTGAATTCTCATCATCACATATGCCTATCTGATAAATCATTCTTTTTTATCCCCTAATCCTATTTTCAATAAACCCAGCCAATACTAAAATTGCAACAATCATCATTGAAATTGCAATTATTCCACTCCAATATTCATTAGCTTTAATTAATAATAGCACAAATATTACTACTTCACTACTCAAAAAAATTCTCACTTTATTACGAAGATATTTTCTCTCTGATTTTGTTAATTCATTATTAGCATTATCAACAGGTGCTAAAAAATATATTATAAGTACTGAAACAATACAAATTGCTATTTGAACACCATTATATATTTTATAGCTTTTAATGACCATTAATCCTGCTGAGTATATTACACACGATAAAACTACACACGACCTCTGACTATTCGTATGATAACCTCCAGCATATTGTCTCAACACAATAATTGAAATTAGAAATATAATACCTTCTTTTAACATTCCTAGAACGGCTGATATTATAATAGCTGTTATAAATGCCATAATTGTTGATATCATCATATCTATTCCAAATTTTACTATTGCTTTTTCATCTTTATCAATGTGTGTATTATTTTCAATAAATTTATTGATATTTATATTCACTCACCTCACCCTACTCAAAATAGTATAAATATACATCTTCTAAATCAATATCACTGTCTGTAATAACTGCTTCCTCTGGTAATTCATCACCCACTATTCTAAGAGCAAGCCCCTCTTTTCTTTGCCTTATATTGCCTATCTTATATTTATTTTGAAGCATTTCAACTTCATCAATACAGCATTTTATCTCTCCAACCTTTCCTGACATTGCTTCTATAAGTTCAATTGGTGTGCCCTGCGCAATTATCTCACCCTTTTTTAGCAGCAATACACAATCTGCAATACATTCTATATCACTTACGACGTGTGTTGCAAAAAGTATAATTTTATCCTTACTTAACTCTGCTATGTAATTTCTAATATTTATCCTTTCCTTAGGGTCAAGCCCTGCTGTTGGTTCATCAAGTATAAGTATCTTTGGATCACCCAGAAGCGCCTGTGCAAGAAGTACCCTTTGTTTCATACCACCAGAAAAGCCGCCTATTTTCTTATCTGCCACATTGGTTAAATTAACTATTTCAATAAGTTCATCTATCTGCTGCTTAACTGTTTTAATTACAGCATTTCCATTTTCATCAATCGTGTTTATTTTCTTTATTCCTTTAATCTCTGCCATATACTTAAGAAATGCTCTTGGGGAAAAATCTTCATAAAACCCCTGTTGCTGTGGCATATATCCTACAATTGCTCTAAAACTTTTACCTAATTTAAGAATATCTGTCCCTTGTACACTTTCTCCTTGTTTTTCAAAGCCGTCGCACTCATTATATAAAATACTTCCACCATTTTTCTTATCTCTTGACACATTATCCGTAATCAGATTTATCATCGTAGACTTACCTGCTCCATTAGCCCCCAATATTCCATATATGCCTGGCTTAAATGTATAACTAATCCCTTTAAGTGCCTGTACTGTTCCATATGTTTTTTTTAAATTATTTAGAATTAATTCCATATTCCCCTCCTAATACATAAACAATAACCATTATAGCAATTATCATCAATGTTAATACTCCACCAAACATTACAACAATGTATGAAGCTTTCCAATAATAAAAAAATGAAATAAGCTTAATAACTGATAAATACGAAAATAATTTTATGCCTATTAAATCCAATATTGATGGAATAAGAACAATCAGACTGACTAAAAAACTCACCTGATAACTAAACAATCCTGTTGTTACATAACTAAAAACTGCTACTGAATTAATTAATACAATTTTATATAAAATATCCAGCACAACCACTCCCAATATCGAAACATTAAATGGATAATCTGAAAATGCCTGTATACTATGTATTCCTACACTTAAGTCATTTATCTCATATATATTAAATAATTTATTATAATAGCAGATATATACCAGACACACGATACCAGAAAGTATTACACAATTAATTACAGCCTTTTTTATAAGCCACCTTTTTCTTTCCTTACAGGCTCTTATATTCATAATCATATTATTCTTTTTTTCAAATGAAATCAGACCCGCATTAAGATATAATCCTAAAACAGTCAATAATAATGCTATTATTTCCTGATTAAAGAACTGTCTTTTAAAAAATGGACTTTCATACTTATACTGGCTTACCGTCGATACATTAAAACCATTTTCCTTTTTATCAATTATGTACTGCAAATAATTTATTTTTTCTTGTGTTAATTCCTCATTAAACTTTTTATTAAAATCCGAACTATCTGTATCAGTATTTTCTATTTCTAACTGTTCTTTACAATTCTTAAGCTCGTCTGTTGAATCCATTTTATGTTCTTCACAAAATGAATACATCGCACTATTCTTTATGTCATATTTAAGTCTTGTTCCATAATTAATATTTAAAAGTATTATTGCTATGAAAACCATAACAATTATAGTTTTCTGATATAATATAACTTTCTTTAATTCAAAATAAAAAACCGGCAGCTTTGATTCTATATACCTTATACGACACATCAGCTTCTCCACTACCTTCTCTATAATACCTGTAGAATCACAAGGATGTTTTTTAATATATGTATATATTAATAAAATGCAGCCTGCAAATATAATAATACCGCTTATTATATATTGTGATTCCTTTGAATCCATAATAAATGAATTATATCCCCAGTTATCATTCTTAAACCATATATTATTCCCCTCAAATATATTATACAAATTAAAATATCTAAGAAATCTATAAATACTTTTAACATCAATTAATCTATATAATAACATTTCAATGAGGTTAATTATAATAACAGCCACTATTCCAACATTCTTATTTTTAAACAGGTTTAATATGCCCCACATCATAACAGCCCAAGCAAAAAAAGCAACTGTATTCTGAATACACACAATCAACAAATACAACATTCTATTTGCGCCATATGAACATAACTGTAACTCCAAAGATGATGCCGCGCTATTAAATACATTTTCTATACCACCATATCTAAACAATGCTATACCTGATATAACACCATAATTAACAATTACAAATGTAAACATAAACATCAGCAATATAAATATTCTCTTTATCAATAACTTCAATCTTCCATTTCTGGAAGCATAAATTATCATCCCACCATTTTCTTTTTCATTAAAAAAGCTGAATATAACAACTAAACAACCGATACCTGTAAACCAATAAATATATTTATAGTCTTTAATCTTCATAAGCCATAAATCATTATCTAATTTCACTTCATATCCCAATGCTTTTGTCAAATCATTTTTTGACTTTATTAATTCCAGATATGACCTGCTGTTTTTTTGAGAAAATAATGAACTTTTTTGAACATCTTTTATTTTATCTATACTGTTTTGTGTTCTCTCCTTATAATTCTTCACATAATCAAGACGTTCTAAAAATATTTTTCTTGCCTCTTTAAAATCTTCATCACTGACTTGTGGATTTTCTTGTAAATAATTTTTAGACATCTCTGTAATGCTTATATTGTCATTATAGCTATTAACCAGATCCCTATAAATAATCTCCTGTTCATTAATTTTGTTCCCCATAATGAATAATACCGCATTTAATATAATCATTAATCCAAAAATACATAATCGTTTCTTATTAAATACTCTTAATAACTCCATATATACCCCCTCTTATTTAAGCTTAAGGCGGATACATAAATAGCACCCGCCTTGAAACTAATTACCATAACTGCTAATCACTTGAATATTTCCATTCAAATCATCATTAAGTGCCATACATAAAACTGCATATGTAGCAATGTCTCCATTTCCGTGTATAGGTTTTACGTTTTTATCAACAAATCCTTCGACATCCTGTTCTCTAATTCTAAGAAGAATATTATATTGGTCTACTCCATATATAACTAAGCTTGTAGGATTTTGCTTATTACCACAATCAAATACATACTGACCACTTATTTTCCCTTCCATATTCATTCTGACTAATCTGATAGATCCTTCAAATGATTCCATACAATAAATATAGCCATCATATGCAACAAGTGAGTAAATTGATTTACACGATGATTCACTATATATGCTTGTAATTCCACTCTCATTTATACGATAAATTTCAGTTCCACAATTTCCAACAATATACAGGGAATCTCCATATGCACAGCATATACCACTTTGTACAGACCTTGCTTCTCCTGTCGCTTCACCAAGCAAATCAACATTTTCATTAGATGTATTATCTACCAATGTTAAAAATTCGTGAGTTTCCAGATTATATTCATACACTTTATATTTAAGAATTTTCTGTTTTGACACCCATCTGCTTATATATCCAGCAACATAAAATATTCCATTTTCACTAACACATACTTTTCCGCCCGAACCTGAACCAAAAAGATCATAATCCATCGCAAATTGAAATGAACCTAAAGTTTCTGAAGCAGACTTCCCATCAATTGAAATTCTTTTACAATAAACTGTCGTATGATAATCATTATCTGCTAATTCATTCGCATTTACAGGCTTTACCGAGAAATAGTATAAATACCCATCATATATTGCCATTGTTCCTTCCACATTCACACTTGGCATGCCAAGTACTTCCCCATCCTCAGTAATCTTGCATATTTTTTTACGATTAAAAAAAGCCTGATCATACTGAACAAGATAATCTCCACTTTCATCACGTTCAATAATGTATATATATCCATCAATATACCATAATTGATTGCCTAGCCCCTTAACAGTTACTCCTGCAAGATCTAATGGATCATAATTATGTTCATCCAGCAAATATGCATTACAGTTTTCATCTTTATGTTCACAATTAGCATTACTGCAAACCACTGTTGCAATATTATTATTAATATCATAAAACCATAAAATTCCATTCATTAAATAATAATATCCGTTTTCACTATATGCACTCCTTGACTTTTCTGATACCTGCGACTTATCAGCATTAAATTCATAGCTGGTCTTAACTTCGGTATCATCTTCTTGTCCGCTATTTCTAGTAGTACACCCTGTTAATAATAACGAACATATAAGCATAATAGCAATTGTCTTATAATATCTCTGCATATGTATTAATTTCTCCATATTCATCCACCGAATTTTCTTTGCAATGCTTGCAACTTGTTTATTGATTTTTGCTTCCATATAACTTCTCCTTTCATAATATGATAGAAACATATCTCTACGATTTCTTCTTTGATTAATTTAACACTATTATCAGCATTTGTTTTATATAGGGTATAACTTACATACAAAAAGGTACAATTAACATTTTAATACGACATAATTCAACATTAAAAAAAGCATATGGGAAATGATATGTATCCTCCTTACTGGTCTGTCCAGTAAGAAGAATATATATCAAAATTTCCCATATGCCTTAAAATATAATTCAGTAATAAATCAACTATGTTTAATACAATTTATTTTGCCACAATATTAACAATCTTACCAGGTACATAGATTTCCTTAATTATGTTACCTGTAATCTTGCCTTCTACTGCTTTCTTAGCCTTTTCAAGAACTGATTCCTTAGCTTCATCAACTGCAATAGAAATAGTTCCCTTAACCTTACCATTAACCTGCACGCCTATCTCTACAGTATCCTCCTTGCAGGCCTCTTCATCATATGCTGGCCAGCTTTCATATGCTATAGTATCATCATGTCCTAATACACTCCACATTTCTTCACCAGCGTGTGGACATATACATGAGAACATCTTTATGAATCCTTCAGCGTATTCTCTTGAACACTTGCCAAGCTTAGTTGCAGCATTCATAAATATCATCATCTGGCTGATAGCTGTGTTAAAGCCAAGCTTTTCAAAGTCATCTGTAACCTTCTTAACTGTCTGGTTATATACCTTTTCAAGTTCCTTAACATCCTCATCAACAACATTACCTTCAGTTGTAAAGAAGTTCCATACCTTACCGATAAATCTTCTTGCACCTTCAACACCCTGCTGGCTCCATGGCTTAGAAGCTTCAAGAGGACCCATGAACATTTCGTAAAGTCTTAAAGTATCAGCACCATACTCGTTTATGATATCACTTGGGTTAATAACGTATTCTGGGAATCTCTTACCCATCTTGATACCGTTTGAACCAAGAATCATACCCTGGTGGACTAACTTCTGGAATGGCTCAGCAACTGGTGATATGCCTTTATCATATAGATATCTGTTCCATATTCTTGAATACATAAGATGTCCAACTGCATGCTCTGGTCCACCGATATAAAGATCTACTGGAAGCCAGTGTTTAAGAAGTTCCGGGTCACAAAGCTCCTTATCGTTATCTGGGTCAATATATCTCATATAATACCAGCTTGAACCTGCCGAACCTGGCATTGTTGAAGTTTCTCTCTTACCCTTAAGTCCGTTATGCTCATACTTCTTCCATTCTGTAGCATTTTCAAGAGGTGCCTGTCCATTCTTACCTTTGTAGTCTTCAAGCTCTGGTAAGATAAGTGGAAGTTCGTCGTCATCAAGGACATGAATCTGTCCATCTTCAAGATATACGATAGGCACTGGCTCACCCCAGTATCTCTGTCTTGCAAATATCCACTCTCTGAAGTGATAGTTAGCCTTTCTTCTTGCTACTCCCATCTTTTCAAGCTTCTGAGTAATAGCTTCCTTAGCTTCTTCTACTGTAAGGCCTGTGAATTCCTCTGAGTTGATAAGCTTGCAGCCCTTGCCAAGGTAATCATACTTTTCAAATGCCTTTTCTGATACATCAGCGCCATCAATAACCTGTATTCTAGGAATATTATGTGCCTCTGAGTACTCAAAATCTCTCTGGTCGTGGCTTGGAACTGCCATAACAGCACCAGTACCATAGTTGGCAAGAACGAAATCACCTATGTATATAGGAACTTTCTTGCCATTTACCGGGTTAATTGCATATATTCCTTCAAGAACGCAGCCTGACTTAGTCTTGTTAAGCTCTGTTCTATCCATATCATTCTTCTTGATTGTCTCTGCTATATAAGCTTCAACCTCTTCCTTGTTCTGGATTCTTGGCATCAGCTCCTTAACGATATCTCCATCTGGTGCAAGTACCATAAATGTAATACCATATATAGTTTCAATACAAGTAGTAAAGATAGAGAAATCTCCACCACCATCAATCTTAAAGTCAACCTCTACACCTTCTGACTTGCCTATCCAGTGTCTCTGCATTTCCTTAGTTGATTCTGGCCAGTCGATATGTTCAAGTCCTTCAAGTAACTTGTCTGCAAATGCTACCTGATCGATAACCCACTGCTTCATGTTCTTTCTTACAACAGGGTATCCACCACGTTCTGACTTACCATCAATAACTTCATCGTTTGAAAGAACTGTACCAAGTTCTTCACACCAGTTCACTGGCATGTCTATATACTTAGCATAACCATCAAGATATAACTGCTTGAATATCCACTGTGTCCACTTATAGAACTTAGGATCACTTGTTGCTAAAGTCTTGCTCCAGTCATAATCAAAACCAAGCTCCTTAAGCTGCTTAGTGAATGTTTCTATATTCTTTTCTGTAAATCCATTAGGATTGTTACCTGTCTTTACAGCATACTGTTCAGCTGGAAGACCAAATGAATCATATCCCATTGGATGAAGTACATTATATCCCTGCATTCTCTTCATACGTGAAGTGATATCTGTAGCTGTATATCCTTCTGGGTGTCCTGCGTGAAGACCTACACCTGATGGATAAGGGAACATATCAAGTGCATAGTACTTTGGCTTTGAAAAGTCCCATACATCTGTTTTAAATGTTTCATGTTCTGCCCAATACTTCTGCCACTTTGGCTCGATAGACTTGGGATTATAAGTTGTTGTATTAGCCATCTTAAAACCTCATTCCTGCACCGGCTATGCTCTTCCGGTGCTTTCAATCACATATTTACTCACTTTCAAATATTATCACAATGAAAGGATTTGTCAATAACTGACCACTTTATTTAACACCTGCCAAACTTAACTACATATAATTATGCCACAATCCTACACAATATAAGCGGATAGTATGTAAAGTCATCATTAACTGTACATATCTATCCGCTTACTTAATTCTCAGCTTTAATCTGTATCTCACCTTTATTAAAGCAATACATTGCTTGAGCTTAATCTATTTCTTTACTTTTCCTTTAGCATTGCTTCAAGTTCAGCTATTCTTTCTAAATCTTTTGAATGTTGTTCTTCATATTGTTCCTTTTTTATACTAAACTGTTCCTTCTGAATATCTAGCTGTTCCTTCTGGCTATCTAACTGCTCCTTCTGGCTATCTAACTGCTCCTTCTGGCTATCTAACTGCTCCTTCTGGCTGTCTAATTGTTCCTTCTGGCTGTCTAATTGTTCCTTCTGGCTGTCTAGTATCTTTTGTTTTTCCTGGATTTCCTTCTTCAGATTATTTTCCATCTCCTGATATTTTTTTCTATATTCATCCACCATAAGTACTGCCGTATTGTGATTAAGTATTCTCAATGCCTCTGAAAACATACTTAGCACCTCCTCTGGTTTTGCAAGATATTCGTTCATCTCATCAAATATCTGCGATAATTCTGGAAATACTTTCTGGATAGCTAATGCATCCTCCACTGATTCTGTCACAAAAAGTGAAAGATATGCCAGTCTATCACGAAGCATATCAGAAGTCAATGGTGTACCATACATGCTTTCATCATAATCGTATTCCGTAATATTAACGTTTCCTTTTATAATATCAGAATATCTGTATTTTCTAAATGTGTCAAGACTAATCATATGAAAGTGCTGTAATAATGGGAAATCTATCTGAGTATTGAAACGTGTTGTTCCAACATGAAAATATAACCTGGAATCTATTGGACTTATAAGATTAGAATTGCTGTTTTCAAACAATACAATAGTATGCACATTTTTCATATCCTTGTAAGAAAATGTCTTATGTTCTATCGTCTGAACATTCTCATTCATTGTATTATCATGTATACTACTATTATATTGTGCTAACGCTGATGAAGATGATAGTCTGTGATATTGTCTCATAATTGCATCTGCCGAGTAGCAGCTAAGCCTTTCCCCTGGAAATAATGCCGCTATTTTCTGAACTTCAATATTGGCAATACTTCCATCCGACAGCCGTACTATCATATCCATTATTATAAATGAATCTTCAAAACATGAACTTTCAGATGGTAGTATATCAATAACCGTAACTTTTTGTCCTATGATGCTGCTCACAAGTCTTGATAGTCTCTCTCTGTGTTCATCTCCATTGAAAAGCTTTTTAAAAAATGGATCATACAACAATGGAAGCGTCTTTTTTTTGCTGATATAATCATTAAATCTATCAGCCCAAACCTTATTAAAAAAGCTGCTTCTTTTAAATTTATCATACTGTAATGCAAGATTGGGATTATTGTGGACTGCCGATAAAAAATCATAGGCATAAGAATTGTCATTAACTGCTCTATAACTGTCAGTATTCGTGTCTTTATTTAATGAATCGTTCACTTATTATACTATCGCATATATGCTGTTCTCCTTCTAAATTATTATCGTTATGCATATTGATAATATATTTATAACACAGTAGCAACATATTGTCAACAAATAGAATATTTTATATATCACGCAATATATTGACATCTATAAAATAAAGTATTTTATAAGTCGTATCCCTTTACATTACCGCTTTAAAGTGTTAAACTCATTAAAAATATTTCAAAACATTTATTTTACTGAATTAAACGAAACAAAGAAACGAGGTTAAATATATTATGGATTGCAAAGTTGGTTTTATAGGCTTCGGTCTTATTGCAGGCTCTATAGCACATTCACTTAAGGAATCAGGCAGCAATTATACTATTATAGCTACAAGCAGAAGGCTTGAACCTGTATATGAAGCTAAAAAAGATGGAGTTGTAGATGAAGTTCTTGACTCTGTTGATAACAGATTATCTGATTGTGATTTTATAATACTATGTACACCTGTTATAACTATGAATGATTATCTTAAACAATTAAAAAGCATTGTGAAAAAAAGTTGTATTATAACGGATGTTGGAAGTGTCAAAACTTCAATACATAACACTGTTAAAGAGCTTGATATGGAAGAGGTATTTATAGGCGGCCACCCTATGGCAGGCTCTGAACTTACAGGCTATGCTAATTCTTCATCATCAATTATGAAAAATGCACGCTATGTAATCACTCCAACATCAAAGACTACCAATGAACAGCTTGAACGCTTCAAAGCACTTGTGTATGATATGAAAGCCAATCCTATTGTTATGGGCTACACAATTCACGATAAAAGCGTAGCCGCAATAAGCCACCTTCCACACCTCATATCTACAGCACTTGTAAAGCTTGTATCTGAACAGGATGACAACGACAAGCATATGCAGATGTTAGCGGCTGGAAGCTTTCGCGATATGACAAGGGTAGCCGCTTCATCTCCTGAAATGTGGGACCAAATATGTGCTTCTAACTCAGAAGACATAAGCGTACTGCTTGGCGACTATATTGACATATTAAGTGAAATTAAGAAGAATATTGATAACAAAACTCCAGGGTATGTTAATGAGCTTTTTGAGATGTCAAGGGAGTATAAGAATTCATTTAAAAAATAGTATATACAGCTATATATCAATTTAAATAGTTTTTGCCGTTAATTTATTCAAAAAGAATACTCGGTCACAACCGAGTCGGTTGTGACCGAGTATTCTTTCACTAACAACTTAAGCACTTATTTTTTATTATACCCTGAAACATCCTCCACCAATGAATTCTCTCATTATAGAGTTGATTGGAACATTGCCTGACTGACAAGGAAGGAAGTACGCTAAGAACTTTAACAGTCTCTTTGCCTCCTGATATTCCGGGTCATCCTCTGTTATTGAGAATAGCAGCGGCTCTACTATCGGCTTTAAAACACACAGCTCATACGCAAGTGCTGAGTTAAACATAACATCAGCTTCCTCCTGATAAGGAAAGATATTCTTTTCCTCACCTTTTCTTACTGACTCCCACATAGAAAGTGTTTTTTTAGCAGATGCACCTCTCGTCCTGTAATCCCTCGCCATACGTCTTACAAGACGACCGTCAGTCGTTGCCACTCTGTTATGCTCGTCAACATTAAGCTGTGTAAGTGCACTTATATAGATTTTAAACTTACTTTCAACTGGAAGTGCGTAAGATAACTCATCATTAAGGCAATGTATGCCTTCAATCACAAGAATATCTTCATCGCCAAGCTGTATATATTCACCATTATACTCTTTTTTACCTGTAAGGAAATTAAACTGAGGTATCTCAACCTTTTCTCCCATTAGTAATGCATTCATATGGTCATTAAAAAGCTTTATGTCTATCGCATGAATATCCTCAAAATTGTACTCTCCATTTTCATCAACAGGTGTCTGCTCCCTCTCAACGAAATAATTATCAACACCAATTGCGTGTGGCTTAAATCCACTTGCACGAAGCTGTATTGACAATCTGTGTGAAAATGTTGTCTTGCCAGATGATGATGGTCCGGCTATCATAATAAATTTAACGCCTTCCCTTTCTTTTATCTGATTAACAATCTCAACAATCTTCTGCTCCTGTAATGCTTCCTGAACAAGAATAAGTGAATTAATATCCCCGCTTATTATATGCTTATTCAATGATGCAACTGTATCAACACCAAGCATATCTGCCCACTCGCTTCTTTCCATAAGTACATTAAAAAGCTTAGCCTGTGGTGCAAATTCCGGCACCATTTCAGGATTCTCTTTAGTTGGTAACTGGAGAACAAACCCCTTGTCATACTGGAATATGTCAAATGTCTTTAATATTCCTGTATTAGCTGCCATATAACCATAGAAGTAATCGTAATAACCCTCTATGCTGTATACATTAACATAAGAACTAATTCTATATTTGAATAACTGTGTCTTATCTTCCATTCCGAACTTCTTGAACAGCTTAATAGCCTCTGATGTCTTCATTCCCTGCTTCTTAATAGGCAGATTTTTCTTAACATCGGCTCTCATAAGTTCTTTCACATCATTAAGAAATTCTTGTGTGATTACAAAATCTCCTTTTATATCACAATAAAGACCTTTACTAAGCGAGAACTCAACAGTAACTCTCTTAATTCTATTATCTGTATCAAGCTTATGTATTGCATTTAGCATTAAAAGAAGAACACTTCTTTTATATGCCTCATTTCCCACTGCCTTTCCTACTGTAATGAATTCCACTTTTTCATCAGTTATATCCATATCTGATATCTCTGTAAGCCTGCCATTTACATTGGCAAGAATAATATCATACTTGTAATCCTTTGCAGCATCTGCTGCCATCTGCGATAAAAGCATTATTATTACTCCTTCCATCTTCCTAATGCCTTATTAATAACAGCAATATCTTCATCTATAGCATGTATTCTGCTCTTTATCGATATTGACTGTTCCTTATTATTAATAAGACTATTTCTAATATTGTTACAGCTTGTCAGTTCCTTATTAAGATATTCGTAAAGCACCTCTGACTTATTATCCAAAAGATATCTTCCATATCTTAATTCTTCCTCTGCGTAGGCTGTTATCTTTTTCTTATCATTATTTTTCTTATCATTATCTTCCTTGTCATAATCTTCCTTATGACTATCATTGTTATAAATATTATTGTTATGAATATCACCTGCAGAAGCTGCATTTTCATAAATGTTATTTTGTTGAATATTAGTTACATTTAGATAATATTCATCTTGTGTGTTGTATACACAGTCAAATATAAAATAATATTTTCCATCTTCTAAAAGCATATGTTCTGACTTAATATCTATGCCTGTTTCCAGAAGGTATTTTCTAAAATCCTTTAGTTCTGACTGTGCAGATAAGACAAGCTGTGTATTATCCCCCAGCTTGTCTATACCTGCTTTTAATATATTCTTCATGAGCTTTCCACCCATGCCACATATCGTTACTGTATCAACATCACCTTTATTAATCCCTTTGAGCCCATCACAAAGCTTTGTAGTTATCTTATCTGAAAGACCATATTCATCAATGTGAAGCTTTGCACGCCTCAGTGGTTCTTTTCTTACATCACACGCATATACTTTATTACTTATCCCGTTCTGAACAAGATATATAGGAAGATATGCGTGATCCGTGCCAATGTCAGCCACCCTTGCACCTTTATTAACAAGACTGGCAACACATTTCAGTCTTTCTGATATATTAATAATATTGTTCATACATTTTTCCTGTTGATTTATTATACTATATTAAATCATCCTTTATCCCGACACAGTCATAAATAGAAATCTATATTCAGGTTTTTATTATTGAATTCTATCCTTAAATATATTTCTGGACATTGATTAGTCAAGATAATCCTTAAGCTTGCGGCTTCTGCTTGGGTGTCTTAACTTTCTTAATGCCTTAGCTTCAATCTGTCTTATACGCTCTCTTGTAACATTGAATTCCTTACCAACTTCTTCAAGAGTTCTTGCTCTTCCATCGTCCATGCCAAAACGAAGTCTTAATACTTTCTGTTCTCTGTCTGTAAGTGTTCCAAGCACCTCTACAAGCTGTTCCTTAAGAAGAGTAGATGCTGCTGCTTCTGCTGGTACAGGCACATTGTCATCCTGTATAAAATCTCCAAGATGGCTGTCTTCCTCTTCACCTATAGGTGTTTCAAGCGATACAGGCTCCTGTGATATCTTTTGGATTTCTCTAACTCTTTCAACCGGAATATCCATAGTCTCTGCTATTTCTTCTGGAGATGGTTCTCTTCCTAACTCCTGTAAAAGCTGTCTTTGTACTCTTACAAGCTTGTTAATAGTTTCTACCATATGAACAGGTATACGGATAGTACGTGCCTGATCAGCTATAGCTCTTGTAATAGCCTGTCTTATCCACCATGTTGCATATGTTGAGAACTTATATCCTTTACGATAATCAAACTTTTCAACAGCTTTGATAAGACCTAAGTTACCCTCCTGGATAAGATCAAGGAACTGCATGCCTCTTCCGACATAACGCTTTGCAATACTTACAACAAGACGTAAGTTGGCTTCCGCTAGTCTCTTCTTGGCTTCCTCGTCACCCTCTTCCATTCTCTGTGCATATTCTATTTCTTCTTCTGCACTAAGAAGAGGCACCTTACCTATTTCCTTCAGATACATTCTTACAGGATCTTCAAGTCCGATTCCATCTGGTACAGAAAGATCTATCTTTTCTATATCGATATCATCTTCATCCGAAAGAATAATATCATCTTCTACATCTCCATCATCATCATTCATCTTGACATCTATATTGCAGCCTTCAAGAAACTCGAATACCTTTTCCATCTTATCAGCTTCAAAATCTGTATCCTGGAAATAATCCATAATCTCCTTATAATCAAGGACATTCTTTTTCTTTCTGGCTATAGCAAGAATCCCCCTGCACTTTTCCATGAATTTTTCCTGTATAATTCTTGCCTGTTCTTCTTCTGAAAGCTCTGGCTGTGCAGCTTCCTCCTTCTTTGACTTCTTAGGCTTCTTTGCTGCCACAGCTTCATCAGCTTTCTTTTTAGTTGTCTTCTTAGTTTCCTTTAATTCTTCCTCGTTTAAGTTTTCCTTCTTTACTGCCATTACAATGGTCCACCTTTCGCATGTATTATAAACTAATGTGAATATTATTTAACTTCATCTGTCTGCCTATGATATCCTGCATAGTCTTTGCATCTGCTGCATGTTCAAGCTTATAATCAAGGCTGCTCTTCTTAACCCTTAGCACTGTATCATTAAGTGTTTTTTCTCTTTCTGACTTACTAAGCGACTCGCTTAATTCGGCGCTGAACATTGCCGCTATCTCACTATGCATATCACCATCGCTATATGAGCCAATAATAGCCGCCGGATTAACACTTCCTATTTCATACTGTTCATATACCTTTGATGCAACATCTTTAAACAATGGATCTATAAAATCATCTGGTTGTATATATTCACTGACTTTATCATATATATCACCATCCTCAATCATCCACGTAAGCAGAATCTTCTCTGCCTGCCTTATTCCATCTTCCTTTTTCTTTCTTGCCGGTTCCATCCGCCTGACAGGCTGTGTCTGTCTTGGTATTATTCCGCCCTGGCTTCCTATCCTTATAACCATTTCACGCATACCATCCTCTGGTATCATAAACTGACGGCAGACAGCTTTCATATAGTTATCTCTTTCAAGTTTCTCACTAAACTGTACAAGCTTATTAGCAACTTCTCTTTCAAATGCTGTCTCACTCTCCGGGTCACTTCTGTTATAATTCTTCTCTATAATACCGATTTCATACATAAAGCTGTTTTCTGCTTTATCTATACGCTCCTGAAATGCTTCAGTTCCTAAAGCCTTGATAAACTCATCCGGATCCTTATATGGCCTCATATTAATAACCTTAGTAGAAAGTCCTGCTTCTTTTAATATAGGTATGGCTCTTAAAGCTGCCTTTACCCCTGCTTCATCGCTATCATAAGTTATAAGGACATTATCTGTATATCTTTTCATAAGACGGGCATGTCCAGGTGTGAGTGCTGTACCAAGCGATGCTACCGCCTGATTAAAGCCTGCCTGATGCATAGATATAACATCCATATAGCCTTCACATATTATAAGATTATTCTTTCTTGAACTTCTTGCAACATTAAGTCCATAAAGATTCTTACTTTTATCAAAAAGCTTTGTTTCCGGAGAATTCAGGTACTTTGGCTTTCCATCTCCCATAACACGGCCACCAAAGCCTATAACCTTATTGTTAATATCCATGATTGGAAATATTACCCTGTTCCAGAACTTTTCCCTTATTCCCTTTTCATAAGTGAACAGACCTGACTCTTTTAAGAGCTCATCATCATACCCTTTTTCCTTTAGCATTCTATATAAATCACCTGTAAGCTGTGGCGCATATCCAAGGCCAAATGTGTTTATAGTTTTGTCTGAAAGCTGTCTTTTTTTCAGATAATCCAACCCACTCTGTCCTGCTGGTGATTTTAACTGATGATAGTAAAATGTTGCTGCTATCTTGTTAATCTCTAACAGCTTTGTTTTAATATCCCGTTCCCGTCTGTCTTCACCTGAATATTCCATCACAGGTAGAGCTATACCTGCCCTGTCAGCCAGCATTTTTACTGCCTCTGGAAACGTATAATTCTCATATTCCATAACAAATGTTATAACATTGCCTCCGACTCCGCATCCAAAACAGTGATACATCTGTTTTGTTCCTGATACAGAAAAAGAAGGTGACTTCTCGTTATGAAACGGACATAGCCCTACGTAGGAACTGCCACTTTTCTTAAGCTTTATATAACCTGAAATAACATCTACTATATCGTTACGCGATACAACTTCCTCTATTACTTCACTTGAATATATTGGCATATTAACTCTTCTTTCCCTATGTATTCAATATGTATTCAAAAACTGCCTACTTTTAATGTATTAAACACAGATACCTTATTTCCTTTTTTTATTTTAAATTTTTATTCTGATTTTCATTTTAATCTATACTTCAATTTATATCCTGATTCTTATTGCTGAATCCTATTACTGATTCTTATTTCAGATTCACGTTATAAAATCATATTTAAGATACAATCCCTCCAATTGCACCGCATAGTATGCATACTATCGCACCTTTAACCATCTGTGACATATCTATTGATGATATTCCTCTGCTTAATATTATTGAAACAACACATAATATAAGAAAATATATTATTCCATACAATACTCCCCACACCAGGCGGCTGTGCTGAATACCTCTGGCAAGAATAAAGCCTCCGCATAAAGCTGATAGCCCATAAGTAACATAAATCCCTATAGATATTACATTACCAGACACCCTGAACTTATACAGGCAGAAAGCAAGCACAAGCAGGGCTAGAACTGTTATAATATATCCTGCTATAAGCGTTTTTAATATAATAGATAACTTTTTCATACATTCCTCTGACTTAATAGTCATACATTCTTTGTTCTCTATATAAATATGTAGGAAATCTCTTTCGTATTCTATCTTTTATCTTATATTTATCTTATCATTTATTCCAATTTTTCATTAAAGCCTGATTATATACAGAGCCTACTGCTACTTGACAGTCCTTTACTGATACTGTAAAATGTTAAAATATAACACTTAAATGTGTTTACTATATTTTTATTAAGGATTGGAGGAATATTTCCTTGGACACTGACAGTTATATTCAACTTATAACTATTATTATTTTATTATTTCTTTCAGCTTTCTTTTCATCTGCTGAAACCGCATTTATGACGGTAAGCCGTATAAAAATCCGCTCGCTTATGGACGAAGGTAACAGACATGCTGCTTTAGTAGCTAAGATTATCGACAATTCAAGCAAGATGTTAAGTGCTGTACTTATTGGTAACAACATAGTTAACATATCATGTTCTGCTCTTGCAACAACATTTACTATTAATGTCTGGGGCAGCTATGCTACTGGTATTGCAACTGGTGTTCTTACTCTGTTCGTTCTTATATTCGGAGAGATAACCCCTAAGAATCTTGCTTCAAAGTTTAACACTAAGCTTGTATTATTATATGCGCCTGTTATATATGGACTTATGATTATACTGACACCTGTTATTTTTATAGTTGACCATCTTGCAGGCATAGTATTAAAGCTCTTTGGAACTAACTCCAAAGATAAATCCAACACTATAACAGAAGAAGAGCTTCGTACAATAGTTAAGGTAAGCCATGAAGAGGGTATCATAGAAAAAGACGAACGACAGATTATTGACAACCTTTTCGATTTTGGTGACACTTCGGTAAAGGATGTCATGATACCTCGTATAGATATGACAGTCGCTGATGTTAACTCATCATATGATGACATCATCACTCTTTTTAAGAGTACTATGTATACACGTATTCCTATATATGAAAATGATACTGACAACGTTATAGGTACACTTAATATAAAAGATCTTATAGTTACTAACGTTGATGATTCTTTTAATATAAGGAAGATTATGCGTGAGCCTTTCTTTACATATGAACATAAGAACACTTCTGAGCTGTTTAAAGAAATGCAGCTTAAGCGTTACAGCATAGCTATTGTGCTGGATGAATATGGTCAGACAGCCGGCATGATAACAACTGAGGATCTGTTAGAGGAAATCGTTGGTGAAATACGTGATGAATATGATACTGACGAAAAGGATGACATGACTAAGATCCGCGAAAATACTTACCGTATCAACGCTTCATGTAAGCTTGATGACATAAATGATGAATTAGGAACCAGACTTTATTCAGAGGATAACGATTCACTAGGCGGATTCGTATCAGAAAAGCTTGACCGCATACCTAAAGCAGGCGATAAGCTTACTATAGATAATGTATGGCTGTTCGTCGAAAGATCATCTTCTAACAGGGCTGAATCTATCATTCTTAAGATTGTTGACAAGCCAACAGAAAACAATAACTAATTATTAAAAATAATACACCACCGGAATGCAATGATTAAGTCATTTGATTTGATGCATTCCGGTGGTGTTATTTTATTGGAATAAAATTTCTGTTATTTTCTGATTTGGGATTTTCTGTAAAGTTTCTGCACATCATATTATCCCCATTAACTTCATATACTAATATACAAAAAGGATGCAACAATTTGTTTCAAAATGTTGCATCCCAATATAAATTCTTATTAGTTCATATTCTTAATTACGATTAATATATCGTCATATTCCCTCAACACTTTAGCATGTTTCTTAATAAAATTCTATATAAATTTTCTATAACATTAAAATGGCAAATCAATACACTTATCGTTTATGTTGTTTTATATATTAATCCTGTCCTCACAGATTAACCTTAAGAAACACAGAATCTTTATCATCCTGCTTAATACCAAGATACCTTTTCGTTATCTCATACGATGAATGATTATATATCTCCATGAGCATTGCCGGTGGTGTTCCACATTTCCACGCATAATATCCGAATGTTTTTCTCATGGAATGACAGCTTATGCCACTCTCCATATTAAGTGAATACGCAGCATGCTTTATGATTCTGAACGCCTGCGAACGGCTAAGATGTGTTCCTTCGTATCTTCCTGTAAATATATAGTCACCTTTTTTTACGCTATCCAAAGTGTCCATATATGTCAAAAGTCCTTTTTTAGTGCTGCCATTAATTGCAATCATTGATTCTTTTCCTGTTTTTCTTTCGCATATTACCATATGTTTTCTGAAACACTGCTCATTAAAATCATATACTTCTCCCCATTTTAACTCTAACAGGTCACTTATTCTTAATGCTGTATTCACTCCCATGCATATCATTGCATAGTTTCTCAAGTTAGGCTCTTCATCCAGATAGAATCGTCTGAATGCCTCCAGTTCATCTGTACTCCTTATTGGCTGGGATGTACTCATATGTTATTACCTCCATCTATATGTTTTGGGATGCAACATTTTGAAACAGTTTGTTGCATAGACAAGGAGGTTAATGTGTTAAAACTCACTATCAAACCCGGCGAATTCATCAACATCGGTGATGACGTAAGGGTCATATACTCAGGTGGTTCAGAAGGTAATATACACCTTCTCATAGATGCACCAAGAGAGCTCAATATCGTACGAAGCAAGGTTCTTGCAAGAAACAGTGCTAACAACTCTGATTCAGATAAGAAAACTTCAAGATTCATATCACCTTACTACGCTGAGCAGGGACTTTCTCCTGAAACACTAAACAAGATACGCCGTCTTATCAAAGAAGATAAGCAGGCACGCAAATCTAATGATAATACGCAGGGTTAGCATGGTAACACTGCTTATTATATATCTTTCATAAGGGGAACGGATTCCCCTCTGACAAATATTTTATTTACACGGAGGTATGTATTATGGTAATACAACACAATTTAACAGCAATGAATGCTAACAGAATGCTTAATGTAACAACTTCAGCACAGTCTAAGTCAGCTGAGAAGTTATCTTCAGGTTATAAGATTAACCGTGCCGCTGATGATGCAGCTGGTCTTTCAATCTCTGAAAAGATGAGAAAGCAGATCCGCGGACTTACACAGGCTTCTTCTAATGCACAGGATGGTGTATCTGCTGTTCAGACAGCTGAAGGTGCTTTAACAGAAGTTCACTCAATGCTTCAGAGAATGAACGAGCTTGCTGTTCAGTCTGCTAATGGTACTAACTCTCAGACAGACCGTAAAGCTATCCAGGATGAAATAGATCAGCTTACATCTGAGATTGACAGAGTTTCAGAGACTACTAAGTTTAATGAAACTTATCTTTTAAAGGGTGATCCTACTAAAGCTGATACAGCATATTTTATGGAATCAAAATATAACGTTACAGGTGGTATATATGCAGAAGGATCAGCTACAGAAATCACTACTGCAACAGATTTAGAAAAAGCTATTAAAGATGGCAAAAAGATCTATACAGAAGCATATGATAAGGCTAATAATCCACAGACTGCTGATAAAATTGCCGTTAAAGGTAAAAATTATGCATATGTAACAAAATTATACGATAAAAATGGCAAAGAGGTAACTGCACAGAATATTCAGGATTCAAAAAATGCAGATGGTACAGCCGCAGACAAGTATTATACAAGTAATGCTGGAGAGGCTGGTAAAGATAAAACCAATATGGAAATAACAAAAGATGATGCTAAAAAGTTCACAAAAGGTTATGAAGTTAACGGAGCTATCTCTTTCAGTCTTCATGTTGGAGCTGATTCTGCTGAAGACAACAAGATTGCTGTTAAAATCGATTCTATGAGTGCAAAAGGTATCGGTGTTTATGGTCTTAAGGTAGACACAGAGGATGATGCTACAGCTGCTATCGACCGTATCGCAGAAGCTGTACAGAAGGTATCTTCACAGCGTTCAACTCTTGGTGCTGCACAGAACAGACTTGAGCATACAATTGCTAACTTAGACAACGTTGTTGAGAATACAACATCTGCTGAATCTCGTATCCGTGATACAGATATGGCTCAGGAAATGGTTAACTACAGTAAGAACAACATTCTTGCTCAGGCAGGTCAGTCAATGCTTGCTCAGGCTAACCAGTCTAACCAGGGAGTTCTTTCACTCCTTCAGTAGTATAAAAAAACAACCATCTATGCTCCATGCACATAGATGGTTGTTTTTTTATTACTTATTAATACTTATTACTTAATTAATATTTATTAATTATTCACTAAGGCTCATGTATTATATAACATAATTATCTATTCCATTACCTGAATTAATAAGATCCGCTATCGAGATACTGCCAAAATAATCGTTTATAGTCTTCTCGAAGTTTTCCCACATAGCTATAGTCTTACACTCTGATAGCTTAGGACACTTGTTAGGCTTGTTCTCAAGACAGGCTACCGGTGCCAGTGAACCCTCTGTACACTGCAATATACTAAGCACAGAATACTCTTCCGGTCTTCTTGATAACTTATATCCGCCACCTTTTCCACGAAGCGAAGTAAGAAAATCATTCTTACTTAACATCGATACTATGGACTCAAGATATTTTTCAGATATACCCTGTCTTTCAGCTATATCCATAAGCGTTATATATTCACCGTTATCATGCTCAGCAAGGTCTATCATAACCCTGAGTGCATATCTTCCCTTTGTTGATATCTTCATATATTCTCCTCCAATTGTTACAATCATACTCTTATTGTATAAACATACTTTACCACAATGTTTGTATACTTTTCAAGACTTATTTTATATTTTATGCTTTTTTTCTGCTTTCTTCCATGCTTTACACTGGCATACTATCTGCTATACATATCCTTCCATATCCTGTCACAGGATTGGGAGCTGCTGCATGCATCTCTATTCCAAGCGGTCTGGCACCACGTCTTAAATACGCCTTTAGCTTCTCACCATACATATACCTGTCATTGCCCATAACTATTCCCCATTGCATAAGCAGGGCTGCACCACCTGTTACAAACGGTACTGCATATGAAGTTCCGGTAACACTCACTATATCAGTTTCATATGCTGTCTGTTTTCTTATCTTTATATCCACTCCTGGTGCAAGTATATCTGGCTTTATTCCGGCATCTATGTAGCTGATATCTTTATTCCATACGCCTTTTCCTCTGCCTGAAAATGCAGCATATGCTCCTGTATATGAATTATAAGCCCCTACAGATATACAACCTGTGGCTGTTGCTGGAATCGTTATAGTATCATATGGAACCGGCTTGACAAAGCCTGTCGCAATGTTTAAAGACTGACTTGACGGAAGCCATATATTATATACGCCCTGACGTATGCTTTCCCCATATATGATGATTTTCCATATTCCCGGTGTTATATAATCCTTAGAAGGCTGCATATTAATATATATTTCCTGATACAGATTATAAGGTGAAGGCTCACCTAATAGACTTATTATATCTGTATCAAGAATCCTGAATCTGTTTATATATCCCTGTCCTGTTATATTAAACTGCACTCCATCCGGACCAGCAAGCATTATCCTGTAAACATCCCAATAGTATTTCCATATCTGTATATCTATTGAATGTTCATATTCGCTTACTGATATCTCAACCGTATCTATCTGCCCCTGCTTTATTATATTTCCATAATGTACTGCCTTGTCTGCCTCGTTTCCGCTTCCTATACATATGCTGCATTTATAGCCTGATGCAACATCATTGATATAACGCTCAAGCAGCGTATTTCCATCATGATCTCCATAATTAAAGCCGTAGCTTATGTTTATTGCCACTGGTTTTTCATACTCCACAGCCTTCCTTATGACATAATCTATGGCATCCATAAGGCTGGTTGTGCGTGGAAACTGATTATTATATGAATATCCCATCTTAACAGCTATTATATCTGCTCCATATGCAACGCCACTTCTTCCACAGGCTATTATGGCAACATTAGTACCATGCTGTGTATTATCAGCGCCTGGTATCTGTATACTTTTCCCATTATATGTATTATCCTTATTTACAATAGCTTTGTTTAAATATGCATTTATATCTTCCTCACTGTATTCCGTCTGTTGTGTCTGGTCATATATGTTTAATATCCTTGTACTGCCATCACTTTTCCTGAACTCATCACTTAATATGTCTATTCCAGTATCTATAACTGCAACGATAACACCCTTTCCACTAAGATATGTCCCATTATAAGCATTGCTGATATCATCATTCATACTGCCGGCATTACTAGCCCGCACATTGTTAGCACATGCCGCTGACTTTGCCCTTTCAAGCTGGAAATATATGCTCTTTGGTTTTTCTATATAATCTATATTCGTTTCCTGTGATATAAGCTCTATCGTATTCTTATCTGTCACAATTATAGCATAGTTATACAGCAGTTCTCTTATATATACATTATACTTTTTTCTTATATTTTCAAGAGTTCCTGAATACTTTACTATTATTTCCCATGTATCATCTCTCCAGTTAAACCCTGTACTAAGGCTCTCTGAATTCTCAAGCTCTTTTCTTGTGGCAGACAATGAAACGTTAAGCAGATTTTCTATTTTCTGGTTCATAGCTTTACCATATAATATCATCTTTCTGATATTATATGATGTAAGTGTCTAAAGTATAAAATAAAAAGCACATCCACATCCAATATATACTGGCTGCAAATATGCTTTAATACTTCATATTAATATGCGTATCAACATGCATTTATCATGTTTTCTTTATAAATTCTATCCTGCACTTAGGACACTTGATACTTATCTTTCCCTTGCCTCTTGGAACTCTTATTTTCTGCGAACAGCTAGGACATCTGAATATCCTGTGTGTCTTACTATCCGTAATTCTGAACTTGATTTTATTAAGCTTTCCAACTACCTTATAATGAAATTTCAGATACTTTTCATTCTCCTCTGAACGCCTGGATATATTACGTGAAAACACCCTGAAATATGTATACACAATACCAACAAGTGCTATCATATATATAACGTTATTCCTTACGAACATAGTAATGATAAGAAGCACCAGGCATATTAAAGATAAATTCCTTGAGAGCTGATCCATACCATATCTTCCATACATGAATCTTGCCATCTTATCTTTAAAACTATTCATCAAACCATCCAGCCTTTCATAATTATATATAATATAGTGCTTATGTAATCACTAAATAATACTCTATCACATATATAATTAAATGCAATTAAAAATATATAAACAATTATGAAACCTGCATAATATCTAATAGTTCATATAAGTGCTTCCATCCTCTATATCTTTCCAGTAGAATCTGTCCTCAAGTATCATATAACTATGTGCTGAATTCTCTTTTGGTATAGATACTGAACCTGGATTCATATATATATATCCATCTCTTTTTTCACATTTAGGAACATGTGTATGCCCACATAGAAGTATATCTCCATCGCATAATGCCGGTATATTCTTCTCGTCAAGCTTATGTCCATGTGCAAGAACTATTGAATAGTTGTTGAAGTTAAGATATGCCTGTTCTGCAAGAACATTAAAATCAAGCACCATCTGATCTACCTCTGTATCGCAATTGCCTCTTACGCATATTATCTTGTTGCGAAGTGGATTAAGCATTGCAATAACTTCTTTGGGAGCATATTCTTTTGGAAGATCATTTCTTGGTCCATGGTATAATATATCTCCAAGAAGAACAAGTCTTTCAGCCTTCTCTTCCTTGAATCTTTCTAACATTTGCCTGCAGTAATATGCAGAACCATGAATATCTGATGCTATCATTATTTTTGACATATTTTATTTTCTCCAATCCCATATAACATGATATATGTTTAATTATATATTTTTTTATCAATATATTTAACAAATCCAAGCACATAATATGTGAGGATGATGTTAATAGGCAACTGTATCATATTCTTTGCAAATCTTATTGAGAAATAGAATGCAAAACCCTTTCCATACATTATACTGCACCAGTATGTACCAAGTAAAACATTTACAAGCAATGTGTCAACTGTAAGTGCGAGTATACATCTTAGTAAGAACTTAACATCAATAAACTTTAAGATGCCCTTCTTATCACCATCAAAGCTTTCTGCAACCTTCATATTACAGCCATAAAAGAACAGACCATAGATAAAGCCTGCAAGAGCTGCACTTAACGTCCAGCCTGGGAAATACGCACCTGTTGGCTTGATGATAAACTGTATAAGGTCACCTAAACCTCCACATACAAAGCCCATAACAGGACCAAACATATAGCCTATGGCACAGTTTGCAAGAAATGATACTGACAGCCTTAATGTTGGTGTCACCTGAATAGATACAAACACAGCTAATACTGTGTGCAGAGCGATGAGAAGTGCAGCCGCAACAACTGACTTAATGCTCTTAAACTCTTTTGCTGAAAATGCAAAATTCTTCAATAAAATTGACATTAAAAAAACCTCCTTTGCAGTAATCTTCGCTCTACATAGGAGGTTGTTCGCCATAGTATGTAGCAGCGGGATGCGGATTATGTATCGCAAGAAAACCTTTTCGTCCATATGGCAACTCCCTGTCCATACAGCACTTAACGCACATATTCCTACTCTGCTTTATATTTTAATATTTTACAGAAACTAATGTTGTTTCTGTAGTACAGGCATTATTATATATATTGTATACATAATTGTAAAGTACTTTTTTTATTTTTTCATAACTCACAATCGTGCCACTCTTTGTACTGCCGGAACCTTATAGTCAGATGCATAACTTAAATACTGCTGAAGTGAGTTCTCAACCTTATACATATCGAGCACCTTTTTCATAAATGCTATCGTACTTTTCTTATATTTCATATGCTCAAGTACATTGACAGCTGCTGCATCATTATAGCTTATGGCAAACTGCTTGGCAAAACGCGCGAACTTAAGCTTATTCAGTTGTTCAATATTATAATAATTCTGCATGATTTCAAGTGCCTCTATAACCCTGGCATTCTCAAAATCCAGCTGCACTCCCGGCCGCTTTACACATATATTGCCAACCTCACAGGTTCTTGATTTTAGTACATTTGAATACAGCTCTATCCTGTCTGTCTGATAAGCTGAAACCATATACTTGTTATACAGCCTGTATCCTATGAATAATCCGTTATCGTTATTCTCTCCAAAGAAATAATTAAGCAGTAATTCTTCGATATTCTTATCTTTATCAGCTGCTTTAATATACATTCCCTTTCCAGCCCTTATGATAACACCATCATCACATAATCTCTCGACTGCCCTGAAAAACGCATCATGACTCATCTTTGTAAAGCCATTTTCATACATATCATTGGCAACTATAACAGCGCCCTCTGGTGCATCCTCAAAATACTTTATAAGCTTATCTCTGTATTTCATACAACACCATTCCCGCTTTATTTCATGACATTATTATATTTCTTCAAGATTAATAGTTTCTGTTTTATCAACATCTGAATCATCTTCTATTTCTATACCTTCAAGAACATCTTCTGTTTCTTCTGTATCGTCTTCTTTTTCCTGGTTTTCTTTTGTTTCATTTATAACCTTTACTTCCACATCATCTGATTCTGGAAATGCTGCATCATCATCAAAATCTTCCTCAACATCTTCATCATCAACATAGAAATTCACTGGAATAACTTCAACACTGCTAAGTACTGCTTTACCAATTATATATACAGTATGAATACCTTCTTCATCTGTGTTTTCCACATAATTATGTACTCCTGCAAGCTTTTTATCGATATCGCATGTAACATTTACTCCATCAGGAAGTATGATAGAAACATTACTGATTATACTTTCAAAGTTAATATAAACATCCTTTTCAAAAACAGCCAGTGAAAGATCAACTGTAAGCTTAGATGCTATCGCCTTAACCTCGCAGCCCATGAACTCTTCGTCTTCTATTTCAACATCTCTTTTTTCACATACTGCATTATACTTACGTACTTCAAGCTCTGCACTATCCTGTTCTTCCTTAGTAAGCTTATTCTTAGCTGCCTTAACCTTATCGTAAGCTACCTTTCCTGCAACTGCTGCTGCACCTACACCTACTGCAAACTTTAATAAACCATTCTTCTTTTTAGCCATATACTTATCTCCTTTACATTTTACTGATATACACGCCTGGTGTATATAACTGATTCATAATCTTTTTTACCATTACATCATATTATTTTTCTTCTCTTTTAGAATATACACAGCCACAATAATTCTGTCTATATAGATTATACTCTTTTGACAGTTCTATAGATCTTTTATAGCCTTCTTTTTTCTTAAAATCAGATAAAAGATACTGTGTTCCCATATCCTGTGCCACTTTAAGTCCTGTTTTATTCAATATGACACTGTTTTTTAAAGGGCTTATCGTAAGCGTTGTTGTAAAATAATCAAATCCCAGCTGTTTAGCTAATTCGGCTGTTTTTCTAAGTCTTAGTTCATAACATTTAAAGCATCTTTTACCACCTTCAGGCTCTTTTTCAAGCCCCCTGACTGTTTTATAAAACTCTTCCGGCTCATAATCACCTTCTATAAAAGATACCTTATAAGGTGTGTCAAACTCCCTTATGAATCTTATCTGTTCTTCAACCCTTTTTTTATACTCTGCACTTTCTGATATGTTGGGATTATAGTAAAATACAGTAACATGAAAATATTTTGATAAAAACTCTATGCAGCTGCTGCTGCATGGTGCACAGCAGCTATGAAGCAGCAACGTAGGCACCTTTCCTTCTGTCTTTAATTTTTCTACCATTTTTTCAAGTTCTTTATGAAAATTTCTGTTTTCAAATGGTACAGCCATATTTCTTCACTCCTGTATTTTATTCATAAATATTTTAATGTCATGATAGATAATTATAATCAGGCTACTATATCTGATAATGCCTGTATAAGCTTATCCATCTGTTCATCTGTACCAACCGTTATTCTTAAATAATTATCTATACCCGGCTGGTTGAAATATCTTACATATATTTTCTTTGCTTTAAGCTTTTCAAATATTTCCTTTGCTGGCACACTCTTATGTGTGGCAAATATGAAATTAGCCTTTGAATCTGGAAATGTAAATCCAAGCTTTGTAAGTGAGCCTTTTGCCTTTTCTCTTGTTTCAATGATTTTTCCTACACACTCATCAAAATAAGCCTTATCATTGATTGATGCCACACCATATTTAATAGATGTCATATTCATTGTATAAGAGTTAAAAGAAAACTTAACATCATTAAGAGCTTTTATAAGTTCTGGAGAACCAAATGCATATCCTATTCTCATACCTGCCATAGAACGTGACTTTGAAAATGTCTGTACAACTAAAACATTGTCATACTCATTAACCAGCTCTTTTGCTGACTGTCCACCAAAATCAATATATGCCTCATCAACTATAACAACAACATCTCTGTTGTGTTCAATGATATCTCTTACTTTATCAAGTCCCATATATAATCCTGTTGGTGCGTTAGGATTAGGGAATATAACCCCGCCATTTTCCTTATAATAATCCTGTGGCTTTATGTTGAAATCTTCATCAAGCGCCTGCTTCTCATAAGAAATTCTGTACAGGTCTGCCCATACACTATAGAAGGAATATGTAATATCTGGAAACAGCACAGGCTTATTGCCATTAAAAAATGTAAGGAAGCACATAGACAATACATCATCTGAACCCACTCCTACAAAGACCTGATTCTTATTCATGCCATAATAATCAGCTATAGCACTTACAAGCTCTGTAACATCCGGATCAGGATATAACCTTAGTCTGTCTATATCTGTATCCATAACTGCTTTTCCTACTTCTGGAGCTGGTGGATAAGGATTCTCGTTAGTATTCAGTTTAATAACATCTGTATCTTTTGGCTGTTCTCCTGGAACATATGGTTCAACTTTTCTTATATTATTCTCCCAAGCTTTCACGTATTCTTCCTCTTTTCATATCTATTCTTATATATCCATACTATAATCAGTTCTTCTTAACTCCCATTTCCTTTGCAACCTCTGCAAACTTTGGAAGAGAGTTAACTATAGTATCGTAAGAAACACAATAAGCCATTCTTACATAACCTGCACAACCAAATGAAGAACCAGGTACAATAAGTATATTATGCTTCTTAGCCGTTTCGCAGAATATATTTTCATCCTCTGTTGGTGACTTCACGAAAAGATAAAACGCTCCTTCTGGCTTAACACACTCAAAGCCCAGCTCAGTAAGTCCTTCATACAATGCTTTTCTGTTCTTATCATAAGCTTCTATATTAACCTTTGCATTAAGGCATCTTGCTATAACCTTCTGCTGAAGTGATGGTGCATTAACAAAACCAAGAATACGTGTGGCAACTGATGCTGCTGCCTTCATATCTGCTGAATCTGCCACCTCATCTGGTATAACAAGATATCCTATACGCTCACCAGGGAGCGAAAGTGACTTACTATATGAGTAACCTACAATAGTGTTATCATAATACTTAGTAAGATATGGCACATCTACACCATCATATGCAAGCTCTCTATATGGTTCATCTGCTATAAGGAATATCTCAATACCAAGCTCCTTCCGCTTATCCTCCATAATCTTAGCAAGCTTCTTTATAGTTTCTTCTGAATAAACAACACCTGTAGGGTTGTTCGGATTATTAATTATAACTGCCTTTGTATTCTTGTTAATAAGCTTTTCAAACTCATCAAACTTAGGCTGGAATGTGCTTGTATCAGGAGATACCGCAACGAGCTTTGCGCCAAAGTTGGATGCATAATTCCTGTATTCTCCAAAGAATGGTGCAAATGTAAGAACTTCATCACCTGGGTTAATAATAGTCTTAAGTATAGTATTAAGACCACCTGCTGCTCCTACTGTCATAACAATGTTGCTGCTATTAAAATGTGTATCAAATCTTTTATTCAGTGACTGTGCAACAGCTTCTCTTACATCCTCAAAGCCTGAATTACTCATATATCCATGAAGGACTACAGAATCTTCTTCATCAACTACATCCTTAATCGCCTGATTAACCTCTGCCGGTGCCGCTACATTAGGGTTTCCTAACGAGAAATCATATACATTCTCTGCACCATATATTCTGGCAAGTCTGTTACCCTCTTCAAACATAGCTCTTATTACTGAGCTTCCTTTAACAAGTGCTTTCATAGATTCTGCTATCATCTTATTGTCCTCCATCTTTTACATGTCAATGTCCATAAAGACATCATATAGTCTAATTATATCAAATCCTGCAATTTATTCAATAATCATTCCGCAATCATTTATATAATGTATCCCTGAATACAGCTATCTTTCCCTTAGAATAATAAATTGTTTCATATCTGCTGTCCTGCAAATATTTATTTTCATCATAATCTTTATTATGTTCTCTTAAATCAAGTGCTATGTATTCTGTACTTTTATCCGTATAATATAACTCATACAGTTCTTTTCGTTCTGATAATCTGGCACATAAAAACGTTGTTGCTGTAACACTCGCTTCATCAGGTATATATGACAGTCCTTCATCTATTATCCTGTATGTTTCCTGCCTGTCCTCATCAAAATAACCAACAGCATTTTCAAGCTTTGGCATGTTATATGACGTAAAGAATATTATCGTAGCAGAAGCTGTTATATATAACATTTTCAGCCGCTTATGCATATCCATATCTGACACATTCAGTATAGTAAGATATATAAGAAGGACACCCGAACCGAATACGTAGTGAAAATATATACTATGCATATATTGATAATCTGTCACAAGGTTAAACAGCACATATGGACCTGTCAGGATGTATCTTGACCACTTTTTAGTAACAAGCGGTAAAAATAAAAGAACACCCATAGTCTGGATTATAAATGTTATCTTACCTGATGAAAATATCTGTGTCACAAGATATGCTGGATTGGCAAGCGCTGTCTTTATGACCGAAAACATATTTCCATCGCCCTTGGGTATCATATTATTATAACGTCCCGACATAACACCAGTACCTATGTTTTTTAAAATCAGGCAAACGCATAAACAATACAGAGCAGATGTTATAAAAAGAATAACACCCTTTTTACGCCTTCTGCTATCACACATCATATATAATCCAACAAACATCATAAGCACACTTGCATCTTCTTTTATCAGCCATACAAGCACCGCTGATATACACATTCCTATATTGTTATCTTTTTCCATAAACAAAAGAAACATGCACAGGAATAGCGGAAAAAACATATTTTCATGTATGTCATAAAAACAGCCTCCGCTTATAACCGGATAAAAGCTGTATATGATTATAATAAGTGATGTTTCCCACCTTGACAGCTTTCTGCTGCGGCATATAAGTGCTAATGGCACTACTGCTGAGGCTATGAGCAGAGGCTGTATTATTTCCAGCGTGACAGGTGATGAAAACAGCATGTATACAGGTAATATAAGGTAAAACACTGGGGATATATGCACACACATATGTGATAAAAGGTAGTCCCTTTCACTTGTAGTATTCATCGTTCCTGTTGTTTTCATATAATAAAACATCTGTGAAAAAAGCCCCATATCAAAATTAGGTGAGCCATATGATAAATATCTTGTCACCATACAGAAGCTGACAAAGCTTGTATACAAAGCTGCTGCTCCTGCTATAACAGCAATATATCTTTTTCTCGTAAGTGTCACTCCATTTATTCCTGCATATCCTGCATAATATATAATCGACAGTGATACAAGAGCTGCCATCGCTGCTACAAAATATATATCATTATACTGGAAAACGCATATGCATGCATAAACAAGCACAAGCACTATAAGCATGATCCCCTCTATATGACGTGACATATATCCCATCCTTTTCTCAAGCTTATAAAATACATAATATAATGCCAGAGTGAGTATGATTATGCATGCATACATGACCGGCATGTTAACAAGCTTCACATATTCCAGTTCATTTATTGCAGTATTCATGCTGTTTATAGTTATAGTCTGTATTATACAAATAAAACACCACGCCATAACAAATCTAACGACGCAGTGTTCAAGACTGATTATATTCTTTAATTTAGTTGTAGTAAATCCCCTCATATGTCCCCTTTCTGATTAACACAGTAAATCTTCGTAAATCGCTCCATTCTCATGTTTGGCGGGTCGCAAATACACAAAGCCTTTTTCGTGCGAGCACGAACGGCTCTTCGTCCCTCTACTTTTGATAATACCTACGAATTGCTCCGCAGCTTTGCTGCTCTCGCAATTCTTCAAACATTCGAATTCCGCTGATTTACTTTGTAAATCGCTCCATTCTCATGTTTGGCGGGTCGAAAATACACAAAGCCTTTTTCGTGCTAGCACGAACGGCTTTGTGTATTTTCGACCCTGGTATTATCATATGCTGTTTATGTAGTTTGTGAGGAACATTATGGCGGCTCCGGTATCGGCTCGTTTGGAGGTGCATTGTGATAGTGAAAAGTAGCTTCCATCTGTATCAAAAGAGAACTTTGATGCAAGTCTTGCTTTTATGTCATCCACGTATCCTGTAAGGTATCTTGACATAACTCCACCTATAATAATATCTCTGTCGAATATTACATAAAGATTGTTAATACCTGTTGTGAGATTATCAAGGTATTCATCAAACAGCCTTGTGCACTTCTCATCTTTTTCCTCTACCTTTTCAAAGAACTCATCAAGAGTCATTCCTATGTCTGTTGATATGTTCTTCGTTGACACATATCCTTCAAGACAGCCGTTTCTTCCACACATGCACTTCTTACCACCTGGATAAAGTGTCATATGTCCGAATTCTCCATATCTGTTATGTTCACCCTTCATAATAGTGTTGTTGCTTACACATGCGCCACCTACACCATCGCTGACCATAAGATACAGCTTTTCTTCTAATTCTTCCCTGACTGTATTCTCATTCTTATGTGAATACCAGTAATCCGCAAATGCATTAGCTCTTGCATCGTTCTGGACAATATAATCATATTGTATATGCTTTGTTATATTTTCAGTCTTATAATTCTTAACCTTAAGAGGTGGTGAAAATATAATCATGCTGTTATCTTCGTTAAAAATACCTGGCATAGTGATTCCAACACCTAAAAGATTGTCCTTTGGTATGTGATTCGCCTTTATGACATTTTCCACAAGCTCGGATACCTTGACTCCATACTCACTATCAGTAGCAAACTCCGTCTTAAGGCTTATCTCATCTTTTATTTCCCCATTAAGGTCTATGAGACTTGTCCTTATCTCTAAAGGACATATATTGACACTTACAGCATATCTGGCCGCTGCATTTACAGTTATCATCTGTGCTTTTCTTCCACCAGTAGAATCAAAGTTTCCCTCCAGAAGAATAAGTCCTTCTTCTTTTAAAAGCTTTATATTCTGGTTGATAGTTGGAAGTGATAATCCAAGCTTATCAGCAATCTCCTGTCTTGATATGCTGTTACTGTTATATATGAGCCTGAATATTCTGTTTTTATTATATTTTCTAACCTCTGATGTGGTTATTCTAGTTGTAGATATCATTTATTCACCAAACACTGCCTTATAATCTTTCTGGAACTTTTCTATACCTGCATCTGTTAATGGATGGTGTACCATCTGCTCTATAACCTTATATGGAACTGTTGCTATATCAGCTCCTGCAAGTGCACAGTCTGTAATGTGTATTGGATTTCTTACACTTGCACAGATAATCTCTGTCTGTATATCATAGTTAGAAAATATACCAACTATATCTTCAATAAGCTGTATGCCTGGCTGTGATATATCATCAAGTCTTCCAAGGAATGGAGATACATATGCAGCGCCTGCCCTGGCGGCTAAAAGAGCTTGGTTAGCTGAGAATATAAGTGTTACATTACACTTAATGCCCTCAGATGAAAGTACCTTTACCGCCTTAAGGCCTTCAACTGTCATTGGGATCTTTACTACCATGTTAGGATGAATAGCTGCTATTTCACGTCCCTCTTTAATCATGCCTTCTGCATCTACTGTTGTTGCCTTTACTTCTCCACTGATAGGTCCATCAACTATACTTGTAATCTCTTTTATTACTTCATTAAAATCTCTGCCTTCCTTTGCTATTAATGAAGGGTTAGTTGTAACCCCACATATAACTCCCATATCATTAGCTTTTCTGATATCATCTACATTAGCTGTGTCAATAAAAAATTTCATAGTGTAATCTCCTCTTATTCATAATCTGCTTTGATAATCTTATAAATACACATAAAAGATAATCTCATAAATCCACATAAAAGCACCTGTATTATGCATATCTGTATGATTAAGCCATGTTATATACAGCTACATCTCATCAAATACCGGCTTTAATGCTGGATATATCTGTTTAAATGTATTATAACGTGAATTGTATCTGTCTGCAATCGCTTTTTGTGGTTCTATTGTTTTACATATCTTAACTATATTATCTGCTGCTTCTTTTACACTTCCATATTCGCCAGCTGCAACCATGGCAAGCATAGCTGCTCCCATAGACGGACCTTCCTCTGATTTTAAAAGGTCAACCTTTATACCAAGTACATTAGCCATAATACGGCACCACAGCTCACTTCTGGCACCACCACCGCACATTCTGGTTTCTGTTATATTAATACCAAGCCCCTTAGCTACCTCAAAGGAATCCCTTATTGCAAATGCTACTCCTTCAAGTACAGCCTGTGTCATATCTGTTCTTGTACTATCCATTGTCATTCCTGTAAATGTAGCTCTTGCAAGTGGATTGTTATGAGGTGAGCGTTCTCCCATCAGATATGGCAGGAAATAAACATGATTGTTTCCTAACATATCATCTGTTATACATTCCTGTGCTGATTTATAATCCTTATCTTTAAGAATCGTATCCATCCACCAGCCATTGCATGATGCCGCACTTAACATACAGCCCATAAGATGATAGTATCCATCCGCATGATCAAACGAATGCAGAGCATTGTTATTATCAACACCAAACTCTTTGTTAGAGATGAATATTGTTCCACTTGTTCCAAGTGAAATGTTGCACATACCATCTCCTACTGTTCCAGTTCCTACAGCAGCTGCTGCATTATCTCCTGCGCCTGCGGCTACTATCACCTTGTCTGTCAATCCAAGTGTATCTGCTGCTTCTTTAGTAAGGCAGCCGACCTTTTCATAGCTTTCATAAAGCTTAGGCAGCTGTTTTCTGGTTATGCCGCATATTCTGATCATTTCATCAGACCAGTCACGTTTCTTTACATCAAGCAGTAACATACCAGATGCATCAGAAACATCCGTACAATGAACCCCTGTAAATCTATACGCTATATAATCTTTTGGAAGCATTATTTTAGCTATTTTTTTAAAATTCTGTGGCTCATTTTCCTCAACCCACAGAAGCTTTGGCGCTGTAAAGCCTGCAAATGCAATATTAGCTGTATATTCTGTAAGCTTATATTTTCCGATAACATTATTAAGATAATCACATTCTTTAGTTGTTCTTCCATCATTCCATAAAATAGCCGGTCTTATAACATTATCGTCTTCATCTAATATAACAAGCCCATGCATCTGTCCACCAAAGCTTATTCCTGCAATATCGTCTTTGTTATATCCTGCAACAAGCTCTCTTATGCCTTCACATGTTTTATCATACCAGTCATACGGATTCTGTTCTGACCAGCCTGGCTTAGGAAAATCTATCGGATAACTCTTAGAAACTGTGTTAACTATGTTACCCGAAGCCTCCATAAGTATAAGCTTTACTGATGATGTTCCTAAATCCACTCCTATATAATACATACCTACCTCCTTATAATATAAGTATCTTAAAAGTCACAGATGCCTCTGTTCCCATAAAATAAGCATTTGAAACTTAATGACACTCATATTATCTCATATTATCTTATCTAATAAAAAAGCGGAATGGACTAATATTATGATCACCAGATAAGCAATATGCTGCTGTAATCTCTTATGTCCATCCCGCTGGTTAACTGGCTAAAGCTTAACTTTATTCTTTAGCTTAGCTTTAGTAAGTAAATATATTAAATCTGTAGTCCAAAGCTATGCAAATGGATTCTCAGACTTGTAAAGTACACCTGCTGGCTGGTTATAAGCAATATCTTCAACACCGATATATTTAAATACATCAAATAATGCTTTTCCAAAATGTCCAAATGCAACTGCACCATGATGAGGATAATTCTTCTCTATAAGTACATGTCTGTAGAATCTTCCCATCTCATTAATTGCAAATATTCCGATTGAACCGAATGAACGTGTTCTTACAGGAAGAACCTCACCCTGTGCTATATATGCTCTTAACTGGCTGTCAGAAGTACTTTGTAATCTAAAGAATGTGATATCTCCTGGGACAATATCTCCCTCAAGGGTTCCATTAGTAACCTCTTCTGGAAGTGAACGTGCCATGATCATCTGATTCTTCATCTCACAGAACGCAAGTTTGCCTGAAGCTGTGTTACCACAATGGAAGCCCATAAATGTATCTTTGATTGTGTAGTTAAACTTACCCTTGATATCTTCGTTATAAATATCTGAAGGTACCGTATTGTTAATATCAAGAAGTGTAACGGTATCGTTACTTACAACAGTTCCGATGAACTCACTAAGTGCTCCATATATATCAACCTCACATGATACAGGAATACCCATAGCTGTAAGTCTTGAATTAACATAGCAAGGTACGAAACCAAACTGTGTCTGGAATGCCGGCCAGCATTTTCCTGCTATGGCAACATACTTTCTTGAGCCCTTATGTGCCTCTATCCAGTCAAGGAGTGTAAGTTCATACTGTGCAAGCTTAGAAAGAATCTCTGGCTTCTTGTTACCAGCTCCAAGCTCATCCTCCATACTCTTTACTACTGAAGGAATTCTTTCATCACCAGCATGCTTGTTATAGCTTTCAAAAAGGTCAAGCTCTGAGTTCTCTTCAATCTCTACTCCAAGATTGTATAACTGGTTAATAGGTGCATTACATGCAAGGAAGTTGTTAGGTCTTGGACCAAAACTTATTATCTTAAGGTTATTAAGTGCATATACAGCTCTTGCAACTGGAAGGAACTCATGAATCATATCGGCACATTCATCCGCTGTTCCTACAGGATAGTCAGGAATATAAGCCTTAACACCTCTTAGCTTAAGATTATAGCTTGCATTAAGCATACCACAGTAAGCATCTCCTCTGTTGCCTACAAGTCCACCATTAGCTGATGTCTCCTCTGCTGCTGCAACAAACATCTTAGGACCATCAAAATACTTTGCAAGCATAGTTTCTGATATTTCAGGACCGAAGTTGCCAAGATATACACAAAGTGCATTACAGCCTGCTTTTCTTATATCTTCAAGTGCCTGCTGCATATGTATCTCACTTTCTACTATGCATACTGGACATTCATAGATATCTGCTGCATCATACTTGTTTTTATATGCTTCTACAAGTGCCTTTCTTCTGTTAACTGATAAACTTTCAGGGAAACAATCCCTGCTTACTGCTACAATACCAATCTTAATCTCTGGTTTGTTATTCATTGTAAAATCCTCCATTCTGTTAAACCTGAATATGGAAAATGCATATCTGTTATCGCATTTTCCATATCCGGTTATAGTAACCCTGTACTTTTAATAAATACATTGCAAAAAGTTACTTATATAATATTATTTTTCTTTGTATTTTGCAATATGTACAATGATTTTTATTTAACATTTTTTAAACCAGCCCCATACATACCAGTTATATATTTTATCTGTTTTCTGGTGTATGCCATTTCCATTCCTGAACCTCAGGAAGATCCATGCCATACTCACTTATATACTGCTTATGTGCAACAAGTGTGTCTCTCATCTTCTGCAGAAGGTATGAGCCCTTGTTTCCAAGCTGAGGAAGTGCATTAATAACTGCCTCAACAAGATGATATCTGTCAATCTCATTCTGTACTCTCATATCAAATGGAGTTGTGATTGTACCTTCTTCCTGATATCCGAATACATGAAGATTTCTGTTATGTCTGTAATATGTAAGCTCATGTATAAGTGTTGGATAGCCATGGAATGCAAATATAATTGGCTTATCCTTTGTAAACAATGCATCATAATCTGTATCTGAAAGACCATGTGGATGCTGTGTATTAGACTGAAGCTTGAACAGGTCAACTACGTTGATAAATCTGATCTTTAACTCTGGCATGTTGTCTCTTAATATAGTTACAGCTGCAAGTGCCTCAAGTGTAGGTGTTTCACCACAACCTGCTATTACAACATCTGGTTCTTCACCCTGGTCATTACTTGCCCATTCCCAGATACCTACGCCCTGTGTACAATGCTTAACAGCCTGTTCCATAGTAAGCCACTGTGGTCTTGGATGCTTAGATGTCACAAGAACATTTACATAATCACGGCTTCTTATACAGTGATCAAAGCATGAAAGCAGGCAGTTAGTATCTGGTGGAAGATACATTCTTACAACATCTGCCTTCTTATTTGCAATATGGTCAAGGAAGCCTGGATCCTGATGTGTGAATCCATTATGATCCTGCTGCCATACATTTGATGAAAGAATAAGGTTAAGTGATGCTATAGACTGTCTCCATGGAAGCTGTGAACATACCTTTAACCACTTTGCATGCTGAGCAGCCATAGAATCAACTATTCTTATAAATGCTTCATAGCTTGCAAAGAAACCATGACGGCCTGTAAGAAGATACCCCTCTAACCATCCCTCACACATATGCTCTGAAAGCATTGAATCCATTACACGTCCATCTTTAGAAAGGAATTCATCATTATCCTTAAGTGCATTGTTCCAGTCTCTGTTTGTTTCTTCAAACACCTTTCCTAATCTGTTAGACATAGTTTCATCTGGTCCAAAGATTCGGAAATTCTTTGTTTCTTCATTTAGCTTAAAGATATCTCTTATAAAGCCTCCAAGCTCAATCATATCCTGACCTTCCTTAGCTCCTGGGAATGGAACATCAACACCATAATCCCTGAAATCAGGAAGTCTTAAGTCTCTTAAAAGCTTACCACCATTGGCATGTGGATTGGCACTTATTCTATGATCACCTTCTGGTGCAAGTGCTTTTAATTCTTGTATGAGTCTGCCATTTTCATCGAACAGTTCTTCTGGCTTATAGCTCTCTAACCATTCATTAAGCTGCTGTAAATGTTCTGGCTTATCCATCATTATTGGTACCTGATGTGCTCTGAAGGTTCCTTCTATTTCTTTGCCATCAACAACCTTAGGACCTGTCCAGCCCTTAGGAGTCCTAAGAACGATCATAGGCCAGAATGGACGTTCAGTTTTTCCTTCTTGTCTTGCCTGTCTTTGTATTTCCTTTATCTCTTCAATAACAGTATCAACAGTCTCTGCCATCTTTTTATGCATAGTCATAGGATCATCACCCTCAACAAAGTATGGCTTCCAGCCACAGCCATGGAAGAAGCTCTCTATCTCGTCATGAGATATACGTGAGAATACTGTAGGGTTACTGATCTTATATCCATTAAGATGTAATATAGGAAGTACTGCACCATCCGTAACAGGATTAAGAAACTTATTAGAGTGCCATGCAGTTGCTAATGGACCTGTTTCAGCTTCTCCATCACCTACAATACATGTAGTGATAAGATCCGGATTATCGAATACTGAACCAAATGCGTGTGCTATTGAATATCCAAGCTCACCACCCTCATTGATAGAACCAGGTGTTTCAGGGGCAACGTGGCTTGAGATTCCTCCTGGAAATGAAAACTGCTTGCAAAGCTTCTTAAGACCAGCCATATCCTGACTTACATTAGGATATACTTCGCTGTATGTTCCCTCAAGATAAGAGTTAGCTACAAAGAAGTTACCACCATGTCCAGGACCAGATATAAGAACCATATCAAGATCATATTTCTTAATAGCCCTGTTCATATGGCAATATACGAAATTCTGTCCAGGAACTGTTCCCCAGTGTCCTACTATCTTTTTCTTAATATGCTCTGCCTTTAAAGGCTCTCTTAAAAGAGGGTTATCCAAAAGATACAACTGGGCTGCTGATAAATAGTTAGCTGCACGCCAATATGCATTCATCTTCTCAAGATATTCTTCTGTTATCGGCATCTTTTCAACACACATTTCATTATTCATCTTAATTCTGTACCTCCATTCTGCACATTATTGTACATACTGTTACTTTTTTATTCTTTATATCATTTTGAAATCGCTTTTATAAATGTACTTTATAAAAGCAGTTTTATATTAGCACATTATGTTCAAATGTCAATACATAAAAAAATAAAATACAAACAAAATACAATTATATTTACTATATGTTTTTAAATAAAAGAAAAAATTTAAAAATATTACTTTACAAATATAAAATATAGTGTTATAGTAACAACATGAAAAGCGCTTATCATTATATCTAAGAGAATTCATATTTAGTTTTATGCTTATACATATAATAGTTCGATATGTATCAACTCAATATGCATTATCATTACCTGTCAGGTATTTTGTTTCCCATTAACTTTATTTTTTTATAAGATTATTTTTTGTTTTATCATTTCATTTACTTTATATATCAAAAGGAGGTATTTTATATGCATGATATCATAGAACATTACGGAAAGGTCATAATAGCCCTTGCAGGAGTACTTGCAGCACTTCTTCTAACAGCTGCTGTCGTTACAACTATTTCAAACAAAACCAAAACAGCTGTCAGTGGAATCGAATATGAAACACAGATCCGCAATGCTTTTAACACGCCATAATATAATGCAGCTATTAACCTGTTGTGATGTGATTTTGCTGCATTTTTAACAGATGTGCAGAACATTGTAGTAAAGACGAGGAGATTATGAACAGCTTAGACTTAAAAGAATTAATAGAAAAAAACAAAGACGAATTATTCAGCGAAATATCAGACGAAATAGATAACGAAAAAATAACTGATATTGAATGGGATGGCTATAATCTATGGATAACAGAGCTTGGCATCGGGAGCTACATATCAGGCAAGGAATTAAGTGACAAATATGTTGAAAATATATCCATAAAGCTTGCTAACATTATGGGCGTACAGTTCAACCGCAGCCGCCCCATACTTGAAGCTAACACAGAGAACTTAAGAATATCTATATGGCATGAATCCAGATGTCAGAAAAAAAGTATGTCCATCAGAAAAATACCTGAATATCTAAGATTCGACCATATGACACTTATCGAATCCAGATACGCTCCTGAAAGTATAATAAATCTTCTTGAAAACAGTGTATCTGCACATCTTAGTATTGTTGTCGGAGGCCAGCCTCATGCTGGTAAAACCGAACTTGTCAAATATCTCACAACCAAAATCCCACACAACGAAAAAGCCGGTGTATATGAAGACAATCAGGAAATCCACTATAGAAAAATCAATCCTAACAAAAAATGTGTTGAGTTTTTCGTGGATGATAAGATTACTTACCCTGATATTATAAAAGCAGGGCTAAGACATAACATTGACTGGATCCTGCTGTCGGAATCCCGCGGTCCTGAGGTTGCACATCTTCTAAACAGTTTATCAACCGGCTCATATTGTATGACGACTATGCATCTTGATGATGTACGAGATACACCGGACCGGATGTATAACATGCTTGGAAGCAGCAACATAAACGAAAGATTCATAAACAGCATATATAAATACATCGATCTAGTCATTCTTATCGAATGTGATAAACATGAAAAAAGACGTATAAAACAGGTAGGCTTTTTATCACGTGAAAACGGAAACAACCAATGTACAATAATATATGAGGATGGCTCTTTCACAGATGAAAAAATACCGGAAACTATTATAAACAAATTCAGTAAAAAGGGGATTATGAATATATATGAAAAAGTTAATTAAATACTTTTCCTTAACTTCTATATCAGGTGATATATCTGAATATGGATATAGCTTTTCACTACGTAAATACATCATCTCAATAATAGGTGTAACTGGCTGTATTACATTGGTTGGTCTTATTTTCAAGCTGAAGCTTAAATATATACTATGCATATTAATATGCAGTCTTCTTATTCTTCCTCTTCTTATAAGAAAAAAGTATCACAATAATCATAGAATGAAAGAATTCTCAGATGTTGATATTTATCTTCATCAGATGGTTTATTCTTTTATACGAACTCCCAAAATACACACTACACTATCAGATACTTATGCTATTGCTGATGGTCATTTAAAAGCACTGCTTAAAGAAGCACTTGACGAACTTGAATATGGTATGGGAGATAATGTATATTATGAAGCTCTTGAAATAATCGAAAAAAACTATAACTGCAGCCGTGTACGTACACTGCACCATTTCCTGATAAATATTGAAACTAAAGGTGGCAGATATAAAAACGCCCTGCAGGTGCTTCTTAAAGACTTTGACAGATGGGTGAAAAATATATATCAATACGAATATGAATTAAAAATAATCAAACGTGATACAACTGCCGGCATATTTATAAGCATCGGACTTTCATTAATAACCATGCTTATGTGCAATATTCTTAACAAGTATAATACAGGCTCCGTCAGTATAACCAATAACTATATCTTCCAGCTTAGCTCTACTGTCTTTTTACTGCTCTGCATCTTCTTCTACGCATATACACAGACCAATTATGGCAGCAGCCTGCTAAACGACTCCGACAAGGAAGAGCAATCTGTCCGTAACTATAAGCTTGCTTATAAGACTAGTATTTCATCTGTTATTCTGCACATATTACCACTGATCATCATACTTATAGCTATTCTTATATTTATGATAATAAAGAAAAAATATCTGATAACAGCTTATATTTCACTCGCTGTTTTAGCCATTCTCTCATACCCTTTTATAAACAAAAGAAGAGCTAAAAAACAGGTTATAAACAATCTCAGGAGCTGTTTCTCTGACTGGTTAAGAAGCGTAGCCATTAACCTTGGAAACAAACCACTTATTGCTTCAATCGAGGATACCTATGATGACTGTCCTTATCTAATCAGGCTGTCACTTGATAATTTCATACGCGATATAGAAGCTGATCCATCAGATATAAAACCATACTATGAATTTCTTTCTGAATACAAACAGACCGATATAATGGCAACAATAAGAACTCTTTACTCTGTATCTGAGCTTGATGAAAAAGGTATTGATGAAACAATAAGCACTCTTATACAGCGCAATAACGATCTAATCAACAAACAGACTGAGCTTAGCTATAAAGACAAAGAAAGCATATTAAAATTCATGGAATACATACCTGTATTTTTTATGGCTATGAAAATGTCTGTAGACATGATGTTAATCATAACCCTATATCTTTAATCACACAAAAATCATTTAAAGGAGTACTTATGGATATTATTATTGAAAAGCTTGGCGAAATTGGTGTCGCTATCATATTTATGCTGCCTGCCATAGGCACATTTTCAGAATTATTATATAAAACTATGACTTAAAGGAGGCTGCTGTTTTATGGAATTTATTATAAAAGAATATGGCGGAATCATAATACTGCTTATCTGTTTTAGTATAGCTATTGGCTTTATATCAGCTTTCCTTACAAAATGTGAATCGATTGAAAACACACTGCTTAATGTTTTGTTTTATCACTGACATCATAATATTCAGGGCAAAGCTTATCTGATTTTCATGGTCCTGAATAATAATACATCTAAGAAAGGATTATCCAGTTTAATATGAAATCAATTATTGAAAGCTCTGTCTATCTTGTCATAATGGCTCTTATCTGCATAATCTCACTTGATTTTATATTTATCAATAAAAGTATATGCAAGGGTCAGGAATTACAGCAATATATAAAAGATACAATAACTATACACGCCAACAGCTCTCCCTCCCACGATATCGACAACCTGACTTACCATAAGATAAACAATCTCGCTATGCAGTATAACAGCTCTATAGACTTAGAATATTTTGATACAGTTAATAATTACGACTACTATAATGTTACTATTATGTATCCTGTTAAATCCGGCATATTTAATATAGAAAAAATGTGCTCCTTTAGTTCAATAGTATCAGTTATTAAAGAAACGGGGTGAACTTATGCGCATTGCAATCAGCAGCAGCTGCTTAACCATTATAATATTACTCGTAATTATGATTCACTGTTCAATCATCAATAAAAACTATCGTGACATGGAAATAAACCAGAATATCAATGATGCCTTTGATTATGCCGTAAAAAAGACAACGTCGTCTTATAATTCTGGTTTATCTGGTTTTACATCTACTGTAAATAATAGCGAATCCATGCTGCATGATATGATGCTTATATTTAACGAAGCCTTTAAAAAAAGCATCAATTCTGATGGAACTTTTACTATTTCTGTTTTATATGCTGACACAGATAATATGCTTATAGACATACTTATTACAGAAGAATACAGCTATAGATTTATGAATCAGAAGGGAAAAACAAGCTGTGAACGTACTATAAGATTTAAAAATTGACATAACCAATGTTTTTATCTATAATTTTTACATATTTTTAACATTCAATGAATAATAGAAAGGATTACTTATATGGAAATTCAGATATTACACTGGTTTGAATCTCTTCATAACCCGATAACAGACCCTATAATGTACTTTATAACAACTCTTGGTAATGGAGGGATATTTTGGATAATATTAGCTGCTGCTATGCTTATTATATTGCCAAAACGATATAAAAAGGTTGGTCTGTCAATGGCAATAGCCCTTATTCTTTCACTCATCTTCTGCAATGGTATTATGAAGCATATGTGGGCAAGGCCTCGTGCGTTCTGGGTTGAAGGCCAGAATTTTGTAATCAGTAACAATTTTGAAAATCTTTATGGAATATTTCAGACAATACATGATTATTCATTTCCTTCTGGTCACTCCTCTGCATCATTTGCAGCTGCAACAGCTATATTCATGTGGCAGAAAAAAGAAGGAACTGCAGCACTTGTTCTTGCTGCATTAATAGCTGTATCAAGACTCTATTTAACTGTACACTATCCTACAGATGTATTAGCAGGAACTATAACAGGCATTATATATGGCATAGCTGCTTACTATATCACAAAACTTCTTATGAAAAAAATACCAGCTATGAATAAGATATTTAATATATAGAATTATATTTTAATGAAGCCGGGGGCAAAAACCCCCGGCTTGCTTTTATACACACGGATTGTTCTTATGTTACGCACTCCCACAATCCCAGTATCATTTTAGTTCTTTGTAAGCTCTGTTTCGCCAGAAGCACTTGTAAGTGTAAGCTTTTTACCTTTATTAGATAACTTGTATGTATAATCTTCTGTCTGTGTTCCATCAAGAACAGTCTTATTGATTGTAAGCTTCTCACCATCAACTGAATAACTTATATTTAACTGGATACCACTTATAGACATTACACCTGTTCCATCCTCATTAAAAGTAAAAGCTATCTCATAGCCTCCGTTACTGCCTGTCCAGCTTCCTGTAAGCTCTGAATTTTTGCTGTTTTTACATGCCACAAAGGACAACATAAGCATAATTGCAGTAACGCATATTATAATTCTTTTCATTTTCTTCATATATTTATTCTCCGTTCTGTAATCTGTTTTATTGTTCTGACAGCATAGTAACTATCCTGTCAAAGTTCATAGCATGTGATGCCTTTATAAGAATACTGTCACCATTTTTTATAATACTGCCGGCTTCTTTTTCAAAATCATCTATAGTTTCATAGCTGTGTATATCACACTCATATGCTTCATAATGTGTTTCCTTGTAATCAGCCGCTCCCATAGCTATATGCTTTGCAAGCTCACCTATAGTTATTAACACATCTATATTCCTTGTTCCTATATACTGCCCTACATCATAATGAAGATTTTTTTCATCACTTCCAAGCTCGAACATGCTGCCTAATATACATACCTTTCTTCCAAGCGCCATATTAACTACATCAACCGATGCTTTCATTGAAACAGGGTTAGCATTATAGCAATCATCTATGATTGTATATTTATCTGTTTTTATTATATTGTTTCTTCCTGCTATAGTTTTTAGTTTAGAGATTCCTGTCTGTATCTGGACACTGGTAAGTCCTGACTGTGCACCTACGCAGGCTGCTGCCAGTGCGTTATATACCATATGATATCCAGGTACTGGAACTGTCACTTCAAATGCTTTGCTTGTATCATCACAGCTAAGACCATTGATAACAAAGCTTGTTCCATCTAACCCAAGATTCTTAATATCACTCGCATAAACACCATCCTTGTAGCTGATTCCGAATCTTACCGGTTTTTTTCCATTTACCTCATCAACTGTTATAAGCTTATCATCATCACCATTAAGTATGGCAATACCATCCGGTTTAAGATGTTTAAACATCTCTGTTTTTGCCTTCAGTATTCCATCTCTTGTCTTAAGATTTTCAAGATGACACAAACCTATATTAGTTATAACACCTATATCAGGCTGTGCAATCTCTGATAGTCTTTCCATCTCACCAAAATCACTTATTCCCATCTCAAGAACTGCTATTTCATCATCATCTCTTAATCTGAATACGGTAAGTGGAAGCCCTATTTCGTTATTAAAGTTTCCCTCTGTCTTTAAAACCTTATATTTTTCTTCAAGAACATAGCTTATTGTTTCTTTCGTACTTGTTTTGCCAACGCTTCCTGTTATGCCAACAACTTTGATATCAAGATTATTTCTGTACAATAACGCCAGATCCTTCAATGCCTGAAGACTTGACTTTACCCTGATATATGAATTCTTCTGTCCCGGAAGTTCTTTTTCTGATATAACGCAGAGAGCTCCTGCTTCAAAACAGCCATCAATATACTTGTGTCCGTCTGTTCTTTCTCCACATATCGCAATAAACAGGCTTCCTTTAGTAACCTTTCTGCTATCAGTTGTTATATCAGAAACTTCTTTTTCAAGATTAGCTTCATTTCCATAATATACGCCATTACAGGCTTCTGTCATGGCTCTTAACGTCATTCCACGCATATTTGTTCTCCATATTTTTATTCATATCTTTTAAGCGATATCTCTATTATCTTTTCAGTTAATTCATCATATGAAATACCAGCTGCCTGTGCCTCCTGTGGTAAAAGACTTGTAGCTGTCATACCAGGAAGAGTGTTAATCTCAAGGCAGTATATGCTGCCATCTTCTGTAAGCAGCTGATCAACTCTTGCATATGTAGTTACCCCGGCAGATTCACATGCTTTTTCTGCCCATCTCTGCATTTTTTCTGATATCTCCTTAGGAAGGTCCGCTGGACATGTCTCCTTAGTTGCTCCTGCCTTATACTTGTTTTTATAATCATAGAAGCCTTCTAAAGGCTCTATCTCTATAACTGGAAGTGCTTTTCCATCAAGTACACCTACAGAGAATTCCCTGCCCTTTATATATTCCTCCACAAGTATATTATCCTCATACGAAAATGCTTCTGTTAAAGCACTCTTGAATTCAGATTCATTGGAAACAATATATACACCTACACTTGAACCACCACAGCATGGCTTAACAACACAAGGATAAGGAACGTATTCTATCTTATGTCCCTTCTTAAGTGCCACTCCCTTAGGCATAGGAATACCATCTGGAACAAGTACTTTCTTTGTAAGTTCCTTACTCATTGATATAGCACTGCTTATATAGTCTGTACCTGTATACTTTATTCCCATAAGTTCAAACACTGCCTGAATCTTACCATCTTCACCATTGCTTCCATGAAGTCCCATGAATACAATATCAGCCTTCAAACAGAGCGCTAACACATTATCACCAAAAAAGCCCTTGCTGCTCTTTTTTCTGTCTGCAAGCTCATCATCAACAAGAATATCTTTCTTCTTCATATCAGCCGCTATCTTTTCAAGATCACTGCCGTTATCATCAAAAAATGTCTCTGCCGCCTTGTCTTCTATTCCAAAAAATACATCTATAATATTAGCATTATGACCATTTCTTCTAAGTGACTCACATACCTTAACACTTGTCATAATAGAAATGTCTCTTTCTGTACTTGTACCTCCGGCTAATACTACTATATTCATAATTGACCTCCATCATCATACCTATGTGATTATTTAATTTCTCTTGTTACCGCGTAAATAATATCACTTATTAACAACTTATGCAATCAGTATTATATTTAGTCTAACTTTTTCATATACTTTTCCACAATATCCACATAGTTATACACATTTTAAGTGAATTGCAAATTTTATTGAATATTTTTTCTTTTTATGCATATATTATATTAATTGTCAGATAATTATGTTATTCAAAACAACTATTTTACTATATTATCTGAATAGTTTATTATTTTTTATTATTGTCTTAATCTAAGGCCTTCATATTTTGTATGTGCCATCAGACATTTTCTAAGTGAATTATATCTGTCTGTTATGTCTCCCTCTGGAACAGCCACCTCTATTGACTCTGCCATGATATCTATAAGTCCATCATTAAGTTCTCCCCTCATTGATGTGAGAATATCAAGCTTCTCTTTATAATCATACGCATCAAGGAATCTTATAAGCTTGCTGTCTTCCTCTGATTCTTCCGATTCTTCTGATTCTTTCGATTCTTCTAATTCTTCTAATTCTTCTAATTCTTCTAATTCTTCTGATTTCTCTGATTCCATATTCTGATTGTTCTCTTCATAATCAGCTTCTAGTGATTTACCTGTCTTTATATCAATAAGTTCGAATCTGTATTTTTGTACCACATCAGGATATTTTATATGATCAACTTCACTAAGAAACATATCATATGGTCTTACATACATCTCATAGCTACCATAAAGTCCCTGATATATAACCATCTTTTCCTTAGTTTCAGAATGTATTGCTGTTCCTTTAACCTGATATAATTTATCTTTAAAATGTCTGTAAAATCCACCAATGACTAATTGTCTTGCCATAATAAACCTCCATTCTTGCGCAGCTTCTTTGCGCAGCTCAAGTTTATACATAGTATACCATATTCTATGTCATACTCTCAATGAACTATGTGTGAAATAATTTATCTGAAATATCTATAAAATATTCACCAAATAATTTATCTGATGAAACAACTTATCAATGATTTATATAAACAACAAAACCATGCATTTATACGTTTTATGGGTTATAATACATCTAAAATACCAGATACATTTTAACTCGAGATGCGCAAAGAAGCAGCGCAAGAATGGAGGATTACTATGAAAAAGGTTGATTTACATGTTCATTCAACATATTCTGATGGAACCAACACTCCTAAAGAACTTATTAAACTTGCAGAGAATGAAGGCTTAAGTGCTATTGCACTTACTGACCACGATACTCTTGATGGTATACCCGATGCCCTTGATGCAGCTAAAAACAGCTCTGTCGAATTAATTCCGGGTGTTGAGCTAAGCACTAACTTTAATAACACCGAGGTTCATATTGTCGGACTGTTTTTAGATCATAACAACAAACAGATTAATGATTATCTTATATACCAGCGCCAGTCAAGAATTGACAGAAATATCCAGATGTGCGAGAGATTCTGTGATATCGGCATTAACATCACTTATGATAAAATGTGTGAGCTTTATCCTGATGCTGTTATTACAAGAGCTCATTTTGCTGATTATCTTGTAAAAAACAAATATACAGGTGATAGAAATGAAGCCTTTGACAGATATTTATCACCTGGAAAGCCCTGTTTTGTAAACAGACACAAGGTTGACCCAGAAGAAGCAATAGCTGTGATACATAAAGCTCATGGTGCTGCCATACTGGCACATCCTGTTTTATATCACTTAGGAAAAGACCAGATGAATGCATTGCTTGAACATGTATGCAGTGCTGGCATTGACGGAATAGAGGCCATATATTCAACATATAAGCCGGCAGATGAACGCTATATAAGAAAAATAGCCGCAAAACATAATCTTCTTATATCAGGCGGCTCTGATTATCATGGTGCTAACAAACCAAACATCAAGTTAGGACGTGGTCTCGGACATCTTTTCGTACCTTATGAAGTACTTGAAAAGCTTTCTGAAAAAGCTTCTGAATATTAACAGCCATATATAAGCAGGATCCTTATTTTCAGGTTGCAGACAAACGCCTAGCGTTCGTCTACAACCTGGAAGATGTAAAACTTAAGATACAGTGATTCATCAGCCGCCCATAATATAGGATGGTCAGGAGACTGTGTTCTGTATTCTATCTGTCTTAGTCTTTTATGTACATTTCTTGCTGCTTCACCGATAGTCTTGGTAAATAGCTCTGGATCCATAAAATGTGAGCATGAGCATGTTGCAAGAAATCCTCCGTCTTTAACAAGCTTCATACCTCGAAGATTAATCTCCCTGTAACCCTTAACTGCATTCTTAATAGAATTTCTTGACTTGGTAAACGCTGGTGGGTCTAATATAACAACATCAAACTTTTCGCCCTTCTTCTCAAGCTCTGGTAAAAGATCAAACACATCTGCACACTGGAAATGAACTATATTCTCAAGTCCATTAAGCTTCGCATTCTCTCTTGCCTGACTTACTGCAAGCTCTGATGCATCCACTCCAAGAACGCTTGTGGCACCTGATATTCCTGCATTAAGCGCAAAGGAACCCGTATGTGTAAAACAGTCAAGCACTTTAGCACCCTTACAGAGATGTCCAATAGCCCTTCTGTTATATTTCTGGTCAAGGAAAAAGCCTGTCTTTTGTCCATCCTGTACATCAACATAATATTTCACACCATTCTCGGCTATCTCTACCTTTGTATCGAATTCTTCTCCTATGAAGCCCTTGAATCTATCCATTCCTTCAAGAAGTCTTACTTTGGCATCGCTTCTTTCGTATACGCCACGGACAGTCATACCATTTTCAGCTAAAACCATCTTTAGTTTATCAACTATCAAAGGCTTAAGTCTGTCTATACCAAGTGCTAAAGATTCTACTACAAGCACATCTGAAAACTTATCTATAACTATACCTGGCAGAAAATCTGCCTCACCAAATATAAGTCTGCACGAAGATGTATCAACTGTTTTAAGACGATATTCTACTGCTGCCCTTACCCTCTGTTCTATAAATGCTTCATCTATATTTCTTTCATGTCTTGATAACATTCTTACTGTTATTTTAGACTTTCTGTTAACAAAACCTATCCCCATAAAATATCCATCAAAATCATGAAGCTCTATAAGTCCTCCATCTATGACACCACTGGAATATGTATCAATTTCGTTATCATATATCCACATACCACCAGCCTTAAGTTCACGTCCGCCGCCTTTTTTCAGTGTTACTTCTCCTGTTACTTTAAACAAATCTTCCATGTATATCAACCTCTCTTATCTATTATGATTTTATCATTATTTATACTTTATTATGACTTTCTTTCAAGCTTTATTCTATGCTTATTTTTCTTAATTAAACCATACACTATATATTTAGATTTTTTAATTTTTCGTTCACGCACATTATATATTTTTTTTGATATTTTGTCATTATAATTGTATGATGAATAAGTCAAGATTTACTTTTGACATTCACATCATTATATTAGTTTAAATCATTAAAATATTAAGTGTATACATTTTTATGACTCATTTTTCCCAACCATATAAAACATAAACACGCCTCCGGCTGCTATTATGAGTGCGAGCAGTTTAAGCCACGAAAACTCAGCTTTTTTACTTCCAAACAATCCAAAAAGCTCTATTAAATAAGCTACTATTACCTGTGCCACTACTATTGTTATTTCTGCTTTGGCTATTCCAAGCTCTGATACACTCTTAACTACTGTAAATGTAATAAATGCTCCTATAACACCGCCTAACAGTGACACCTTGTTATCAACTCTTAACACCCCGCTAACTTCAGGTCTTCCATTAAAAAACCACATAATAAGACACGTTGCAAGTGCTGTCAGCTGTACAAAGCCAGCTGCCACCCATATACTGCTGCTTTTCGTAACATTTGTGTTAAATATTCCCTGAATACTCATAAGAGCTCCGGATACAATAGCAATAATAAATCCTGCCATCTAACCAACCTCCATAATTAGTTTAACTACTAATTAATATTAGTTAAATAGCAGGAATTATACCCGTTTTATATATGTTTTTATAACCTTTACAGCTCTTATAACTATAAAGTCCTTATCTTATAGATGTAAGAAAACTCTCTACGCCTTTATGGAACTCATTGTACGCATCATCAACATTCTTTCCATCCCATATCTGATGAATAAGTATTTCATATCTTGTATATATATTCTGTACTCCTACATATTTAGCTTTAACTATACTATCAGAATATATATCATGTAGCATATTATAATCTGTGTTATCTGCTTTTCTCCCTTTTTTAATAAGGTCTGCACGTGCACTCACATGACCGCTGAGTGCCTGCATATCCGCTGCATAATCATATGATATCGCTCTGGCAACTGTCTTTGCAACTGAAATATCAGATGTATACGGATTGACAACAGCAAGTGTCGTTATAGACATAGGAACTGATTCAAGACCCTCTAAAAGATAAGGAACCGGTATAATGCCATATGTCACACCAGAATCATCAATCTTTTTTAAATCACTTGTATTTACTATCGTATACAGCAGTTTATTCTGTGTAAACTCATCAAGACATGAATCGTGTGTTGACTCATTTCTGTCTATTCCAAATGTTTTTTTTAATGAAGCATATTCCTTAAGTGCTCTCTTAAAGTTTAGCTCATCTATCGTAAATATATCAGCATTCTCTGATACATCTCCTCCTATATCCATATATCGTCCAACATATGGATAATTAATAAGCATATCAGATGCATCAAAATCAAATACCTTCGTTATATTCTGGTTTTCTTCTGTAACCTGGTAATTATCACTTATCTGTTTTATCTCATCATATGAATCAACAGATGAAGCGTATTTTTTATTATATACCATAACCGGCATATCAAAGCTTACAGGATAACCATATAACTTTCCTTTATATGATGCTGATTTAATAGCAGCTTTTCCATATATCTTTTCATTATATATATCACCATATGAATCATTTTCAAGCATAAGTCCAAGAAGATATGCCTTATCACTGTTCTCTGCAGACATAATATATACATCTGGTGCATTATTGTTTCTTACAGTTTCAGTATATAATGTGTCTATTATATCCTGTGCTTCTATATACACAGGATTAACCGTAATAAGGTTATTAGCAGCTTTAAGCCCTGATGCAACGGTATTAAGGTATCTTTCATAATCTTTATTATCATACCAGACATTAATCGTTACAGGTGTTTCTATATCAAGTTTTCTTGCTTCCTCATCCCTGTCAGTCCCGCCACATGCCGTTACTGATATAAGCATAACACATACCATGGTGACTGATATAAGTCTTTTAATTATCTTCATAATCTTTCCAACCTTTTCATATACTTAAGGAACACTCAACCAGATAATCCACCATTGACCATACGATGTTTTTATTAATGCTTTAGAATGACTTCTTTAATTTATCTATCATCTCGTCAACATCACTCTTAGTTATCACAAGTGGTGGAACCATTCTGATTACATTAGTTCCTGCTGAGAAAAGAATAAGTCCGTTATCTAATGCTCTGGCTATAACATCCTTAGGACTGATTGAAAGTTCAAGTCCCTGCATAAGTCCTAGTCCTCTTCTTTCAACTATAAAATCATAGTCCTTCACAAGCTCATCAAGCTTCTTTTCCAGATAAGCTGATACTTCCTTAACATTAGCAAGTATATTCTGTTTCTCAAACAACTCAAATACTTTCGTAGCTGCAGCACATGCAAGTGGGTTTCCTCCATATGTTGTACCATGGTCACCTGGAACTAATGCCTTTGCCACCTCTTCTGTAGCAAGGAAAGCTCCTACAGGCACACCACAGCCTAAAGCCTTAGCAACTGTAAGAATATCTGGCTTTACACCATACTGCTGGAATGCAAACATAGTACCTGTTCTTCCCATACCACACTGTATTTCGTCAAGTATAAGAAGAATACCCTTCTCATCGCAGAGCTTTCTTACACCCTGTATGAACTCATTAGTTGCTGGATATATTCCACCTTCACCCTGTACTGTCTCAAATATAATAGCACAAGTTTTGTCATTTACCAACTGTTTAACGCTTTCAAGATCATTATAATTTGCAAATTTTATTCCTGGTATCATAGGACCAAATGCTTCCTGGTAATGTTTATTACCTGTAACAGCAAGTGCTCCCATACTTCTTCCATGAAATGAATGATGCATTGCAATGATTTCAGAATCTGTTCTTCCTGTCTTTAAATAAGCATACTTCTTAGCAAGCTTTATAGCACCTTCTATAGATTCTGTACCACTATTTGTAAAAAATACCCTGTCCATGCCAGATGCCTTAGTTATAGCCTGTGCAGCGCTGACAGCTGGTTCGTTATAAAAATAGTTTGATGTATGAATAAGCTTATCTATCTGTGACTTAAGTGCATCGTTATATTCTTTATTGTTATAACCAAGTGCAAATACAGCAATACCTGCACCAAAATCAAGATACTCTTTTCCATCAGTATCATATAACCTTACTCCATCACCTTTATCAAGTACAATCTGATATCTGTTATATGTATGAATCAGTTTTTCTTCAGCTGTTTCTATAATCTGTTTAGTTTCCATATACTTTTCCTTTCCTGATATACGATAAAAAAGAATAAAACCATATGCTCTTTTTTATCATACATTTTATGACGTTTTATGATGTTAGAATCATTCTGCTTTCTTAAGCCTTACGATATTACAGATTTGTTTCAAAAAACTTCTCTGCTCCTTCCGAAAGAATAGCTGTACCAACACCCTTGTTAGTAAATATTTCAAGAAGAAGGCAATGTGGGATACGTCCATCAAGAATATGTACCCTTGAAACACCATGCTCGATAGCATCTATGCAGTTATTAAGCTTTGGAAGCATACCACCGCCTATTGTACCACCTGCTAAAAGCTTTCTTGCCTCTGTTGTAGAAAGCTCTGATATAAGGCTTGATTTATCGTTATAATCTCTGTACACACCCTCTATATCTGTTAAGAATGCAAGCTTCTCAGCATTAACTGCCCTTGCTATGGCACATGCCGCATCATCTGCATTGATATTATATGAATGGAAATCATCATCATATCCTATAGGACATATAACTGGAATAAAGTCATCCTTAAGAAGTGAATGTATAAGAGTTGTGTCAACATCCTTTACTTCACCGACATATCCTATATCCTCACCCTTTGAATATTTCTTTTCTACCTTAAGCATTCCACCATCTTTACCAGATATGCCACATGCCTTTACACCAAGCTCCTCTATAAGCGATACAAGACTCTTGTTAACTCTGTTAAGAACCATCTCTGCTATTTCCATAGTTGGCTCGTCTGTCACCCTTAAGCCATTCTTGAATTCTGGTGTCATGCCTGACTTTTCAACCCACTTACTGATTTCCTTGCCACCACCATGAACGATAATAGGCTTGAAACCTACAAGCTTTAAAAGAACTACATCCTGAATAACCTTTCTTTTAAGTTCTTCATCAACCATGGCGCTTCCACCATACTTTACAACAATAATCTTCCTGCTGAACTTCTGTATATAAGGGAGAGCCTCAACTAATACCTGTGCTTTTTTTAACTCTTCTTCCATATCTATTGTACTCATTTTTGACTCCTTAATATAATTTACTCTTTCTTAATCCGTACACTCACGAACACGCGCTATCGCGCTCTTCCATCCTGCTTCGCATGACTGTTCGTTCGTTAATGGCGCATGAAAAGTAAATGTCTGCTTCGCAGACGCTTCCTTTTCATTTGCGCTCATTATAATATAATTTACTCTTTCTTAATCCGTACACTCACCTTGTTAGGAACGATAATCTGCGTTTATCTTTATATAATCAAATGTAAGGTCGCAGCCCCATGCCGTAGCCTCTGCGCTGCCCTGCTTTATATCTGCTATAGCAGTTACAGGATTCTGTGAAAGTATTTCTGTTGCTTTCTCCTCGCTGTAATCAGTAGCAGTTCCGTCCTTTACTATCTGAAGCTTTCCAGCTGAACTTTCAAAGAATATATCAACCTTTTCTGGTTCGAAATCAACGCCTGAATAACCCATAGCACAAAGAATTCTTCCCCAGTTAGCATCGTGTCCGAATATTGCAGCCTTAGTAAGGTTAGATGTAACTATTGACTTTGCAAGAATCTTAGCCTGTTCCTTATCTTTAGCACCCTTTACCTGTACCTCAAAAAGACATGTACAGCCTTCTCCATCACCTGCAATCATCTTAGAAAGCTCTGTAAGAACATAGCTTAAAGCCTCATAGAAGGTATCATAATCTTTACATCCTTCTGTAATCTTCTCGTTACCAGCCTCTCCATTGGCAAGAACTAAGACTGTATCATTTGTTGATGTATCTCCATCAACTGATATCATATTGAATGAATCCTCAACAATATCACTTGTCATCTTCTGAAGTGCCTTTTTATCAATAACAGCATCGGAAGTTATAAAGCAAAGCATAGTTGCCATATGTGGATGAATCATGCCTGCACCCTTACACATACCACCAACTGTTACTGTCTTTCCACCTATTTCCACTGTACATGCAACCTGCTTGCTTCTTGTATCCGTAGTCATTATTGCCTCTGCTGCAAGTGTACCTGCTTCTTTAGTTGAATCAAGAAGCTCTGGAAATGCTTTGATTCCAGCACACATTCTGTCCATTGGAAGCTGCATGCCTATAACTCCGGTTGAACCTAAAAGTACTGACTTTGCTGTAACTCCAAGCACCTCTCCTGCTGTCTTTGCTTCAAGTGCGCAGGCTTCATCACCCTCTGTACCTGTGCAGGCATTGGCAACACCGCTGTTAACAACTATTGCATGTGCCCCCTCTTCACTGTATACAATGCTCTTGTCCCACTTTACAGGTGCTGCAAACACTCTGTTAAGTGTAAATGTTCCAGCTGTTACACATGGCTTTTCTGAAAAAACCATTGCCATATCCTTTTTGCCATTTTTATACTTGATACCTGCTGCCATACCTGCTGCCTTAAAGCCCTTAGCTGCTGTAACTCCACCTTCGATAATTTCCATAATCACAACCTCCGAATTTCAATATGTATTATTAATATTGCTTTTGCAACTTGTATACATCGAATTGCCCTTACATTTACGTAATTTTTCTTTTCAAGTTGCTTTTGCAACTTGTATACATTGAATTGCCCCTGCAATTTTCGTAAATTTTTCTTTTCAAGTTGCCTATGCAACTTGTATACATCGGATTGCCCCTGCAATTCAATGTATTATTATGGGAACATAGGTGCCATTTTAAGCCCCTCATTTTCTTCAAAACCAAAGAGCAGATTCATGTTCTGTACTGCCTGTCCTGCTGCACCTTTTACAAGATTATCGATTGCACCCATCATAATGATACGGTTTGTTCTCTTGTCAATCTTAAAATTGACATCTACAAAGTTGCTTCCCTCTACCCATTTTGTTTCCGGGTAAACATCTTTCTCCAGAACGCGGACAAATTTTTCATTTGCATAATATTTATCGTAAACTGCCTTTACCTCTTCGTATGTAACGTCCTTTGCCAGATTTGCATATGCCGTTACTAAAATACCACGGTTCATAGGAACAAGGTGTGGTGTGAAAATCAGCTTTAAATCATCTCTGCCACAGGCATAACCTAACTGTTCTTCAATCTCCGGTGTATGTCTGTGTGTGCCGACACCGTAGGCTTTCATGCTTTCATTGACTTCGCAGAAAAGATTGGCAACCTTTGCGCCGCGTCCTGCGCCTGATGTACCGCTCTTTGCATCAATAATAATGGTATCCGGGTCAATCAGCCCTTCTTTTACCATTGGATATAAAGTAAGAATCGAGGTTGTTGTATAGCAGCCGGGATTTGCTACAATTCTTGTCTTGTCCGTAATCTGGTTTCTGTTAATTTCACATAAACCGTAAACCGCTTCCTTAATATACTGCGGTGCTTTATGCTCCAGCTTATACCACTGCTCATAAATACTCACATCTTTTAAACGGAAATCTGCGCTTAAATCAACAATCTTTGTATTGGATAAAATTTCTTCATTTACTAAAGAAGCACATAAGCCCTGCGGTGTCGCTGTGAAAATGACATCAACCTGCTTTGCAAGCTCGTCCATGTTATCATCCATGCAGACTGCATCGACCAGCTGAAACATATTTCTGTATACATCTGCATATTTCTGGTCAATATAACTTCTTGAACCGTACCACACGATCTCTGCATCCTTATGTCCCAGTAACAGTCTTACCAGCTCATTTCCGGCATATCCTGTTGCACCAATAATTCCTACCTTTATCATTTCTTTTACCTCGCTGTAAAATATTCGTTATGTTTCATTATAGCAATTTTTTTTATCCTGTAAAGTGTTAATTTGAATTTTTTTATAAATATACATGTTTTTTGTATATTTTTGCATAATATTCATTTTTACCTATTGCATTTTTACCTTATGTGGTTTATCATAAGACACAAGTTCGTTGCCAATTGCAACCATACAAATTCAATCAATTCGGAGGATATCAATTATGAAAGAAAAAGTAATTCTTGCCTACTCAGGCGGACTTGATACCACAGCTATTATCCCGTGGTTAAAAGAGAATTTTGACTATGAAGTAATCTGTGTATGCGCAGACTGCGGACAGGGCGAGGAATTAGACGGTTTACAGGAAAGAGCGCTCTCATGCGGTGCTTCTAAATTATATATTGAAGATTTAACAGATGAATTCTGTGATGACTACATCGTACCTTGTGTACAGGCTCACGCTGTATATGAAAATAAGTATCTTTTAGGTACTTCTATGGCAAGACCTGTAATCGCAAAAAGACTGGTTGAAATTGCAAGAAAAGAAGGCGCAACAGCAATCT